>JADHED010000669.1_pt1 | contig 37238 bp, 40 predicted proteins | sample 8952041 | NCBI WGS metagenome assembly JADHED01 (sample SAMN16124423, study PRJNA663239) | bioreactor sludge metagenome | isolation source: sludge (control) | place: India:Bengaluru | collected 2018-09-08 | reverse complement strand
GCGAGGAGGCGGTAATCTCTTCAAACATCATGTCATAAGGGTTGATCAGGAAATTATGCTCCGGCCCCGGCACGCGCGCGGACAAATGGGTGAAGATCAGGTCATCCCAACCATAGAGCGCCACAAGGCGATAGGCCGCGGCCAGATCAACGCGGACGGCCCATTCCTCCTCGCTCACCGTGTTGCGGATATGGTCGTCATTGGCGGCGGTGGCCGTGTTCATCATTACGGACATATTTCTCTCCTTATATTCCGGCCTATTCCATCGCGCGCTTGTACACGCTGGTCTTGGGCTTTTCGAACAGCTTCATCACCATCGGCTCGAAAAATTCGAGCGGCAAGGTGTCATAATCGGGGTCGAATGCCGGGCAGTCATATTTCTCGATAAACTCGGCAGTCGCGGCATAATAGGGATGGTCCGCAAACTGGTCGCGCATGTTGCGATCAAGGCCCAGATAGTGGAAGAAATTATAGCCCTGGAAAATGCCATGATGCTGCACGATCCACAGCAGTTCTTCCGAGACAAAGGGCTTCAGGATCGCGGCGGCGATATCGGGGTGGTTATAGGCGCCGAGCGTATCGCCAATATCGTGGAGCAGCGCCATCACCACATAATCCTCGTCGCGCCCGTCGCGATAGGCGCGCGTCGCGGTTTGCAGGCAGTGGGTCAGCCGGTCGACCGCAAAGCCGCCGCAATCGCCCTCCAGCAAGCGCAGATGGTCAAGCACCCGCGCCCCGCCATTGGCGGAAAAAGGCTTCATGTGCGTCATGATGATGTCCCAGTCTTCCTGGGTGCCATCGCTCATCGTGTGGAACTGCGCAGTCTTCTCCAGCAGATCGGTCATCGTCTCTCTCCTCGTCGCGCAAGACGATTCACCGAAATGCCGCGGATTGCAAGGGGAGAGCGCCCCTACCCCTTCCCGTCGTGCAGCATCTGGTTGGTGACCCCGGGGCGTAAAGGCGCTTCGCAGCGGATGCACACGCCCTGCCGGTCGGCATCGGTGAACATCCGCTTGCGCATCAGATCGAACTTCGCCTCCAGCCGCGCCTTGGATTCCTCATAGCTGGGCGGTTTCCACTTGCCGCCATGTTTCTTGAAGGTCCAGCCCGCCTTCCATTCCTCATAGGTCAGCACATCCTCCGATTTCTCCGCCAGCTTGCCACCCGACATATCGCCGCGCTTGATCAGCAGGCCGAGCATCGCATCCGAAGGCTCAATCTTACGCTGATATTCCTCGCCCTTGCGGATGATGACAGTCTCGCGTCCTTCGACCGCGCGCTGATAGGCGATGGCGATCAGCCCCTGCCTTGAACGCGCCAACGCCTCCGCCCACGCAGCGGCAAAGCGCGGAAAGCGCCGCTGCGCCCGCCGCGCCGCCACCGCAGACATCCCCGCCACCCGCGCCGCATCCTTGACACAGCCGGTATGCGCCAGCGTATCGAAAAAGCGCTGCACCCGTTGCTGGTTCCACCCGTCATGCCGCTTCGGATAGCCGGGCATCAGCTTGGCAAAATCGACCCTGGGGCCGGATGGGATATGCTGCGGCGGGTTGGCGGAGGCGGCGGCCAGATCATCCTCCGGCTTGCGGCGGCGCGCCATTACCACTCCTCCTCGGGGCAATCATGCTCATCGCCATCGTCGTCGTCATCGTCTTCATCATCGAGCGCGGACAGAAATGCGAACGCATCGAAATCCAGCTCGGCAAGCCGATCTGCCACCCACAGCATTTCGCGTCGTAAATCATAGAGATAATCGACCAACTGCGTCGTCCGCTCGGTCTTCGCCAATTCGTTGAGCATCGCCTGCAACCCCGCCAATTTGGGCGAGAGAGGGAGCACCGGCGCTTCGGGCGCAACCGGCGGCGCCTTGCGCGGGGGGAGTTTGGGGGCGGGCATATCCGCGATTCCTTTCCGGGTTAGAGAAACGAATCGCGGATAACCTATATGGTTATATGTAGGACAGCGAAATTGTGGTACTCCTCAATCTACTCCAAGCTCTTGCGCCCACAATAGAATTATGATCTGCTCAAGGATCGAGATTCACGTTGAGCAGGGGAGTTAGATAAAAATGTACGAACCCAAAAAGTACACCATCAAGCAACTCCTCGATAGCGAAGCAAAATTTGTAATCCCTGACTACCAGCGCGGCTATGATTGGAAGGGGGAGGCTCAAGTTAAGGATCTTTTTGATGATTTAAGATCATCACTAGACTCTGAGATTAGCAATCACTTGTTTCTCGGAACGATGATTTTCGATGTTAGCAAGATCAAGAAATCGGCCGAAATCGAGATCATTGATGGACAGCAGCGCTTTACGACTATCATGATTATCCTGATTGCAGCACGCAATTACGCAAGGAAAGTCCTAGGCAATAATGAGCTAGCTGTACATGAACAACGAAAGATTAGACTGGTCGACCCGTATAGCGACGAAGAGATCGATAAGTTTAGACCGTCAGAAACGATCTACCATGTCTATAGCCATATGAGCAAAGTTGAATGGGACGGAACCGTATTCCCAGATTCCGTTTCATTGCCTGACAAGACAAGAAAATCAATTAAGCGACAGGTAAATAGAGTCGAACCGATTTATCGGTATGCATACAATCAAATTGAGAGCTTGTGCGAGGGCGATTCGGATAAATTCAAGATGTTTATGAAGCATCTTTTCAATGAAACTTTCATCATAAGAATAGATGTTGAAGATAAATCGGAAGCTTTCGAAATTTTTGAACGAACAAATGCTCGCGGAAAACCTCTTGAAATTTCTGATTTACTTAAAAATTATCTTTTCTCCAAGCAAGTTGAGCTTGGAGGACAGTCGGTAAAGGACGCTTGGGACAAATTTTCAAACGATTCAGGTAACAACATTATACGTGTATTGAAATATTTTTGGATTTCTAAAAATGGATATGTCGTAAATAGAGATCTTTACAGAAAACTTAGAGACTACGCATCAAAAATTAAGACATCGGACTTTATAGAAGAACTTCTTCATTTTTCTTCCTATTTTTCGGCATACAACGACGACGAACCACAACAATTAGAAAAATGGATTCACGATAACCTAGGCATTAGAAACACCATGTACAGCAAAGAGCTATCGCGCTCTTGTAATGCGCTCAAAGCTTTCCGTGTAACCCAACCGATTCCTTTAGTTTACGCTCTTTTCATGGCATACAAACAACTGGATGAAGCACACCAAGATCCAAAGCGCGTAATAAATGTTTGTCGTACGCTTGAGTCGCTACACTTCATCAATAACCGCGTTTGCGAACGGATCGGCAATGACGTCGAAAAAATGTATGCGGACTACAGCAAGAAACTTTTCAATGCAGACGAGTTTTACAAAATTTGTGACGAACTCGAAGCAGAAGCAAAAGCCAAGTTTGCAAGCCGCGATGAATTTAGTGCAAAGTTTTCCAGCCTTTCTTACCTTAACGAAAGCGACAAGCTTACCATCCGATACGTGTTTGATTTACTGTCAAATTTGAGCATGAAAGAAGGTCAACGTTCCGGGATTTTGGACTTTTACACCTACAACAATAAACTCGAGAGCGTATTCAATATCGAGCACCTCTTGGCACAGTCTCTTGTGAGCGATGAGGACAGCTTTGTGCATCATATCGGAAATCTTTTGGTGATACCAAAACAGATAAATGGTATTCTACAGAACGACGGGTTTCCGACGAAAATTGCTAAGTTGAGTGACCCCACTAACTTTAAAAACAACATCGTCCACGTTCCGCCATATGTTCAATCGTTTATCGCGGAATATGGCCATCTCGCCACGTGGGGAGAAGACCAGATCGCAAAGCGAACAGAGGGACTAGCAGCTCAGACATATATCGCCGCCACTCAGCAAAATAGATATAAGTAGCTGTTTTAGATCATTTTATTGACGAATCCCTCGAATCGATCAATCATGCTTCATGTCGATCATCAATCTGCATTCTCAACAACGCGCCTATCAGGAAGCCCTGATAATTGGCAGCCGTTTGATCTGTGCCGACAGAACCATTCAGATCTTTTCTATCGAAAACCGTTTGGCGGCGGGTTTCTGGTTTTCTGACACCGACTGGTGCGTGAAGGAAAATCCATGGTTTGAAGGGTATCTTGAAAAAGGACCCCTCATCCTGTTGCGCAGCCTCCCTCGCGCACGCAATTATTTGTTGGCCCCGGCAAACGGTGAGTTTCGCAACGCTCGCAACCGACGCGTAAGTTTGCGGCATTTTGTCGAGCAGCATAAATCGGCCGGCGAGCCGCTCCGAAGCATCGGCATCTATTGGCACTCCATCGACACCCAAGGCGATTGGGCGGAACAAATCTGCTACTGTTCACCCAATGGCTCTTCTTACCATCTACCGCAACAAATCCGTGCCTGCGTCACAAAGGGAACGGCTCAATGAGAGCCGTGCTTTCCGGAAGATATTATGTTGGCCAGCTCTATTTGGGCAATTTTGAAGTAATGGACTCCGACAGCGGGTTGGCTGTCGCACGCTGCTCTTATTATTTTGACTCGTTTGGTAGCCACCAAGAGGCCGAGAGCGACGCGCGTCTCCGAGCGGAAGCGATTGCCCATGCCTTGAACCTGATCAATTTCGACTGGAAGCCGCCCGTGTCGAAAATTTGAACCTGTGCGAGTTTTAGACATCGTCACCCCAGACCAAAGTCTCACCCTCCCCCTCTTGCCCCACAACCGCAGTTCGGCTAGGCCGCGCGCGAAAGTCGAATCTCCCGCTTCTGCGCTGGTTTGACCTCCCCTCCGCCATGCTGCGCATGGTCCCGCTGTTGCTGCGCAACGCCTGCGGCTCCCCCACACAAGAATGGGGATGGAATTGGGTGGTCTTCCCCAATCCCGCGCATGGGCACCGAACACAGAAGGGGTAAATACCATGACCGCCGTTGGACAAGACTCGCTTGGCACCCGCTCGACGCTGAACGTCGGGGGCAAATCCTATGCCTATTATTCCCTGAAAAAGGCGGCGGAAAAGCTGGGCGATGTGTCGCGCCTGCCCTTTAGCATGAAGGTGCTGCTCGAAAATCTGCTGCGCTTTGAAGATGGCGGCTTCACGGTTTCGACCGCCGACGCCCAGGCGCTGGTCGATTGGCAGAAGAACCCGACCGAAAGCCAGAACGAAATCCAGTATCGCCCCGCGCGCGTGCTGCTCCAGGATTTCACCGGCGTGCCTTGCGTGGTTGACCTCGCCGCGATGCGCGATGCGATTGCAAAGCTGGGCGGCGATACGAGCAAGATCAACCCGCTCGTCCCCGTCCACCTCGTCATCGACCACTCGGTGATGGTCGACGAATTCGGCCACCCCAAGGCGTTCGAGCAGAATGTGGAAATCGAATATTATCGCAATGGGGAGCGTTATGACTTCCTGAAATGGGGTTCGAAATCGCTCGATAACTTCAAGGCGGTTCCCCCGGGCACCGGCATCTGCCACCAGGTGAACCTGGAGCATATCGCGCAGGCCGTCTGGACCTCGACCGATCAGGATGGCGCGACCGTTGCCTATCCCGACACCTGCGTTGGCACCGACAGCCACACCACGATGATCAACGGCCTTGGCGTGCTCGGCTGGGGCGTGGGCGGCATCGAGGCAGAGGCCGCGATGCTGGGTCAGCCGGTATCGATGCTGATCCCCGAAGTCGTCGGTTTCAAGCTAACCGGCTCGCTGGCCGAAGGCATCACCGCAACCGACCTTGTGCTCACCTGCACCCAGATGCTGCGTGCGCATGGCGTGGTGGGCCGCTTCGTCGAATATTATGGCCCGGGCCTTGCCTCGCTGACGCTCGCCGATCGCGCGACGCTCGCCAATATGGCGCCTGAATATGGCGCGACCTGCGGCTTCTTCGGCATCGACGACAAGACGCTCGATTATATGCGCCTGACCGGCCGCAGCGACGAAGCCGTGGCGCTGGCCGAGGCCTATGCCAAGGAGCAGGGTTTCTGGATCGATCCTTCGGTTGAGCCGATTTTCTCCTCGACGCTCGAACTCGACATGTCGACGGTGCAGCCCTCGCTCGCGGGCCCAAAGCGGCCGCAGGACAAGGTTGTGCTGCAGCAGGTCGACGATGTGTTCAACAAGGACCTCGCCGAAGTGTACAAGCATGACGGTTTCAAGCGCGTGCCGGTGGAAGGCAAATCGCACGACATTGGCGACGGCGACGTTGTGATTGCGGCGATTACCTCGTGCACCAATACGAGCAATCCGGGCGTGCTGGTGGCTGCTGGCCTCGTCGCGAAAAAGGCGAATGAGCGCGGGCTGAAGCCCAAGCCGTGGGTGAAGACCTCGCTCGCGCCGGGAAGCCAAGTCGTCACCGACTATCTGGTGAAGGCGGGCCTGCAGGAGCATCTCGACGCGGTTGGCTTCAACCTTGTCGGCTATGGCTGCACCACCTGCATCGGTAACTCCGGGCCTTTGGCGGAGCCGATTTCAAAGGCGATCAACGGCAATGATATTGTCGCGGCGTCGGTGATTTCGGGCAACCGCAACTTTGAAGGCCGTGTGTCGCCCGATGTCCGTGCCAATTTCCTCGCCAGCCCGCCGCTGGTGGTTGCTTATGCGCTCAAGGGCACGGTGACCGAGGATTTCACAACCACCCCGATTGGCAAAGGTTCCGACGGTGCCGATGTTTTCCTCAAAGATATTTGGCCGTCAAATCAAGAGATTAACGACCTGATGACCGCCAATGTCAGCCGCGACATGTTCCTTAGCCGTTACGCGACGGTCTATCAGGGTGACGAACATTGGCAGGCGATCCAGGTCGAGGGCAGCGAAACCTATCAGTGGCGCGCGGGCAGCACCTATGTCGCCAACCCGCCCTATTTCGAGGGTCTGGAGATGACCCCGGCCCCGGTTTCGGACATCATCGAAGCCAAGCCGCTCGCGATCCTCGGTGACTCGATAACCACCGACCACATCAGCCCCGCCGGCAGCATCAAGGCAGACAGCCCGGCCGGAAAATGGCTTATGGAACATCAGGTTAGCAAATCCGACTTCAACAGCTACGGCGCCCGCCGCGGCCACCACGAAGTCATGATGAGGGGCACGTTTGCGAATATAAGAATCAAGAACGAAATGGTGCCGGGAATCGAAGGTGGTATGAGCCGCTATGGTGACGAAGTACTTCCCATTTACGATGTAGCCATGAAGTACAAGGCAGACGGTACTGCACTTGTTGTTATTGGCGGTAAGGAATATGGCACCGGTTCTTCACGTGACTGGGCCGCAAAGGGAACTAATCTTCTCGGCGTCAAGGCCGTTATTGTCGAAAGCTTTGAGCGTATCCACCGTTCGAACCTTGTCGGCATGGGCGTGTTGCCGCTGCAGTTCAAGGAAGGTGAAAACCGCCAGAGCCTTGGCCTTAATGGCGATTGCAGCTTCACCATCACCGGCGTTGCCAATCTTAAGCCGCGCCAGACGGTGACGGTCAAGGTGACGCGCAAGGATGGCTCAACCTTCACCTTCGACGCGCTGTGCCGCATCGATACCGCCAACGAGCTGGAATATTTCCTCAACGGCGGCATCCTGCACTATGTGCTGCGGAAATTGGCTGCCTGATGCGAATGAAAGCAATATTGGCGGGGGCAGCGTTGCTGCTCCCCGCCGCGCTGGCCGCACAGGTCGCGCTTGACGGCAACCGTTTGGTGTTACCCGGAAAAGTCTATTTTCCCGCTGGCAAGGCTGTGCCCAATCCTAGCGCCGACGCCTCAATCGAAGCTGTAGCCAAATATATGGGGGACAAGAAATATATAACGACCTTGCGGATCGAAGGGCATGTCGCAATGGGCGCACAGCCGCAGCAGCTTAGTCAGGACCGAGCATTGGCCGTTGCCAAGGCTTTGGTGGCGAAGGGTGTCGATTGCAAAAGGCTGGTCGTTGTCGGCTTTGGCAACAGCAAGCCCGTGACTACACCCTCTTCAAGCCCCGAAAATACGCGCATCGAGTTTGTGAATGCAGCTCTGCGCGGCAAGCCCATCGGTGGCTTGCCAATCGATGGCGGTGGCTGGAGCGCTGGGGATCCCTGCAAGCTTTAGCTTGCGGTATCCTCAATCCGCACCAGCAACGCCTCGACCTGCACCTGCGCACCGGCGACGGCGTTAAGCTCTGCCACCACCCCATCAAATGGTGCGGTGAGCGTATGCTCCATCTTCATCGCCTCAAGCGTGAGCAGTTTCTGACCCTTGGTTACCGCCTGCCCCGCCGCCACATCGACCGCGATGATACGGCCCGGCATGGGGGAGAGGATGGTGCCATCGCCCGCAACCCCGCCATGCGCGCCTTCGTGGCGATCGAGCGTGTAGCGGCGGGCAAAGCCGCCGGTGAAGGCGAGAACATCGCGCGCAGGCTCAGCCACATTCACCTCGGCCAGCGGCACTTCATAAACCGTGCCCGCATCGTCGCGCAGCCGCGCCACGGCATGGGGCGCCGCATTCATGCGGAAACCCAGCGCGCCGCTCCATGGCCCTTCGCCCGGGCTGGCGGCGAGCAACGCCGCGACCTCGGTCAATTCCTCAACCTCGGCCTCGATCGGGTGCACCAACTCGTCGCCATCGCGCCCGATCAGGCCGGTGTCGACATCGCCCGAGAGGAATTCGGGGTGGCGCAGCAAATTGCCAAGGAAACCGGCATTGGTCTTCACCGGCCAAACTTCGGTATCATCAATGCCTGCCTCAAGCCGCGCGATGGCCTCCTCGCGCGTCGGGCCATGCGCAATCAGCTTGGCGATCATCGGGTCGTAAAAGGGGGAAACTTCGCCGCCCTGCTCCACCCCGGTATCGACGCGCAGGCTTTCGGGGAGCACCAGATGCTCGAGCTTGCCAATTGAGGGGAGGAAGCGCTTTTCGGGATCTTCGGCATAAAGCCGCGCCTCCATCGCCCAGCCGTTGATGGCTAGCTGATCCTGCGTCAATGGAAGGCGTTCGCCGCTGGCGATGCGCAGCTGCCATTCGACAAGATCGACACCGGTGATCGCCTCGGTCACCGGATGTTCGACCTGCAGGCGCGTGTTCATTTCCATGAACCAGATGCGGTCGGCACGCAGGCCTTCAGACGCATCGGCGATGAACTCAATCGTGCCCGCGCCAACATAATCGACTGCCTTGGCGGCGCGAACAGCGGCGGCGCACAGGGCTTCGCGCGTTTCGGCATCCATTCCCGGCGCAGGCGCTTCCTCGATCACTTTCTGGTGGCGGCGCTGGAGCGAGCAATCGCGCTCAAACAGGTGAACAATCTGGCCGTGGCTGTCGCCAAAAACCTGCACCTCGATATGGCGCGGGCGCTGGATATATTTCTCGATCAACACATGGTCGTTGCCAAAGCTCGCCGCGGCCTCACGCCGGCAACTGGCAAGCGCATCGGCGAAATCCTTCGGCCGTTCGACCAACCGCATCCCCTTGCCGCCGCCGCCCGCAACGGCCTTGATCAACACCGGATAGCCGATGCCATCAGCCTGGATCGACAGGAAACCGGCATCCTGGTTGCTGCCCATATAGCCGGGCGTCACCGGTACGCCTGCCGCTTCCATCAACTGTTTGGCGGCATCTTTCAGGCCCATGGCGGTTATGCTCGCCGGATTGGGACCAACCCAGACCAGCCCCGCGCTGATCACGCGCTGCGCAAACTCCGCATTTTCAGAGAGGAAACCATAACCCGGGTGGATCGCCTCCGCGCCAGTCGCGCGCGCAGCATCGATGATCTTCTCACCCACCAGATAGCTTTCGCGCGCGGGAGAGGGCCCGATATGCACGGCATCATCGGCCATGCGCACATGCAGCGCGTCGACATCGGCATTCGAATAGACCGCGATCGTGCGGATACCCATAGCACGCGCCGTGTGGATGATCCGGCAGGCTATTTCGCCACGATTGGCGATGTGGCGTGCGGAACTCACAAGGCCTCCCCTGCCGGGGGTGGGGGACCATCCGCAGGATGGTGGAGGGGCACAGGCGAGTTCTCCCGACGCTGCTGCAACCTCCCAACCCTCTCCAAACACACATCAACAATCCGCGTCACCACCGCGTCCAAATCGTCTAACACTCGCTTTGCCGGAACCCGCAAAGTCGCCACATGCTGCGACCTGAGAAAATGCGCTCTTGCCGCATCGGCTTGCGCCGCCCGGATGCTGTCATGCACCATTCCATCCACTTCAATTGCTAGCCTCGCTGCAGCGCAATAGAAATCCAGCACATAGATTCCAGCCGGATGCTGCCGCCGGAATTTCAGTCCACCAGGTCGTGTTCGAAGCGCGCGCCACAGCACGACTTCCGGCAAAGTCATCTCACTCCGCAACTTCCGCGCACGTTTGACGGTATCGGTAGGCCCTGTAATCATATTCCTCCCCTGCAAGGGGAGGGGGACCATCCGAAGGATGGTGGAGGGGCACGATCAAGTTCCCCCACCCTATCTGCACCCACCGCCCAAACCAAACCCTCAGCCAACCGCGGCACCAGCAACGCACCCAAGCGCCCAGCATCCCGTGCCCCTCCACCAGCTACGCTGGTCCCCCTCCCCCGTTGGGGGAGGAATTGGGTGGCGATTAGGAGGGATTGGATCATATCTAAAGTTAACCCCGAAAATACTTATCGATGCACGACTGCATTGTTCGATGCTCTTCGCCAAAGAACCAAACCCCACCATCATCGTCGCCATTTATCGAAACGAACTTTTTAAGAGTTTTACCCGTCGATTTTGGTATGAGGCTTATTTCATAACAGCGCTGCCGCATCGGTCCCTTATCTTTGTCCTCAATCGAGATTTCAAATGTTGGATATTGATCGCTCATTACAGTGTTTATCTTGTCGCGCACATCGGAGTTAATCTTCAATTGCATTAACAGCACAAATATCAGCACGAGACCGATTATGGCCACGACCAGCATACCCAGCCCTTTGAATACGACTTCGACATATTGAAGGATCACATCCTGAACACCCCGAACGAGGTGCCCTCCTCAACCGGCGCATTCAAGGTCGCCGCCAGTGCCAGCCCCAGCACATCGCGTGTCTGCGCGGGGTCGATAATCCCGTCGTCCCACAGCCGGGCGGTCGCGTAGTATGGATTCCCCTCATCCTCATATTTCTGGCGGATCGGGGTTTTGAAGGCTTCGGCCTGTTCGGGGCTCCAGCTTGCAGCGTCGCGGTGCACGGTTGCCAGCACCGACGCTGCCTGTTCGCCGCCCATCACGCTGATCCGCGCATTGGGCCAGCTGAAGAGGAAGCGTGGCGAGTAAGCGCGCCCGCACATGCCATAATTGCCTGCGCCAAAGCTGCCGCCGATCAGCACAGTGATTTTGGGCACGGTTGCGGTGGCGACGGCGGTGACGAGCTTTGCGCCATGCTTGGCGATCCCCTCCGCCTCATATTTGCCGCCGACCATAAAGCCGCTGATGTTTTGCAGGAACAGCAGCGGGATTTTGCGCTGCTGCGCCAGTTCGATGAAATGCGCACCCTTTTGCGCGCTTTCGCTGAACAGCACGCCATTATTGGCAAGGATCGCGACCGGCATCCCCCAAATATGCGCAAAGCCGCAAACGAGCGTGCTGCCATAGAGCGCCTTGAACTCATGGAACTCGCTGCCATCGACAAGGCGCGCGATCACCTCATGCACGTCATAGGGGGCGCGGACGTCTTCGGGGATGATGCCGTACAATTCCTGCGGATCATATTTGGGCGGGCGAACGTCACCCCGGCGAAGGCCGGGGCCGCTGGAGGTTTGCGCTTGCCCGAAAGCGCCCCCTGCCTCCGCAGGGGCGACGCCGAGATGCGAAACAATATCGCGCACGATGGTCAGCGCATGTTCGTCATTTTCAGCGAGATGATCGACAACGCCTGATTTCTTGGCGTGCAGGTCTCCTCCGCCGAGATCCTCTGCGCTGATTTCCTCCCCCGTTGCCGCCTTCACCAGCGGCGGTCCTGCGAGGAAGATGGTACCCTGTTTCTTCACGATCACCGTCTCGTCAGACATCGCCGGCACATAGGCGCCGCCGGCGGTGCAGCTGCCCATCACGCAGGCGATTTGCGGGATCGCCCTGGCCGACATGTTCGCTTGATTGAAGAAGATGCGGCCGAAATGTTCCCGGTCGGGAAAGACCTCCGCCTGGTGCGGCAGGTTCGCCCCGCCGCTGTCGACGAGGTAGATACACGGCAGCCGGTTCTCCATCGCGATTTCCTGCGCGCGGAGGTGCTTCTTCACCGTCAGCGGATAATAAGTGCCGCCCTTCACCGTCGCATCGTTGCACACGATCATGCATTCGCGGCCTGAGACGCGACCGATGCCGGTGATCAGGCTCGCGCCATGCACATCGCCTTCGTACATGCCATTGGCGGCGAGCTGGCCAATCTCAAGGAAGGGCGCGCCGGGATCGAGCAGCCGTTCGACACGATCACGCGGCAACAGCTTTCCACGCGCCACATGGCGCTCGCGATGCTGCTCCGGCCCACCCAGCGCAGCTTGCGCCACCTTGGAGCGCAATTCCTCCGCCAAAGCGCGGTTATGCGCGGCGCGGGCCTGGGTTGCCGGATCGTCGGCATTATAGCTGGTCGATAAGACAGGTGCAGTCATGCACCCATCTATAACCGGTTAGCGGCCAAGCGAAACGTAATTTTATTACGCGGCTATTGGAGCACGCCACCGGGCGGCACGTAATGCACCTGCGCACCCGGGCCGAGCGGCAGATCAAGCGCGACCCAGCCCACCGTCATCGCAATGCCCGCCGCCATGAAACACAGCGCATAGGGCAGCATCAGCGACAGCAAGGTGCCGACACCCACATCGCTGTCCCAGCGCCGGGCAAAGGCGAGGATGAGCGGGAAATAGCTCATCAACGGCGTCATGATGTTGGTATAGCTGTCACCCATGCGATAGGCGGCGGTGGTCATTTCCGGGCTGATGCCCAGCAGCATGAACATCGGCACGACCACCGGGGCGAGCGCGCTCCATTTCGCGCTGGCGGAGCCGATGAAGAGGTCCAATACCGAGGAGAGCAGCAACACGCTGACCAGCAGGAACGGCGCGCTAAGCCCGAAGTCTTTCAAGAAAATCGCTCCGTCAATCGCCAGAATCGGCCCCAGCCGGGACCAGTTGAACATCGCCACGAAATGCGCGGCGAAGAACACAAAGACGATATAGGGCGCCATTGAACGGATGCCGTCTTGCATCATGCGCAGCGCATCGTTGCTCGATTTGACGCTGCCCGCACCGATGCCAAAGGCGAGGCCGGTGCTGACGAAGAGCAAGAAAAAGCCTGCGATCAGGGCTGAATAGAAAGGCTGCATCTGCGCCGTACCTTCCTTCGTTTCATCGAGCAGCGGGGTATAACCGGGCAGCAATGACAGCGCAGCAAACGCGCCGACGACGAGTAACGCGGTCAATCCGGCGAGGCGCAGACCCTTGCGCTCGGCGGGGGTGATTTCGGATTTGGCTAGTTCCGCCCGCAGTTCCTCATCCGGTTCCTTGCCCCAAGCGCCGAGACGCGGCTCAATTATCCGATCGGTGACGAACCAGATGATGGGCGTAAAGACGATCACGATCGAAAGGATGAACCACCAATTGCCTACCGGATTCATTGTCCATGCGGGATCGACAATGCGCGCCGCCTCTTGCGTGAAGCCGAAGAGCAGCACGTCGATCTGGCCCGGGGTGATATTGCCCGCATAACCCCCGGAGACAGCCGCGAATGCCGCCGCCAGCCCGACCAGCGGATGCCGCCCGACTGCGGCATACAGTATCGCAGCCAGCGGGATGAACACGACATAGGCCGCATCCGATGCATGGTGCGAGACCATGCCGATTATGGCGACCAGCGGCGTCATGATGGCGCGCGGTGCGTTGCGCAGCGAACCGCGGATCAGTGCGGAGAACAATCCTGCCTTCTCGGCCACCGATGCACCCAGTACAATGACCAGTACCAGACCCAGCGGGGCAAAGCCCGACATCGTCTTGGGCATCTCGGTCAGCAACCGCGCGATATTTTCTTCGTTGAACAGGCTGGTCGCGCGGTAAGTGAGGACACCGTCCTTGAGTTCACCCCATTGCGGCGCTTCCTTTCCCGTATAAGGCAATGAGGCAGACCAGCCGAGCCACGCGCCGACCTGCGAGAGAATCATCAGGAAAAGGATGAGCCACACGAAAATCATGATCGGATCGGGCAATTTGTTGCCGAGCCGTTCGATCGCATTGAGAAATCCGCGCTGGCGGAACTGGTCTTGGGAATTGGTCATTCGGACATCCATAAATGCTCAGCCCGCCAAACACTTGGCAGGCTGAATGCTAATGTCCCCGAATGAAGTTGGCTCTAGCCGAAACGGTTGCGTAGGTCCAGCAGGGCGATGGCTGCCTTCGCAGCTTCGCCGCCCTTGTCCTTTTGGCTAGGATCGGCGCGGACAAGCGCCTGCCCCTCATTCTCGACCGTCAGGATACCGTTGCCAATGGCGACGCCATCCATGGTCAGCGCCATGATGCCGCGCGCGCTTTCGCCCGCGACGATTTCGAAATGATAGGTCTCGCCGCGAATGACGACACCGATGGCGACAAAGCCGTCATACATGTCGCTCTGATCGGCGAGCGCAATGGCGCCCGGGATCTCGAGTGCACCGGGGACAGTGATGACCTCCACCTCATGCCCGGCAGATTTGAGCGCTGCCTTCGCCCCTGCGACGAGCATGTCGTTCAAATGGTCGTAGAAACGCGCTTCAACGATCAGGAATTTTGCCATTATTCTTACTCCGGAATGGGGCGTTCGCCGACGACGTGGATGCCATAGCCTTCAAGGCCGACAACGGTTCGGTGCGAATTGGTGAGCAGCGTCATATCGTGCACGCCCAAATCGGCAAGGATTTGCGCACCGATGCCGTAAACGCGCAGTTCACTGCCATCAGTGGTGCCACCAACTTCGTGTTGCAGGCTCTGCGGGCCGCTGGGCATGAGGACCACGATCAATCCACGCCCCTCCCTGCCGATTTCGGCCATGCAGCGTTGCAGCGTCCGCTTGCGCGGGCCCGAACGTCCAAGAACATCATCAAAGATCGAAATGGCATGCATACGCACCAGCGTCGGTTCGTCGGGCAGGACCTTGCCCTTTTGCAGGACGACGTTGGTGCTGCCGTCGATCTTGTTGCGATAGGTCATCGCGCGCCAGTCGCCGCCATAGTCGGACTGGAAAGCGCTTTCGCTCGCCTTTTCGACCAGATGGTCGTTGCGCATGCGATATTCGATAAGATCGCGGATTGTGCCCATTTTCAGCTTGTGCATCCGGGCGAAGGCGACGAGATCATCCATGCGCGCCATGGTGCCGTCGTCCTTCATGATCTCGCAGATCACGCCCGAGGGGTTGAGACCGGCAAGGCGGCTGATGTCGACAGCCGCTTCGGTATGGCCAGCGCGCACAAGCACACCGCCATCGCGCGCCGTCAGCGGAAAGACGTGACCGGGCGAGACGATATCCTCTGGCCCCTTGGATGCATCGACAGCGACCGAAATGGTGCGGGCACGGTCAGCGGCGCTGATCCCGGTTGTGACGCCTTCCTTCGCTTCAATAGAGACTGTAAAGGCGGTTTCCATGCTTTCGCGATTCTCGCTCGCCATCGGCGTGAGACCGAGCTGGTTACAGCGTGCCTTCGTCATCGCCAGACAGATCAGGCCGCGTCCATGCGTCGCCATGAAATTGATCGCGTCAGGCGTTGCCATTTGCGCGGGGATGATCAGGTCGCCTTCATTTTCGCGATCCTCATCATCGACCAAGATATACATGCGGCCATTGCGCGCTTCCTCAATGATCTCCTCGATGGGCACCAATGCGGGCGTGTCATCGTTCGAAAAGAGGTAGCTTTCCAGCTTCCGCAGCGTTTCTGCCGTCGGGTTCCAATCCGGCGCATCGAGATCGCGCAGCGTATTGGCGTGGAGGCCAGCGGCGCGGGCGAGGCCCGAGCGCGACAGCCCTCCTTCGGTGACAAGGTGGCGGAGTTTTTCGATCAATTGGGTCGACATTTCACATTCCCGTGAGAATCATGTGCCCGAAATGGAGCAAGTCCGAGTCTGATTTCACACTATGATGTGAATGTCAAAGCACAATCATCACATTGCGCCGTTCAACTGTCAGGTAGCGATGCCGGCAGACATGCTGTCGATCACAGCGTCTATTAGTGCGTCGTCGGTTGGCACCTGATTGTCGAGCATCAGCATCGCCAAGCCATGGACGATCGACCAGGCACGCAAGACGGCGATCCTTCGTTGCTCCGGCGAAGCCCCTGCCGGGGTAAGGCTAGCGATATTGTCGCGCAACAATTGCAGCGCGCTGTTGTCGCGCCCCTCAGGAATGTCGAGAAAATCAACCGCCTGCCGTGTCGTCATCATCATCCGGAACAGCGTCGGGTTATCGAGCGCGAAACGCACATAGGCCCGGCCCACCGCGTCAAAGCCAGCGCGCCCGCCACCTGATTTTTGCATCGCCTCCAGCTGCAACCGTCCGAGTTCGCGCCCGCCCTCATCACATAGCGCACCTAGCAGCGCGGCTTTATCCGGAAAATGGCGGTAGACAGCGGTCGCGCTGACCCCCACCAGCCGCGCAATTTCGCGCAAGCTGACCTCTTCGGCGCTACGCGTTTTCAGCAGCTCGAGTCCCGCCTGCACCAGCGCAGAGCGCAGATCGCCATGATGGTAGCCGCGCTTGTCATTTTTGATGTTGACACTGTTATCATTAACACTCATGTTATCGCTGTAAACATTGCCGAGTCGAATGGCAAGCCAGAGGAGAGCAGATATGGCCAGCGCAGTCGAAACCCTCATTCGCGGAGCCGTCACCAAGGGTGTGATGAAGGTCGCCGAATTTAATCGCGAGCACCGCAAGGCGCCTGCAGCGCATCCTTATCTATCCGGCATTCACGCACCGATGGACGCCGAACTGTCGCTCGATGATTTGCGTGTCACCGGCACTATTCCGGCCGAACTCGACGGCCGATACATCCGCATTGGCCCCAACCCCATCAACCCCAATCCCGCCGCCTATCATTGGTTTATGGGTGACGGCATGGTGCATGGCGTAAGGCTGCAAGGTGGCAAGGCGCTGTGGTATCGCAACCGCTGGATCCGCTCGAATGCGGTCAGCGCTGCACTGGGAGAAGCACCCGCACCCGGGCCGCGCGCCGAACGTTTCGACACCGTCAACACCAACGTCCTTGGCCATGCCGGCCAGACCTGGGCAATCGTCGAGGCTGGCGGTTTCCCGGTGCGCATCGATAAAGAACTCAATACGATCGCACATGATCCCTTTGGCGGTACCTTGCATTATGCATTTTCCGCCCATCCGCATCTCGACCCCGACAGCGGCGAGATGCACGCCATTTGCTATAAGGGCGATGTGCAGGACACGATCTGGCATGTTGTCGTTAATGCTGGTGGCAAGGTCATCCGCGAGGAACCGGTCAACGTCGCGCACGGCCCGATGATACATGATTGTATGATAACGAAAAATTATGTGATCATCCTGGACCTGCCCTGCACTTTCTCAATGAAAGCCCTGATTTCAGGCCACCCCTTCCCCTATCGCTGGAACCCCGATCATAAAGCGCGGGTCGGCCTGTTGCCGCGCAACGGCAAGGGAGAGGACACGATCTGGTGCGATGTCGAGCCCTGCTATGTTTTCCACCCGTGCAACGGCTATGAAACCGAGGACGGCAAGGTCATCCTCGATGTATGCGCGCATGACCAGATGTTCCGGCCGGACGCTACGGGACCAGATTCAACCCGCGTGCCCTTTGAACGCTGGACCATCGATCCTGCCGCACAAAAGGTCGCGCGTCAGGTTATCGACGAAGAGTCACAGGAATTTCCCCGGCCCAACGAAGACCGGATCGGCAAATCTTATCGCTATGCCTATGCGATGGCTTTGCCAGATGGTTTCGACGCAGCCTCTCCAAACCAGTCGACTCTATCCAAGCATGATCTGGTAACCGGGGGGAAACAAGTCCACGTTTTCGGCGCAGGCCATATCCCGGGCGAATTTGTTTTCATCCCCCGAAAAGGCGGAGCGGCGGAGGACGATGGCTGGTTGATGGGTTATGTCGTTAACATCGCCAAGGAAACAACCGACCTTGTGATCCTCAATGCGCAGGATTTTGAAGGCGAGCCCGTGGCATTGGTGCACATCCCGCACCGCATACCGCCCGGTTTCCATGGCAATTGGGTGGCTGCAGCTTGATGATGCAGCAATTCGGATAGCTGAAATAGGAGCCGGATGACCCGCCGAAAAATCGTTACGGCTGCTTCCGTCAGGATCTGACCGGGTTGGCGACGACAGCGCCCATCCGACTCCCGCTGCGCATATGGCAGCAGAATCCATGGTTTTCAAGGCCGACATGAAGACCGCCAATCACTAATAAAGACCATGTTTTTCAATATGTTGAATGCTTTGCAGATTTTTAACCATCATTGGTCGCTGCGCATTAACCCTGCGTCGATAAGAAAAAGCCACCAAAGGCAGGATTTTCGGCCATGACAACTGATACGATAGACTCAACTTCCCTGCGCTATGATAGTGCTGCACTGGAAGACCGCTGTGCCCCGCGTATCAAGCTGCGGATACCCGCGATGTTACGCCAGTCAGGGAACACCGGCTTTGCGGTCGTGGTCACTGACCTTTCGATAGCAGGTTTCCAGTGCGAGGCTCTGACCGGCATGCATCCGGGTTCACGGTGCTGGCTCGCCCTCCCCGGTTTGTCGCCGATAGAATCGCAGCTGATCTGGAACAACGGCCGTGCGGTCGGCTGCGCCTTTGCCAACCTGATGAATCAGGCCGTGATGGATTCGATTATCCGCCGTTTCGTGTTGGCTTGAACCAGGTCAGAACAATCGCGTGAGCAGGTAGAAGCCTGCTCCGACTGCTGCAGACGCCGGGACGGTCAAAACCCATGCCGTAAGCAAGTTGCTGGCAACGCCCCATCGCACCGCAGATGCGCGCCGCGCAGTTCCAGCGCCAATCACCGCGCCCGTGATGGTATGCGTCGTCGACACAGGAATTCCCAGCGCCGACGCACTGAACAACATGATTGATCCGCCAAGCGATGCGCTGAATCCTTGATGCTGTGACAATTTGGTAATCTTGGTCCCCATGGTCTCAATGATTTTCCATCCACCGCAGGCTGTACCCAAGCCGATGGCAACATAGCAGCTGATCGCCACCCAATGCGGAACATGGAACTCACCCTGCATATAACCGGTCGAGTAGAGCAATACCGCGATTATTCCCATCGTCTTCTGCGCGTCGTTCAAACCATGACTCAGCGAATAGGCGGCGGAGGACATGATGTGCATTACCTTCATTCCGCCCTCTGACTTGCTGGCCGTCGCGTTTCGAAGCACCCACGAACTGACCAGCATCACCAGCATCGCCAAGATCATCCCCAATGTCGGGGACAGGAATATGAAGATGATTGTTTTATTGAGGCCCGCCCACTGCACTGCACCGATACCGTTTGCGGCGACACCGGAACCAATCAACCCGCCCACTAAAGCGTGTGACGATGACGACGGAATGCCTTTGATCCAGGTGAGTATGTTCCAGAACATTGCCCCGCACAGCGCGCCAAAGACAACGGCGGGAGTCACCAGATCCTTGTCGATCAATCCTTTCCCGATCGTATCCGCGACCTTGTGCAGCCATGGGAAGTAGAGTGTAAGGAAATAGGCCGCAAAATTGAAAAACGCCGCGAACATCACTGCATGAAACGGTTTCAGCAGCTTGGTTGATACGATGGTTGCAATCGAATTGGCGGCATCGTGCAGGCCGTTCAGAAAGTCGAACAATAGCGCGAGGATGACCAGACCAACGAGTAGCGGAAAGGCGATTTCCATTTTGGCCTCCCGGCTCAGGCGTGGTCGATGACGAGGCCGTCAATCTGGTTTGCAACATCTTCGAACTTGTCACAGACCTTTTCGAGATGGCGGTAGATTTCGTTGACGACGACGAACTGCGTCGGATCGGTCTTGCCATGTTCCACAAAAGCCTTGCGCAACCCGTCAAAATTCAGTTTGTCAGCATCGCCTTCCAGCTTGACCAAGCGCGCAGTCATTTCATGGAGCGGCTTTGCATTTGCGGTAACGTCGCGCAACAGCGGAAGCGCCTGATCGATGATGGTTGATGCCTCGACTATGATGTCTGCCATACCCACCATTTCGGGCGTAAAGCTGGTAACATCATACAGCTCAACAGCCCCGGCAGTCTGCTGCATCTGGTCGATCGCATCGTCCATCACGCCAATTAGCGCCGTAATAGATCCGCGATCAAATGGTGTCAGGAATATGCGACGGACATCCTGCAATACATCGCGGATAATATCGTCCGCCTTATGCTCTTCATCCTCGATGGTCTTGATGTGAACGGCAATGTCAGGCCCTCCGCGCACAAGTTTGGCAAGCGCCTGCGAGCTGGCGACGATGGTTTTGCCATGTGCTTCGAACTGCTCGAAAAAATTACCGGTGCGCGGCAACAGCTTTTGAAACCAAGCGAACATATTTCCCCCTGAACGCTGAACCTTCCGGGGCGCGAATCGCCCTCTTGCGATGTCGTTTAATTGTAATATTTTCGTCGTTAAACTGTAACGTTGAACTGAATATATCTGCATGAGAATTTTTGCTCGAAATTCCCAGATTCCTTACCTTCCCGGTTCCTGATTGAGGAACACTTCCTTTTTGCTAGAATGAAAACATGGCCGAATATGCAAAACAGTTGCTGTCGCTGATCGAGATTCCGATCCTGCTGGTCCACGGCGACAGGGTCAATTTCGCCAATGCAGCCGCCAAATCGCTGCTTGGTGGCCACATAGAGGGTCAGGACATCCGCATAGCTCTGCGTGATCCGGAAGCGCTGAAACTGATAAAATCCCCTGATGGCGGGCGCGCCAAGATTTCAGGCCTTTCGGTGCGCGGCAGCGTTTGGGAAATGGTGTGCAGCCCGCTGGCGGATAATAACCGGCTGATTTCGCTGCAGGATCATTCCGTGCAGGTCAGCGTAGCCCGTGCGCATGCCGATTTCGTCGCAAATGCGAGTCATGAATTGCGCACGCCGTTGACCGCCATATTGGGCTATGTCGAAACGCTATCCGACCCGAAGGCCTGCGAAGACGCCTCCACTCGGCAGCGGTTCCTGGATATCATCAAGCGCGAAGCAACACGAATGCAGTCGCTTGTGTCCGACCTGATGTCACTCTCGCGCATCGAAGCGATCCGGCATGAAGCGCCATCAGACCAGATCGAAATGGTCAGCCTGTGTCGCGAAGTCATCGGCGAACGCCCCCGTGAGGTCGAGGTCAATTTTATTACCAATGCCGATCACGCCTATGTGACCGGCGACCATGCCCAGCTCGCGCAGGTCGTCCGCAACCTCGTCGATAATGCGGAAAAATATGGCGGTTCTGACAAAGGCACCAAAGTTCAACTGGAAGCCAGCGAACGCGGTTGGTTGACGCTGGCAATAACCGACCATGGAGAGGGAATTGCGCCGGAACATCTGCCACGCCTGACCGAGCGATTTTACCGCGCCGATACCGGGCGCAGCCGGGCGGCAGGCGGCACCGGATTGGGTCTCGCGATCGTCAAGCATATCGTCGAACGGCACCGTGGCCGCTTCGACATCAGCAGCCGCCAGGGCGAAGGCACAACCGCAACAATCATGCTTCCGCAGGATAAATCGGATTGAGTCTCAAAACCGTAACATGATTGTCGCATTTGGCGGGTCAGTCATAAAACTGAAGGGTTTGTACTATGCGTAAATGGGGTCTTCTCGCACTGGCATCGGCCACTGCACTAACAGTTTCAGCATGCGGCGGCAGTGGCGGTGGAAGCGGCGAAAATCGCGACTTCCTGCGCGTTGTCGGTTCGTCGACGGTATATCCTTTCGCAACTGCAGTGTCGGAAGCGACCGCGAAAGCCAATCCCGACATGAAGTCGCCCGTGATCGAATCGACCGGTACGGGCGCTGGCATGAAGCTGTTCTGCGGCGGTGTGGGTGCCCAACACCCCGATATCGAAATGGCCTCGCGTCGCATGAAGAAATCAGAATATGAAGACTGCGTCAAAAATGGCGTGAAGGACATCATCGAAGTCCAGGTCGGTCTTGACGGAATCGCCTTTGCCGAAGCCACTGCAGGCCCCGAAATGAAACTGACGCCGGAAGACGTCTATAAGGCGCTCGCCGCCAATCCGTTTGGAAAGCCGCAGGCTGCTAAAAACTGGAGCGACGTCAACCCTGCGCTTCCGGCCATTCCCATTGTCGTTTACGGCCCACCGTCGACTTCGGGCACCCGAGATGCGCTCGCCGAATTGATCCTGACCGAGGGCTGTGAAACAGATCCGGCCATGAAGGCACTGAAGGACAGCGACAAGGACAAGCACAAGGATCTGTGCACCAAGGTGCGCACCGATGGCGCCTATGTCGAGCAGGGCGAAAACGACAATCTGATCGTGCAGAAAATTGCCGCCAACCCGAAAGCTATCGGCATTTTCGGATTCTCATTCCTCGAAGAGAATATGACCAAGATCAAGGGCATCCCGATGTCGGGCGTCATGCCGACTTATGCCAGTGTTTCTGATTTTTCCTATCCCGGCGCACGCCCGCTCTACCTTTATGTCAAGGCGGCGCATGTGAAGGCGATCAAATCGGTTACGCCGTTCCTCAACGAATTTGCCAAGGCATGGGGCACCGACGGCTATCTGAAAGCCAAGGGTATGGTCGTCGCTCCCGAAGATGTCCGCACAAAAAATGCTGACATTGTCTCGAAAATGACACTGATGGATGCCAGCGGCTTGAAATAAGCCGGAAAGCTGGGGGCAATGCCAATATCCTTTGTTTTGATTTGTGTATTTGGCCTGGGCGTTATCGCCTGGGCCATTGCACGTGCACGTTCGGCGCATTTTGCGCCGGTTTCCGGCAAGCTGAAACTGGCATTGCCCGGCCACTATGGGATGTATGCGGCAATCTGGGCGATTGTTCCCGCCCTGTTTATCGCATGGCTATGGTCGCTGATTTCACCGGGACTCGTTCATGGTGCCATCCTTGCGGACCCTGCAGCGGCGCAACTTCCGGCCTTCGAGTTTGAACGCAACACCGTTTTGAACGAAGCTTTTGCGTTGGCCCAAAACCCTGACGTTTTTGCCACTAACCCGATTGCCCAGCAATTGGCCCCAGCAATAGCTGCAGCGCAGTCCAAGTTCGGCTGGATCGGTGCCGCATTGTCTATTCTGGCGGCATTTGCTGGTATGGCTTTCGGATATACACGGGTCAAAGCCGGATTCCCCGCACGCACGAAGATCGAACGGATTGTGCTGGGTGCTTTGTTGCTCGCCTCCTTCGTCGCCGTTATCACAACAGTCGGCATCATCGCCTCGCTGATCTTTGAATCCGCGCGTTTCTTCTCGATGGTCAACCCGATCGATTTCCTGTTTGGAACCAACTGGACACCTGATACCATGGCCTCGGCAACGTCGGCCATGGGCGATGATTTGGGCGCAGTACCGCTGTTCTGGGGTACCTTCTTTATCGGCGCGGTTATTGCGATGCTCGTTGCGATCCCATTTGGGTTGATGAGCGCGATTTACCTAACCCAATATGCCAGCCCGCGGGCGCGCAGCATTCTGAAACCCATGCTTGAAATCCTCGCCGGGATTCCGACCGTGGTGTACGGCTATTTTGCGGCGTTGACCGCAGCCCCGTTCATCCGAGATCTTGCCTTAGCCGTTGGCATTACCAACGCTTCTACAGAAAGCGCTTTGGCCGCGGGTCTGGTTATGGGCGTGATGATCATCCCCTTTGTCTCCTCCATGGCCGACGACAGCATTGCTGCGGTTCCGCAGGCTATGCGCGATGGCTCGCTCGCCATGGGCGCGACGACTTCGGAAACAATCAAAAAGGTCCTGATCCCCGCCGCTCTGCCCGGCATCGTCGCAGGCATCATGCTGGCCATCAGCCGCGCCATCGGGGAAACAATGATCGTCTATATGGCGGCAGGCGCCTCTGCGAACCTGTCGGCAAATCCGTTCGAGCGCATGACGACTGTTACCTACCAGATTGCAGCGCTGCTGACTGGTGAAGGCAGTTTCGACCATCCGACAACATTGTCGGCTTTTGCGCTGGGTCTGGTGCTGTTCATTGTCACTCTGATTCTCAACATCGTCGCGTTGCGCGTCGTCAAACGCTTCCGGGAGGCTTATGAGTAACTGGCAATCTCCCGAAGCAACGGCGCGCCTAAATAAGCGTTATGCTGCCGAGCGCCGGTTCAAGGCGCTTGGTTTTGCGGCAATCGTCCTGTCGATGCTGTTCCTTGCCGTGCTGCTGTTCACGATGCTGAAAAATGGCATCGCAGGGCTCGACTGGGCATTCCTATCCGGTTCTGACTCGACCAACCCCGCTACTGCGGGCGTGTGGAGTGCGGTAAAAGGCTCGCTCTGGACGATGCTGGTCACCCTGGCACTGGCATTTCCGATGGGCGTATTGGCCGCCATCTACCTCGAAGAATTTGCCCCGCGCTCACGCTGGGTCGACTGGGTTGAGGTGTCAATCAACAATCTCGCCGCTGTTCCATCGATTATCTTCGGTCTGCTGGGTCTCGCCGTATTTATCCAGTTTATGCACCTGCCACGCTCCTCGCCCCTTGTCGGCGGGATGACGCTCGCATTAATGACGATGCCGGTTATCGTAATCTCGGGGCGCAATGCGATTCAAGCGGTGCCCCCGTCAATCCGCGATGCCGCTCTCGCCGTTGGCGCCAGCAAGGTGCAAACCGTCTTCCACCATGTCCTTCCGCTCGCGCTACCCGGTATTCTCACTGGAACGATTATTGGCATGGCCCGTGCGCTTGGCGAAACCGCGCCGCTGCTGATGATTGGTATGCGTGCATTTGTTTCGACACCTCCGGGCAGCATCACCGACCCCTCTTCGGTGCTGCCAATGCAGATCTTTCTCTGGTCGGATGAAATCGACCAAGGTTTTGTGCAGAACACGTCTGCCGCAATTATTGTGCTATTGTTCGTGCTCATCGCAATGAACGGCGTCGCCATTTATCTTCGTAACAAATTCGAGACTCGCTGGTAGGTCCATGTCAGAAAACTCCAATCTCAAAATCTCCGCCCGCGATGTGAACGTCTTTTACGGCGAGAAACAGGCGATCAACAATGTCTCGATCGACATCGCGACAGAGCATGTCACAGCGTTCATTGGCCCGTCGGGCTGCGGCAAATCCACCTTCCTGCGAACTTTGAACCGCATGAATGACACGATTGCCGGGTGCCGTATCGACGGCGAGATCAAGCTCGACGGCGAGGATATTTACTCTAGCGGGATGGACGTCGTACAGTTGCGCGCGCGCGTCGGCATGGTGTTCCAGAAACCCAACCCGTTCCCAAAATCGATCTACGAAAATGTCGCTTATGGACCGCGCATCCACGGCCTTGCCGCAAACAAGGCGGATATGGACGCGATTGTCGAAAAATCACTGCGCCGCGCAGGCCTGTGGGACGAAGTAAAAGATCGTCTATCCGATGCAGGTACGGCATTGTCCGGCGGTCAGCAGCAACGCCTCTGCATTGCGCGCGCCATCGCCGTCAGCCCCGAAGTCATTTTGATGGACGAGCCCTGTTCTGCGCTCGACCCGATCGCGACCGCACGTATCGAAGAGTTGATCGACGATCTTAAAGGTCGCTATGCGATCGTAATCGTAACCCATTCGATGCAACAAGCTGCACGTGTTTCACAACGCACCGCATTTTTTCATTTGGGATCAATGGTCGAATATGGCGAGACCTCAACGATCTTCACCAATCCGCGTGAAGAGCGTACCAAAGACTATATAACCGGTCGTTACGGATAAGGACTCGACATGGCAGAAAACCATACCGTCAAAGCTTTCGACGAGGATATCAGCAAGCTGCGCGGCCTGATTGCGGAAATGGGCGGGTTGGCAGAGGTGGCGATCGCCGATGCCATCGACGCTCTGGTCAATCGTGATGAAGCCAAAGCCAAGCTTGTGGTGGCTTCCGACGCAAAGCTCGATGCCCTTGAAGCTGAAGTAGACCAGTTGGCCATTCGCATCATAGCCCTTCGCGCTCCAATGGCCGATGACTTGCGTGACGTGATCGCCGCGCTCAAGATTTCGGGCGTCGTAGAGCGCATCGGAGATTATGCGAAGAACATCGCAAAGCGCGTCAGCGACATGGGCGATATGGGGAGCAAAGGGAAAATAGAACCCTTGACCCTTATCCCCGCAATGGCGGAAATCGCACAAAGTATGGTTCGCGATGTGTTGAATGCCTATGCTGCGCGCGACGCACAATTAGCCGTCGAAGTCATTGCCCGCGACGAGAAGCTGGACAATTTCTACAACAGCCTGTTTCGCAACCTCGTCTCGCACATGATGGAAAATCCAGCGACCATCAGCACTGCAGCGCATCTGCTCTTCATCGCTCGCAACCTGGAACGCATCGGGGATCATGCCACCAATGTTGCGGAAATGGTCTATTATGCAGCAACCGGTCGTTATTTCACTGATCGCAGCGGCATTGTAAATGATGAGGCCTCCCAATGACTCCCAAAATCCTCATCGTAGAGGATGAGCCCGCACTCGCGGAACTTCTGTCTTATACTTTCGAGAGCGCTGGTTTTTCAGTTGAGCAAACCGCCGACGGCGAGGAAGCCCTGCTTATCGCCCAGGAATTCACCCCCGACATCATCATTCTCGACTGGATGATCGAGCAATTGCCCGGCATAGAAGTTTGTCGTCGCTTGCGCAAAGGCAAGGAAACCGCTGCAATCCCCGTCATAATGCTGACTGCACGAGGGGAAGAAGAAGACCGCATTCGCGGGCTCGAAACCGGTGCCGACGATTATGTCACGAAGCCCTTTTCGCCCCGCGAATTGCGCGCCCGGGTAGAGGCCGTGTTGCGCCGAACCCGCCCCGCCGTAACCGGAAGCACGCTGGTTGTTGGCGATCTGGAACTCGACCCTGTTGCCGTACGCGTAAGGCGCGATGGCACGCAAATCGCGCTCGGTCCTACCGAATTTCGCTTACTGCGCCATTTCATGGAACGGCCAGGCCGCGCCCAATCGCGGAGCCAGTTGCTCGATGCCGTCTGGGGACATGACAGCGACATTGAACTGCGCACCGTTGATGTCCACATTCGTCGCCTGCGCAGCGCAATAGAGGTTACGGGCAAGGAAGATCCGATCCGCACGATCCGTTCGGTCGGTTATGCGCTCGACGGCTGAAGTCTAAACCTCAATCTGTCGCCATTCGCCCGGTGCCAGCCCCTCTACTGTCCAGTCACCAATCGACCACCTTACCAGTCGAAGCGTGGGAAAGCCGACCGCCGCTGTCATCCGCCGCACCTGCCGGTTGCGGCCCTCGCTTATGGTCAGCTTGATCCAGCAATCGGGTACCGATTTGCGAAACCGCACCGGCGGATCGCGCGGCCATAGTTCTGGATCGTCGATACGTGCTGCATCGGCAGGCATGGTTATGCCGTCCTTCAGTCGAACGCCGTTTCGCAGCTGACCCAGCGCATCCGCGCCAATATCGCCTTCGACCTGAACCAAATAGCTTTTGGGCATTTTGTGTTTGGGTTCGGCTATCCGCGCCTGCAATCGCCCGTCGTCGGTAAGCAGTAACAGGCCTTCGCTATCGCGATCGAGCCTGCCTGCCGGATAGACTCCCGGGATATTGATATGCTCCGAAAGCGTCGCTCGCGCACCTTCGCTGCCCCGATCAGTGAATTGCGACAGGACGCCATAGGGTTTGTTGAACAGGATCAGGCGAGACATTCAGGACCAAAATTTCAGCGTGGCGGTTTCGGGGGACGCGATACGCCTTTGCTTCCGCGAAAGAATGACTGCTGCACCAACCCCCGCAATTGCCCCGAACAGGTGCGATTCAAACGAAATGTAACTGTCGGTTGGCAACACGCCCAGCACCATGCCGCCGTAGAAAAAGGCCACAGCGATACCGATGGCGATATTCCGCCAACTGCGATCGACAAAGGCAAGCGTGATGACCAGGGCCCACAACCCGAATATCCAGCCGCTCGCGCCGACATGGATATTGTCGCGCGCCAGCGACCAAACGAGCGCGCCGGTGATCGCGATTATCAGCAGGCTGGCTTTTACAAAATAACGGATGCCGTTGAGCAGACAGATTGCGGCGAGCACCACAAAGGAAGCGAGGTTGCTAAAAAGGTGGCCGAAATCGGCATGCAGCCACGGCGCGGTGAAAATGGTGTAGGCGGTTGCCAGATTGCGCGGATCAATCCCGAAAGACAGTAGTGCCCCGCCCAGCACAAGATTGACGATATGTACCGCGATCATTGTCGCGCATATGGCGGTCAGAACGGTTATGCGCTGCATCATCAAACGTGATGTAGGGTCTGAAGTTGCAAAATCCAACAAAAAGGCCGGTGAGTTTCCCCACCGGCCCTTTGTTCGTCAGCGTGAGCTGAACAGCGGACTTAGAAGTCCATGCCGCCCATTCCGCCCATGCCACCGGGCATGCCGCCCATGGCCGGAGCTTTGTCTTCCGGAGCGTCCGCAATGGTCGCTTCGGTGGTGATCAGCAAGCTGGCAACCGAGGCAGCGTCCTGCAGCGCAGTGCGCACAACCTTGGTCGGGTCGATAACGCCCGAAGCCTTCAGGTTTTCATAGGTGTCGGTAGCAGCGTTGAAACCCTGCTCTTCCTTGCCTTCGCGCAGCAGGTTGCCCGAGACAACCGCACCGTCATGACCGGCATTTTCAGCGATTTGGCGGACAGGTGCCATGATCGCCTTGCGGATGATGTCGATACCGCGGGTCTGGTCGTCATTCGCACCTTTGAGGCCTTCGAGAGCCTTGGTTGCGTAGAGCAGAGCGGTACCGCCGCCGGGGACGATGCCTTCTTCGACAGCAGCGCGGGTTGCGTGCAGAGCGTCGTCAACGCGGTCCTTGCGTTCCTTCACTTCAACTTCGGTCGCACCGCCAACCTTGATCACGGCAACACCGCCGGCAAGCTTTGCCAGACGCTCTTGCAGCTTTTCACGGTCATAATCGCTGGTGGTGGTTTCGATCTGCGCACGGATCGCTTCGACGCGAGCCTTGATGGCATCGGCTTCACCGGCACCGTCGACAATGGTGGTGTTGTCCTTGTCGATGGTGACGCGCTTGGCCTGGCCGAGCATGCCGAGCGTAACCGACTCAAGCTTGATGCCGAGGTCTTCGCTAATCATTTCGCCCTTGGTCAGGATCGCGATGTCTTCGAGCATCGCCTTACGACGATCACCGAAGCCCGGCGCCTTGACGGCAGCAATCTTCAGGCCACCGCGCAGCTTGTTGACCACGAGGGTAGCAAGCGCTTCGCCTTCAACGTCTTCCGCAATGATGAGCAACGGACGGCCAGCCTGCACCACAGCTTCCAGAACCGGCAGCATCGCTTGCAGGTTCGACAGCTTCTTTTCGTGGATCAGGATATAGGGGTTATCCAGCTCGACCGACATCTTTTCAGTGTTGGTGATGAAGTAGGGCGAGAGGTAGCCGCGATCGAACTGCATGCCTTCGACGACGTCGAGTTCGAATTCGAGGCCCTTGGCTTCTTCAACGGTGATGACGCCTTCCTTGCCGACCTTTTCCATGGCTTCGGCAATCTTTTCGCCGACTTCCTTGTCGCCATTGGCCGAGATGATGCCGACCTGTGCGATTTCCGACGAGCCAGCGACGGGGGTCGAACGGCCCTTGAGGTCGGCGACAACCGCAGCAACAGCCTGATCAATACCGCGCTTCAGATCCATCGGGTTCATGCCGGCAGCAACCGACTTCATGCCTTCGCGAACGATGGCTTGTGCGAGAACGGTTGCAGTAGTGGTGCCGTCACCGGCAGCGTCGTTGGCCTTCGAAGCCACTTCGCGCAGCATCTGGGCGCCCATATTTTCGAACTTGTCCTTCAGTTCGATTTCCTTGGCGACGGTAACCCCGTCCTTGGTGATGCGGGGCGCGCCGAAGCTCTTGTCGATCACGACATTGCGGCCCTTGGGACCGAGGGTTACCTTCACCGCGTCGGCGAGGATGTCTACGCCGCGCAGGATGCGCTCACGCGCGTCGCGGCCGAATTTTACGTCTTTAGCAGCCATTTTGAATTCCTTTTGTCTACGTCGCCCCCGCGAAGGCGGGGGCCGTTGGAGGTTTAATCAGCGATGGCGGTGTAATCCGCCTGCGGTCCCTGCCTTCGCAGGGACGACGGTTCAGCCAACAATTCCCAAAATGTCCGATTCCTTCATGATCAGCAGGTCTTCGCCGTCGATCTTGACTTCGGTGCCCGACCATTTGCCGAACAGGATTTTGTCGCCAACTTTGACGTCGAGCTTAATGCGCTCGCCATCTTCGTTATACGCGCCTTCGCCAGCGGCGACGATTTCGCCTTCTTGCGGCTTTTCTTGCGCGCTGTCAGGGATGATGATCCCGCCAGCGGTTTTTGCTTCTGCCTCGACGCGACGGACGAGGACGCGGTCATGCAACGGACGAAATTTCATGCCATGCCTTCCTTTTTGGGTTGATGACGCAGAAGAGAGGCAGAAATGCGCACTCCCCATACGCCTGAATAGCTATTAGCACTCACTCATGTTGAGTGCTAATGATGGCGAGATAGGGATTATCCCGCTCAGGTCAAGCGGCGCCGCGCAAAAAAATGCACAGGGCTGTAACTATTACTGCATCGCTGGCGAACCCCGTTGTGAAGCAGGCATTGCGTCGGGCTTCCGGACCATCCCCCTGGCCGAAACACTATTCCTATCTGGAGGATTTTATGACTGTTTCCGTATTGAAGATCGCCGCAGCCGCAGCCGCACTTTCCGCTGCAGCAGCGATCGCGACTACGCCTGCCACTGCAGCCGCTGGTGCCAAGGAAAAATGCTACGGCGTTGCCCTGAAAGCCAAGAATGATTGTGCTGCAGGGCCTGGCACCAGCTGCGCAGGCACCTCAACCGTCGACTATCAGGGTAATGCCTGGAAATATGTTGCCAAGGGCAGCTGCGTGAAGATGGGCGGATCGCTCACCGCCAAGCAGGGCAATGCCAAGCCGGTTCCGCAGAGCTGAGATCTGCTCTAAAGTCTGCGGATGGACAAGACGGCCAATCAGACGGCGCGACCCGGATATTCCGGTACCCTCCCCCCAAAAGCCGGGATCGGGTTGAAGCCGCAACATTATGGTGCCGTCCTCGACGCAGAAACCCACCCGGGTCGCCCCGCCTGGGTCGAGGTCCATCCGCAAAACTATTTCTGTGATGGTGGTCCGCCACATCGCTGGCTGGCCGTCGTCGCAGAACGCTATCCGATCAGTTTCCATTCGGTTGGTTTATCTCTGGGCACCGCAGAAGGGTTGATCGACGATCAGCTCGACCGTTTGGCTGCGCTGTGCGAACGATATAAGCCCGCAATGGTTTCAGACCATCTCAGCTTCAGCGGCAACGCACATGATCGCTTTGCCGATCTTTTGCCTGTCCCCTACACCAAAGAAGCGCTCGATCATTTTGTCGCACAGGTTGACCGCGTCCAGCAACGGCTCGGCCGTTCGATTCTGATCGAGAACCCCTCCTGCTATCTGGCCTATGCAGATAATGAAATGCCCGAAATGGAATTCATCGCCCGATTGATCCATCGAACAGGGTGCGGGTTGCTGCTCGACATCAACAATGTGGTCGTTTCCACTGGCAATCTCGGCGGCGAACCCCGCGATTGGTTGGCGCAGATCAATCCTGATTGGGTAGGCGAAATCCATCTTGCAGGCCACGCGACCGAAATCCATGAAAGCGGAACGCTTTATATAGACGATCATGGTAGCCCGGTCGGTGACATTGCCTGGATGCTCTATCTGGATTTCATTGCGGATCATGGACCGAAGCCGACGCTAATCGAATGGGATACGAACACACCGGATTATGAGGCCTATATGGCCGAGGCGCAAAAGGCGCAGGCGATCCTCGATGCCGTCGCTCGCTGACGCCCAGCGCAATTTCATCGCGACGGTCAATGAAGGGCCGGGCGCACTGGATGCCGGGCTGTTCGCCGGGACGCCGGAGCGCGTCATCCTTGGCCTGAAGGCCCATACCAATACGATCAGCCATGCCCGTCTTGTAGCACTCGAAGAGAGCTTCCCGCTGACCCGCGGCGAAATGGGCGAAACGCCTTTTAATGCATTGTGCCGCGATTATGTCGAAACAACGCCCGCCAAAACTAGTGACCTTGCGCACATCGGCCGTCACTTTGGGTCGTTCCTACAAAATTCAAGCATTCCCGCTGCTATTCGCGACCTTGCTACAATCGAATGGGCATGGCTGGAAAGCTATCATGCCGCAGATCGGACACCGCTGACGCTCGAAGCGGTGAGCGCGATGGCCGAAGCGGATCTGTTGGCCCTGCCTATCCTGTTGCACCCCGCAACGCGCCTTTGCGTGTTGCACGCTCCTCTGGCGGCTTCGCTCGCTCATCTCGCTAGCGAAACAGATATGCCGCAAGCGATTTTGGTTGTTCGCCCGGAGGCTGAAGTCCGGCTGCTCGCCATCGACGCACGCACGCTCCAATGCGTAGAAAAATGCCTGCATCCCAACACCATCGGTAACCTTCTCGCACTCGCCAGCGAACAAGGGGAAGATACCGACCCCATCGGGCCGGTTCTGACCCTGATCGGCACCGGCGCGCTGGTCGCGATGGAGTGAGAGATGTTGCAGACGCTGGCTCGACCCTATGACCGTTTTGTCGCCCTGATTTCCGACGGATTTGTCGAATCTCTGATGCTGCTTTTTGTCCGTGTAACGCTGGCGGGTATTTTCTGGCGCTCGGGACGTACAAAGGTTGAGGAAAGCAGCTGGCTGTCGGTCAGCGAGACCACCATCTACCAATTTGCCGAAGATCCGTTCAACAAGGTGCCATTGCTGCCCCCCGAACTCGCAGCGCATCTGACGACCTATGCCGAACATGCCTTGCCGATCTTGCTGGTGCTTGGGCTGTTCACAAGGCTCTCGGCGCTGGCCTTGCTGGGCATGACCGTGGTGATCCAGATATTCGTTTTCCCCGAAGCATGGTGGCAGGTGCACAGCCTTTGGGTCGCGCTCGCGCTGATACTCATTGTGCGCGGGGGCGGCGGTCTGTCGGTTGATGCATTGCTTTCAGGCCGCCGCGCGTGATTGCGAAAGAGGAAGGACTGCGCAGGCTGATGCGAATGTCGCAAACTGGCGACAAGCAGGCCTATGCCGTCCTCCTCGAACAATGTGGCAGTTGGCTTGCCCGTTATTTCCGGCAAAAAATTGCCCCTGACGCGATTGACGATCTGGTGCAGGAAACTCTGATCTCGCTCCATCGCAAAAGGGCAAGTTACGACCCTTCCCGCCCTTTCCTGCCCTGGCTCGCCGCGATCGCGCGCTATCGCTGGGTGGATCGGCTGCGGCAAAGCTATCGCCAGCAGACCGAGGCGCTGGATCACCATGACGCGGCCGAAGAAAGCCATGAAGAAGTCGTTGGTGCGCGCATCAGCATAGATCGTCTGCTCGACCTCATTCCGTCACCGCAGGCGGAGGTCATCCGCATCGTCAAGATCGATGGCCACAGCATCGCCGAAGCGTGTCACCAGACCGGCCAGTCGGAAACATTGGTTAAAGTGAATATCCATCGCGGCTTGAGAAAACTGGCCGCCCTGATCGAGAATGAATGACAAAATGCAACATCCCTTCAACATTTCGCAGCTCGTCGACGAACTGGAGCCTGTGCGACCGATGAGCTTGCGGCGGGCGTTGATCCTGCCTGTCGGAATGACCATGGCGGCAATTGCCGTGATCGCGGCTTATGCCGGTATCCGCGCGGACCTGATGGCAGGCGCACCACACCCGATGTTCCTGTTGCGCGCAGGGACCTTGCTGTTGTTGGGGCTGGTTTGTGCGGCAACACTGCTGGCCATGGCCAATCCCGGTGTCGGTCGCCATAGCAATGGCTGGAAAACCGCGCTGACCGCAGCTTTGCTCTTTCCATTGGCAGCGACGATACTCGCCGTTGCGGGACAACCGAGCGGGTCTTCTGGTACGATGCAGTCTGGTATCCAGTGCCTGACTTTTAGCTTCATCGGCGGCCTTGCGACCGCCATTCCGATGGTGTTGTGGCTGCGTCGTGGGGCCCCGGTCGCACCGGAAAAAGCAGGGTGGCTGACAGGGCTTGCTGCAGGTGGACTGGGTGCCTTTGCCTATAATTTCCACTGCCCGTTCAACAGCATCGTTTATACGGGCTTCTGGTACACGCTCGCTGTTGGTATCTGCGCACTGCTCGGTCGGCTTATCGTGCCGCGCCTGATCCGCTGGTAATCAGCCGCGCGCTGGCAAACCTGCGGCCCTGAGCGCGGCATGCGCCTCGGCGATGCTGTAGGTACCAAAGTGGAAGATCGAGGCTGCCAAAACCGCGCTCGCATGGCCTTTGGTTACGCCCTCAACCAGATGGCCAAGCGTTCCCACGCCGCCGCTGGCGATCACTGGCACGTCCACGGCATCGGCAATAGTGCGCGTGAGTTCAAGGTCGAAACCGATCTTGGTTCCATCGCGGTCCATGCTGGTAACCAGCAGTTCGCCTGCGCCGAGTTCGGCAAGTTTCAGCGCATGTTCGACTGCGTCGATCCCCGTCGGTTTGCGCCCGCCATGGGTGAAAATCTCCCACCCGTCGCGGCCATCCGACCAGCGCTTGGCATCGACCGAGGCGACGACGCACTGGCTGCCAAAACGCTCGGCGATGTCCGCGACCACTTCGGGTCGCGCAACGGCAGCGCTGTTCACGGCGACCTTATCCGCCCCGGCGAGCAGCAAAGCCCGCGCATCTTCGGCACTGCGCACTCCGCCGCCAACGGTCAGAGGCATGAAGCAGACTTCGGCTGTGCGGCGGACGACATCGAGGATCGTGTCGCGCCCTTCGTGGCTGGCGGTGATATCCAGGAAGCAGAGCTCGTCCGCGCCCGCTTCATCATAGGCTTTGGCCTGTTCGACCGGATCGCCCGCATCCATCAGATCGACGAAATTGACACCCTTGACCACCCGGCCATTGGCGACATCAAGACAAGGAATGACGCGGATGCGGACGGTCATCCCCGGTTCGCAATCCTGATCGCCGTCGCCAGATCCAGACGCCCATCATAGATCGCCCGCCCGGTAATCACGCCCTCAATCCCGTCCTGCGCGTGCAAAGCCAGCACGTGGATTTCATCAATGCCTTTCACGCCGCCGCTCGCAATCACCGGAATATCCACGGAACGCGCCAGATCGACCGTCGCGTCGATGTTACAGCCGGTCAACATTCCGTCGCGGCCAACGTCGGTGAAGAGCAGACTGGCGACGCCTGCATCCTCGAACCGGCGGGCAAGGTCGATAACCGGCATGTCCGATTTTTCGGCCCAGCCTTCGGTCGCGACAAAGCCATCGCGTGCATCGACAGCAACCACAATGCCGTTTTCAAATTCGTGTGCCATATCCTTGACGAACTGCGGATCCTTGAGCGCCGCAGTGCCGATTACCAGTCGCGCCACGCCCAGATCGAACCAACGCTCGACCGTATCACGGTTGCGGATGCCGCCACCCAGTTGCACATAGCCGGGGAAATTCTCGATGATATATTCGACCGCCTCGGCGTTCTCCGGTTTCCCAGCGAAAGCGCCATCCAGATCGACAACATGCAGATGCTCTGCCCCGGCCTCGGCAAAGAGCAGCGCCTGCGCTGCCGGATCATCGGCATAGACGGTTGCACGATCCATATCACCTTCGGCAAGGCGCACAACCTGCCCACCTTTCAGGTCAATCGCGGGAAAGACTATCATGGGTTCCACTCCAGAAATCTAGCGAGCGTGGCTATTCCATAAGACTGGCTCTTCTCGGGATGGAACTGCACCCCGAGGATATTGTCCTTTGCCACTGCCGCCACACGCGCACCGCCATGGTCGGTGGTGGCCAGCACATGCGCCTTATCAGCAGCGTCGAAATGATAGCCGTGCAGGAAATAGGCCTCCCCGGTCTCCACAACCGGATGCGCTCCGTGCACGTTGACATCGTTCCAGCCCATATGCGGAACCTTCAGGCCCGGAGCAGGTTCGATCGCCCGCACTGTGCCGCCGATCCAGCCCAGCCCCTTGGTACTGCCATGCTCCACGCCTTCATCGGCGAGCAATTGCATGCCTACACATATGCCAAGGAAAGGCGCGGCATCGCGCAGCACGCGCTGCTCCAGCGCCTGTATCATCCCGTCGATACCCGAAACGCCTTCCATGCAATGGGCAAAGGCGCCAACGCCGGGGAGGACAATGCGCTCCGCACGGGCGACGACCTCCGGATCGGCAGTCACAGCAATATCCGCCGCCCCTGCTGCCTTCAGCGCGTTTCGAACCGATTGGAGATTGCCCGCGCCATAGTCGATCAGCGCGACGCGCTCAGCCACCTAATATCCCCTTGGTCGAGGGGATCGCCCCGCCCTTGCGCGGATCAATCTCGACCGCCTGCCGCATCGCGCGGGCAAAGCCCTTGTAGATGCTCTCCGCGATATGGTGGTTGTTCTTGCCGTACAGCAATTCGATATGCAGCGTCAGCCCGACGGCATCGGCGATCGAATGGAACCAATGCTCAAACAGTTCGGTATCCATCTCGCCGAGGCGTTCCTGCGTGAAGCCCGCTTTCCAGACGAAATAGGGCCGCCCGGAAATATCGAGCGCAACACGGCTCAAAGTCTCGTCCATCGGCGAATAGGCGCTGCCATAGCGCACGATTCCGCCCTTATCGCCCAGCGCTTTCAGAATCGCTTGCCCGATGGCAATCGCGCTATCCTCAGCCGTGTGATGCTGGTCGACATGCAGGTCGCCCTTGATGAGGCAGTTGATGTCGATCATCGAATGGCGCGAAAACTGCTCGATCATATGGTCGAGAAAGCCGATCCCGGTCGAAATTTCATACTGACCGGTGCCGTCGAGATTCACCTCGACCGCGATTTCGGTTTCCTTGGTGTTCCGGTTGATCGAGGCGGTGCGCATGGCTGTGCGCTATAGGCCGATAAAATGCCAGTGCAAGTGCGCGAACCTATGCCTTGCTAAAGTTCATCTTGATTTCAAATCGCGGTCAGTCCACCAAGGCGAGCATGAGCGACGACGCCCCTGACAGCCTGATTCCCTATGACGATATCGTGCAGGAGGCTCTGCGCGCGGTGGTAGGACGCGTACTCGGCGAAGT
>JADHED010000667.1_pt1 | contig 37302 bp, 35 predicted proteins | sample 8952041 | NCBI WGS metagenome assembly JADHED01 (sample SAMN16124423, study PRJNA663239) | bioreactor sludge metagenome | isolation source: sludge (control) | place: India:Bengaluru | collected 2018-09-08 | reverse complement strand
GTCCGACGCCTTCCCGTACGACGACCGCGCTCCGCGCGACCGCGTAAGATGCAGGGTCCGCCCGGAGCGGGGTCGCCCGGCCCGGCTCTCGGGACTCAGGGAGGAATCGCATGAGAAGAAGCATCGTTGCCCTCGCGACCGTCGCGATGGCGCTGCCGGGTCTCGCCCAGCCCCCGGCCGAAGCGAAGACCGACACGAACCCGTTCTTCATGGAGTGGGAGACGCCGTTCGGGATGGCCCCCTTCGAGAAGATCCGCGCCGAGCACTTCCTCCCGGCCTTCGAGGCGGGAATCGCCGAGCGCCGCAAGGAGGTCGAGGCGATCGCGTCGAACCCGGCCGCGCCGACCTTCGCGAACACCGTCGAGGCGCTCGAGGTCGGCGGCACCGCCCTCTCGAAGGTCAGCAACGTCTTCTACACGCTCGTCGGGGCGGAGACGAACGACGAGCTCCAGGCGATCACGAAGAAGGTCGCCCCCTCCCTGTCGGCCCTCCGGGACGACATGATGCTCGACGAGAAGCTCTTCGCGCGCGTGAAGGCCGTCTGGGAGAAGAGGGAGACGTCGAGCCTGACGCCGGAGCAGAAGAGGCTCGTCGAGGAGACCTTCAAGGACTTCGTCCGCGGCGGCGCGAACCTCGCGCCCGAGACGCGGAAGCGGTTCCGCGAGGTCAACCAGGAGCTCTCGCTCCTCGGCATCCGCTTCGGCGACAACCTCCTGAAGGAGACGAACGGCTACCGGCTCGTGATCGAGAAGAAGTCCGACCTCGCGGGCCTCCCGCCCGGCGTCGTGGCCGCGGCGGCCGACGCCGCGAAGGCCGCGAAGCTCGACGGGAAGTGGGTGTTCACGCTCCAGTACCCGTCGATCTGGCCCTTCCTGACGTTCTCCGAGAACCGCGAGCTGCGCCGGCAGCTCCTCACGGCCTACTCGACCCGCTGCGACAAGGGAGACGAGTCGGACAACAAGGCGCTCCTCGCGAAGATGGCGGCGCTCCGCGCGGAGAGGGCGAAGCTCCTCGGCTTCGCGACGTGGGCCGACTTCGTCCTCGACGACAACATGGCGAAGACGCCGGCGCGCGTCTACGAGCTCCTGGACCGGGTCTGGAAGCCGGCGCTCGAGGTGGCGAAGGCCGACGCGAAGGAGCTCGAGAAGGCGCTCCAGGCCGACGTGCCGGGCGCGAAGCTCGAGCCGTGGGACTGGCACTACTACGCCGAGAAGGTCCGCAAGGCGCGGTTCGACCTGGACGACCAGGAGCTCCGCCCCTACTTCCCGCTCGACCGCGTCCGCGAAGGGGCCTTCTCCGTCGCGAACCGGCTCTACGGGATCACGTTCACCGAGCGGAAGGACGTCCCGAAGTACCACGCCGAGGTGAGCACGTACGAGGTGAAGGACGCGGACGGGACCTTCCTCGCGCTCTTCACGACGGATTACCACCCGAGAGCCGGCAAGCGCGGCGGAGCCTGGTGCGGCCGGCTGCGCGGCCAGTGGGTGAAGGACGGCAAGGACGTCCGCCCGATCGTCACGAACGTCATGAACTTCACCCGCCCGGCGGGCGACGCCCCGGCGCTCCTCTCGCTCGACGAGGTCGAGACGCTCTTCCACGAGTTCGGCCACGCGCTCCACGGCATGCTCTCGCGCGTCACGTATCGCTCGATGGCGGGCGTCCCGCGCGACTTCGTCGAGCTGCCTTCCCAGATCATGGAGAACTGGGCGCTCGAGCCGACGGTCCTCGCCGGCTACGCGAAGCACTGGAAGACGAACGAGCCGATCCCGGCGGCGCTCGTCGAGAAGATCGGGAAGTCGAGCCTCTACGGGCAGGGCTTCGCGACGGTCGAGTACACCGCCGCCTCGTACCTCGACATGAACTGGCACACGCTCGCCGAGCCGAAGGTCGAGGACGCGACCGCGTACGAGAAGGCGGCCCTCGCGAAGATCGGGCTCATCCCCGAGATCCTCCCCCGCTACCGGAGCCCCTATTTCAGCCACATCTTCGGCGGGGGCGGCGGCTACTCCGCCGGCTACTACAGCTACCTCTGGAGCGAGGTCCTCGACTCCGACGCCTTCGACGCGTTCAAGGAGAAGGGGATCTTCGACCCGGCGACGGCGACGTCGTTCCGCCGCAACGTCCTCGAGAAGGGCGGGACCGCCGACGCGATGACGCTCTACAGGGCGTTCCGCGGCCGCGAGCCGTCGGTCCAGCCGCTCCTCGTCAAGCGCGGCCTCGCGCCGGCCGCGCCCCCCGCTCCTCCGGCCTCGAAGTAGTCCTGCGCGGCGGGGAGGGGGGCCCGCCCCTCTCCCCGCCGGCGCTACTCGAGCGCCGGGCCGGGATGCGTCGCGCGGATGATCCGGGCGGCGAGCGCGCCGGAGACCGTCTCCCGCATCAGCAGGGTGTTCACGAGCGCCTCGACCGGCTCCCAGAGATACGCGAGGCGCACGGCCGTCTCGTGGAAGACGGAGCCGATCTCCAGCCCCGCGCGGTGCGCGAAGACGGCGATGCGGCGGGTGTCGATCTCGATTCCGACGTGCGGGTCGTTCGGGAGCTTTCCGCCGGCCATCACGACCGCGATCGGGCCGGAGGCGAGGAGGCGGAGGTAGACGCCCTGGTCGCGGCGATCGACTTCGTCGACGCCGTCCGGGAAGTCGCGCCCCGCGAGGATCCGGCCCCGCGTGTGCTGCTCGGGATAGATCGAGATCCTCGGGAGGCGGAGGCCCGCGTCCCAGGCGATGACGGTGCGGCCGGCTTCGTGGAATGCGACGAGGCGACGGAACCTCAAGAGGCCCTCCCCTTCCAGATTACAGGTTCGGGAGCCGAAAAGGTGCGACGGGAGATCAGCGTGCGTCGCTCCAACGGGTCGCGCCAGGGCCTCTATTCGTTGTCGGGCCGCGCCCGCCCCCGCAGAATCGGGCCGATGCCGACGCCTTCCTCGCCCGCCGCCGGACAGCGCCGCCCGCTCGCTCTCCGCCTCCCGCAGGGGCGCCTCGAGGCGGTCCTCCTCCGCTCCGGGGAGAGCTCTCCCGGCCGCGCTCCGATCGTCTTCCTTCACGACGCCCTCGGGGCGATCTCCCTCTGGCGAGACCTCCCCGAGCGCCTCTGCGCGGCGGCCCGGCGGGACGGGCTCGTCTACGACCGCCTCGGCTACGGCCGCTCCGACCCGTGGCCCGATTCGCCCGGGCTCGACTTCTTCGACGTCGAGTCCCGGCAGTCGCTCCCGGAGGTCCTTCGGCAGGCCGGCCTCGCGCGCCCGATCCTCTTCGGGCACAGCGACGGCGCGACGATCGCGCTCCTCTTCGCTGCGGCGTTCCCCGAGGTTCCGGCCGCCGTGGTCGCGGTTGCCGGCCACGTCTTCATCGAGGAGGAGACGGTCGCCGGCGTCGAGGAGGCGGCCGTCGCCTGGCGGACGTCGGACCTCCCGACCCGGCTCGCCCGACACCATGGAGAGAAGGCGGAAGCCGTCTTCCGCTTCTGGAGCGAGACGTGGCGCGACCCGGCGTTCCGCGGATTCTCGGCGGTGGAGGCGATCCGGCCGATCCGCTGCCCGCTCCTCGTCCTCCAGGGAGAGAACGATGAGCACGCCTCCGCGGCCCAGGTCGAGGCGATCGCTTCCGCAGTCTCGGGGCCGGTCCGGACGGTCCTCTTCCCGGGCCTCGGGCACTTCCCGCACCGCGAGGACCCGGAGCGGGTGATCGCGGAGACGACGGGGTTCCTGGAAGAGCACGGGGCCTGAAGCGCCGGCTTCAGGCCCCGGTGAGACCGGGCTTCAGACCTTCTCGAGCGCCTGGGCGAGGTCGTCGCAGAGGTCGGCGGCGTCCTCGCAGCCGATCGCGATCCTCACGAGGTCGTCCGAGATCTCGGCCTTCTCGCGCTCGGCCTTCGGCACGCTCGCGTGCGTCATCGACGCCGGGTGCTCGATGAGCGTCTCGACGCCGCCGAGGCTGACGGCGAGCGTCGCGAGCTTCATCGAGTTCATCAGAGTCCGCCCCGCCTCGAGCCCGCCCTTCACGCCGAACGAGACGATCGCGCCGCCGCCCGACATCTGGCGCTTCGCGAGCTCGTGCTGCGGGTGGCTCGGGAGGAACGGGTAGCGGACCCACGCGACCTTCGGGTGGGCCTCGAGGAAGCGGGAGACCTCGAGGGCGTTGGCCTGGGCCTTCTCGAGGCGCAGTCCGAGCGTCTTGATCCCGCGGAAGACGAGCCAGGCCTGGTGCGGGTCCATCGTCGGGCCGACGTTGACGTGGACCGACCGGAGCCGCTTGAAGAGCTCCGGATCCTTCGCGACGACGATCCCGGCCACGACGTCGCTGTGGCCGTTCAGGAACTTCGTCATGCTGTGGAGGACGACGTCGGCCCCGAGCTCGAACGGCCGCTGGAGGAGCGGCGTGGCGAACGTGTTGTCGACGCAGACGAGGGCGCCGTGGGCGTGGGCGATCTTCGCGATCGCCTCGATGTCGCAGAGCTTGAGCGTCGGGTTCGCGGGCGTCTCGAGGTAGACGAGCTTCGTCTCGGGGCGCATCGCCTTCTCGACGTTCGCGGGGTCGGACGTGTCGACGAAGGAGCCCGTCACGCCGAACCGGGAGTACTCCTTCTCGAGGATCATCCGGCTCGCGCCGTAGAGGGCGTCCGTGCCGACGACGTGGGACCCCGCCCCGAGGAGGGCGAAGTAGACGGTGTGGACGGCGGCCATGCCCGTCGAGGCCGCCATCGCCCCGCAGCCCCCTTCCAGGTCGGCGACGCACTCCTCGAGCGCGGCGACCGTGGGGTTCCCGAGGCGGGTGTACTTGTACCCCGGGTCGGCGCCGCTGAAGCGGGCCGCCCCCTCGTCCGTATCCTTGAACGCGAACGTCGAGGTCTGGTAGATCGGCGTCGCGACGGCGCCGGTCAGCGGACAGGTGTGCTGCCCGGCGTGGACGATCCGGCTGGCGATGCGCAGGCTCTTGGCGTCGGACATTCTCTGGAGCACCTCTCGAGGAGTGGCGGCCCGGAGGGGAGCGGCCGCCCGGCCGGGCATCCTAGCATATGCTCGATTCCACGACGCTTCCTGAAGACCCGCGACGGTCCCCGTCCCCTTCCTTGACTTCGCCTCCTCCCCCGCCTACAAGGTCCGCTGGGCTCTCGCCGGAGCGCGCCGCGCCCGAAGGGCCCCGGGAGCGGTGCATGCGTGTCGTGGAGAGCGTCGTCGAGCTGATCGGGCGGACCCCGATGGTGCGGCTCGGCGCCCTGAAGGAGCCCGGCGAGGCGGACATCTTCGCCAAGCTCGAGTACCTGAACCCCGGGATGAGCGTGAAGGACCGGACGGCGCTCGGGATGATCCGCGACGCCGAGGAGCGCGGCGTCCTCCCGACGGGCGGGACGATCCTCGAGGCGACGGCCGGGAACACCGGCGTCGGCCTCGCCCTCGTCGGCGCGGCGCGCGGCTATCGCGTCGTCATCGTCATGATCGAAGGGTATGCGCGCGAGAAGATGGTCCTGATCCGCGGCCTCGGCGGCGAGGTCGTCCTCGTGCCGCACGGCTCGGGGATTCCCGGCGCACGCGCGAAGGTGGAGGAGCTCCTCGCGGCGCACCCCGGCGCCGTCCCGATGCGGCAGTTCGAGAACCCCGCGAACCCCCGCATCCACTACGAGACGACCGGTCCCGAGATCCTGGAGCAGCTGGAGGGGCGGGTCGACGGGCTCGCGGTCGGCGTCGGGACGGGCGGGACCTTCACCGGGATCGCCCGCTGCCTGAAGGAGCAGGTGCCGTCGATCGCCTGCTGGGGCGTCGAGCCTCCCGACTCGATCTTCGGAGGGGGCGACGGGAAGGGCGAGCACATGGTCGAGGGGATCGGAAACGCGTTCGTTCCCGCGACGTTCGACCGTTCGCTCGCGGACGGCGTCTTCACCGTCCCGCACGCCGAGAGCTACGCGATGGTCGACGCGCTCGGCCGGATCGGACTCCCGGCCGGCGCCTCCTCCGGCGCCGCCGTCGCAGGGGCGAAGCGGCTCGCGAAGAGGCTCGGCGAGGGGAAGCGCGTCGTCACGCTCCTGACCGACCCCTCCGAGCGCTACTTCTCGAAATACGTCTACGACGGCTGCTACGAGGGACGCCCGATCCGCTGAGGCGGGCGAGGAGACCGCAATGGACTACCCGCTCCGGGAGTTCGCGACGGGGGGCGGCATCCTGATCGCCGTCGTCGCCACCCTTCACGTCGTCGTCGCGCACTTCGCCGTCGGCGGCGGCCTCGTGATGGCCTTCCTCGAGACCGCGGCGGTGAGGCGCGGGGACCGCCCGATGCGCGACCTCGTGAAGCGCTCGTCGATGATCCTCCTCCTCCTCTCGACCGTCTTCGGAGCGATCTCCGGCGTCGGGATCTGGTTCACGATCGGAGTCGTCCACCCCGCCGCGACCTCCTCGCTCATCCACACGTTCGTCTGGGCCTGGGCGACGGAGTGGGCCTTCTTCCTCCTCGAGGTCGTCACCGCGCTCGCCTGGGTCGCGACGTGGGACAAGGTCTCGCCGCGGACCCACCTCCTCCTGATCTGGCTCTACGCGTTCGCCGCCTTCCTGTCGCTCGTCGTCATCCAGGGAATCCTCGGCTTCATGCTGACGCCCGGCTCGTTCCCGAGCACGGCGTCGTTCCCCGACGGCTTCCTGAACCCGACCTACCTCCCGGGAATCCTCTTCCGCACCGGCGTCTGCCTCGCGCTCGCCGCGGCCTGGATGGCGTTCGCCGCGCTGCGGGAGCGGGACCGCGCGGCGCGCACCCGCCTCGCGCGCGTCCTGGGGGCCGTCGGGACGCTCGGCCTCGCGGTCGCCGCCGCCGGCTGGCTCGTCTGGGAGAGGGCGCTGCCGGAATCGGTCCAGCGCCTCTTCCTCGCCGAGAAGCCGCTCCTCGCCGCGCTCGCCACGGGACGGACGCACTCGTTCCGGATCCTCCTCGTCGCGGCGTTCCTCGCGCTCCTCGTGACGCTCCTGCCGCGGCTCCAGTCGTGGCCCGTCGCCCTCCTCGCGCTCGTCGCCTCCGCGGGCGTCCTCGCCGGGTACGAAAGGGTCCGCGAAGGCGTCCGCAAGCCCTGGGTCATCGCGGAGCAGATGTTCTCGAACGGGGTCCTCGTCTCGGAGATCGACGCCCTGAACGAGAAGGGCATCCTCTCGAAGGCCGTCTGGGCGACGAAGGAGGCGGGCGGACGCGAGGTGCCGACGGGCGAGGCGGTCTTCCGCGCGGAGTGCTCCTCCTGCCACACGCGGGACGGCTACCTCGGAATCCGGAAGATCGCCTTCGCGATGGACGCCGAGCTCGCCGCGATGTTCCTGACGGCCCTTCGGGACGACGGCGCGAAGTGGAAGGCGCGCGCCGAGGGGGAGGACGTGAGGCCCGACTACCCGTTCATGCCGCCGTTCGTCGGGACCGACGAGGAGCTCGAGGCGCTCGCCGGGTGGCTCGCCTCCCTGAACGCGCCGCAGGCGGCGGAGGTGGCCGGTGTTCGCTGAGACCTCGCTCCCGGCGCTCGACCCGATGCCGATCCCGGGGCCGCCGTGGCTCTTCCACCTCCTCTGGCTCGTCACGTTCGCCGTGCACGTCGTCGGCGTGAACGTCGTCCTCGGCTCTTCGATCCTCGGGACGCTCGCCGCGCTCGACCGCGACCGCGCGTTCGGCCGCCCCGTCGCCCGCCTCTTCGCCGAGGTCAACACCTGGGCGATCTCGCTCACGATCACGTTCGGGATCGCCCCGCTCCTCTTCGTCCAGGTCCTGCATGGCCGGCTCTTCTACTCGGCCACCGTGATCCTCGCCCCGGCCTGGCTCGGGCTGCTGCTCCTCCTGATGGCCGCCTACTACCTGACCTACGCCGCGAAGTTCCGGCTGCGTGCCGGGAAGGGAGCCGCGCCCCACCTCGCGCTGTCGGCCCTCCTCTTCCTCTCCGTCGCAGCGATCCAGGTCGTCGTCCACCTCCTCTCGGTCCAGCCCGGCCGCTGGGAGGCGGCGTTCGCGAGCCCCTGGGCGGCGTTCGCCGACCGGGCGGTCCTCCCCCGCCTCCTCCATTTCGTCCTGGCCGGCGTGACGCTCGCCGCGATACTCCTCGCCTGGCTCGCCGTCCGGCGCCCGCCCGCGAAGGAGGAGCGCGCCGCGGCCGCCGCCCGCGCGTCTTGGGGGGTGAAGCTCGCCCTCCTCGCGACGCTCCTCCAGCTCGTCGTCGGTCTCTGGCTGACGGTCTCGGTCCCGCGGGACGTCCTCCTCGGCCTCATGAGGGGCGGCGCGCCGACGATGGCGCCGTTCACGCTCGGCATCGCGGCCGGCTTCGGTCTCCTCGTCTTCCTCGCCCGGGTCCGCGACCCGTTCGCCGACCGGAGCTCCGTGCGGCGCGCCCTCGAGCTCTTCGGCCTCGCGATGCTCCTGATGCTCGTGACGCGCCACCAGCTCCGCGAGGTCTACGTCGCCGTCGCGAAGGCGGGCGCCGCTCCCGCGACCGCCTCCCAGTGGGGCGTCTTCGCGATCTTCCTCGTCGCGTTCGTCGCCTGCGCGGCCCTCGCGATCCTCGCCCTGCGGCGGGCCGCGACCGACCGGCCCGGCGACGGGGAGGCGACCGCGTGAGGCGCTCGGTTTCGCGCCTCCCGAGGGCCGCGACCCTCCTCGCGCTCGCGGCGCTCCTCGGCGCTTCGTGCTCGCCGGCCCCGCCCCCCGCGCCCCCTCCGGCGCCGACGCCCGTCCCGACACCCGTGCCGACGCGCGAGGTGCCGGCGAAGGTCGGCCTGGCGCTCGGCGGCGGCGGCGCGCGCGGCTTCGCCGAGATCGGCGTCCTGCGCGTCCTCGAGCAGGAGAAGATCCCGATCTCGTTCGTCGCGGGGACCTCCGTCGGAAGCCTGATCGGGGCGCTCTACGCCGACACGGGGCACGTCCTCGACGCCGAGTTCCACGCCGTGACGGTGACCGAGGAGGACCTCTTCGACTACCGCGCCCTCGCCGTCTTCTCCGGGGGCTTCGTGAAGGGCGAGCGCCTCCGCTCGTTCCTCGGAGCGAACCTGAAGAGCCGGTCGATCGAGCAGATGAAGGTCCCCTTCGCCGCGGTCGCCGTCGACGTCGCCTCCGGAAAGGCGGTCGTCTTCCGCCGCGGCCCGATCGCCCCGGCCGTCCACGCCTCCTGCGCGATCCCGGGCGTCTTCGTCCCCGTGGAGATCGGCGGGAGGACCTACGTCGACGGCGGCGTCGTGAACCCGGTCCCGGCGGACGTCGTCCGCTCGATGGGTGCCGACGTCGTCGTCGCGGTCGCGATCCCGGCCCTCACGCCCGCGACGATTCCGAAGAACCCGGTCGCCGTCGCCTACCAGTCGGTCATGATCATGTCGGCCGAGATCGGCCGGCTCCGTGCGCGCGAGGCGGACGTCGTCGTGACGCCCGACGTCGGCGACGTGGCCTACGACGACTTCGGCCAGAAGAAGCGCCTCATCTCAGCGGGAGAGGAGGCCGCGCGCAAGGCCCTTCCGGAGATCCGCGCGGCAATCGCAGCGAAGACGCGCCGCGTCCCCGTTTCCTGAGGCCCCCGGGCCGGCTCGCGCTAGGATCAGGGCGTGCTCGGAGGCCCGCCCCACCCGACGCTCCGCGACCTCTGGACCGAGGAGGACGAGGAGGACGTCCGCGCCTTCCTCGCGGCCGTCACCGAGGACGACCTCCTCGCCGCCCTGTCGGCCGTGGAAGGGACCCCCGCGTCGGTCCGCTTCGAGGACGAAGCCCAGGTGGACGCCTGGGCCGCGGTCGCGGCCCGGCGGCTGACGGTCCTCCCGACGAAAGGCCCGTTCGCGCTGTCGCGCCTCCTGCGGGGGCTCCTCGTCGACGAGATCGGCCTCAAGGGGGACGCCGACGACTACTCGGCGACCCGCAACTGCTGCCTCCACCAGGTGCTCGCCCGCCGGAAGGGGATGCCGATCCTCCTCTCGTGCGTCTGGATGGAGGTCGGCCGGCGCGCGGGGATTCCCGTCGAGGGGATCGGGATGCCAGGCCATTTCCTCGTCCGCGTGGGCGGGGCGGCGGGCGTCCACGTCGACACGTTCGCCGGAGGGCAGGAGCTCTCGCGCGAGGGGTGCCGCTCCCTGCACGACCGGATCGCCGGGACGAAGGGGCGCTGGAGCGACGACTTCCTCCGGCCGAGCCCGATCGACCAGGTCCTCGAGAGGGTCCTCAACAACCTCGCCTCGACGACGCGGGAGGAGAACGACGCCGCCGGGAGCTACCGCGTCGCCACGTTCCTCGCGGCGCTCCGCCCTCTCTCGCCCGAGCGGACGCTCCAGAAGGCGATGACGGCCGCCGCCGTCGGCGTCACGGAGGAGGCCGCCAGCGGCTTCGCCGACGTCATCGAGCGCTTCCCCGACTCCCCCGAGGCGGAGCGCGCCTCCCAGGGGCTCGACTCGCTCTCCTCCGGAACGACGGTGAACTGACCCTCGCGCCGCGTCAGCGGCGCGAGGGGAGCTGCGGGAGGAAGAGGGCGTCGTCGAGCGCCGCCTTCTCGGCGTCGAGGTAGTCGACGACCGTGGTGCCGGAACGGAGCGCGTCGACGATCGTCATCCGCGTCACCGTCGGGACCCCGCGGAGCGTCCCCCACTCGTCGAACGTCGCCTCCCGGGCCGTCTTCCCGGACGGGAGGAGGAAGACGACCTTGCGCGTCCGCGACTCGGCCCGGTCGACCCAGACGCGGAGGACCGGAAACGCCGGGTCCCGCCCCTTCCTCGCCCGGAGGAGGAGGACGTCGCAGGTCCTCCCCGCGAGGACGTCCGCGCGCTCGACGGTCGCGTCGTAGTCGTCGACGAAGCGCGTCCTCGCGACGTCCGCCACGGCGAACCCGCCGGTCACCCGGTGGCTGCGCGGCACGCGGATCGGGTTTCGCGTGTTCGGCAGGACGAGCCAGGCGTCCTTCCCGTTCACGAGGAGGAGCTTCCCGCGGTCGGCCGGCGCGAGGAACTCGATCCGGATCTTCTCCGGCCCCTTCACGAGGACGGTGAACTCGCCGGTGAACGCCGCGGCGCCGGAGCCCGACGTCGTCACTCGGAGGCGCAGGCGCGCCTCGGAGAGAGCGGTGCGCGGGACGTCGGCCCGGGCCAGGATCGCAGCGGCGTCCGGCGTCTCCCCTCGCGCCCGGGACGCCAGAAGGAGGACCAGAAGAGCGAGACCGAGGAAGACGAGGCCGGTACCGAGCCGCCGGTCAGACATGGGTGAGCGCCTCCACCGGGTCGAGCCGGGCCGCCCGCCGCGCCGGCCACCACGACGCGACGAGGAGCGTGGCCGTCATCAGGACGAACCCGACTCCGAAGGCGAGGGGGATCAGCTCCACGTGGAGCGCTCCCCCGCTCGTGGCCCCCGGAGGCGGGGGGAGCTCGATCCGCGCCGCGTTGATCGCCGCGCGGATGAGGAGCGACGCCACGGCTCCCGCCACGGAGCCGCCCAGCCCCATCAGGAGCCCTTCCGCGAGGAAGAGGCCCCGCACCTGTCCGCGCTCCATCCCGATCGCAAGGAGCGTCCCGATCTCCCGGGTCCTCTCGAAGACCGACATGGTCATCGTGTTCGCCGCGGCGAGGACGACGACCGTCGCCAGGACGAGGCCCGTGAAGAGGAAGATCGCCGCGTAGAGCCTCTTCACCGCGACGTAGAACGGGGCGCCCTCGATCCAGGTCTTCACCGCGGCCGGCGTGCCGTTCCGGTGGAGCCGCGCCCGGAGCGCCCCGGCCGACCTCTCGAGGTCGGCCCCCTCCTTCAGCGTCACGGCGATCGAGGTCGCCTTCCCCTCGGCCTTCAGGAGGCGCGCCGCCGGGGCGTACGGGAGGAAGAGGACCCGGTCGTCGAGCTCCTTGATCGGCCACCGGAGGACCGCGACGACCTCGGCGTCGACCGCATTCAGGCCGCCGTCGGGGGTCGTCGTCATGACCGTGACGAGGTCCCCCACCGTCACGCCGAGCGAGCGCGCGAGCCCGCCGCCCAGCATCACCTCGTCGGCCTCCGGGTCGGAGAGGAACGTCCCCGCGGCGACCGCCTCGGCCGCCAGCGTCGCGCTCTTCTCGAGCGCGGGGACGCCGCCGGTCCCCATGTACCCGACGCTCCGCTCTCCGTGCGCGACGAGGCCGAAGAACGTGAGCCGTGGCATCGCCTGCCGCACGTCCGGGCTCGCCGCCACGCTCCGCGTCAGCGCGTCGGCGTCGTCGAGGAGGAGCGTCGCCGCCTCCTCGTCGCTCTTCCCTTCCGCCTCGGCCGAGACGACGCGGAGGTGCCCTCCCTGCCCCCGGATCGTGATGTCCTTCAGCCCGCCGAACGTCTGGGCCACGAAGCCGGCGGTCATCGTCGCGGCGACGTAGCCGACGACGACGATGCTCCCCGTCAGGAACGTCCGGCGCCGGTGCCGGAAGAGGTTGCGCGCCGCGAGGCGCCACCAGCGCAGCGTCACGCCGCCCCTCCCCCGGTCCGCTCGTCCGAGGCGATCCGTCCGTCGACGAGGCGGACGCGACGCGGCACCCGCTCGACGATCCGCGGGTCGTGGCTCGAGAAGAGGAACGCGATCCCCTTCTCCGCGTGGAGGGCGTCGAAGAGGTCGAGGAGACGTGCGGCCGTCTCGGAATCGAGCGAGGCCGTCGGCTCGTCCGCGAGGACGAGCGCCGGCTCGCCGACGATCGCGCGCGCGACGGCCACCCGCTGCCGCTGCCCGCCCGACATCGCGTCGGGGCGGCGCGCCTCCATCCCCGCGAGGCCGACCGCGGCGAGCGCCGCCCGGGAGCGGACCCGGCATTCCGCCTCCGGGAGGTCGCGGATCCAGAGCGCGAGGGCGACGTTCTCCTCGGCCGACAGGACCGGGACGAGCTGGTGCGACTGGAAGACGAAACCGAGCTTCTCGCGCCGGAGCCGCGCGCGCCCGCGGTCGTCGAGAGTCGAGACGTCCTCGCCCAGGAGCTCGAGCCGGCCGGAGTCGGGACGATCGAGGAGGCCGAGGAGGTTCAGGAGCGTCGTCTTGCCGCTCCCCGACGGGCCGGCGAGGACCGCGAGCTCGCCCCGCTCGAGGGAGAGCGCGGCGTCCCGCACGCCGACGACCCGCTCCTCGCCCACCGTGTAGGTCCGGGTCAGCGCGGTCGCGGAGAGGAGAGGCGTCGTCACGCGTTCCGCCGGAGCCGCCCGACGGCGACCGCCGCGAGGAAGAGGAGCGTGCCGGTGAGGATGATGGCGGCGCCCGACGGCACGTCGAGGGCGACGGAGAGGAGGAGCCCGCCGAGGACCATCACGAGCGCCGCCGCGACCGACCCGAGGAGGAAGCCGGGCCAGCGCGAGAACAGGGCCCGCGCGACCGCGCCGGGGAGGACGAGGAGGGCGGAAACGAGGAGGATGCCGACGACCTTGAGCGCGACGACGACCGTCAGGGCGAGGAGGACGAGGACGAGGAGCCTCATCCGCGCCACGTTCACTCCGGCCGCAAACGCCCCGTCTTCGTCGATCGAGGCGAGGAGGAGCGGCCGGAAGTAGAGGGCGAGGAGGACGACGACGAGCGCCGAGGCGGCCACGAGGGCGAGGAGGTCGCGCGGGTCGACCGTCAGGATGTTCCCGAACATGAGGCCGAAGAGGTCGACGTTCGTCTCGAGGAAGCTGATCGCGACGACGCCGATCGCCATCCCCGCGACGGTGAAGACGCCCACGGCGGTGTCCTCGGTCAGGTCGCCGTCGCCCGAGGCCTTCGCGGTCGCGAGCGCCACGGCGAGCGCCGCGACGAGCGCGCCGAGGCCGGGCGGCGCGCCGACGAGCGCCGCGAGCGCGACGCCGCCGAAGGCCGCGTGGGAGACGCCCGACCCGACGAACGCGAGGCGCCGGAGGACGACGAAAAAGGAGAGCGCGCCGCAGACGACAGCGACGACGAACCCGGCGAGGAGCGCCCGCTGGAAGAACGGGAAGGCGAGGAACTCCGTCACGCGCGCGTCTCCTCCGTGAGGCGTCCGTCGATCCGGAAGACGGCGTCGGCCCCCCCCATCGCGTCGCTGTCGTGCGTGACGTAGATGATCGTTCGCCCCGCCGCGACCTCCTCCGCGACGAGCCTGCGGAGCGTCTTCATCCCCTCGGCGTCGAGCGCCGTGTCGGGCTCGTCGAGGAGGAGGAGGGCGGGCGTCCCCGCGATCGCGCGCGCGAGGAGGACGCGCTGCCGCTGGCCGCCCGAGAGGCGGCCGACGGGGCGGGTTACGAGGTCGTCGGCGAGGCCGGCCCTCCCGAGCGCCCGGCGCGCCTCCGCTTCGACCGTGGCCGACATCCCGAAGCCGGGGCCGGGCGCGAGCGAGAGGCCGACGAGGTCGAGGCCGGTCACGGGGGCCTGCGGCGAGAGCGTGGAGCGCTGCGGGAGGTAGCCGATCCGCGGCCGCGGAAGCTCCCGTCCCTGATCGTCGAGGAACGCGACGCGGCCGGACTCCGGCGCAAGGATCCCGAGGAGGACGCGCGCGAGGGTCGTCTTCCCGCCGCCGTTCGGGCCGACCATCGCCGTCCGCTTCCCGGCCGGGATCGTGAAGGAGACGGACGTGACCGCGGGCCGGCCGCCGAAGCGGACCGTCACGTCCTCGAACCGGGCGGCGACGCTCACGGCCGTCTCTCCGCCGCGCCGGAGAGCCCCCTGAGGAACGCGTCGGCGTTGAAGCGCATCAGCTCAGGATACGTCGCCCGGCCGGGGACTCCTCCGATCGGATCGACGAGCGTCAGGTCGAGGCCCGCCTCGTCCGCCACGACCCGGGCCGCCGCCGGCGGGAACTGCGGCTCGGTGAAGAGCCGCCCGAGGCCGCCGCGGCGGCCTTCCGACACGAGGGCCTTCAGCTCGCGAGGCGAGGGTTCCCGTCCCGGCACGGGCTCGATCGACGCCGCCTCGACGAGCCCGTAGCGGTCGGCGAAATAGGCCCAGGCCCGGTGCGCGGAGACGAACCGCTTCCCGCGAACCGGGGCGAGCCGCGCCGCGATCTCCCGGTCGAGCGCGGCGAGCTCCGCCGCACCCTCCCGTGCCCGGCTTCGGTACGCCTCGGCGTGGATCGGGTCGACCGCGGCGAACGCCTCGGCGATTCCGGCGAGGCTGCGGGCCGCGAGGTCGGGCGAAAGCCACCAGTGCGGGTCCTCCCCGAGGACGCCGTGGGCGTGCCCGTCGTGAGCCCCTCCCTCGCCGGCCGGCCCCCCTCCCGGCTCGGGCCCGTGGGCCTCGCCCTCGTGCCCGTGGCCCTCGTGCCCGGAGGCATCGTGATCGTGTCCCGCGTGATCGTCCTCCTCGCGAGATCCGACGGTGTGTTCGTGCGCCTCCTCGCCGTGCGCATCGCCGGTCTCCGCCGGAGCTTCGTGACCGGCGCCCTCCGCCCACGCGTGCCCCGGCCCGATCCCGAGCGACTTCGCCGCGTCGTGGACCGGCGCGCGCGAGGCACAGGCCGCGAGGACCTTCCTCATCCAGTCGTCGTAGCCCGCCCCCGCCACGAAGACCGCCCGCGCCCCGAGCAGCTTCCGGAGGTCCGACGGCTCGGGCTCGAAGACGTGCGGCGACGTCCCCGGCGGGATCACGCTTCGCACGGTCCACTCGGGCCCGGCGACTCGCTGAACGAGATCGGCGAGCGGCGCGATCGTGGCGACCGCGACCTGCGGACCCGGCGCGGGACGCGGCGCCGAGGGCGCGCAGGCCGCCGCTGCCGCGGAAAGGGCCAGCGAGACCGCCCGGTGAAGGCGCGACCGGCTCATCGTCTCTCCCCTCCGACTTGACCTCGGCCCGTCCCCGGGCCGATGCTCCCGCCCGAGGAGGGCGAGACGACTTGGACCACAGGGACGGGCATCCCCACGAGCACGGGCCGGGCTGCGGGCATCGGGCGATTCGGCATGGCGACCACGCCGATTATCTCCACGACGGGCACCTGCATTCCCCCGGGGACGCGGGCGTGGCCGAGCACGTCCTCGCCGTGGACCACGGACGCCCGGCGGCCTGCGCGCCCGTCGAATGCCCGGCCCGGCACCACGCCGGATGCGGGCATCCGCTCGTCCCGCACGGGGACCACCTCGACTACCTCGTCGACGGCGCCCTGCATCACCTCCACGGCGACCACTGCGACCTCCACGGCACCGTCTGAGCCCGCTCAGGCCGCCGCGGACCGCTCTGCGAGCGCGCGGGCGAGGACGGCCCGGACGGGCTCCTCGAACGTGAACGCCCTCGTCGCGCGGAGCTCCCTCTCCACCTCGACCGAGACCTCGAAGGCGTCCAGCGCCCGAAGGCGCTCCTCGAGCCACCCCGGGCCGACCTCCCGCTCCGAGGCGAGTCGCAGGAGGCTCTCCCGCTGCTCTGCCGCGCCGCCGATCTCGGGGTGGTGGTTCACCGCCCAGACGCGCGGCGACCCGTCCGCGAAGCGGTCCAGCTCCACCATCGTGACCGCCTCGCCCTTCACGCCCGACGCGTCCGCCTCGTGGGCCAGGACCGTGCCCGGCCCGCGCCCCGAGGGAAGGATGTCGAAGAGGCGGCTGTCGAGGACGCGGACCCTCCCGTCGAGAGCCGTCCGGTAGTACCCGCCGAACCAGGGGTGCGCCTCGGCCTCCTTCGTGAGGCGGTTCGGAACGGCCCCCGCGCTCTTCCCCTTCTCCGGCCCGCGCGCCACGGCCTCGCCGAAGCCGGACCATCGGGCCAGGAGCCCGAAGGTGTGGCAGATGCCGAAGAGCGCGCCGTCGCTCCGGCCGAGAAGGGCGTCGAAGAAGCGCCAGAGCGGGGCCTCCCACGCCGGGTCCTCGGCGATCCCCTGCGCGAGGGGCGAGACCCCGTCGTTCTCGCGGGGGTCGAGGGCGCCCGGTCCGCCCGTGCCGACGACGAGGGGGAAGCGGTCGGCGCTCGACGGGACCGCGAGGCCGCGCCGGACGTCGTACGAGACCACGCGGACCTCGGGAGCGCCTCCGCCGAGCCGCTCGCGCTCCTCCGCGCCGATCCGCTCGAGACGCCCGACGACCGAGGCGTGCCCGAGGTTCGGAAATCCGTGGTTCATGTCGAGGACGGCCACGTCGAGGAACGCGCGCTCCGCCGGCGGCTCCTCCCCGGGACGTTCGACCCGGGCGTACGTCAGGTCCCCTCCTCCTTGAGCGAGCGCGTCATGAGGCGGGAGACCGCTTCCCGGGGAGCCGTCGTCCCCTCGAGGATCGACATGACGGTCTCCGAGATCGGCATCTCGACGCCGACGGTCCGGGCCAGCTCCACGATGGCGCCGGCCGTCGGGACCCCCTCGGCGACCTGACCGCCGAGCGACGCGAGCGCCTCGTCGACGCTCAGGCCGGAGGCGAGGGCGAGACCGACCCGCCGGTTCCGCGAGAGGTCTCCCGTGGCCGTGAGGATCAGGTCGCCGACCCCGGCGAGGCCGGAGAACGTCTCCGGCAGGCCGCCGAGCCGCGTCCCGAGCCTCCGGATTTCCGCGAGCGCCCGTGTGAGGAGCGCCGCCCGGGTGTTCTGCCCGAGCTTCAGCCCGTCGACGATCCCGGCGGCGATCGCGACGACGTTCTTCGTGGCGCCGGCGATCTCGACCCCGACGACGTCCGGCGAGCGGTACAGGCGGAAGGTCGGCGAGGCGAGGCCCTTCTGGAGGCGCTCGGCGACGTCCGCGTCGGCGCAGGCGACGACCGCGACCGTCGGGAGGCCTCGCGCCACCTCGATCGCGAACGTCGGACCGGAGAGGACGGCGACGGGGACGTCCGGCCCGAGCGCGTCGACCATCATCTGGCTCGTCCGGCGGTGGGTCCCGATCTCGATCCCCTTGGAGGTCGATGCGAGCGGCAGCCCGCGGCGCAGCCACGGGCCGAGCCGCTCCAGCTCGGTCGCGGTGAACTGGACCGAGACGGACCAGAGGACCGCCTCGGCGCCGTCGAAGGCGGCGTCCGGGCTCATCGTCGGCTCGACGAGGGCCGGGAGAGGCTCGGCGCCGGGCAGCGCGGGGTGGGCGCGCGTCCGAGCCAGGTCGTCGACGATGTCGTCGCGGTAGCCGAGGAGGCTGACGGCCAGCCCGGCCCGCGCGCCGTGAATGGCGAGGGCCGTTCCCCAGGCACCCGTCCCGACGATCGCGATCTTCTTCACTTCGCCCCCCCTCCTTCGTTCAGCCAGGCCCGGACCATCCCGAGCGCCGCCGAGGCGGTCCAGCGCCGGATCATCGCGCGATCCCCGACGAGCGTCAGCCGCTCGTGCCGGCTCCCCGATTCCGCGTCGAGCGCGAGGTGGACCGTCCCGACCGGCTTCTCGGGCGTCCCGCCCGAGGGACCCGCCACGCCCGTGACCGCGAGCCCCGCCGAGGCGCCGAAGCGGCGCCTCGCTCCCGCCGCCATCTCCCGGGCGACCTGCTCGGAAACGGCCCCGAAGCGCGCGATCGACTCCGGGGAGACGCCCAGGAGCGCCACCTTCGCCTCGTTCGCGTAGGCGACGACGCCTCCCGGAAAGACGTCCGACGACCCCGCGACGTCCGTGAGGCGGGCCGCGATCATCCCTCCGGTGCACGACTCGGCGAGGGCGAGCGTTCGCCCGGCCTCGCGCAGCAGGCGGCCGACGACGCCTTCGAGCGTCTCCTCGTCCCGGCCGAAGAGGGCCCCTCCGAGCGCGGCGCGAAACGCGGCCTCGAGGACGTCGAGCGTCCGCCCGGCCTCCTCGCGGCCGCCGCGCGCGGCGAAGTGGAGCTGGACCTCCCCCGGCGCCGCGGCGAGGATCGTGACGTCGTGCTCCCGGTGGGCCTCGTAGACCGGCTTCACGAGCTGCTCGACCATGCTCTCGCCGAGGCCCGCCACCTTCAGGATTCGACGATGGAGCCCCTCCCGGGGCGCGCCTCCCGTCAGGCGCGGCACGACCGCCTCGACGAAGAGCGCCTTCATCTCGTGCGGGACTCCCGGAAGGAGGACGATCGTCCGTCCCCCGTCCTCGACGACGTAGCCGGGCGCCGTCCCCCGACGGTTCGAGAGGACGAACGCCCCCTCGATCACGTCGGCCTGCTTCTCGTTCACCGCGGGCATCTCGAAGCCGCGCTTCCGGAACCGCTCCTTCAGGGTCGCGAGGATCTCTTCGTCGCGGAGGAGACGGCGCCCGAGGAGGTGCGCCACCGCCTCCTTCGTCCGGTCGTCCTCGGTCGGCCCGAGCCCGCCCGTCACGACGAGGAGCGGCGACCGCTCGAGCGCGAACCGCAGCTCCGCGAGGAGCTCCTCCCACCCGTCGACGACGCACGCCTTGCGGACGACGCGCACCCCGATCGCCTCGAGCTCCCCCGTCAGGAAGAGCGAGTTCGTGTCGAGACGGGTCGTCCCGAGGAGCTCGCTTCCGACGGCCAGGATCGAGGCGGTCGCCGTCACGCGGGCACCTCTTCGAGCTTCTTCACCGCTTCCTCCCACGCCGCGTAGCTCGCGTCGACCGCCCGCCGCGCGTCGTCGCGCGCGAGGGTCAGCTCGCGGGTCCGCGGCCCGTCCTTCCAGACGGCCGGGTCGGCGAGCGCCGCGTCGATCTCGCGGACCCGCTCCTCCAGCCGCGCGACCTCCTCCTCGAGCGCTTCGACCTCCCGGCGGGCCTTCGCCCGCTGCCGCTCGGCCTGGCGGTCGGCGCGCCGGGCCGGGGACCTCTCCTGCGGGACGCCGCTGGAGGCCGTCGCCGTCTCCTCGGCGGCGGCCTTTTCGGCCGCCCGCCTCCTCACGAGGTCGGACCAGCTCCCCGGCCAGAGCGCGGCCTGGCGCTCCTTCACCTCGAGGACGTGGGTCGCGATCCGGTCGACGAACCAGCGGTCGTGCGAGACGAAGACGATCGTCCCCTCGAAGTCGAGGAGCGCCTCCTCGAGCCGCTCGCGCGAGTCGAGGTCGAGGTGGTTCGTCGGCTCGTCGAGGAGGAGGAGGTTCGCGCCGCCGAAGACGATCCGGGCGAGCGAGAGCCGCCCCTTCTCGCCTCCGGACAGGGTCGCGACCCGCTGCTCCACCTCGTCGCCCCGGAAGTCGAAGAGCGCGAGGAAGTCGCGCGCCTCGCCGTCGAGGAGCGTCGGGTCGAGCTCGCGGACGACGTCGAGGACCGTCCACGAGGAGGGGAGGTCGCGCATCTCCTGGTCGTAGTAGCCGACGATCACCCCGGTCCCCGGAACGGCGCTTCCCGAGAGCGGCGGGAGGAGGCGCGCGATCGTCTTCAGGAGCGTCGTCTTGCCGCAGCCGTTCGGCCCCCAGAGGGCGATCCGCTCCCCGCGCCGAAGGAGGAACGAGACGGGAGAGAGGAGCGGGCCCGTCTCGGGGTAGCCGGGGACGAGCCCCTTCAGCTCGAGGACGCGGTCTCCCGAGGCTCGCGCCTCCTCGAACCGGAACGTCACCTCGTTCGCGTCCTCGCGGGGCGCCTCCACGCGCTCGAGCTTCGCGAGCATCTTCCGCCGCGCCTGGGCCTGCTTCGTCTTCTGCCCCGCGATGTTCCGGCGGATGAAGTCCTCGGTCCGCTCGACGAGCTTCCGCTGCTCCTCGGCGGCCTTCGCGCGGACCCGGTCCCGCTCCGCCTTCAGCCTGCGGTACGCCTCGTAGTCGCCCGGGTATTCCTCGAGGAGGCCGCTCGACACCTCGACGATCCGGTCGGCGACCGCGTTCAGGAAGCGGCGGTCGTGGGAGACGACGAGGGCCGCCTGCGCGGCGGCGGCCTTCCGTTCGACGAGCCACGTCTCGAGGAACTCCAGGCCGGCGAGGTCGAGGTGGTTCGTCGGCTCGTCGAGCAGGAGGACGGAGGCCTCGCCGAGGAGGAGGCGCGCGATCTGCGCCCGGTGCTTCTGGCCCCCGGAGAGCTCCCCGACGGGCCGGCTCCACGTCTCCCGCGGGAGGCCGACCCCGAGGAGGACGCGCTCGACGCGCGCGTCGGCCTCGTAGCCGCCGTTCCGCTCGAAGCGCTCGCGGACCGCGTCGTGCTCGGCCAGGAGCGGCTCGACGGCCTCGCCGGCCCCGGAGGCCGACGCCGCCGCGATCGCCTCCTCGAGGCGGCGCATCTCCGCTTCGAGCCCCCGCAGCCCTTCCTGCGCGCGGGCGACGAAGTCCCGAAGCGGCTCGTCCCCCTCCGGCTCCACGGCCTGCTCGAGGGACGCGAACGTCGTCCCGCCCGCGAGGAGGACCCGTCCCGCGTCGGGTTCGACCTGGCCCTGGACGATCCGGAGGAGGGTCGACTTCCCGGCGCCGTTTCGCCCGACGAGGCCGACGACCCGCTGCGGGTCGTGCTGCCACGTCGCGCCGACGAGGACGTCTTTCGTGCCGAAGGACTTGTGGACGCGCTCGAGCCGGTAGAGCACGGGCGGAGGATAACCTCCGCGTCCTGCCTCCGTTTCGAGAGCGCCGCGGAGGGTGCCGCGGCCCCGCTACGGCGTGTCGCCGCCCGCCTCGACGCGGTTCCGGCCGGCGCCCTTCGCCTTGTAGAGCCGGACGTCGGCCGCCTTCAGGAGATCGGTCGCGCTGCGCGCGTCCGAGGGGAAGCACGCGACCCCGCCGCTGATCGTCACGCGGCCCAGGGGCTGGGTCTCCCCCCCCGCGAACGCCGTCGCCTCGACCCGCGCGCGGGCGGCCTCCGCCACCTGGAGCGCCTCGCGCTTCGAAGCGCCGTAGAGGAGGATCACGAACTCCTCGCCTCCGAACCGGGCGACGATGTCGCCTCGTCGCGCCGTCCGGCGCAGGAGGTCGGAGACCTGCACGAGGACGACGTTCCCCGCCGGGTGGCCGTGCGCGTCGTTGTAGGCCTTGAAGTGGTCGATGTCGAAGAGGACGACGCTGACGGCGTCGCGCATCTGGACGGCGCGCTCGAGCTCGAGGTCGAGGCGCTCGATGAAGAAGCCGTAGTTGTAGAGCGAGGTGAGCCGGTCCGTGATGGCGCGGTGCTGGCTCTGCGAGACCATCCGGGAGAGGCTCCGGATCCTCTGCGATTCGATCCGGAAGAGCTCCTCCATCAGGTGCGGCCGGAGGCGGATGAAGTCCCGGAACTCTTCCGCCGGGATCGTCCGGATGCGGCAGTCCGTGGCGGCCCGCAGGCCGGCCGAACGGGCGCCGCCATCGAGGCAGGCCATCTCGCCGAGGACGTCTCCGGTCCGCGCGAGGCGCAGGACGATCGGCTCGCCGGAGGGAGAGGACTGGAGGACCTCGAACGTCCCCTCGACGAGGAGCACGACGTTGTCGCCTTTCGCCCCTTCCTGCCAGAGCTCGTCCCCGGCGGGGACGACGCCCTCCCGTCCGAGCGGCAGCAGCTCCTGGTAAAGCTCGTTCACGGCGCTCCCGGCTCCTCGCATCCCGAGGGGCAAAGTATATCGCCCCGCTTCCCGGCGGCCCGTCGGGCGGCGCTACACTCGGCGCTCGATGGCGGACGAGGACCTGCTCGAGAAGGCGTTCGCGGAGGCGGAGGAGGCGCCGCGGCTCGCCTCGGGGAACCGGGTCGTACCGCCCCAGCTCCTCTCGAAGCTCCGGCACGACATGCGGACCCCGATCCACCAGATCCTCGGCTACGCCGAGATGGTGGAGGAGGACGCCATCGCCACCGGCCAGACGGGATGCGCTGCCGACCTGGGGAAGATCCAGGACGCCGCGCGCCGTCTCCTGGAGATGGTCGACACGCTCCAGGAGAGGCTCCTCCCCGCGGCGGCCGAGCCCGCGCCCGCGCAGCCGGAGCTCCTTCCCGACCCCGACGCCGCCCGCGTGCCGCCGGAAGAGGCTCCCGCCCTGACCGGGCCGATCCGGCGCGCCGACGTCGAGCTCCCGGTCGGCGAGAGAGTCGAGCCGGCGCATCTCCTCGTCGTCGACGACAACGCGGAGAACCGCGACATGCTCTCCCGGCGCCTCCGGGCGCACGGTTTCACGATCGCGGTCGCGGAGAACGGCCCGGAGGCCCTCCGGCTCCTCGAGGAGGTCCCGTTCGACCTCGTCCTCCTCGACGTCGTCATGCCCGGCATGAGCGGCCTCGAGGTGCTGCGGGACCTGCGGGGACGCCACGACGCGGCAGACCTCCCCGTCATCATGGCCACGGCCCGCGACGACTCGAACGACGTCGTGACCGCGCTCCGCCTCGGCGCGAACGACTACGTGACGAAGCCGCTCGACTTCCCCGTCGTCCTCGCCCGCGTCGGCACGCAGCTCTCCCTCGCCCGGGCGAAGGCCCGGATCGGAACGCTCGCGCAGGACCTCGAGGTGCGCAACCGCTTCATCTTCGAGACGTTCGGCCGCTACCTCTCGAACGAGGTCGTCGAGAGGCTCCTCCAGACGCCCGAGGGCCTGAAGCTCGGTGGAGAGACGCGGAAGGTCACGCTCCTGATGTCGGACCTCCGCGGCTTCACCCAGGTCGCGGACCGCATTCCCCCCGACAGGGTCGTCAAGCTCCTGAACAACTACCTCGGGACGATGGCCGACCTCCTCCTGTCGTTCCAGGGGACGATCGACGAGTTCATCGGGGACGCGATCCTGGCGATCTTCGGCGCCCCCGTCCAGCGGGAGGACGACGCCCTCCGCGCCGTGGCGTGCGCCGTCGAGATGCAGAAGGCGATGGAGCGCGTGAACGAGTTCAACCGGCGCGAGGGGCTCCCGTCCGTCGAGATGGGGATCGCGATCCACACCGGCGAGGTCGTCGTCGGGAACATCGGCTCGGACAAGCGGGCGAAGTACGGCGTCGTCGGGAGCCCCGTGAACCTGACCGCGCGCATCGAGTCGTACACCGTCGGCGGGCAGATCCTCGTCAGCGACCGGACCCGGCGAGAGGGCGGGGGCCAGCTTTCGGTCGGGAGCGAGGTCGTCGTCCAGATGAAGGGCTTCGAGAACCCGGTCTCCGCCTGGGACGTCCGGGGCGTGGCCGGGGGCTTCGATCTCTTCCTCCCGGCCCGGGACGAGCCCCTCCACGCCCTCCGCGGACCGCTCGCCGTCCGGTTCGCCACGATCTCCGGAAAGAGGGTGGACGGCCCCGAGTCCGAAGGGCTCCTCGTGCGCCTGTCGATGAAGGAGGCGGAGGTCGAGACGCGCGAGCGCCCCGAAGCGTTCCGCAACCTCCGCCTCCGGTTCGTCGGGAACGACGGACGGACGATCCCGGGGGAGCTCTACGGAAAGGTCTTCACGCCCAGGGCCGGGACGAAGGGATTCGGGCTCCGGTTCACGTCGGTTCCGCCGGAGATCCGTTCCTTCCTCGAGACGGTCCTCTCCGGGAGCCGCTGAGAATCCTCAGCCCGCCCCGAGGAACGTCTCGACCTTCCCGAGGAGCCGCGGCAGCTCCACCGGCTTCGTGTCGTAGTCGTCGCAGCCCGCCGAGAGCGCCTTCTCGCGGTCTCCGACCATCGCGTGCGCCGACAGACCGATGATCGGGATGCGCGAAGTGGCCTCTTCCGCCTTCAGCCTTCGGGTCGCTTCGTAGCCGTCGAGGACCGGCATCGAGAGGTCCATCAGGATCAGCTCGGGCTTCTCGGAGCGGGCCTTCTCGATCGCCTCGGCCCCGTTCACGGCGAGCGCCACCTCGTACCCCTTCCGGAGGAGGCGTCGCGAGAGCATGTCTCGGTTCATCTCGTCGTCGTCGACGACCAGGATCTTCGCCATCGGCTTCGAGAGGAGTGTAGCTCTCTGCCGCCTTGACAGCAGCCGGAAGCCTGCCCTACCGTCGCGCGGGAGCAGATTCTGAATGGCGTTTTCGTGGCTCTCCGGCTCTGACGACGTCGCCGAGTTGATCGCGAAGCGCAACTTCGGCCGCGCGGCGAAGGTCCTCCGGGGCCTGCTCGCCAAGGACCCCTCGAACGCCTCCCTGAAGCAGCAGCTCGGAGACGTCCTCGCGCTGGACGGCAAGACCTACGAGGCGGTCGACCTCCTCTGGAAGCTCGCCGACGACTACGCGACCTCCGGATTCGTCGGCAAGGCGATCGCCGTCCTGAAGAAGGTCCAGCGGATCGACCCGACGCTCACGAAGGTCGAGGAGAAGCTCGCTCGCCTCCTGCGCCAGAAGGACGACGAGTCGACGCTCGCGCTCCGGGTCCGCGCGGGCGCCATGCGCCGGCGCGTCGAGCTGGAGACGGCTCCGACGCCGTCGCCGGAGCCGCCGTCCGCGAAGCCGCCAGCCGCCGAGCCGTTCGTCCTCGACTTCGCGGCCGAGGAGGAGGCTCCGGTCGCGGACGCGTCCGAGACGGCGCCCCGGAGCCTCCACCCCGTGGACGAGGCCGCCGCGCAGGGGATGGTGGCGAGCCCCCTCTTCAGCGACTTCTCGGCCGACGAGCTGGTCGAGGTGATCAAGGGACTCGAGCTCCTGACCTACGAGGCGGGCGACGTCATCGTCGCCGAGGGGGCGCCCGGAGACTCGCTCTTCGTCCTGACGACCGGAACGGTCAAGGCGTTCGTGAAGGACCCGGACGGTCACTACCACAAGGTCCGGGAGATGTACGAGGGGGCCTTCTTCGGCGAGGTCTCCATCCTCACGGGGAAGCCTCGCAGCGCGACGATCACCGCCGCCACGCCGTGCGAGCTCCTGGCTCTCGACCGGACGGCCCTGGAGTCGATCGCCGAGCGCCAGCCGAACGTCATGACGATCCTCCGGCATTTCTGCGAGGCGCGCTCCGGAAGCGTCGACGAGCAGCAGATCCGAAGAGGCGACACCCACCCCGGCGTGTACCGGGTGCCGTCGGCCGGCTGACGGCCCGGGGCGCCGGCGTCCCCGAACGAGTCGGAGACGCCGGCTTCCCCCCCGGGGTCAGAGCTTCTCGACCACGAACGGCAGGGGCGGCTCGGCCCCGGCGGCCTCCCCGATCTCGAAGCAGGCCGCGACGCGCTCGAGATAGCCCTTCGGGAGCTGCGTCCGGGGTCCGAGCTCGACGACGAGGAGCGGATCCCCCGCCGTGACGACCTCCCCGGTCTTCCGGAGGACGCGGTAGCCGGAGGCGGGGTCGACGACGTCGTCCTTCCGCGCGCGTCCGCAGCCGATCTCGATCGAGAGGAGACCGAGCTCGCGCGTCGCGACGCGCCGGATCGTCCCGGCGGCGGAGGCCTTCACCTCGTGCTTCGCGACGGGCTGCGGCAGCAGAGCGAGGTCGTCGCAGACGGCCGGGTTCCCTCCCTGCTCGGAGATGACGCGGGCGAACGTCTCGAGGGCCGTCCCGTCCTGGAGCGCGGCGTTCAGGCGCCGGCGGGCCTCCTTCTCCGACTCGGCAACGCCCGACGCCACCATCAGGTCGGCCCCGAGGAGGAGGACGTTCTCGCGCAGGTCGGCCGGCCCGTCTCCCCGGAGGAGCCGGATCGACTCCTCGACCTCGTTCGCGTTCCCGACGGCGACGCCGACGGGGCGGTCCATCGCCGTGACGTACCCGCTCGCCTTCCGGCCCGTCGCGCGGGTCGTGTCGACGAGCGCGCGGCCCAGCGTGTGCGCGTCCTCCGGCTTCTGCATGAAGGCGCCGTTCCCCGTCTTCACGTCGAAGACGACGGCGTGGGCGCCCGTCGCGAGCTTCTTCGAGAGGATGGACGCCGTGATGAGCGGGATCGACTCGACGGTCCCCGTCACGTCGCGGAGCGCGTAGAGTCGGCGGTCGGCCGGAGCGACCGTGTCCGTCGCGGCGATGAGCGCGCAGCCGACCGTCTCCACGAGGCGGTCGAACGCCTCCTTGGACTGCCCGGTCACGAAGCCGGGAATCGCCTCGAGCTTGTCGAGCGTGCCGCCGGTGTGGCCGAGGCCGCGCCCCGACATCATCCCGGTCTTCACGCCGCAGGCGGCGAGGAGCGGCGCGAGGACGAGCGTCGACTTGTCGCCGACGCCGCCCGTCGAGTGCTTGTCGGCGACGAAGCCGTGGGGCGACAGGTCCCACGTCTCGCCCGAGTTCATCATGGCGAACGTGAGGGCCGCCGTCTCGGCGGTCGTCATCCCGCGGCAGCAGATGGCCATCAGGAGCGCCGCCGCCTGCTCGTCCGTGACGGTCCGGTCCGTGACGCCGGCGACGAAGTCCCGGATCTCCCCTTCCGACAGCTCGCCGCCGTCGCGCTTCTTGACGATGGTCCGAACGATGAGGCTCATTTCTTCTCCGCGCTCCCCTCGAGCGACTTCAGGACCTTCTCCCGCCACTCCCGCGCCACGGCGAGGACCTTCGCCTCGTCGAGCGTCGCGACCCGCTTCCCGTCCCAGAGGACCTTCCCGTCGACGACGGTGAGCGAGACGTCGCCCGCGCGCGAGGCGTAGACGACCGTGGAGGGAAGGTCGAAAACGGGCTGCACGTGGGCCTTCCCGAGGTCCACGACGATCAGGTCGGCTCTCTTCCCCGGCTCCAGCGAGCCGACGAGGCGGTCGAGGCCGAGCGCCTTCGCGCCGTCGATCGTCGCCATCCGGAGGAGCTCCGGCGCCGTGAGCGGCGTCGGGTCGAGGGCCGCGACCTTCGCGAGCTTCCCCGCGAAGTCCAGGACGTCGAACATGTCGAGGTCGTTGTTCGAGCCGGCCGAGCCGTCGGTCCCGAGCCCGACGACGACGCTCGCCTTCCGGGCCGCCGCGACCGGGGCGATTCCCGAGCCGAGCTTCATGTTCGACTCCGGGTTGTGCGAGAGGCTGACGCCGCGCGCGGCGAGGGTCTTCAGGTCCTCGGCCGAGAGCCAGACGCCGTGCGCGACGAGGAGGCGCGGCCCCAGGAAGCCGATCTCGTCGAGCCAGGCCGTCGGGCTCTTCCCGTACCGCTCGCGGATCTGCGTCTGCTCGTCCCACGTCTCCGAGACGTGCGTCAGCAGGGGCGCGTCGTATTCCTCGGCGAGGGCCTTCGCAGCGAGGAGCGTCTCCCGGCTGCACGTGTAGGGGGCGTGCGGCGCGATCGCCGCGGTGATCCGCGGGTGCCCCTTCCACCGCTCGAGGAACGCCCGCGAGACCGTCTTCGTCTCCTCGAGGTTCGCGTGCCCGGGGGCCGGGAAGTCGATCCAGGTCTCGCCGAGGACGGCGCGGAGGCCGGCGCGGTCCACCGCGGCCGCCACGTCGGACTCGTAGTAGTACATGTCGGTGAACGTCGTCGTCCCGCCCCGGATCATCTCGAGGCAGGCGAGCTCCGTCCCGGCCGTCACGAACTCCGGCGACACGTTCTTCGCCTCGGCCGGGAAAATGTACTTCGTGAGCCACTCCATGAGCGGCTGGTCGTTCGAGATGCCGCGCAGGAGGTTCATCGCGGCGTGCCCGTGGGTGTTCACGAGGCCCGGGAGGAGGACCGCGTCCGCCCTCTCGATCCGCTGCTTCGGCGCCCAGGCGGCGTCGATCGCCGCCGGGTCGCCGAGGGCGACGATCTCGCCGCCGCGGACGGCGACGGCCGTCGCCCCGCGGACGGTGAACGGCGCGTCCATCGGGAGGGCGTGGCCGGCGACGACGACGAGGTCGCACGGGGCCCTCTTCGCGGCCGCCTTCGCAGCGGGAGCGCCCGCGGCGGGGAGGGCGAGGAGGAGCGCCGCCACGAGCGCGGTCCGCACGGTCGCGCCCCTCACAGCTCGAACGCCCTCGGCAGGAGCGCCGCGAGCGTCGTCTCCTCCAGCTTCCCGCCCGTCGTCGCCATGACGACCGAGATGTCCCGGCACTGGTCCCAGAGGACCTGCCGGCAGGCGCCGCACGGTGAGGTCGGCTCGTCGGCGCCCGTCACGACGGCGACGGCCCGGAACGAGCGGACGCCTTCGGAGATCGCCTTGAAGACCGCCGTCCTCTCCGCGCAGCAGGTGAGGCCGTAGCTCGCGGACTCGACGTTGCAGCCGCCGAAGATCCGGCCGTCCCCGGCCAGGAGCGCCGCTCCAACGTGGAAATTCGAGTAGGGGGCGGCCGCGTTCTCCCGCGCCGCCGTGGCCGCCGCGACGAGGGCCTCGCGCTCGGCCGAGGGGAGAGGATTCGCCGTCATCGCGCCGCTCTCCCCCGCCGAACCGCGGGCTTCGCGCCCCGGCGCGGCCCGGAGGCCGCCTTCCGCGCCGGGCGCTTCGCGCGCCGCGCCGGCTCGACGACGGGCCGGTCGGACGAGCGTCCCTTCCCCATCGCCTCGACGAGCGCCGACAGGAGCCGCACGAAGCGGTCCTTCACGCGCCTCGTCGTCTCGAGGACCTCGTCGTGGCGGAGCGGCTGCTTCAGGACGCCGGCCGCCATGTTCGTGATGCACGAGATCCCGACGACGCCGACCCCCATGTGGCCGAGGGCGATGACCTCGGGGACGGTCGACATCCCGACGGCGCTCGCGCCGAGCGCCCGGAACGCGCGGATCTCGGCCGGCGTCTCGTAGGACGGCCCGGTGACGCCGATGTAGACCCCCTCCCGGAGCGGCACGCGGATCCTGCGCGCGACGGCCCTCGCGAGCGTCCGGAGGTCGGAGCGGTAGGCGTCGGACATGTCGGGGAAGCGGGCCCCGAGCGAGTCCTCGTTCGGGCCGATCAGCGGGTTCGTCCCGAAGAGGTTGATGTGGTCCGAGATGAGCATGAGGTCGCCGGCGGAGAAGCGCGTGTCGATCCCTCCCGCCGCGTTCGTCACGATGACGTCGCGGCAGCCGAGGAGGCCGAGGACGCGGGCCGGCGTGACGACGAGCGGCATCGGGTGCCCCTCGTAGTAGTGGATCCGGCCGGCGAGGACGACGATCGGGACCCCTCCGAGCGTCCCGGCGACGAGCGTCCCCGCGTGGCCCACGACGGCCGACGCCGGGAAGCCCGGGATCTGCGCGTACGGGATCTCGACCCGGTCCTGCACCGAGTCGGCGAAGTCGCCGAGGCCCGAGCCGAGGATGACGCCGACGACGGGCGGGACGGGGATCCGCGCCCGGAGGAACTCGACGGTCCTGGTGAAGCGAGCGTCCATCTCTCGTCTCCTTCCGTCAGCCGAGGAGGATGCCGGCGATCGTCGCGCTCATGAACGTCGCGAGCGAGCCGCCGAGGAGCGCCCAGAGCCCGAGCCGGGCGATGTCGCTCTTGCGGGACGGGGCGAGGCCGCCGATGCCGCCGATCTGGATGCCGATCGAGGAGAAGTTCGCGAAGCCGCAGAGCGCGAAGGAGGCGATGAGGCGCCCCTTCTCCGTCCACTCCGAGAGCGGGATCTTCGTCATCTCCGCGTAGGCCACGAACTCGTTGATGACGGTCTTGAAGCCGATCAGCCTCGCGACCTTCGAGCAGTCGGCCGAGGGGACGCCCATGACCCAGGCGAGCGGCCAGAGGAGCTTCGAGAAGAGCCACTGGACCGAGAGGGTCGTGGCCGGATCGACGCCCGGGCCCGGCGCCGGGAAGCCGATGTAGGTCCCGACCCAGCCGAGGAGGCCGTTGAAGAGCGACACGAGCGCGATGAAGGCGATCAGCATCCCGACGATGTTGATCGCGAGGGAGACGCCCTGGGAGGCGCCGCTCGCGGCCGCCTCGATGACGTTCGCGTGCTCGTGCTCGATCTTCACCTTCACGGCGCCCGAGGTCTCCGGCGTGTCGACCTCGGGGCGCAGCAGCTTGGCGATGACGATCGTCGCCGGCGCGGCCATGACCGAGGCGGTGATGAGGTAGCTCGCGGGGATCCCCATGGCCGCGTACGCGAGCAGCACGGCGCCCGAGATGTGCGCCATCCCGCCCGTCATCATCGTCAGGAGCTCGGAGTTCGTCATTTTCGGGATGTACGGCGCGATGATGATCGGCGCCTCCGTCTGCCCGATGAAGATGTTCGCCGAGACGGCCAGCGACTCCGCCCCGGAGATGCGGAGGAGCTTCGTCATGACGACCGCGAAGACCTGCACGATCCGCTGCATCACGCCCAGGTAGTAGAGGATCGTGAAGAACGACGCGATGAAGATGACGATCGGCATCACCTTGAACGCGAAGAGGAACGGCGAGAAGTCGATTCCCGTCTTCCCCGAGATCGCTCCCCCGATCGCCGGGTCGGCGAGCCACCCGAAGACGAACTTGGCCCCCTCGTCCGAGTACGCGATCGCCCCGGTGATGCCGTCGGAGAAAGACTTGAGCGCGTTGGCCCCGGCCTTCCAGGAGATGACGAGCCAGCCGAGGGCGAACTGAAGGACGACGCCCCAGACGATCGTCGACCAGCGGATCGCCTTCCGGTTCCGCGAGAGGGCGAAGCAGGCGAGGAGGATGACGGCGAGTCCGATGAAACCGGTGAAACGGTCCAAGGAGGCCTCCTGAGGGCTCTGTCAGAGCTCGTGGGGTTCGTTGCCGCGACCCCGCGCCCGCCGGCGGCTCACCTCGCAGCCCCCGCGGCTCCGGCGACGAACCGGAACGCGGAGACGGCGACGGGCGCCTGGTGGCGGATCGAAATCGCGATCCGGGAAGGATACCCCGAGACCGGGGCTCCCGGCCGCTCCGAAACGTCGCTTCCCGGATCCACGGAACGGTCCGGGGCGGCCCGAGGCCGCCCCGGACCGCCCGGATCAGAGGGACTGGGCCTTCTGCTGGGCCTCGAAACGGAGCGGGGAATCGGGGAAGTCCGCCACCACGCGCTGGTAGCTCGACCGCGCCTCCGCGGCCTGCCCATCCTTCTCGTAGAGGCGGGCGAGCGTGAAGAGGAGGACGTCCTTCGGGAGCGGAGACTTCGCCGCCTCGAGGTAGCCCTTCGCGGAGGCGATCGCCTCCTTGACCCGGCCCCCGGCCGCGTCGGCCTCGAGCCCGGCGAGGGCGGCCACGCCCGAAACGATGGACCCCGGAGAACGCTTCGCGAGGTCACGCGCTCCGTCGACGAGCCGCGCCGGCGGCGTGGCGCCTCCTTCGAGGGCGAGGAGCATCGTGCGCGAAGCCTGTCCCGCGCGGGAACCGGGAGCGTCGTCCGCGAGCGAGCGGAGGAGCACCTTCGCGGCCTCGAGCCGCTCGGCAGCATCCTTGTAGACCGTCACGCCGGGGACCGTCCCCGCGCCATCGGTCGCGAGCGGCGCATCGAAGGCCGCGAGCGCCGCCGAGAAGCGGGCGTCGAGCCTCCGAGACCGGAACGCGAGGCCGCCCCAGATGAGCCCGACGAGGACCACGGCGCCGACGACGATCGCAGTCCACTTCTTGGCCGTCGTCTCGTGGCTCACGACGTAGTCGCGCGCCTCGACGAGGGCGTGTTCGAGCTCGTTTTCCTTCAGTTCCTTCCGGGAGATCTTGTCCTTGGACATGCGTTCGGTCGGGGCCGGGCCGGCTCAGCAGAACGCGGCGAACGCCGCGTCCGGGTGGTCCAGCCGGAAGCCCTCGGTCTCCTTTTCGAGGTCGTAATCGAGCGCCGCCCCTTCGAGGCGGCGCCGGGAGTATGCGTCGAGCGAGATCCGGAGTCCCTCCGGCCCGTCGAGGAGCACGCCGCCGTCGAGCGGCGTCTCGCGGAAGACGAGCCGGTAGCCGGCCCCGCCGCAGCCGAGGACGTGCTGGACGACGACGAACGTCCGGGCGGGATCGAGCCCCGCGGGGCGCAGCGCCGCGAGGGCCCGGTCCGTGACCCGGAACGTCTCCGCGAAGGGCTTCTCCATTCAGCGGCGGGAGGCCTTCCTCCGGGGCGCCTTCCTCATGACGGGCTTTCGCCCGGGCTTCCGCGCGGACACGGCCTTCTTCGGCGCGGGCTTCCGCGCGGCCTTGCGAACGGGAGCGGCCTTCTTCGGCGCGGGCTTCCGCGCGGCCTTGCGAACGGGAGCGGCCTTCTTCGGCGCCGGCTTCCGCGCGGCGGGCTTCCGGGGGGCGGCCTTCTTCGCGGCCTTGTTTCGAGCCGCCGGCTTCGCCTTCGGGGCCGCCTTCGCCGGCGTCACGAGCGCCAGCAGCTTCGCGAGCGCTCCCGTCGGCTTCTTCGCCGCGGCCGTCTTCGCACGGGTCACCGCCTTCTTCGCGGAGGCCACGGCCTTCTTCACGACGGGCCGCTTCTTCGCGTCCGCGACGGCCTTCTTCGCCTTCGCGACGGCGCGCTTCACGGCGGGCTTCTTCTTCACGTCGGCGACGGCCTTCTTCGCCCCGGCGACGGCCCTCTTCGCCCCGGCGACGGCCTTCTTCACCGCCGGCCTCTTCCTCGCGGCCGAGACCGCGTCCTTCACGTCGGAGACGGCCTTCTCCGCCGTCGCGACGGCCTTCTTCACCGCGGGCTGCTTCTTCACGTCGGCGACGGCCTTCTTCGCGGCCGCGACGGCGTCCTTCACCTCGGGCGACTTCATCGCGCCCTTCACGGCCTTCCGCGACTCCGAGACGGCCGTCGAGACGGCGGCGCCGGCGGCCTCGACCGCGGCCTCGACCGCGGCGAAGGCCTCGGCGACCGGCGCCGGCTTCAGCGCCGCGAGGACCTGCCCGGCGTGGCGCTCGACGTCGACGTCATCGAAGACGCGGACGATCGTGCCGTCCGGACCGACGAGGAACGACCGGCGGATCGTGCCGAGTCCCCAGGGCGTCTTTCCCCAGACCCCGTACGCCTCGTGCACCGAGTGGTCGGCGTCCGTCAGGAGCTCGAACGGGAGCGAGTACTTCTCCGCGAACGCCGCGTGCGAAGCGGCGCCGTCCGGGGAGATCCCGAGGACCGTCACGCCGGCGGCACGCAGGTCCGAGAAGCCGTCGCGGAGGCTGCAGGCCTCCTTCGTGCATCCCGGCGTGTCGTCCTTCGGGTAGAAGTAGACGAGGACGTGTCCTTTCCCGGCGAAATCCGCCAGGGAGACGACGCTTCCGGAGCGCCCGGGAAGCGTGAACGGAGGGGCCGGGGCGCCGGCCGCGAGCGGAGTCGGGGCGTGCGTATCTTCAGCCACTTTCTGTCTTCCTCCGGGGGCCGAGAATAGCAGGAGGAGCGCCTAAACTGACGGGGATGACCGCATCGTCCGCCCTCGCCGCCTCGGCAACCGACCCTTCCGGAGGCCTCCTCACGGCCGACCTCCTCTCCTTCGGCGCCTTCGGCGTCGCCGGGTCGGGTCTCGTCACCGCCGTCACCGCCGACGGCCTGCGCTCCCCCGGTCCGGTCCAGGAGATCCCCGTGGCCCTTCTCCGGGCGGGCCTCGAGTCGGCCCTTTCGGCGAGGCGCTTCACGGCCGTGAAGATCGGGATCGTGCCCTCAGCGCCCGCCGTTCGTGCGATCGCCCGCGGGCTCGCCCACCTGCCGGCTCCGAGGGTCCTTCACCCGGGCTTCGCCCCCCGATCGGGGGTGAGGCTCGTCCGGTCCGCCGCCCTCGACGCGTTCGTCCGGGACCTCTTTCCCGGGGCCGCCCTCGTCGTCCTCGGACAGGCGGAGGCCTCCGCGCTCGCGGGGTTCCCGATCCGCGAGGAGAACGACGTGAAGGCCGCGGCCCGTCGCGTCCAGGCCCTCGGACCGGCCGCCGTCCTCGTGACCGGCGGCGGCGAGGCCGGCGACCGGATCGTCGTCGGCCTCCTCGACGGGCGAACCTGGCACCGTTTCGATTCCAACAGCCTCCCGGCCCCGACCGACCTCGCGGCCGGCGACCGCCTCAGCGCCGCCGTGACGGCGCTCCTCGCCATCGGCGAGACCCTCCCCGACGCCGTCGCCCGCGCCCGCAGCTGGGGGTCAGGTCTACCATCTACACTCTACGGAAATCCGTAGAGTGTAGATGGTAGACCTGACCCCTTCGAAAGGGTCCAGCGGTCGGTGGGGCGGCCGGGGATGCGCTCGGCGCGGCCGAGGTCTTCGAGGTACATCAGGAAGCCGAGGACCTCCGAGTAGGCGAGGAAGAGGTCCATCGGCCGGACGGTCGGAAAGATGCGGCGGCAGAGCTCCGACACGGACTTCGGCTTTCCGGAGAGCGCACGCTCGATCTGGCCGACGCGGAACGCGTATCGCCCCTCGAGCTTCGCGCGGTGCGCGCCGAAGTCGACGATCCGGCCCCCGTGGCCGGTGAGGAGGCAGGACTCCTCCGCCTCGATCGAGTCGAGCGAGGCGAAGTAGCGAGACACGCTGCGGAACGCCTCCCCCGGCCGCTCCGGGTCCTCGTCCACGATGGCGTTCGGGGTGATGTCGCGGAGGACCGTGTCCCCGGTGAAGAGGACGCCCGCTTCCGGGACCTCGAACGTCAGGCTCCCGGGCGTGTGGCCGGGAACGGACCGGACGACGACGGACCACCCGTCGCCCGGGAGGACCTCTCCGCCCGACAGCTCGTCCCAGTCGGGGAGCGGGTCGGCGTAGTGGTCTACCGCGGCCGTCATCGCGACCATCGTGAGGCGCTCGAGGGCGCCGAAACCGGCGCGCGACAGCGCGTCGAGAAGGAGCCGGCGGTTCCGACGCCCCCGGAAGTGCTCCCGGTCGAGCCGTCCGCCGAAGAACTGCGCCCGCCCCTCCCGCTCGATGCGCGCCGCGAGGCCGAAGTGGTCCTGGTGCCCGTGCGTCAGGAGGACGCGCTCGACGTCGGAGACCGCGAGGCCGTGTCGCCCGAGGCCGGCGCGGAGCGCGGCCCAGCCGTCGTCGGTGAGCGACCCCGTGTCGACGAGAGTCAGCGGCTCCCCGAGGACGAGGTGCGTGTTGACCGGGCCGACCGGGAACGGCGTCGGCACCGGGATCGTCACGATCCGCGGAGCGCCGGCGCCGCCGCGAGGGGCGGACCGGCCAGGCGGAAGCGGCGCGGGAGAGACGCCGCGGGGGGCCGGACCCGTCCGGCCCCCCGCCCGCGCCTCACCAGCCCCAGAGGTCGAAGGGATAGCCGCCCGCCTCGTACGCCGCGTTGCTGATCGCGGTCGCCTCGGCGTCCTTGTGCTTGTCGAGAGCCTTCAGGTTCGCGACCATCCGGTGCCGCGCCTGGAACGAGAACCAGCGGACGATCTCGATCTCCGGCTTCGCCTTCTCCTCCCCCTTCTTCTCGATGGCCGCGGTCACCCGGGAGAGCGTCGCGACCTGCGCGTAGAGGTCCATCACGACGTCGGCGATCCGGTGGAGGAGGTACTGCCGGTTCACGACGTTCTTCCGGTTCCGGTAGACCATCGTCTCGCAGGCGTTCCGGAGGACGGCCGCGTACTTGCCCACCTGGTCGGCCTCGGGGGCGAGCGACGGGTGGACCTTGTCGAGCTTGTAGTGCGTCACCGTGCCGCGCATCCACTTCTGCGCGTGTCCGACGAGGACGCCGTAGTGCGACACGGGGTGGCTGAGGGCGCCCTGGAAGTCCTTCAGGACGTCGCCCGCCTCCTTCATCCCCGTCAGAGCTATGAAGAGCCGGAGGATCTCGTTCGTCCCCTCGAAGATCATGTTGATGCGGCTGTCGCGCAGGCCCCGCCCGTACGGATACTCGTTCATGAAGCCGTTGCCGCCGGCGATCTGGAGCGACTCGTTGATCGTCTTCCAGAGGAGTTCGGTCCCCCAGACCTTGCAGCACGCCCCCTCGAGGGAGTAGTCGACCTTCTTGTCGACGAGCCCGGCGGTCATGTAGACCATCGACTCGAGGACGTAGGTGTGCGCCGTCATCTCGGAGATCTTTTCCCGGATCATCTCGAAGTCGGCGATCCGGGTCTTGAACTGCTTCCTCTGCGTCGCGTGCTCGACGGCGAGCTTGATCATCTGCTTGCAGCCGCCGACGGCGCCGGCGCCGAGGGACGTGCGACCCGTGTTCAGAGTCTCGACGGCGACGCGGAAGCCGTTCCCCTTCCCGCCGATCAGGTTGAACGCCGGGACGCGGCAGCCGTCGAGGATGATCTGGCAGGTCGAGGAGCCGCAGAGGCCGAGCTTCTTCTCCTCGACGCCGCGCGAGAGGCCCGGGAGCGTCCCGTCCTCGTTCGCGACGACCGCGAAGCAGGCGATCTCCCTGTGCGAGCCCGCTTCGACGCCCGCTTCCGGGATGCGCGCGAAGACCGTGAAGAACCTCGCGAACCCGCCGTTGCTGATCCACTGCTTCGTCCCGGTCAGGACGTACTCGTCGGTCGCCGCGTCGTAGACCGCCGTCATCTTCAGGGAAGCGGCGTCGGAGCCCGCCTCCGGTTCCGTCAGGCAGAACGCGCCGACCATCCTCGCCGTCGCGAGGTCGGGGAGCCACTTCTTCTTCTGCTCGTCGGACCCGAAGAGGAGCAGCGGCTTGATGCCGATCGACTGGTGGGCGCCGATGACGATGGCCGCCGAGGCGTCGAGCGGCCCGATGACCTCCATCATCTTGCAGTACGCGGCGGCGCTGAACTCGCTTCCGCCGTACTCCTCGGGGATCGCCATTCCCATGGCGCCGAGCTCGCCGAGCCCCTTCACGACGTCGCGCGGGAAGAAGTGATCGGCGTCGATCTTCTCGGAGTCGATGTGGGCGGCGTCGAAGTCGCGGTAGGCGTCGGCGAACGCCGTCACGAGCTCCTTCGTCTCCTCCGGGATCTCCGGGAAGGGGAAGACGAGCGACTCGTCGAAGCGCCCCCGGTAGAGCTCCTTCAGGAACGACGGGGCCTCGGTTTCGGTCCTGGCGGTCTTGTCGGTCTTCTCGGTCTTCGCGCTCGACATGGCTACTCCTTCCCGAAGAACGTCTTTCCCTGCTTCGCCAGGTCGGCGAGGAGCGGGGCGGGG
>JADHED010000663.1_pt1 | contig 37485 bp, 44 predicted proteins | sample 8952041 | NCBI WGS metagenome assembly JADHED01 (sample SAMN16124423, study PRJNA663239) | bioreactor sludge metagenome | isolation source: sludge (control) | place: India:Bengaluru | collected 2018-09-08 | reverse complement strand
GCGGGGCGGACGAGGACGACCGGAAGCCCTGCCCCCTCGTCGACGTCCTCGTCCCCCCGGGGACGACGCAGGCGAAGGTCCTCGGCGACTTCGACCCGCGGGAGGGGCGACGGGTGAAGCTCCCCGCCGTCGTGCCCGCCACCGGCTCCGGCGTCGCGAGATAGCGGCGCCGGACGGCCCGACGCCTCAGGCGCGGGCGAGCCGGCTCTTCCGCCTCCCGTACGCGAAGTAGATCGCGAGCCCGGCGGCGAGCCAGAGGACGAAGCGCTCCCAGGTGAGGGCCGGGAGCTTCGCCATGAGCGCGATGCACATCGCGATCCCGAGGAGCGGGACGAGCGGGACGAACGGAACGCGGAACCTCCGCGGCCGGTCGGGCTCCCTGTAGCGCAGGACGAGGATCCCGATGCAGACGAGCGCGAACGCGAAGAGCGTCCCGATGTTCGTCAGCTGGATGATCTCGTCGATGTTCGCGACCGCCGAGAACGTCGCGACGAAGACGCCGGTCAGGATCGTCCCGACGTGGGGCGTCCGGTACTTCGGGTGGACCTTCCCGAACCACGGGCCGAGCAGCCCGTCGCGCGACATCGCCATCAGGATGCGCGGCTGGCCGAGCTGGAAGACGAGGAGGACGGCCGTCATCGAGAAGACCGCGCCGGCCGCGAGGAGCCCGGCCGCCCAGTCCTGCTTCACCCAGGCGAGCGCCGCGGCGAGCGGGTCGGCCACCCCGACGAGCTTCTGGTAGGGGATCATCCCGGAGAGGACGAGGGCCGCCGCGACGTAGAGGAGCGTGCAGACGAGGAGCGACCCGAGGATGCCCCTCGGCATGTCGCGGCCGGGGTCCTTGCACTCCTCGGCCGCCGTCGAGATCGCGTCGAACCCGATGTAGGCGAAGAACATCAGGGAGGCCCCCACCCAGACCCCCGAGAAGCCCCCCGGGAAGAACGGCGTCCAGTTCGCCGGCTTCACGAAGAAGGCGCCGACGGCGACGAAGAAGAGGAGCGTCGCGACCTTCAGGACGACGATGAAGTCGTTGACCCGGGCCGACTCCTTGATCCCCCGGACGAGGAGGATCGTGATCGCGGCCGTGATGAGCGCCGCGAGGAGGTTGAAGACGATCGGGACCCCGAAGAGCTCCGGGTGGTGGAGGTGCGCCTGGTAGGCGACCGCCTGCTCGGGCGAGAGCGCGCCGACGCCCCCCGAGGCCGCGGCCTTCGCCGCGAGGAGCGTCGAGCGGTAGTCCGTCGCGAGGAAAGCGGGGAACTCCAGGCCGAAGCCGAGGAGGAGCTGGCGGAAGTAGGCCGCCCACGAGATCGCCACGGCGATGTTCCCGACGGCGTACTCGAGGATCAGGTCCCACCCGATGATCCAGGCGACGAGCTCGCCGAGCGTGGCGTAGCTGTAGGTGTAGGCCGACCCGGCGACCGGGACGAGGCTCGCGAACTCCGCGTAGCAGAGGCCGCAGAAGCCGCAGGCGAGCGCCGTCAGGAGGATCGAGACGACGATGCCGGGACCCGCCGGGGGGAGCGTTCCGCCCCCCGAGGTGGCCGTTCCGAGCGTCGCGAAGATGCCGGCGCCGATGATCGCGCCGATCCCGAGGGCGACGAGGTCGACGGCCGTCAGCTCCCGCTTCAGCCCTTTCCCGGTGTCGGCCCCCTCGGCGACGAGCTGGTCGATCGGCTTCGTTCGGAAGAGGTTCATGCGCGGCTCCTCGTCGGTTCGCGTTCGGCGCGGCGTCAGGGGGCGAGCCGGGGAAGGATCTCCTGGAGCGTCCGGATCGTCTCGTACCCGTCGCCGGCGACGCCGGCGCGGTCGAGGAGGAGGGCCGGGAGGCCGGCGGAGCGCGCCCCCTCGTAGTCCTCCGTCGGCGAGTCGCCGACGTGGAGCGCCTCGTGGGCGGCGACGTCGACGGCGGCCAGCGCCGTGTCGAAGATGGCGCGGGCCGGCTTGCTCGCTCCGACGAGCGCCGAGACGACGACGCCGTCGAAGAAGCGGGTCAGGTCGAGCCGGTCGAGGAGGGCGGGGAGCGTCGAGTCCCAGTTGCTGACGACGACGAGCTTCATTCCCCTGTCGCGGAGGGCCTCGAGCACCTCGAGCACCTCCGGGTAGAGGACCCAGCTCTCCTGGCGGGCGAAGTGGACGATCAGGTCGTCGAGGAGGCCCTCGGGGAGACGGCCCCCGCCGAGGCGCCCCCAGACGTCCTGCACGAAATCCTGCCAGAACGCTCGTTCTCCTCCGCCGCCTCCCCAGCGCTCTTCCCCGCGAGCCTGGCGGGCGGCCACGAGCCCCCAGGTCGCCTTCAGCGCCTCGTGGACGGCGCCGTCGGCCGCCGGCAGTCCCCACCTCCGGAAGGCGTCCCCGTAGACCGACTCGACCGGCGGATCGGCCGCGAGGAGCGTGTTGCCGGCGTCGAGGAAGACCGCCTTCGTCCGCTTCAGGGCATCACCTGCCCGCCGTCGATGACGAGCGACTGGCCCGTCACGTTCCGGGCTTCGTCCGAGGCGAGCCAGACGACCAGGCCCGCGACCTCGTCCGGGACGAGGACCTCGCCGAGAGGGGCCATCTTCCCGGCCGCCGCGAAGGCCGCCTCCTCGTCGAGGCCCACCTCGCGGCCGAAACCCCGGATCCGCGACCGGCCCATCTCGGTGTCGACCCAGCCGGGGCAGATCGCGTTGACGGTCACCTTCCGCGGCGCGAGCTCCAGGGCGAGGGAGCGCGTGAGGCCGATGACGGCGTGCTTCGCGGCACAGTAGCCCGCCTGCCCGGGCGCGCCGAAGCGCCCCAGGACCGACGACAGGTTCACGATCCGCCCCCCTTCCGCGAGGAACGGAAGCGCGGCCCGCAGGACGCGCCACGTGCCGGCTACGTTCACGTCCCACGACCGCTCGAAAGCCCGGTCGGAGCGCTCGTCCCCGGCGAGCGGCGTCGGCGAGGTGTAGCCGGCGTTGTTGACGACGACGTCGAGGCGCCGCTCCGGCCGCGCCGCCCGCTCGACCCCCGTGGCGACCGAGGCCGCGTCCGTCACGTCGAGGAGGACCGGCACCGCCGCACCCCCGGCCGCCGCGATCTCGGCGACGAGCGCAGCGCCGTCCGCCTCGGAGCGGACGCCGCAGGCGACCGTCGCCCCTTCCGCCGCGAGGCGGAGGGCAATCGCCCGGCCGATCCCGCGGGACGCCCCCGTCACGAGAGCCTTCTTCCCCGTCAGCCGTCCCCGTGTCTCGGGCATGGAACCTCCTGATTCGGCGGGCATTCTAGTTCCCCGGCGACGGTAAGATCCGGACCGATGAAGGTCCGGATCCTCTTCTTCGCGTCCCTCCGGGACGAGCTCGGCGAGTCGCGGATCGTCGAAGTCGCCGAGGCCCTTCCGGGCGAGACGACCGTCGCCTCGCTCCGGGAAGCCGTCGCGACCCTCTCGCCCGCCGCCAGCCGGCTCGGGCGCCGGCTCCTCGTCGCCGTGAACGAACGCTACGCCACCGACGCCGACCCGGTCCGTCCGGGCGATTCCGTCGCCTTTCTCCCCCCGCTGGCCGGAGGCTGAGCTTGGCCTACCTCTCGCGCGAGCCCCTCGAGCCGGGCGCTCTCCTCGAGACCGTCCGCCGCGACGGCGACGGCGGCCTCGCCCTCTTCATCGGCGTCGTGCGGGACCACAACGACGGTCGCCGGGTCACCGAGATGGAGTACGAAGCCTACGGGCCGATGGCCGAGGCGGAGATGGGGCGCATCGAGGCCGACCTGTCCCTCCGCTTCCCCGGCGTCCGGGTCCTCCTCCGGCACCGCGTCGGGCGGCTCCGGGTCGGGGAGGTGGCGGTCGTCGTCGTCGCCTCCGCCCCCCACAGGGACGAGGTCTTCGCGGCCTGCCGCGCCGGGATCGAGGAGATCAAGGCCCGCGTTCCCGTCTGGAAGCGGGAGTGGGGACCGGACGGAAGCGTCTGGGTGGACCCGGGAGCGCCTTCCCGATAATCGGAAAGTTGTTGAAAAGTCAACCACTTTCTGGTAAACGGGCGTTTCAGGGGAACGCTCCCCGGATTTCGTCCGTGTCACCGGCGGCGGACCTCCTTCCCGGCCGCCGGGAAACCAATCGGGAGGTTGAGATGTTCGTTGCCCTCCGGCGGGTACACGTCGCCGCCAGCGACTTTCCGCGGTCTCGCCGTTTCTACGGGGAAACGCTCGGCCTTCCCGAGGTGGGGGGCTTCGAGAGCGACTGGGTCGAGTTCGGGCTCGGACCGATCCTCGTCAAGGTCACGCCGCTCCGCGCCGGCGAGGTCTCGGCCCGCAACCAGGTCGCCCTCATGCTCTCGACGGCGGACATCGAGGCCTGCCTGACGACCCTCAAGGAGCGCGGAGTCACCGTGACGCGAGGCCCCCTCGAGGAGTTCACCGGGCGCTCGGCGGAGATCCTCGACCCCGACGGCTACCGGATCGTCGTCTTCCAGCCTTCCGACCTACACCCCGACGAGGAGTGGGTCCCGATGTCGGAGGTGGACGAGAAGGTGAAGGAGAAGCTCGCCGCCTGGAGGGCCAAGGAGAAGGCGAAGGTCGCCACGGCGCCGAAGAAGGCCGTCCCGCCCGCCGCGAAGTCGGCCCCGAAGAAGCCCGCCCCGAAGAAGTCGGCTCCGAAGAAGGCCGCGCCGAAGAAGCCCGCTCCCCACAAGCCGGCTCCGAAGAAGCCCGCCCCGAAGAAGGCCGCCCGGCCCGCTCCGAAGAAGGCGGCCCCGAAGAAGGCCGCGCCCCGGAAGCCCGCTCCGAAGAAGGCGAAGAAGAAGTAGCCCTCGCGCCCCGGCGACCGGCCCCGAGCGCCCCGCTCCCCGCGGGGCGCTGGTATTCTGGCTGGTCATGAGCACCGCACTCATCGACTACTGCAAGTCCGAGATCGAGGCCCTGAAAGAGGCCCGCACCTTCAAGAAGGAGCGCGTCCTCGAGGGGCCCACCGGGGCCCGCGTCCGCGTCGACGGCCGCGAGGTCCTGATGCTCACCTCCAACAACTACCTCGGCTTCGCGAACCACCCGCGGATCGTCGAGGCGGCCCGCAAGGCGCTCGAGCGCTGGGGCAACGGCCTCGGCTCCGTCCGCTTCATCTGCGGCACGCAGGAGCTCCACAAGGAGCTCGAGCGGACGATCTCCTCGTTCTTCGGCACCGAGGACACGATCCTCTACATGTCGTGCTGGAACGCGAACGAGGGGCTCTTCCAGCCGCTCCTCGGGGAGGAGGACGCCATCCTGACGGACGGCCTCAACCACGCCTCCATCATCGACGGCATCCGCCTCTGCAAGGCGAAGCGCTACGTCCTCCCGCACGGCGACCTGGCCGCGTCGGAGAAGGCGCTCCAGGAGTCGCAGGCCCAGCGCCGCCGCCTCTACATGACCGACGGCGTCTTCTCGATGGAGGGCGAGGTCGGGCCGATCCCCGAGCTCGTCGAGCTCTGCGCGAAGTACGACACCCTCCTCGTCGTCGACGACTCGCACGCCACCGGCGTCATCGGCGCCACGGGCCGCGGCTCGGCGGAGGAGACCGGCGTTCACGGGAAGGTCGCCGTCTACACATCGACGCTCGGCAAGGCGATGGGCTCGGCCGCCGGCGGCTTCACGACCGGACCGGCGCCCCTCGTCGAGCTCCTCCGGCAGCGGTCGCGGACGACCCTCTTCTCGAACGCCCTCCCGCCCGCCGTCACCGCCTCCTCGCTCGAGGCGTTCCGGATGCTCCTCGAAGACCCGTCTCCCGTGAAGCGCCTCCGAGCGAACGCCGCGCACTTCCGAACGAAGATGACCGAGGCGGGCTTCACCATCCCGAACGGGATCCACCCGATCGTCCCCGTCATCGTCGGCGACACCGCCAAGGCCCTCGCGATGTCGGCCGCCCTCTTCGACAAGGGCGTCTACGTCTCCGGCTTCGGCTTCCCCGTCGTCCCGCAGGGGCACGCCCGCCTCCGGTGCCAGATCTCGGCCACCCACTCGACCGCCGATCTCGACGAAGCCGTCGCCGCCTTCGTCGCCGTCGGCCGGGAGTTCGGCGTCATCTGACGACATTCGCGGGGGGACCACGTCCGTCAGAACCGGCGGCCGGTCCCCCCGCACCCCCTTTTGGCGCCCCCTTTGGTGCCAGGCGTGAAATCGTGTATTGTTTTCAACAATACACGATTTCACGCTTGGCACCAATCCCCGGGGCACCAGTTCCCGGGGATCAGCCGGCGAGGCCGGGGATCGTCGCGAACGGCTCTTCGCCGGGGGCGCGGCGGGCGGCGTAGGGCTTCCGTGCGAGGAGCCAGGCGGCGGCGAGCGCCGCGGCGGCGACGAGGATCCCCGCCTCCCCGACCCACATCGACGTCCCCTTCGTCGTCGTGTCGAACGTCCCCTGGATCACCGCGTTCCAGACCGCGTGGAGGACGACCGCCGGCCAGACGCTCCCGGTCGTCAGGCGCATCCAGCCCATCACGAACCCGATCCCGACGACCGTGAGGACGAAGACGACCGCCGAGAGCGCCCGGCTCGGCCCCGCCGCGTACTGCCCGCTCACGACGAGCGGAAGGTGCCAGACGGCCCAGACGACACCGCTCAGGAGGACCGGCCGCGGCACCTCGGCCTCGACGAGCCGCGTCAGGAGGTAGCCGCGCCAGCCGATCTCCTCCCCGACCGCCGAGAGGAAGGAGAGGAGGGAGACGAGCGTCATCGAGAGGGCGAAGAGGATCCCGAACCGGGCCGCCGGCGGGAACGACGAAAGGCCCACCTCCGCGAGCGCCGGGATCTCGAACGGGGCGAGGCCCGTCGCCCAGGCCGCCCCGTACGCGACGAAGCCGACGATCGGCGGAAGGAGCCACGCGAGGCCGGTCGCCTTCCACCCCGCGGCGCCGCCGATCCGGAACGAGACGTCGCGGAAGCCCTCCCGGAAGACGAGCCGGGCGACGATCGAGGCGATCCCCGGCGTCCACATCAGGCCGTAGACGAGCCACGGGCTCTCCCCGATCGGCTTCCCCGACCGGAGGATCAGCCCCTGGAAGACGCCGCTCCCGAGCGCGGCGAGCGCGAAGAAGACGAGGAGCCCCTTCCGAGCCTGATCGGCGCGGGACGGATCGGGCGGCACGGGGACGGACGTCTCGGGCGAATCCACTTCCGGGTTCTCGCTCACCCGGCGAGTCTCCCACGACGCGGGACGCCCGGACATCGACCTCACGCGAGGACGGACCGTCCGGCACGTCGCGTGCTAGAACCTTCCGGACAGGAGACGCCGATGCGAAGGACCTTCGTCCCGCTTCCGGGGCGCTCCGCCGGGCGCCGCGGCATTCTCCTCCTCGCGCTGCTCCTCTCGACCTCCGCCGCGCACGCCCGTCCACAGGCCGCGGAGAAAGCCCCACCTCGCATCCGCGCCTCGGTCGACGTGACGGTCCTCGACCTCGACTTCGTCGCGACGAAGGACGGCCGCCCCGTCCACGACCTCCGGCGGGACGAGCTCGTCGTGAAGGTCGGAGGGCGCGTCCTCCAGGTCGACCTCTTCGCCCGCGTGGAGGCGTCACGGATCGCCCCTCCGTCCGCCGAAGCCGGGGAGGCTCTGCCGCCGGGACGAGCGTCCGAGGCGGGCACGGTCGTCCCGCGCCAGCTCCTCGTCTACTTCGACGACGCCCGGCTCCAGCCGTGGCAGCGCCGGCCGGTCATCGACGGCCTCGAGGGCCTCTTCGCGCGCCTCGGTCCCGCCGACGAGGCCTCGATCGTCTCCTACAACGGCGGGACGCTCGTGCTCGCCCCGTTCACGAACGACCGCGCCCAGCTCGCGGACGGCCTCGCCCGTCTCCGCGAGCTCGTCCCGCGCGGTCTCCACCGGGCGAGCCTCTTCCGGACCGCAGCCGCGGCGATGGAGACGGAGGACCGGATCCAGAGGAGCTCCTCCGGGCGAAACCGGCCGGCCAACCTGAAGGACTCCGTCCTTCGCACCTGGGTCGAGGAGGAGCGGACGCGGACGCGCGCCGGCCTCGCGGAGCTCCGGCGCACCGTGTCGGCCCTCGCCGCCCGCCCCGGGAAGCGGCGGATGGTCCTCGTGACGACGGGCTGGGAGAGGATGCCCGGTCAGACCCTCGCCCAGCTCGGCTTCGGCCGCGACACCTGGCGCCAGTTCGATACGTCGACCTGGAAGGAGACAGAGGCGATCCTGCGCGCCGCGAACCGCTCCGGCGTGACCATCGACGTCGTCGACGCCAAGGGGTTCGAGAGCGAGCTCGACATCGAGCTCACCGAAATGCGGGAAGTGGGCAAGTGGATCGCCCGCCTCAACACCCGGGACGGAATGGCGACCATCGCCGAGACGACCGGCGGGGCGTTCGTGGAGAACGTGAGCTTCTACGAGCGGGCTCTCGACGAGATCTGGCGGGAGTCGAGCGACTACTACTCCGTCGGCGTCACCCTGCCCGAGGCGCTCCCGGCCGGAAAGGTGCTGAAGGTCCACCTCTCCTGCTCCCGGCCCGGCGTCACGCTGAAGACCCGGTCGAGCGTCGGCGCCCGGAGCGCCGCGGAAACGGCCCGGGACCTGGCCGAGTCCGCCCTCCTCGCCCCGCCGCCCCCCTCGGCGTTCACGGTCCGCCTCGAGCTCGGCGCGCCCCGTCCCGACGGCGTCCTCTCCCGGCGTCGGGTCACCCCGTGGCGGCTCATCGTCCCGGGCGGCGACCTGACGTTCTCACCCGATGGTGAGCGCAGGACCGCCGTCGTCGAGGTGACGCTCGCCGCGATCGACGAGGCCGGCGGACGCTCCGAGCTCGCGCCCGAGAGGTTCGACGTCTCCGTCCCGGCCGCACGGCTCGCCGAGACGGCCGGCCGCGACCTGCCCCTCTCCGGCCTCCTCCGCACCCGTACCGGGCGCCACCGCATCGTCGCCACCGTCCGTGACGTCGCCTCCGGCCGCACCGCCGTCGCCACCGCCCCGCTCGTCGACGACTAGCCCCAGGCTCGGTGCCAGGCGTGAAATCGTGTATTAACGGAGAACGTCCCGACTGCAGCCGCGATCGGCGATCATCCTTCCGCGATCGCGGCCGCGAGCGTCTCCGCGTCGAGGAGGTCCTTCGGCCGACCGGTCGCCCGCTTGTTGCGGACGAGCTCTCTCCGCCCCAGGACGCCGACAGTCACCCCCTCGATCGGGACCTCGACCCGTCCGGCCCAGGCCTCCTCAAAACCGACTCCGGAGATGCTCGTCAGGAGATCGATCCGGACGGGCACGACCCCGATCTGGAAGACAGTACCCGGGCTCGAGAGGTCGTCCGCCGTCAGGTCGAACAGCGAGGCGCCGAACTCACGGAGCGCCGCGAGGACCCGTCGCGCGTTCTCGGGCGTCGCGCGAACCCAGATGTCCAGGTCGCCGGTCGCCCGCGGAACGCCGTGCGCCGCGAGGGCATGCGCCCCCACGACGAGGTATTCAGCCCCCGCCGCGTCGAGTGCGGACAACATCTCGACGAAGTCGCGCTCCATCGATCCGTTCTCCCTTGAAGGCCCAGGCGTTCCGGGTGAGACGCTCGACGAGAGCGATCCGCTCCGACGGCGTCATCGCCGCCACGACGGGATCGGGCATCCCGCCCTCCTCCGCGAGGGCGATCCGCTTCACGGGCCAGGACGACCTCTCCGCGCGACCGCTCACGAAGACGATTCTATTCCCCGGTGGCGTGAGCGCCCATCCGCACGAAGGCCGCGGCTTGCGCCGCGGCCTTCGACCGGAACGTTGGGAAATCCGGGGCTACATGACTGCCGTCGGCGGAGCCGGCTCGTCGGCCGCGCCCGCCTTGCCGAGCGGGACGTAGATCAGGTACGCCGCGAGGAGGGCGACGACCGGGATCGCGAGCCACGGCGCGATCCCCGCGAACGCCTCGAGCTGCGGGAACTTGTTGTCGGAGCGGAACGCGACGACGCCGGCCACGAGGAGGCCGACGAGCGCCTCGCCCGCGATCAGGCCGGACGCCGCGAGGACGCCCGCGTTCTCGACGCGCGCCTTCTGCGCCACGTTGAAGTCGCGCTTGCCTGCGAGCTTGTCGACGAAGCCGCGGATCAGGCCGCCGATGAAGATCGCGAACGTCGTCTCGAGCGGCAGGTACATGCCGACCGAGAAGAGCATCGGGCTCTTGACGCGGACGAGGATCAGCGTGATCCCCATCGCGATGCCGACGAGGACGAGCGGCCAGGCCATCTCGCCGCCGACGATCCCCTGCGAGAGGGCCGCCATGAGGCCGGCCTGCGGGGCCGGGAGGTTCTTGCCGCCGAAGCCGCCGACGCCCGGGTTCGACGCCAGGTCCGACGTGTGGAGGAGGTAGAGCGGGAAGAACATGACGGCGCCGGCGACGACGACGCCGATGACGTCGCCGACCTGCATCTTCCACGGGGTACCGCCGAGGATGTGCCCGACCTTCAGGTCCTGGAGCATCTCGCCCGCGACGGCGGAGGAGACGCAGACCACCGCGGCGACCGCGAGGACGGCCGCGACCCCTTCGACGCCCTTGACGCCGATGACGACCATCGTCAGCGCGGCGACGATCGTCGTCGCGAGCGTGAGGCCCGAGATCGGGTTGTTCGACGAGCCGATGAGCCCGACCAGGTTCCCCGAGACGGCCGCGAAGAAGAAGCCGGTGATGATCATGACGACGGCCGCCAGGAGCGCGCCGCCGACCACGCCGGTGAAGTAGTAGTAGAGGGCGACCATCAGGACGAAGACGGCCGCGATGCCGAGGAGGACGACCTTGAAGGAGAGGTCCTTCTCGGTCCGTTCGGTCGCCTCGGCCGCCGCCGCCGACTTCTTCACGTCGGCCACGCCGCGCTTGATGCCCGAGATGAGGTTCTTCCGCATCTTCCAGAGCGTGAAGCAGGCGCCGACGAGCATGCCGCCGACCGCGATCGGCCGGACGATGTAGCGGTAGAGGTGGCCCGCGAGGCCGGCCCAGTCCTGCGCGCCGGTGGCCGCGTCGGTGTACTTGTCGATGAGGTTCGGACCGAGGAAGAAGACGAGGAGCGGGACGAAGAGGCCCCACGCGAGGAGGCCGCCCGCGAAGTTCAGGGCGCCGAGCTCGGGCCCGATGATGTAGCCGACGCCCATGTAGGCGGGCGTGGCGGCCGGGGCCGAGATCGTCGTCACGCCGCCGGCGGAGATCGTGTTCGCGTCCTTGTTCAGGCCGAGCCTGACGAAGCTCTCCTTGAACTTCCCGACCGCGACGTGGAAGTCGTTCGAGGCGCGGAAGACGCCCAGGTCGCCGAGGAGCTTGATGACCGCGCCGACGCCCATCGCCTTGAAGAGCTGGATCGCCGCGTCGGCCCCGCGCTGCCCGGCCTTGTGGATCTCGCTCGCCGCGACCGACTCGGGGAACGGCAGCCCCTTGTCCTCGACCATGACGCGCCGGAGGATCGTCACGAAGAGGATCCCGAGGAGGCCTCCGAGGATCATCAGGGCCGTCGCGATCCCGTACTCTTTCGCGTTGAATCCTTCGAACTTCCACATCCCGAGGATGACGAAGGCCGGGATGGTGAAGATCGCGCCCGCCGCGACCGACTCGCCGATCGAACCGACGGTTCGGGCGAAGTTCTCCTCCAGGAGGGAGCCCTTCATGATCCGGAGGACGGCCATGCCGATGACGGCGGCCGGGTACGTCGCGGCGATCGTCATCCCGGCCTTCAGGCCGAGGTAGGCGTTCGCGGCGCCGAGGACGACGGCCATCAGGAGGCCGAGGACGAGCGCCCGTCCGGTGAACTCCGTCATCGTGGAGCTCGCCGGGACGAACGGCTGGAACGGTTTCTCACTCATCGGGGACGATCCTCCCTCGCGATCTGATCTCGATGGATACGGCTGTGAGGCCGGAGGCGCATCAAACGCGGATTCTACATGCGGGCGCGGCGTCGACCGGGTCCGGAGAACCGCCCTCTCGCTCGAGCGGGACGCGGGGGACTCCGCCGCGCCGCAGCGGGAGGACGCCCCCGAATCCGGCTACGCCGCCGGCCGTTCCGCCGCGGGGCTCACCGACCTGCGGGGCCCGCGAAGCCTACGGGACGACGGCGACGTGGAAGTGCGCCTCGAGCGTCTTGTGCGGGTACGACTCCGGCAGGGGCGGGAACGGCGAGGAGCTCTCGACCGCGACGAGAGACGCCTTGTCCCACGCCTTCACGCCCGACTCCATCGACACGAACGCGTTCTGGACCCGGCCGTCCCGGCTGATCACCGCCTGGACGACGCACTTCTTCCCCACCTTCGGGGACGTCGCGGGCGCCTTCCAGGCGGCGGCGACCTTCTGGAAGACCTTCTTCTGATAGCCCGGGTCCTTCAGCGTCGACTGGAAGTAGACGTTCAGAGACGCCTGTCCGGCGGCGAGCGGCAGGGCGAGGAGGACGACGAGGCCGGCGAAGAGCCGCCCCCATGATCTCCACGGCCTCCGGAGCGGGGTGTTCACCGGCCGCTCCGCCTAGGCCTTCTTCGCGTAGGACTCGACCATGAGGAGCTCCTTGCCGTCCTTCGTCTTGCAGAGCTTCCCCTTCACCTCGAGCTTCACCTTCCCGTGGTCGGCCGCGGCCTTCACGCCGTCGACGTCCTTCGTGCCGGGGCAGAACGGCAGGGTGCCCTCGCGGCCGTCCGCCTTGAAGACCGGGTTGCAGCTCTTGGCGACGTGCAGGTCGCAGTGCTCGCAGAGGACCGTGCCCGTCAGCGTCACGACGCTCTCGGACACGGGCTCGCATTTCGCTCCGGCCTTCTCCGCCTCGGCGCAGCAGGACGGCCCCTTCTTCGGGGCGATATTGCCGGCGGCGACCGAAGCGGCGGTGACGACGAGGGCGAAGGCGGCGGCAAGGGCGACGAGCGTGCGCTTCATGAGATGACGTCCTCCTTCGGGTGCGGTCGGCCGCCCGGGTGGACGGCGGAACACAGAGGATAACTCCGCTCCGTTGGCGCCCGCGCCTGCCGGACGCGTAGGAACGCTGTGCGAGCGCACACTTCGGTATGGCGCCCCCACCCGCCCGGCGGAGACGCCGAGAGAAATGCGAAGACTGCCGGCCCACGCCTCGTTCCTCCTCGCCGCCCTTGCGCTCGCTGCGCCCGCCCCCGGCCGGACGCCGGCACGCTGCGCCGTCCCGGGCTTTGCGGCGGAGGTCGCCTTGCCCGTCCCCCCGGAGACGGTCCTCGTGTCGCTCGCCGGCACGGGCGACGTGAACGGAGACGGTGCCCCCGACGTCGTCCTCGCGGCCTCGATGGAGGGGAAGCTCCTCGTCTTCCGCAATGACGGACACGGGGCGTTCCCCTCCGTGGAGGCAGTCGCGGTCGACAGCGCCGCCGCCGCGCGGCTCGCCGACGTCGACGGCGACGGCCGGGCCGATATCGTCTCCGTACGGCCGAACCCAAGGATCACCCACCTTCACACGGGCGCGCTCGCCGTCTGGATCTCGGATGGGAGCTCGTTCCGGCCCATGCCCCCGACCGAGTACGACCTCGAAGCACCCGGCATTCCGCCCGTCTTCGCCGACGTCGACGAGGACGGGCGCGTCGACGTCTTCCTCGGGCGTCGCTTGCTCCGGAACCTCGGCGGCGGGCTGTTCGCTCCCGCGCAGCTCGTTCCAGCGCTGTCGGACCTGCGGCTCCTCGCCGCCGCGGACCTGAACGGCGACGGCCACGTCGACCTCCTCGCGGCCACGTCGTCCTGGCCGATGGCGGGGCTTTCGATTCTCTCGGGCAACGGTAGGGGCGGATTCACGTCCGGCGCGCCGTTCCTCGAGACCCTCAGTCCGAACGAGGTCGCGGTGACGGACCTCGACCGCGACGGCCGGCTCGACCTCGTCCTGACGGGGAGCTGGAAGTACCAGGGGATCATCGACGGCCTCCTCGCCGACGGGGCGGGCGGCTTCCGGCGGACCTTCTCCCTCTCCGGCTCCTACAGCACCTGCGCCGTGGGAGACGTCGACCGCGACGGTGTCCCCGACCTCGTCGTCTCCTCCGCCGACTCGCCCAACGGCCTCTCGGTCCTCCTCGGCGACGGCGCCGGGGCCTTCCCTCGCCGCGTCCCGATCGCGTCCGGGGGCGGGCGGCTCGCTCTCGCGGACTTCGACCGCGACGGCGCGCCCGACCTCCTTCGCGTCCCGGGGAGCCCGCCCACCCTCGCGGCCGTCCTCCGGAACGACTGCCGGCCGGGGGAAACCTCGCGGACGCTCCTCGTCCCCGTCGTCGCCTCGCTCCCGGGAGCGAACGGCGCCGCGTACCGGACCCGCCTCACGCTCACGAACCTCTCCCCGGTCGCGGCCCCGCTCGAGGTCCGCTTCACGCCGGCCGAGGGGGAGCCGAAGTCCGCCGCCACGCTCCTCGCCGGCGAGTCACAGGCGAGCCTCGACGTCGTCGCGCTCCTCGAGGACCTCGGCATCCCGGCCGCGGACCCCTCCCGCCTCCTCGGCACGCTCCGCCTCACCGCCTCGGGCCTCCTCCGTCCCGGTGACTTCGCCGCCGAGGCGTGGGTCTCGGTCACCCGGGCGGGCGAGGAGTTCCCGTCGAGCGGCGTCTCCTTCCCCGCGATCCCCGTCGACGAGGCCTTCGCCGGAACGGTCCTCCTCGGCGGCCTCCGCGAGGACGGCCGCGACCGGACGAACCTCGGCCTCGTCAACGCCGGCGGCCCCGAGGAGGGCGACGTCGTCCTCCGCGTCACGCTCTTCTCGGGCGACCCGGCGCTCGGAGCGCCGGTCGTCCTCCCCGACGTCCGGCTCGCCTCCGGCCGCGTTCGCCAGCTCGACCGCGTCCTCGCGCTCGGCGGCCTCTCGACGCCGCACGCCTTCGCGCGCGTCGAGCGCGTCTCGGGCACGGCCCGCTTCCTCGCCTGGGCGGTCGTCAACGACGAGGGGACCTCCGACGGCTCCTTCCTCGCGGCCGTCCCCGCGGGGGCCGGGCGCGGCGCGCGGCGCCTCGTCGTCCCCTCCGTCGTCGAGGCCGGTGGCTATTCGACCGGCCTCTTCGTCACGAATGCCTCGTCGGCCCCGAAGGAAGTCCGGCTCGAGTGGTTCTCCGCGGGCCTCGCGACCCCGACCGGCTCCGTGTCGCTCTCCGTCTCCCTCCCGGCCGCGGGGCAGCTCCTCCTCGACGACCTCGTCGCCCTGTTCCGCGCCGCCGAGCCGGCGGCCGTCCCGCCGCGCGGCGCGAATCTCGCGGGAGCCCTCTTCGTCACCGTGGCGGCCGGCGACGGCGAAGGCCTCCTCGCCGGGAGCCGCGTCACGGCCCCCGCCGCCGGCGCCCCCGGGCGCTTCGGCGTCTTCCTCCCCGCCGCGCACGAAGCGGACCTCGCGCGCGACCCGGTTTTCCTCCCCGTCTCGCAGCCCGCCTGCGTCGCCCGGACGAACGTCGCCATCGTGAACGCGGGCGCACCCGAGACCGGGACCGTCGCCTTCCGCGTCGACGTGCGCGACGGGCGCACCCGCGAGCTCCTCCGGACGGAGAGCGCGCTCCTCGTCGGCGCGCGCGGCTTCCTCCAGCTCTCCACGCTCGTCCCGCCCTGCGCCCCGCTCGACCGCGAGCTCGTCGTCACCGTCACGCGGACGTCCGGCGACGCGCCGTTCCTCGCCTACGCCGTTGTGAACGACGGCGCATGGCCCGGCGATGGGACGGGCGACGGCGGCGTCATCGGAATGCGGGTCGAACCGGCGCACTGAGAGCCGCGCGACTTCGCCATCGGCCTCACGGATCGCCCACCGGAGCATCCGCGGCGCCGCCGCGCTAACCTCCGCTCATGCGCCCGGCATCGCGCCCCGCCCGCACGGCCCTTCTCCTCCCGCTCGTCCTCGCCGGCCTCCTCGCCGCTCCTCTCGCGGCCGAGGAGCGGCCGCTCGTGCCGATCCAGCCCGACCACTGGACGAAGGCCGAGCTGAACAACTTCCGCGGGACGCCGTCGTACGACGAGACGCTCGCCTTCCTCCGGCGGCTGGAGAAGACCTCGCCGTTCCTCTCGCTCTCCTTCTACGGCACCTCCGCGGAGGGGCGGCCGATGCCGGTCGTCGTCGCCTCGAAGGAGAAGGCGTTCACCCCCGAGGCGGCCGCGAAGTCGGGCAAGCCTGTCGTCCTCGTCCTGAACGGCATCCACTCGGGCGAGATCGACGGCAAGGACGCCTGCCTCATCCTCCTGCGCGACATGGCGCTCGGGAACCGGCCCGACCTCCTCGAGACGATGACGCTCCTCGTCGTCCCGATCTACAACGTCGACGGACACGAGCGCTCCTCGAAGTTCGCCCGCCCGAACCAGGACGGCCCCGTGGACGGGATGGGCTTCCGGACGACCGCCCAGGGCCTCGACCTGAACCGCGACTTCCTGAAGGCCGACGCCCCGGAGACGCGCGCGCTCCTCTCGCTCGTCGCCGCGTGGGACCCCGACCTCTTCGTCGACGACCACGTCACCGACGGCTCCGACGCCCAGGTCACCGTCACCGTCTCGTACGGCGGCGAGCCGGCGACGCCCGAGCCGCTTCGCGCCTGGCTCGAGACCGTCATGCGGCCGGCCCTCGCCGAGGTCGTGGAGAAGGGGTGGAAGACCTCACCCTACATCGAGTGGGTCGACCCGCTCGACCCGCACAAGGGGATCGACCCCGGGCCGACCGAGCCGCGCTACGGCACCTGCTACATGCCGCTCCGGTCGATCCCCTCGGTCCTCGTCGAGATGCACGCGCTCAAGCCGTACGGCGAGCGCGTCCGGGCGAACGCCGCGTTCCTCTCGGCGCTCCTCTCGCGGGTCGGACGCGACCCGGCGCCGCTGAAAGCGGCCCGCGCAGCGGCGAAGGAGGCGGCGAAGGGGGCCCGCCCCGGTACGCCGATCGTCCTCGCGGGCGAGACCGACCTCTCCCGCCCCGAGACGATCGATTTCCCCGCCTACGCCTGGGAGCAGGTCGTCTCCCCCGTCACCGGCCGCCCTCGCCTCGTCTACGACCCGAAGACGCCGATGACGGTCCCGCTCCCCTTCTACCGCCACGCGAAGGCGACGGTCACGGCGCCGCGGCCCGCGGCCTACCTCGTCCCCGCCGGCTGGCCCGGTATCGAGGAGAAGCTCACGGCGCACGGCCTTCGCTTCACGAAGCTCTCCGAGCCGCGCACGCTCGCCGTCGGCACCTACCGCGCGAGCGACGCGAAGTTCGCTCCCGCCTCCTACCAGGGGCGCGTCCGCCTCACCGCGAAGATCGCCCGCGGCGTCGAGACCCGCACCGTCCCGGCCGGCTCGCTCTACGTCCCGCTCGACGACCCGCTCGCGCCCGTGGCGATGCACCTCCTCGAGCCGGAGGGCCCCGACTCCCTCTTCGCCTGGGGGCTCATGAGCTCCGCGCTCGAGACGAAGGAGTACATCGACGCGCGCGTCCTCGAGCCGCTCGCCGCGAAGATGCTCGCGGAAGACCCGAAGCTCGCCGCCGAGTGGAACGCGCTCCTCGCCGACCCGAAGCTCGCCGCCGACGCGCGCGCGCGGCACCGCTTCTTCTACGCGCGGACGCCGTACTGGGACGAGTCGGTCGGGCTCCTCCCCGTCTACCGCCTCGACGCGCCGCTCGAGCCGGCGGCGCCGGCGCGCTGAAGACGCGGCCGACCTCTTCGCCGCGCGAGGGAGCGGGCACGCCGGACCGGGCGCCCGCTCCCCGGCCCGCCGCCTACTTCAGCGACTTGATCTGCGCCTTCGGGACGATCTGCCACGAGGGCCAGCCGTTCGGCCCGTTCTGCTGGAGCATCACGAGGTGGTCGCCCTCCGGGAGCGGCTTCTCCAGGCGGTAGATCTGGTTCGCTCCGAGCCCCCCCTTCCCGACCAGGCTCTGATCGGGCTGCAGCAGGCGCGTCCAGATGATCTCGGAGACCGAGTGGAACGTGTTGTCGTAGCAGACGTCGTAGTTCACGCCGCCGTGCATCACCCAGTAGTGGCCGGAGAACTTGAAGCACCGCAGGGAGCCGAACGCCTTCGTGCTCGTGCGGACGTTCCCCACCCACTTCGAGTCGATGCAGACGCTCCCCGGCATCGTCAGGAACTGCCCCGTCTCCTGCCCGTTCGTGATGCCGGTGATCCCGAGCCCCTTCTCGGCGAGCCACTTGAAGTTCTGGTTGAACGACCCGCAGGCGACCGCCTGGATCTGCCCCTTCACGAGGCCTCCGTTCGCGGCCGCGCCCCCCGCGCTCTGCGCCCAGGTCCAGTGATTCCGGCCGTACTCGTAGTAGGCCTTCATCACCTTTCGGAGAGCCTGCGCCGGCCCGTCCCCGAACGCCGCCCCGGAGCCGGGCGTGGGCGGCAGCAGGCGGGCGCTCTCGAGGATCGCCCAGCCGGGCATCCCGTTCGTCACCCCGGCCGCTCCCAGCAAAGCCTGAATCGCCGCGTGCAGTGCCATCGCGCCTCCTTCGTCCTCGTCCCGGACCGCGGCGCGCGCCGACGAGCCGCTGGCGGCCTCGGCTCTCGCCGTTCCGCGTTCCGGGGGACAGCCAATCGAACTTTGCGGGGAGTATAGCGAGGGGCTCGCCGGAGCGCGCCCTACTCGTCGCCCTTCCGGATCCACTTCGGGACGTCGGGCGCCCGCCAGGCCGCGAAGCGGTCGAGGAGCTCCTCCGGGTCCTCGCTCACGACGAGCATCGCGCGGTGGGGCTCCCTCACGAACCTCTCGCGCACCGCGTGGTCGAGGAACGAGACGAGGCCGTCCCAGTAGCCCGCGACGTTCAGGAACCCGAACGGCTTGGCGTGGAGGCCGAGCTGCCCCCACGTCCACGCCTCGAAGATCTCCTCGAGCGTCCCGATCCCGCCCGGCAGCGCGACGAAGGCGTCGGAGAGGTCCGCCATCCGCGTCTTCCTCTCGTGCATCGAGGAGGTGACGACGAGCTCCGTCAGGCCGCCGTGCGCGATCTCCTTCCGCACGAGCGCCTCCGGGATCACGCCCACCGCGCGGCCGCCGAGGTCGAGGACCGCGTCGGCGACCGCCCCCATCACCCCGACGCTCGCCCCGCCGTAGACGAGACCGAGCCCGCGGGCGACGAGCGCCCGCCCGAGCGCCCCCGCCGCCTCCACGTACGCCGGGTCGCGCCCGGCGCTCGACCCGCAGTAGACGCAGACGTTCCTCAGCTCCACTCCGAAGCCCCTCCCTTCGCGCCCGCGGCCGGACGTGGCCCGGCAGGCGCCGGACGCACCATGATCACCGTCGGGACTCCCGCGGGCGTCGGCTCCGCGTCTTCCCGGTCCTCGAAGCCGAACGCCGCGTAGAGGCGGCGGGCCGCGGCCCCACCCGCCGAGGCCGGCGCGAACGTCTGGACCCGGATCGGCCTCGCCGGGTCGAGCCGCGCGATCGCCGCCGCGAGGAGCTCGCGGCCGAGGCCCGCCCCGCGGGCGCGCATCGAGACGGCCAGCCACTCGACCGAGCCGACCTCCGGGGAGAAGACGATCCCGCCGACGACCTCTTCGGCCCCGTCGTCCGACGGGACGACCGCCGCGAGCGCGTGGCCGCTCGCGACCGCCCCGTCGAGCGCCGCCCGGAACTCCGGCACCTCCGACATCGGCCCGAAGAGATGCTCCACCTCCTTCGCGAGGACGAGCCATCCCGGAACGTCGCGTGGCTCGGCGTTCCGGATTCGGACGGCGCGCGTCAAAGGCGTTCCGGCGCCGGCACGGTGAGCGGGCCGCCCGCGTTCCCGGTGTTGACCGTCGACGCCGGCTCGAAGAGGAGAACGTGCACTTCTTCCTCCGCGACCGGGCGATGCTCGACGCCGCGGGGGACGATCAGCAGCTCCCCCTCGCGGAGGGGAACGGAGCGGTCGCGGAACTCCATCGTGAACGAGCCGTGGAGGACGAGGAACAGCTCGTCCTCGGCTTCGTGGCTGTGCCAGACGAACGGCCCCTTCAGCTTCGCCAGCTTCACGTGCTGGCCGTTCAGCTCGCCGACGATCTTCGGGTCCCAGTAGGTGCAGAACCGGGAGAGGCTTTCTTTCAGGTTGACGACGTTCATGGTGGGTTCCCGAGAGGTTCGCGCGACCGCGCGGCCTGCGTGGCGTCGTGGCCGGTCCCGAGGCTCTCCATCATGTCCTTGACGACCCACGAGGAGAGCTTCAGTGCGCGTTCGTAGTCCCCCGCCCGGAGCGCCTTCGTGCTGCGGGCCATCTTGTTCTCCCACTGGACGGCCGTGGGGTTCTGAGCGGCCGACGGAGCGGCCGAGAGGAGGAGGGCGGCGAGGACGCACGCAGTGGCACGCAGGGTATCTCGATGTCTCAAGGGCGGCGTCCTACGACGGGCGCGCGCGGCCCTTCTTCTTCTCCGCCGCTTCGAGGCGCGAGACGGCCTCCCGGAGGAAGGCGAGCGTCGCGCCGCGGGAGGAGTACCCGACGTTCCGTACCGCGGCGATCCCGTCGGGCCGGACGACGACAAGCGTCGGGAAGCTGGTCACCCGCGTGTTCTTCTGAAGGGCGTCGACGTCCGGCGCGTTTCGGCCGTCCTCGCGCCTTCGGTCGGTGACCTTGACCGGGACGAAGTTCTCTTCGATCCCCTCCACGAAGCGGGTGGAGTGGAAGATCTCGTGCTCGAGGTTGTGACACGGAGGGCACCAGTCGGCGGTGAAGTAGAGGAGGAGCGGCTTTCCCGAGGCGTGCGCCTCGGCGAAGCCCTCGTCGATCGTCCGGAAACGCACTCCCGGAGGATCGGCCGCGAGACCGGCGCGGCCGAGCGCCGACGAGAGCACAACGAGGGCGAGGAGAGTGAGGCATCTCCTGATCAAGCGAGCACTCCTTCCGGGAGGTTACGGGAATCCCCCGGCGCCCGGGGAGGGCAATCCCCGGATCCGGGCCGGACGTCGTCGTCGGGTCCTTCGGCCGCCCCCTTCCGAGGGCTCGCCGAGGCTCCGAGGAGCCGCCAGTGTTGCTGGCCTACGGTCCGGCGAGGGAGCAGATGCCGATCCCCGAACGGTCCTCGACGAGGTATCCCTCGTCGAGGCGAGCGACGAGGGCCCACTCGCGGTCGCGCTTCTGCACGAGGACGATGAATCCGGGCAACGCGTAGACGGGCCACTCCGCATCGAAGACGACGTCGCGCCGGAGGACGTGCCTCCGCATGTCGGCGAGCCGGACGTCCTCCGTGCCCCCCGCCGCCGGGATGTGCCAGGCGTTGAAGACGACGACGGTCTGCAGCGGGTCCTCGAGGCCGACGACGGCGCGCCCCGACCGGACGTCGGTGCCTTCGCGCGGCAGCGTCGGCCAGGTGGTTCGATTGAGGAGGTAGTAGAGAGAGCGGAAGCCGAGGAATCCCTCGAGGTCGGGCCGCGACCCGGCAGGCGGAACGCCGATCGCGGAGGCGTCGGGCGCTGCCGGCGCAGCCGCCGCGGAACGGCGGGCGCCACCGGCAGGGGGCGCGGACTGCGCCGTGACGACGGCCGGCGCGAGGAGGAGGAGGCACGGCAGGAGCCGATTCATACAGGACTCGTGACGATGGGATCCCGCTCTCGCCTCTGCCGCGCGATCGGCGCCGGCGTCTCCGGGCCGGGCTCGGTCCGGAACGGGCGGACGAAGCGGTTCCATCTCGGCCCCCTCGTCCACTCCGGGTCCCAGCTCCAGAAGACTCCGACCGCCCGGCCCAGCAGGTCCCCGATCGGGCGCGTGCCGAAGTACCGGCCGTCCCGGCTCTCGTCCCTGTTGTCTCCCAGGACGAGCACCTCGCCTTCCGGAACGACCATCGGCCCCCAGGACCGGACGGCGTTCGGATGGTCCGGAAGGAGCCGAACGGGATGCGGCGTGCCGGAAAGGCGCTCCGTCCCGACGAGAACGGGATGTCCGTCCGGCCCTTCGACAGGCGGCAGGAACTCCGAGGGCTGTTCCGCGCCGTTGACGTGGAGAACGCCGTCGCGAATCTCCACCGCGTCGCCGGGCAGCCCGATGAGCCTCTTGACGAACGGCACCGTGCCGCCGTCCGGGTTCCGAAGGACGACGACGTCGCCGCGTCGAGGCAGACCGGTGGCGAAGAGCCTCATTCGCGAGAACGGCACCCGCACCTGGTACGCCGCCTTGAGGACGAAGACGCGGTCCCCTTCGAGGATCGTCGGCTTCATCGAGCCCGTCGGGACGACGTACCAGTCGGCCAGGACCGAGCGCCCCGTCAGGATGAGCGCGGCCAGGAGGAGGAGCCGGCGAAGGTCCTTGAGGAAGGCGGTGCGCTTCGAAGGCTGCATCTCAGGCTCCGGAACTGCACTTCGCGTGCCACGTCAACCAGACGCGACGGCGGCGTCCTCGGACGCCCGCCGAAGCGTGGCGAGCACCGAGAGGAGGAGCGCGGCCAGCCCTGCGTCGGCCGCGATGCCCTCGTGGTCGAGCCCGCGGCCCGCGAGCGGGAGCGCCGTCTCGTCCACGACCCGCGCTCCCATGACCCGGAGGGTCTCGACGAGCGCTCCGTGAGCGAGGGAGGCCTGCGGACGCGCGTTGAGCACGGCGACGGGCTTCCCGCTGATCTCGACGCCGCCGACCAGCCAGTCGAGCGCGTTCTTCAGGACTCCGGAGACGCCATGCGCGTACTCGGGACTCGAGATCGCGATGGCGTCGGCGAGCGCGACGGCGGCCCGCCACTCCTCGACGGAGGGCGGCAGCCCCGCCTCCTCGATGTCCGGGTTGAAGAACGGCAGCGCGTCGAGCGGCGGCGAGAAGCAGACGGTCGCGCCCGCGGGCGCGAGGGCCGACAGGGCGCGGAGGACCGACGTGTTCGTGGAGCCTTCGCGGAGGCTTCCGGAGACGGCGAGGACTCTCATCGTGTGTGGGACTCCGGAGGGATCGGGCTGTGGAAGTCCGTGCCCGACGTTCGTGCCGGCCGCTGAAGGCCCGCGCTCGAGCGTGGGCGCTCGGCACCCGGATCGGGCCGGACGAGGGAGACGGCGCCCACGCCCGCGAGCCCCACGAGGGCGCTCGCGCCGCCGACGCGGATCGATTCGGACTGTGGCCCTGTCATGTCGAGGTCCTCCGGGCGCGGTCTGGAACGCCTCGCGCCCTGCCGGCGAGCTTTCCGGAGGCGCACCCTGCTTCGAGGGTTCTCTACGGGCGAGCGAACGCGGGGATGCGGAAGCGCTTGCGGTAGGCGCCGGGCGCGAGGCCGGTCGTGCGCCGGAACAGGCGCCGGAAGAAGGCCGGGTCCTCGTAGCCGACCTGCCAGGCGACCTTCTCGATCGGCGTGTCGCTCCGCTCGAGCCGGCGCTTGGCGCTCTCGATCCGCAGCCGCTGGACGTAGGCGATCGGCGCGAGGCCGGTCGCCTCGGTGAAGCGCCGCTTGAACGTGCGCTCGGCGAGCCGGGAGCGCTCGATCATCGCCTCCACCGGGTTCGCGACGGAGAAGTGGCCGTCCAGCCACTCCTGCGCGCTCCGGATCTCGGCGTCGCCGTGGTCGCGCCGGCCCTCGAAGACGAGGAACGGCGTGAGGCCGTCCTGGTGCCACTGAAGCGCGAAGAGGCGCGCGACCTCCTGGGCGGCCGTCGCGCCGGCGTAGCGCGCGATGAGGTAGAGGACGAGGTCGTGCCAGGCCATCGAGGCCCCCGAGCTCACCAGCTCCTCGCGACGTCCCGAGACGACGAGCACCCGCTCCGGGTGGACCGGAACGGCCGGGAACGTGGTCGCGAACGCCCGGGCGTAGCCGAAGTGGACCGTGGCGTCCCGGCCGTCGAAGAGGCCCGTCTCGGCGAGCAGGAAGATCCCCGAGCAGGCCGAGCAGAGCACCGCCCCGCGCTCGTGCATCGCCCGGAGCCACTCGACGAGGCGGGGATATCGGCCCTTCGCCCAGCCCCCGGGCCTGAGGAGCACCGAGGGGACGATCACGAGGTCGGTCGCGTCGATCTCCGCGACCGCCCGCTGCACCTCGATCGGGAGCCCGCTCGCCAGCCCGAGGGCCCCCGCCGACTCCCCCACGATCTCGACCTGGAACGGCGGCCGCGCGCCCGTTCCCGCGCCGAGCCCGTCCATGTTCGCGAACGCGTTCAGCACGTCGAAGATGCCGCCCAGCGTCGAGATCACCGCGTCGGGCAGGGCGACGAGGCTGACGTGGAGCGGGTCGGGCCCGGGCTGCGCGGGTCGTCTGGCCATCCGCCTCGACGTTACCTCGCGGCCCGCGCTCCGCGCCACGGCCCGCCCGCCCGCGAGGACCGGCGCACGTGGCACGAATGGACCGGTCCCGGGCGAATCCGACCCTGGTGGCGCGCCGGGCGCGACGCCATCTTGTGCGGGACGTCCGGAGTCCCGGAAACGAGCACGAGGAGGCGACTCATGAGCTCAACCGCAATCGACACCACCCGGCTGGAATCCCTGCTCGCGCGCGCCGTCGGCGACCTGTCCGCCGGCCACGGAGGGGTGATGGTCAGCATCGGCACGAAGCTCGGCCTCTACAAGGCCCTCGCGGGCGCGGGCCCGCTCAGCCCGAAGGAGCTGGCGGCGCGCACGGGCTGCGCCGAGCGCTACGTGAGCGAGTGGCTGAACGCGCAGGTCGCGGGGGGCTACGTCGACTACCACCCGGCGAGCCGCACCTACGAGCTCTCGCCCGAGCAGGCGATGGTGCTCGCCGACGAGGAGAGCCCGGTCTTCATGCCGCACGCCTGGCAGGTCACCGCGACGATGTGGGCGGACGAGGAGAAGACGATCGAGGCGTTCCGGACCGGGAAGGGCGTGGCGTGGGGCGACCACGACGACCGGCTCTACTGCGGCGTGGCCTCCTTCTATCGGAACGCCTACCGCGGCAGCCTCGTGTCGCAGTGGCTCCCGGCGCTCGAGGGCGTCGTGGAGCGGCTCGAGGCCGGCACCACGGTGGCCGACGTCGGCTGCGGCCACGGCCACTCGACGCTCCTCATGGCTGAGGCCTTCCCGAAGTCACGATTCCACGGGTTCGACGTGCACCCCGCCTCGATCGAGGCGGCCCGGCGCAACGCGGCCGAGGCCGGCCTCGAGGGGAGCGCCACCTTCGACGTGGCACCGGCCGCCGGGTTCCCCGGCGAGGGCTACGGGCTGATCTGCTTCTTCGACGCGCTGCACGACATGGGCGACCCGCTCGCCGCGGCTCGGCGCGCCGCCGGCGCGCTGGCCCCGGACGGCACGGTGATGCTGATCGAGCCCTTCGCGAACGACCGCGTCGAGGACAACGTCTCGCCCGTCGCGCGGCTCTACTACTCCGCCTCGGCCGCGCTCTGCTGCGCGAACGCGATCGCCGACGGCGGACGCCTCGTCCTCGGCGCGCAGGCGGGAGAGGCGCGCCTCGCCGAGGTCTTCCGCAAGGCCGGCTTCACGCGCTTCCGGCGCGCGTCCGAGACGCCGTTCAACCTGATCCTGGAAGCCCGCCGCTGACACGCGCGCTCGTCCCGAACCTCGCGCGCACGGCGGGTCAGGGCGCGTCGCCCGCGTCCCGGCCCGCTTCCTTCGCCCCCGTTTCAGGAACGACCTCGTACTCGCTCTGGACGAGGCCTCCGGCGAACGTGCGGGTCGCCACGTGGGTGAGCCGAACGTCGGCGTCGAGAGGGCCGAAGAGCGGAATGCCCTCTCCGATGAGGACCGGGACGCGGGAGACGACGAGGCGCTGAACGAGGCCGGCCCGAACGAACGCCTGGATCGTCCGGCCGCCGTCCACGTAGACGTGCCCGAATCCGCGTGCCGCCAGCTGCGCGAGCACCTCGGCCGGCTCGCCGTCCATCCGCTCGACGACGGCCCCGGCCGGCGCCGGCGGAAGGGGCCGATGGCTCAGGACGAAGACCGGCTTCGCCCCGTACGGCCAGTCGGGGAACGGGAGGACGACCTCGTAGGTGTTCCGGCCCATCACGAGCGCGTCGACCGTGGCGAAGAACTCCTCGAATCCGTGGGGCTCGTCACCCGAGCCTCCGGCGGACAGAAAGTCGAAGCTCCCGTCAGCCCGAGCGATGAAGCCGTCGACGCTGGTGCCGACGAAGACCGAAGCTCTCATGGCGTCCTCCTCGACCCGGAGAGCCGGGTCATTCCGTTCGCGACGAGTCCGGGCCGGGCGCGCACGCAGACCGGGACCGACGCTCAGAGTCGAAAGACTGAGACGAGGGCCAGGAGAGCCAGCTGCAAGGCCGGAAGGGCCAGCGAGGCGAGGACGACACGCCGGGCACAGGCCGCTGCCGGCTCCTTTCGACTCGAGCGAACGAGGAGAGCATTGACCAGGGCCGTGAGCGGGATACCCGGAACGGCCAGCAGCATCGCGCCGAGGCCAACGAAGGACCCCCCGCCTGCCGTGGCTCGGATGATCGCGAGCGAGAGCCCCGCCTGAAGAAGCAGCACACCGCCGACACCGAGCAGATATCTCAAAGGTACCTTCCGCCTGCGGAGTCGATTCGATCGCGCGACGGCGCATGCCTCGCGGATTCTTCCGCCGAAGCCCTCGACGAGGGCGTTCTGCGTCGGCCTGCCGGGTCGAACGAATGGGATCTCGATGTCGGCATCGGGGTCGTCCGCGTGCTCGCCTCGCCCCGCGCTACATCGGCGAGGTCCGGCACCGCCGGGCGAGAAGACCGGTGGCCGCTCCGAGGTCCAGGTCCGCAACGAGCAGGCCCTCCTGTCCATACGGCTGATGGCACAGGAGCGAACCGTCCGGGCGCGCAATCGCCGACGTCGTGCCGGAACCCTCGCTCGCGCAGTTCACCGACGCGAAGTAGCACGTGTTCTCCGCCGCGCGGCACAGGACCGCCTTCTCGTGGAACGTGTTGGCGGGGTCCGCGAAGGTGACGGGTCGGTAGCTCCCCGGCTCGGCCACGTGCGCGTGCGGGTGGAACACGACCTGCGCGCCGCGTCGCACCGCCCACCGCACGGTCTCCGGGTACCGCCACCCTTCGTGGCAGATCACCACCCCGAACGTCAGCGGGCCGGCGGTGAAGACCCGTCGCTCGGTCGAGAAGGCGGGATAGGTGCCCTCCTCCGACGGGTCGAGCTGCGCCTTGTCCTGCCATCCCGCCACCGCGCCGTCCGGCCCGATCACACACGCGGTGATCTGCAGGCCGCGGTCGGTCAGGCGCTCCGTGCCGAGGATGACCGTGATGCCGGCCGCGCCGGCGGCTTCCGCCACGGCGGCCCACGCCCGCTCGAGGAACGCGGGGTCCGGCGGCGGCGGCGTCGTCCCCGGCCACCGGTACCCGGGGACGAAGCACTCCGGGAAGCAGACCACGAGAGCGCCCCGCCGGCCCGCCTCGGCGACTGCCGCGGTCGCCCGGAGAACGGACTCCTCCGGCGTCGCGGGCACACGGACGTTCGCGAGGGCGATGCGAACGGTGCTCATGCCGCGAGGTCCGATCCGGCTCGGGGGCCTTCGGGCCCGTGCGCCGAGCCCCGGGCGCGGGCCGCGCGCGGCCGCTCCGGCACGGCCCGCGCCGGATGGAGCGCGCCGTCCGATGGAGCGCGCCGTCCCGTCATCCGCCCCTCTCCGAGCGGGTCGCCACGATGGGCTCGCCGTTCGTGACGATGATCGTGTGCTCGAACTGCGCCGAGCGGCTCTCCGGGTGCCCGACGAGCGTCCACCCGTCTTCCGCTTCCGTCACGTGGGCGCTCCGCGTCGAGAGGAACGGCTCGATGGCGATCACCTGACCGAAACGCAGCCGGCGACCGTCGCCCCGGTCGTAGTAGCTCACGATCCCTTCCGGCTCCTCGTGCAGCTTCCGGCCCACCCCGTGTCCGGCGAGGTTCCGGATCACCCGGAACCCGTGCGCCCGGGCGACCCGCTCCACGGCTCGCCCGATCCGGTTGATCGGGGCGCCGGCTCTCGCCTCGGCCAGCGCGCCGTCGAGGGCCACCCGCGTCGCGTGGCAGAGGGAGCCGTTCGCGTCCGAGACCGGCGGGACGACGGTCGTGCCCCCCGTGTCGGCGAAGTAGCCCTCCAGCTCGGCCGAGACGTCGACGTTCACGACGTCGCCGGCCCGGATGACCCGGGGACCGGGGATCCCGTGCGCCGCCTCCTCGTTCACGCTGATGCAGGTCGCGCCCGGGAAGCCGTACGTCACCCGGGGCGCGGACCTCGCGCCGAGCCGCTCCAGAAGGCGACCGCCGATCTCGTCGAGCTCGGCGGTCGTCATCCCGGGCTCGACCTTCTCGAGCATGGCGTCCCGCACCGTCGCGACGACGCGCCCGGCCTTCAGTATCCCCTCCACGTCGCGCTCGTTCTCGACCGTCATCTCTCCCTCCCGGCGTCTGCACCTTCCCCTCGAGGCCCCGCGCCCCGCGGGGAAATCGATGCCTGTCGCACGCCGCGTCAGGCCCGCGGCGGGGCGAGCAGCTCCTCTGTTCCCGCGAGGCGGGAGCAGTGAAGGAGCCAGTAGGAGACGACCGCGACCGGGCCGCTCACGAGCGCGGCGAGCGTCCAGAGCTCGGGGCCCACGAAGACGTGACGCCCGCCCTCGGCCCGCCGCGTCGAGGCATGGCGAAAGACCGCGACCGCGAATGCGACGTGGACGACCGCGGCGGCCACCCAGAACAGCGCGAAGGCGACGGGCGCGACGAAAGCGTACGCGTGGAGGAGGCTTCTCGAGATCATGCGGCTCCCATCGTACGACGTGGCCGGAACGGGGCTACGCACCCGACCCGGGGCCCGCGGCGGGGCCGCCCGGGGGAACGAGGATCTCCACCTCCTGCGGAACGTTTACCAGGATGACGCACCCGCCCTCCGAATGGACGGCGTGGACGTTGTGCGGGGCCGTGTAGAGGTAGTCGCCCGCGGCGAGACGGTCTTTGCCGAGGCGGATGTCGCCCTGGAGGACGAAGATCTCCTCGCCTCCGGGATGGGAATGCGCCGGGTAGCGGGCGCCCGGGTCGAACCGGAGGAGGATCGTGGGAGCGCGCCCGGCCGCCGCATCGAATCGCAGGACCTTGACGGAGACGCCCGTAACTCCGGGCTCGTCCAGCGGCCGCCAGCCGACCTCCTCGGACCGTACGAGCTGGTTGAGGGAGGGGTTCGGCCTCGCGCGGGTGTCCATCGAACGGCGTCCTCCATGCGTGGGGTGGCGGGAGCCTGGCGGAGCCCGGCGGCCCGCGCCCGGGCTCGCGGGACCTTCCGCTCGCTTCACCCGGCGAACCAGGCCGCCCGGGTGATCCGGTACTCGACGGCTTCGTGCCCGCGCTCGAACCGGGTCCCCGAAAGGACTCCGCCGATCTTCTCGACGGCCCTTCGGGAGCGGTGGTTCTCCGGCCCGACGAGGAAGAGCACGGTGTCGACGAAGCGGAACGCGTGGTCGAGCATCAGCCGCTTCATCTCGCCGTTGTACGCGCCGCCCCAGTGCGAACGCGCCAGGAACGTCCAGCCGATCTCCACCTCGCGCCGCACCGGGTCGTAGCCGTGGAAGCGGGAGGAGCCGACGATCCGCCCGCTGCTCCGGTCGATCGCGACGAGCGCGCCGCCCGACGCGAGCGCCCCCGCGAAGAAGCGTCGAAAGACCTCCTCCTCGTGGCGAGCCGATTCCGGGTGCTGCTCCCAGATCAGCGGGTCGGACGCGGCCGCGAAGAGCTCGGTCCAGTCCTCCTCCCGGAGGGGGCGCAGCTCGAGGAGGCTGCCCCGCAGCGTCGGCTGCAGCTCGGACGTCATGAGCGAATGGTACCGGTCGGGCGGCGGCCGCGGCGAGGCGATCGCGGCCGGGCGCCCTCGCGCGTCAGCCGCGGCGGGCCGCCTCGATGGCCGCGATGTCGATCTTCTTCATCTGCATCATCGCCTCGAACGCGCGCCGGGCCACGGCGGGATCCGGATCCGCGATCGCGGCGATGAGCGCGCGCGGCGTGATCTGCCACGACAGCCCCCACCTGTCCTTGCACCAGCCGCAGGCGCTCTCCTGGCCGCCGTTGCCGACGATCGCGTCCCACAGGCGGTCGGTCTCGGCCTGGTCGTCCGTCGCCACCTGGAACGAGAACGCCTCGCTGTGCCGGAACGCCGGGCCGCCGTTCAGGCCGAGACAGGGAATGCCGATCACGGTGAACTCCACCGTCAGGACGTCGCCCTCCTTGCCCGAAGGGTAGTCGGCGGGCGCGCGGTAGACCTTCCCGACCGCGCTGTCCGGGAACGTCCGGGCGTAGAACTGTGCGGCTTCCAGGGCGTTGCCGTCGTACCAGAGGCAGATCGTGTTCTTCGGGACCATCGTCGTCCTCCCTTCGTGATCTCGTGCATCGGTCGCGGACGGGTCGGTCCCGACCTCGGCGTCGCTTCCGTCCGAAGCGTCCGTTCTCCCGGAGAAGTGACCCCGGACGAGCGCCTCGCAGGCTTCCCAGAGCCGAGGGGAGCCCTTCGCAATCGTCGGTCCGTAGCGCGCGAGCACCTGGTCGAGCGTGAGCCGGCTCGCGAGCCAGGTCCCTCCGCCCGTGGCGACGTTCGCGACCAGCGGCTGGACCCTGTCGAGCGCCTTCGCGAACGCGGCGTCGGCGGTCTCGGCGGCCTCGAACTCCCGCCAGAGCGCGAGGAGCTCCTCTCCCACCGGCCGGGGGAGGATCCCGAAGATCCTCTCGGCCGCCGTCGCCTCCCGCTCCGCCTGCTCCCGCGGGGGCACGCCGGCGTGGAAGGGCGTGTCGCCGGCGTCCACCTCGACGATGTCGTGAACGAGGAGCATCCGGATCACGCGCGACGCGTCGACCGGGCTCGCCGCCAGGTCGTGGAGCAGGAGCGCGTACAGGGCGAGGTGCCAGGAATGCTCCGCGCTGTTCTCCCTCCGGCTCCGGTCGAGGAGCGGAGACTGTCGGACGACGGTCTTCAGCCCGTCGATCTCCCGCAGGAACGCGAGGCGCGGAGCGAGCGTGTCGGTGGACATCGGGGCTCGAGTCCGGGTGCCGCGCTCTCGCGGGTGCCGCGAGCGCGAGGAGAAGGGACGTGTGCGACGAGCCTCCCGGGAGCTTCCCGAGGCGGCGCGCTCAGACACGGAGGAGCCCGCGGAAGCCCCTCGCGGCGTAGTACGACTGCGCCCCGTTGTGATACGCGAACACCCGGCCGTAGCGGCGGTCGCCGAAGAGGGCGCCGCCGAGGGCCCGAACGTCGGGCGGCGTCGCGATCCAGCTCGAGGTCTTCGTGTCGAACTCGCCGACGCCCTGGAGCGTCCGGTACTCCTCCTCCGTCAGCAGCTCGATCCCCATCGCCGCGGCCATCTCGACGGCGCTGCTCTCCGGCCGGTGCTCCTTGCGGGCCATTCGAGCCTCGCCGTCGAAGCAGAGGCTCCTTCGCCCCGCCGGGCTCTCCGCCGAGCAGTCGTAGAACGTGTACGGACCCGACTCTCCCGCGCGCGCGACGACGTCCGGCTCCCCTCCCGTCGACTCCATCGCCCGCAGCGACCGGAGCGCCGGGAGGTTCCCTTCGAGCCGGGCGAGGACCTTCGCCCACGCCAGCCCCGGATGGCGGTGCCCGTTCTTCTCGAAGCGTCCCTTCAGGACGTGCAGCAGCTCTTCCCGTTCGCTCGTCTTCATGACGTTCCTGGTCTCCTCCGTGCGTCCTTCCGCGCGGTCGCGCGAGACGCGACCTGGCGTACGCGCAGCCGGACGATTCGATCTATGAGGCCGAAGGGAATCGGTCGGTCGAGGGGGAACCGGAGATTGCCCTTGGGACCGGCCCAGGGAGCCAGCTCCGCCTCGAGCTCCGGGTCCCCGGAGACCGGAGGGAAGACGCCGATGTGGCTCTTGAAGGCCGCGTAGTAGATGAGGATGCCCCCCTGGCGCAGGGCCGGCACGCGGTACGAGATCAGCTCCTCGGCTGCCGGCGCCGCGGCCCGGGCCGTGCGGCGAATGCGCTCGAGAACGGCCCGCACGTCGGGCGCGAACGCCGCGATGTAGGCGGAGACGGCGGGATCGTCGCGATCGCTGGCCATGGGCATGCCTCCGGGCGAGGGACGTCGGTCGTGAGGCCCGGCCGCGGCGCGGGCGAATAGCGATGCGAAGCCGCCGCGCGCCGGGATACCGCGCTTCCTCTCCATCTTCTTGGGGGCCGCGCGCCCGCGGCCGACGCTGAGATCGCGGCCGATCAGGGTGCCCCGGTCGGCGCCATGCAGGCGCCGGCGGGGTCGGTCACGACGACGGTGCCCCCCGCCGGCACCTGGACCGGGCCGGGACCGGCGAAGACGTCCTGGCCGCGGACGAAGGCCAGGGAGTAGGAGCCGGCAGGCACCGAGAAGGTGCTCTGACCCGGGACGGCGAGCGTGCCGAGCTGCCTGCCGTTCGCGGAGACCGAGACACTCCCGGGCAGAGCGCAGGGTTGCGTGGTCTGGATCTGGAGATTGCCGTTGGCGACCGGCGAGGAGGGCTCGGTGGGCGTGTCGCTGCAGGCCGTCGCGAAGAGCCCCGCGGCGATCAGAGCCGATGCCAGGATCAGGCGAGCGTTCATGGGAACCTCCGTGTCCGAGAGCTGCCGGTAATTATGGGACGACGCGCGATTTATTTCCGGACCTCGCCTGGCCCGAGGCCGAGCCGCTTGTTCTCCTCGAGCAGGGCGATGGCTTCCGCGACCCGCTTCATTCGGGTCTCGTCCCGCTTCGCGGACGAGATCCATCCCACGTATCGCCGCTGGTGCGAGGGAGGCAGGGCGTCGAAGTTCTTCCACGCGAGCGGACTGCCCCGCAGCGCGCCGACCAGCCACTCGGGCACGCCGGACGGCTCCTCCCGGGCCGGAGGCGGGTCGGGCGGCGCCGAGCCCCGTGCCGCGAGGCCCGCGGGAGTCATCAGGCCCCGGGCCTCCAGGTCGGCGGCGAGGGCCCTGTTCGTCTCAGACCAGCGGGACGACTTCGTCCTCGGCGTGAACCTCTGCGCGAACCGAAGGTCGTCGATCCTCTGCCGGACCCCGTCGATCCAGCCGAAGCAGAGCGCCTCCTCGAGGGCGTCCTGATACGTGAACGCCGCCCGCCCCGTGTGCTTCTTCAGGAACACGACCCAGATGGCCTTGCTCTCGGCGTGATGGCGGTCCAGCCACTTCCGCCAGTCCCGTCGGCTCCGGGGCTCGAAGGTCTCCGTGATGATCATTCTCTGCCTTCCTGAATTCTCGAAGGGGCGCCCTCGCCCTCGGACGCTCCCGTGCCGCGAGCCGCTTCGGCCTGAACGAGCCGCCGCGCCCCGCTGCCGGAATACCTCAGCGTCAGGCGCAGCATGTCGAAGAGCTGTATCCCGTTCTCGAAGATCGGCTCCGGGTAGTTCCTGACGAAAAAGTCGTGGTCGATGCTCGTCACCCGGAAGCCCTGCCGCTGGTAGAACGCGAGCTGATACCCGAACGTACCGGTGCCCACCTCGAGCTGCCCCGCACCGGCACGGCGATAGAAGTCGACGACCCATCTCAGCAGCGCCGTTCCGTATCCGGACTTCTGGTGTTCCGGGAGCACGGCGATGCTCATGAGCTCGTGGGCGCCCGCGCCTCGCGGCTGTACGACGCACGCGCCCACGACGACCGCGCCACGTGACGCCACGAAGCACCTCGATTCCGGGAGATAGGAGCGGATCTTCTCCTCCGAAGGATCGGCCAGCAGCAGCAGCTCCATCGGAGCCTCCGCTCCGGGGACCTCCTGAATCCGTAACGACATCTCTTCCCTTCCGCCTCGGCTCGACGTTGAAGCCGAGCTCCCGATAGAGCCCGACGCTTGCGGGCACGCGCCGGACGGGCCGCATCGGTATGAGGCCGCTCAACATGATTGGCTCCCCAGGGGACGGCCCTCTTGCGCCCGACCCTGGGCATTCGGGTCCGGCACGGCGAAGGTCTGCGAGCCCACGGGACTCCGGTTCCGACGCCGCGACGCTCGGAGATCAGCGTGCCGTCCGGCGACGGGGCCGATCTCCGCGTCAGCGCGCGCGCCGGTAGTGGACGGCGATCGCGCCGTTGCGGAGCGCGTTCATCGAGATCCGCTCGAGCCGTCGCGTGCCGGGCAGCCCGCTCTCGTACAAGGTCGGGCCGTGGCCTGCGATCCTGGGATGGACGAGCAGCCTGTACTCGTCGATCAGATCCAGCCGGTCCAGCTCGGCCGCGAGGCGGCCACTCCCGAGGAGCACGCCGTCCGGCGTCGCGTCCTTGAGCTTCTGCACGCCCGTGCGCAGGTCGCCGGCCACGTGGCGGCTGTTGGTCCACGGGAAGTCCTTTCGCGTCGAGGACACCACGTACTTCGGCTTGTCCTCCAGCTTGCGCGCCCACTCACGCATCGCCGTCGGGGCTTCGACGTCGCCGCGGGCCACCGCCGGCCAGTAGCTCTCCATCATCTCGTAGGTGACGCGGCCCCACAGCATCGCCCCGGCCTCGTCCATGAGGCGGGTGAAGAGAGCGTGCGTCTCGTCGTCGGCGATTCCTTCCCGGTGGTCGACGCAGCCGTCCAGTGTGACGTTGATGCTGAAGGTCAGGAGTCCCATGGTGTCCTCCGCTCGATTCTCGCGACCCGCCACGAGGCGTCGGGTTTCAATGGCACCCGCCCATTCGCGAGGTGCTCGCCCTGAGCCGACTGACCGTGGCCGTCAGTGGCGAGCGAAGCGAAGCGGCGCGCGTCCGCCTCTGACCCGCGCGGAGAAGCAGGGCGACGATGTCGCCGCCCGCGCATGAGGCAAGACTGCCGAAGAGCCGCTCGAGCCGGCGAGGGCCGATGCCGATCTCGTCGGCACACAGCGGATCGGCGGTCGCGAGCGTGTGCAGCTAGTCCTCGATGATCGCGAGTCCGCGGCGCTTGAGCTCACGGAGAGAGTCCAGCATTCCACGAATCGCCTCCTCCGCGTGCCCCTGCCAGTCCTCGACCGCGCCGACGATCCTGAGTGGTTCGCGCGTACGATAGGACATCGTCGGGTTACCAGGGAACCGCTTGTTCGTGAGGTTCGGATCGTCTTCAAATGATCCCATAGGCTCGACGATGTAGATCCGACCGCGACCTTCCAGATTCGCAAAGGCCATCGCAAGTTCGGCGGCCCAGATGGCAGGCTCCAGTACGGCGGAAAAGTAGACGTGGCGGAGGACTCGGCCTTCCTCATAGTTGGAGGGGTAGCCGGGTGACAGGAGATCACCTGTTGTCAGGCCGATCCTTGTGCCGTGATAGAAGGGCCCGCGCACGCGCCTACAGTTTTCGAGGGTGACGGGCTTCCACTGATCGTCGCTCACAGCTGACTCTCCAACTGAGGCCTGACCGTGGCATCGGCGGCGAGCAGCGCGAAGCGCCGCGAGTCCCCTGCACGCCGGGTCAGGCTTCCGGGCGGCTGCGAGGGGACGCGACGAGCTCGCGTGCGTAGGCCATCTCCTGAAGAGTGGAGACGACGGCGACGCGGGCCTCGCGGATGAGGAGAATGCTCCCATAGAGGAGTGCAGTGGCCCCGGCTAACGCGAAGGCGATTGACAGGCCGTAGCGCCATCCGAGGAGGACGGCGAGGCCGACGCTCAGACTGGTGGCGATAAGCAGGACGATCGAGACGTAGAGAGCTGTCATGGAGGCGCGGAGAATGAGAGCGCGCCGAGTGAGGTGCTCCAGCTGCTGGGAGATGAGGGCCGTACGCCGCTGGGAGCCCGGTTCTGAGCTGCAGGGCCGGGAGCGCTCGACCTCGGCGGTGAGGACCCTTACACGGTCCACGACGCGGCTCAGGCGGTTCGAGGTCGAGAGGACGAGCGTGCCGCAGGCAGAGATGAGTAGGGCGGGCGTGATCATGCCGCCGAGGACTTCCGAGGGGAGCGCGGGCATACGGCTGAAGTGTATGCGAGGGCGCGTGAGCCGAAGCCCAGCCGCAGCGCCAGCGGCGAGCGAAGCGAAGCCCGCTGCAAGCCGGGTTGGGCACCGAGCGTGGCTCTGAGAGAGGGCTTCGAAGCTGCGAGCGTGCGCGGCGCACGGCCGGGCGAAGCTACTGCGAGCGCCGATGAAAGCTGAACGGACCGGCGAGGGTGCCGCAGCAACGGCCAGAGAGGTTGCCTGAGAAGGCCACGAGCGTTCCGCTGCTGTCGTACTGCCGGTCGCTGATGAAGAACGCGTAGGCGGAGCAGGTGGACGAGCCCTCGAGGCCTGACACGTTCAAGGTCGCGCCGTGGAGACTCGAGATTGGAAAGCGGCGGCCCCCGGAGGCGAAGACCTCGCCCGTGACCGAGGTGGACGACTGAACGAGCACCATCGTGACGGCGGACCAGTCCTCAGCCCAGCCCTCGCCACACGGACCGCGCGTGGCGGTGCCGGCCCACTGACCCGTCAAGGTCGGGTTCGCTGGTACAGGCTCCGTCGGCGAATGGCAACACGTGATTGCGAGCGCTGCCACGAGCACGCCAGGCCAGAGCGTCTTTCGGCTGGGGTATGGGGGCGAAGAGGACGTTCTCCAGCGGCTCAGTCCGGTGCCCATGACTTGCAGTGACTGATCCGAACGATGGCTAACGTCTGGCGTCCGCGGCGAGCGTAGCGAGAGGGAATGAGAGGGCCGGCCTCCTGGCGCAGTCCGAAAGCATCGGCTGCAAGAAGCAACGGGCTCGCGCCCCGGAGGGGAGGCCGGCCGTCGGGATGCGTCGCACCGGGACGTTGGAGGTCAAGGGTGTCCGGAGGGCTCGGGAGATCGAGGTGGCGGGTCTGGACCTCGGGGACCGGACGGGCCACGTGAGCGTGCTTGGGAAGGACGGGACGTTCGGGGAGGAGGGGCGGATACCGGAGCAGCTGATCGAGACTCTGGCGCCGGTGCTGACGGCGATCGAGTCGCTCAGCGAGCAGATCCCCAAGCTGGACCGGCGGCTGGAAGAGCTCGGGCGGAAGAGATGCCCCGAGCCGCGGAGACTCCGGCAGGTGACGGATGTCGGGCCGACGGTGGCGCTGGGGTACGTGCTGACGCCGCAGGGCCCTGGGCGGTTCGCGACGAGCCGGGCGGTCGGGGCGTACCTGGGGCTGGTGCCGGCGAGACGCCAGAGCGGGGATTCCGACCCTCAGCTGAGGATTACGAAGGAAGGCGACGGGCTGCTGCGCAGGCTCCTGGTGCAGTCGGCGCAATACGTCCTGGGGCCGTTCGGACCGGACAGTGACCTGAAGCGCTTCGGGCTCGAGCTGGCGCGACGGGGAGGAAAGAACGCGCGCCGACGAGTCGTCGTGGCGGTGGCGCGAAAGCTGGCGATGCCGTTGCACCACCTCTGGCGCACGGGAGACGACGACGACCCCGCGTGGGGAAAGACCGGGCTGCCCGCCGCGGCATGACGCTTGGCTCGATGGGGACGATGTTCGAGACGAGAGGCCCGTGAACCTCTTGGAAGGCAGAGAACGAACGGGATGAGGCAACCCCGGCGGTCTCTGGAACAAGTCGACGCCCAGTCCGGGCGACTGCGCAGCGGACTGCGGTCGGTCGCGGGCTTCGGTTCGCAAATGAAGACCGCCAGCGAGATTGCAGCGCCCGAACGGGACGGACACCCTCATGCACCGGGCTCGAGAGAGGAAGCCCATCAGAGTGCGAATGAAAACGCGGCGCTCGACTGGGCCACCGGAGATCGACCTGGGGCCACCCTCATCGCTTGACCCCTATCGGCCTTCTCATGGACGTCCGCTGCACGCCGGGACAGGCACCGTCGTGCCTCTACCAGGGCTGCTCCAGCCGGAGGTTCCCGTCGATGAGCTCGAGGGTGAACGGGTCCGTGAGGCAGCCGCGGAGGGTACGCCAGTCACGTTCGT
>JADHED010000662.1_pt1 | contig 37573 bp, 30 predicted proteins | sample 8952041 | NCBI WGS metagenome assembly JADHED01 (sample SAMN16124423, study PRJNA663239) | bioreactor sludge metagenome | isolation source: sludge (control) | place: India:Bengaluru | collected 2018-09-08 | reverse complement strand
AAAATTTCCAGATAATTGGCAAATAAAAGCCGAAAACTCGAATACGTCTACTATAGTCCTCTAATGTAGCGCCTGAGACCCCAAGGTTTATTAGCGAATTGCACAGTGTTGGCAAAGATTTTATGTGGCGGTGGGAGCTAACTTGCATTACATGGCTGCTTCCTATAATTATGCAATCAGTATGCTTGAAATTCAGGGCTAATGCTTTTTTGTATTTTCTATCATCAATAGCTTTGGGTAGAACTACACCATTTTCTGAATTAAGAGTGATGGCGGCAAGATTATTGTACAAATCATCATCTTGGTGATAAATACCAGCAGGATCGGTTAAATAATTTATTCCAGCCGCACTTAATGAAAATATTAAGAAGGCAATAAGAGATATGCCAAGATAATTTTGGCTAGAACTGGAAGTAAAGGAACTCACTTTCACCCTGCATCATTGAAATAGTTAGAAATAGAATAAAACCAAGGAGCAGAGCCTTGGGTATTGATAATCGCCACTCGTATAAAGACCATTTGGGTTGATAAATATTCTTTTCATTTTTTTCTAAGGCGGGGTGATAACGGTGCATCATTTGCTGAGTGTTTGGAATAATAAAAGCTATAAAACTGGTTAGAAAGATCCAGTATATACCGCTCTGCCAATTTGCCAGTCCGTTGGCAAAGACCCTACCGAATGTGATGCCAGTTGGCTCAAGCCACGGACGAATGTCACCTATTTTTGCAATTAAAAACATAGGGAGGGGGATACCATTGAGCCCAAACATTGCACCCAGCATATTCTCGGTAGCCGCCATCCCCTCCGCCCGGAAAGGCACCCAGGCAACCACGACCGCCAGCATGGTCAACAACCAGGCAAAAAAGCGACCAACCCGGGTGCCTTGGGTATGTCCGCGGTTGGTCCGCCAGTGGCGCCACGCATGGTTGACTACAAGATAGAAGCCATGCAGCCCGCCCCAGAGGACGAAGGTCCAGCCGGCGCCGTGCCACAGGCCACCGAGTAGCATGGTAATCATCAGATTGGTCAGTCGACGCGCCTCACCCTTACGGCTGCCACCCAGGGGGATGTAGAGATAGTCCCGCAGGAAACGGGAGAGGGTGATGTGCCAGCGCCGCCAGAAGTCGATGATCGAGGTCGCCTTGTAGGGCGAATTAAAATTCAGGGGTAAGCGGACGCCGAACATCCGCGCCAGGCCGATGGCCATGTCCGAGTAGCCGGAGAAGTCGAAGTAGAGCTGGAAGGTATAGGCCAAAGCGCCGCCCCAAGCCTCAAAAAAGGTCAGGGTGGTTCCAGCCTGGGCGGCGGCGAATACCGGGGTCGCGTAGACCGCCACGCCATCGGCCAGGACCACCTTCTTGAACAGTCCCAGGGCGAAGATGGTCAGGCCCACCGCCAGGTGCTCGGCCTTGAGCCGGTAGAGGGTCGACCGGGCGAATTGAGGGAGTATTTCGCGGTGATGGACGATGGGGCCAGCGATAAGCTGGGGAAAGAAAATGACGAACAGGGCGTAATGCAAGAAGCTGTATTCGTGGGTCTCGCCCCGGTAGGCATCGACCAGGTAGGCGATCTGCTGGAAGGTGAAGAAGGAGATCGCCAGTGGCAAGATGATGGTCTCCAGGGTCAGGCCGGTGCCGAACAGTGCGTTGAGGTTGTCAACGAAGAAGTTGGCATACTTGTAATAGCCCAGCAAGGCCAGGTTGGCGGCGATGCCCGCGACCAGGATGGCCTTGGCCTGGGGGTTGGGACAGTTACCGGCGCGGGAACTCAGGGCGACGCCCACGGCGTAGTTGAAGAGCATCGAGCCCAGGATCAGGCCGAGGTAGGCGGGATTCCACCAGCCATAAAAGAAGAGGGAAGCGGCGACGAGCCAGGCCAGGGCCACCTTGTGGCGCCCCTGGGACCCGATCAAGTGGAAGCCCAGCAGGGTGATGGGTAGAAAGACAAAAATGAAGATGTAGCTGTTGAAAAGCATGCGGCCTTGCCCCTAACGGAGAGTCCCAAGCGGTAGTTGTCTATTTCCAGTCGTTTTTTATCACCTTAGCTCCGCAAAGAAAACCTCCAAAAATTAGCGCAGAAATTCCGACAAAATCCGACATTCACCCCTGCTACTTTCAGGGTCAGCTGCTCGCTGACCGTCAAATTTTTTAGTTTCCGGCGAGGATGCCGCCAATGGGGATATTGGTCTCCACCGGGATGGCCTCCCCCCGGCCGTATTCCCGCCACTCGGTGCCGATCAGGGCCTGGATGGGGCGGTACTGGGCCTTGTAGGCCATCTTCCGGCAGTCCTGGAGCCAATACCCCAGGTAGAGAAAGCGCAGCCCCAGGTGGCGGGCCAGGGCGATCTGACTGAGGATGGCGTAGACCCCCGGGGCCCGCCGACTGAAGTCTGGGTCGAAGCAGGTGTAGACGGCGGACAGGGCCTGGGGCAGGCGATCGGTGACGGCCAGGGCGACCAGGCGCCCACCCAGGCGCAACTCCAGCAGGCGGGTCTCGCCGCCCCAGGGCTGGATGAGGTAGTCCCGATAGCTCTCCGGGGTCAGTTGCTCGGTCATGCCGCCATCGGGGTGGCGGTGGCGCAGGTAGGCGGCGTAGAGGGCGAAGTGCTCTTCGTGGAAGGCCCGGGGCCGGTCATGGAGGTTGAGGTCGCGATTCAGGTCCAGGTTGCGCCGCTGGGAGCGGTTGAGGGCGAAGCGGCGGACATCCAGACGCACCGGCACGCAGGCCTGGCAGTGGCCGCAGGCGGGGCGGTAGATGAAGCGCCCGGCGCGCCGGTACCCCCGGGCCAGCAGTGACTCGTAGCCCGCGCCGGACAGGGGGGCGTGAGGATCGACGAAGAGGACGCGTTCCTCGCGTCCGGGCAGGTAGGCGCAGGGGCGGCCGGGGGTGAGATAGAGGGGCAGGCGCCGCGCCTCGACCGCCGAGGTCATGGTTCTTCCGGCTCCGGGGTCCAGCTTCCGGGCCGGCCAGGCTCGGCGCAGAGGACGTCGAGGAGGGCGGTGAAGGTCATGCGGGGGATCGCCACCGCGCCCATCCGGCCGAGGTGGTCACTGTGCATCTGGCAGTCGATGAGCCCAAAACCGCGGTCCACCAGGGTCTGGCAGAGGTGGACCAGGGCGACCTTGGAGGCGTCGGTGGCGCGGCTGAACATGGATTCGCCGAAGAAGGCCCGTCCCAGGGCCACGCCATAGAGGCCGCCGACCAGTTCCCCCTGCCGCCAGACCTCCACCGAGTGGGCCCAGCCCAGGCGATGCAGGCGCTCGTAGGCCCGCGCCATCAGGGGCAGGATCCAGGTCCCGTCCCCCTGGCGGCGGGGCGCGGCGCAGCCAGCGACCACCTCGCGGAAGGCCCGGTCCAGACTGACCCGGAGGTCGCCGCGCCGCAGGGTCTTGGCCAGGCTGCGGGAGACGTGGAGCTGATCCGGGAGCAGGATGGTGCGCGGGTCCGGGGACCACCAGAGGATGGGGTCGCCGGCGTTGAACCAGGGGAAGATACCGTGGCGGTAGGCATTGAGCAGGCGGAGCGGGCTCAGGTCACCGCCCACGGCCAGCAGGCCATTGGGCTCCCGCTCGGCCCGTTCGACGTCGGGGAAGGGGGCCTGGGGATCACGCGGGTCGAGCAGATGCAGCATGAGGTGCGCGCCTGGGCTGGTTGCGACCGGCGGTTTAGGCGCGGGGCGCCAGAGAATCCCGGCGCCGCCGGCGGGGAAAAGCTTCGTCCCAACGGGGAAAAATTTGCCCGTGAGGGCCTGACTGGGTATAAGGCAAGGTTGTCCGGGCCTCCTTGCGGCTCATGCCAAGGGTGGCCTGAAATCATAACACGGGGTGGGACCTGACCCTGGCCAGGCGGGAAGCGGTCCGGCAACCCCGGAGCGGCAGGGCGCAAGCGCGATAACACCAAGATGCACTACAAAGTTTTCTATTATTTCGAACGTTCCAACGACGCCATCTCCTCCGCCAGCGCCGTGGAGATGAGCGCCCACGACATCCGCCGCCAGCTCCTGGGGCGTTTTCATGGCGAGGACGACTATCTGGGCCTCATCGACGGGCATGACAATGTCCTGCAGATCCTCTGCGAGCCCCGGGCGGAACGTTTCTGGGTGGAACTGCCCGTCGAGGCCGCCAAGGCCTCCTGGGGCCGCTACCTGAACCTGGAGGAACTGGTGGAGCTGGTCGAGACCCTGCCCCCGGTCTTCAACAAGGACAGCCTGCCCGGACTGCAATACAAGCCCTGGTAGCCCCCAAGAACGGTTAGCGTGAAAGTCACGGGAATGTCTTTCATGATCAGGGGCGTGGTCTGCCGCCTCATGACAGTTAGCCCTCAAGAAATCGTTTACCCCCCTGCCTCCTGGTCTGGCAGCGGGAGCACAAGCCGCTGATGCGCTTACTCCCTCCCCCCGCGTGGGGGAGGGTCGGGGAGAGGGGGCGCCACGGTAACGCCCTCAACCGCCTTCCCCAGGGGCCGGCCGAGGCTTGAGGCTGCGCGCCAGGGGGGTGGCGCTGGCCGGGTCCTCGGGCCAGTGGTGCTTGGGATAGCGGCCGCGCATCTCCTTGCGCACCTCGGCGTAGCTGCCGGCCCAGAAGCCGGGCAGGTCACGGGTGAGCTGGATGGGGCGGCGCGCCGGGCTGAGCAGTTGCACCAGGAGCGCCACCCGGTCGCCGGCGATGCGCGGGGTCTCCCGGGTGCCCAGCATCTCCTGCAAGGGCACGGCGAGGAGGGGGATGTCGCCGGCCAGATAATCGATCGGGCGCCGGGTGCCGGCGGGGGTGATCAGGTGGGTGGGGGCCTCCTGGTCCAGGCGCTGGCGTTGATGCCAGTCGAGGGCTGCGGCGAGGACAGCGGCCAGGTCCAGGTCCCGGACGGCAGCGAGGCGGCTCTTGCCCGCCAGCCAGGGGCCCAGCCAGTCGGCCAAGTCCGCGGTCAGCCGAGGGAGTGACAGGTCCGGCCAGCCGGCCTCCGGTACCAGCCGGCGCAGCAGCGCGACGCGGGCCTGAAACTGACGGGCCTCCGTGCTCCAGGGCAGGGTCTGGTCGGGATTCTCGCTGATCCGCGCCAGCAGCAGCTTCTGGACCGGATCGCTGGCCAGGAGAGGCACCGGCCGGGTGCTGAGGGTAAGGGCATCGAATCGGACGACCTCCTGGGCGGTGGGGGCCTCCCGCGCCGCGTCCCAGGTCAGGAGGCGCTCGCTCCGGAGCTGATGCTCGCCCACGGCCAGCAGTTCCTCGGCGGCGATCGCCAGGGCGAGCTGGATCCGGCCCTCGCGCCCGGTGGCGTCGAGGCTGGCGACGACCAGGTAGGGATGCAGGGCCAAAGGATCGCCCGCGGGCAGGATGGCCCCCGGGCCCTGGGCCAGGCGGTAACGGCCCTCCCGGTCGTTGCGCCGCTGGGCGACGCGGTCGGGATAGGCGAGGGCGAGGAGGCCGCCGGGGGTGGTGACCCCTGGTCGAGGCTCCCGTGCCAGCCCCTTGAGCAGGCGGTGCAGTTGGGTGGCGGCTCGGTCCACGGCCGCCAGGCGCCGGGGGTCCGTGTAGTGCTCATCCAGCCTGTTCGCCGATGAGGTACCTGGGGCCGGTTGCCGTGCCCCGGGGATGTCCGGTCGCGCCTTGCTGGCGGGGTGGCTGCTCTTCATGCCGGTGACGGAGTGCCTCCAGCCCGCCAGGGCAATGAGCCGGGTCTCCAGGTCCGCCGTCACCGGCGCCTCGGGATGGCGGAGGAGGGGATCACGCTCGCTGAGCAGGGCGCAAAGGTCGACGGCCGTGCCGGTCAGGTGCGCCGGTGCCCCCAGCAGCAGGGCGGCGAGGCGGGGATGGAGCGGCAGGCCGGTCATGGCGCAGCCCAGGCGGGTGATGCGCCCCTCGGCGTCCAGGGCCTCCAGGCGCTGGAGCAAGGCGATGGCCTGCTCCCAGGCCGGACGCGGCGGGGCCTGGAGCCAGCGCAGCTCCGCCGGGTCGCGCACCCCCCACAGGGCCAGTTCCAGGGCCAGGCCGGCGAGATCGGCCTGGAGGATCTCCGGGGTGCGGTGCGCCGGCCGGCCGACCTCCCGCGCCGGGGTCCAGAGGCGGTAACAGACCCCCGGTCCCAGCCGCCCGGCGCGTCCGGCGCGCTGGTCCGCGGAGGCCTGGGGGATGGGCGTGGTCACCAGGCGGGTCAAGCCGGAGGCGGGGGCGAAGCGGGGCTTGCGGGTCAGACCGCCATCCACCACCGCGCCGATGCCGGGGATGGTGAGGCTGGTTTCGGCCAGGTCCGTCGCCAGGATGATCCGGCGGGGACCGGCCAGGGCTTCGTTCCGCTCCCGGTCGTCTTGGCCCCTGGCCCTCTCAGGCGCTGGTGATCGCCGCAGGACCCGTTCCTGTTCCGCCAAGGATAGGGCGCCGTGGAGGGGGAGGATATCGACCACCGGTTCCGCCCGACCCTCCGGGGTCAGCTCTCCGGACAGTCGCGCCTGGAGTTGCCCGATCTCCCGGGCGCCGGGCAGGAAGGCGAGGACATCCCCCGGCTGCTCCACCAGGGCCTGGCGGATGGTGCTGGCCATGGCTGGCAGCCAGTCCGGTCCCGGGTCGCGGTCGGCGTAACGGATCTGGACGGGATGGCTGCGGCCGGCGGCCTGGATGAGGGGGGCGCCACTCAGGAGGTCCGCCAGGGGAGCGGGGTCCAGGGTGGCGGACATGGCCAGGAGGCGCAGGTCGGGGCGCAGGCCGGCGACCACGTCCAGGGCTAGGGCCAGGCCCAGGGCGGCCTCCAGGCTCTGCTCGTGGAACTCGTCGAAGAGGATGGCGCCGACCCCGGCCAGGGTCGGATCGACCTGGAGGCGCCGGGTGAGGAGCCCCTCGGTCAGGACCTTGATCCGGGTGCGGGGGCCGATGCGCCGCTCGAAGCGGACCTGGTAGCCGACCGTCTCGCCCAGGGGCTCCCCCAGCAGGTCCGCCATGCGGGCGGCGGTGAGGCGCGCCGCCGCCCGTCGCGGCTCCAGCAGCAGGAGGCGCTGGCCGGCCAGCCAGTCCTCCGCGAGCAGGGCCAAGGGCACGCGGGTGGATTTGCCGGAGCCGGTGGGGGCCTGCAGGAGGGCATGACCGGCGCGCAGGGCGGCGCGGAGTTCGTCCAGGACCGCGTCAACCGGCAGGGGGGTGCCGCCGATGGGGAGGGTCACGTCAACGGGCGGGGAATCAAAGGCTCTCCCTTTGGCTGGCCTCTCGGTAGCGCGCGGCGAGGATGTCGATCAGCCCCGGATGGTCACCGACCAGGCCCGTCAGGTGGAAGGCCAGGCGGGGGAATTCCCCCTGGACGGTGGCGCTGATTTCCGCCAGGTCGCCCCCGGGGCCGGCGTGGCGGCCGGCGAAGAGAAACAGGGGCAGGACGAACACCGGGCTCAGGTCATCCTCCCGGCCCAGACGGCGCAGGACCTCGATCAGCAGCTCGCCGTTGAAGTCGTAGCGGGCCCCGGGACGCCGCTCCATGGCCGCCTCTTCCAGGTGGGTGTCACCGGGCAGCCGGGCCTTGAGGTCCGCGGCCAGCCAGCGCCGGACGGCATTGACCTGGGGGCTGAGGGAGCCGTGGTCGACCATCACCACCCGCCGGGGAGGCCGGCCCGTCGCCCGCGCCGCGCTAGTCAGGCGGTCGAGGAGGATGGCCGTCAGCCGGGGTTCCCCCTCGGGCAGGGGGCAGAGGGGCGGCGCCAGCGTCAGGGCGAAGGGGCCGCATTCAGCCCTGAGCTGGGCGGCCAGGGTCGGCACGGCCTCGGTCAGGGCGGCGCTGAGGCCAAAGAAAAGGGGCAGGAGCAGAAAGTCCCGGCTCCCGTCCGTCAGTCGGGCGCGCAGCCAGGGCTCCAGGGTGGCGGCGGGCTGGCCGTCGAGCCGATCCGGGGGTACCTGGTCGGAATGGGCCAGGGAGACCGGCGCCACGGCCTGGCCCAGGCACTCGGCCAGGCACTCGGCCAGGGCCCGCAGCGCCAGGGTGGACTGGGGGCGTCGGGAGCCGTTGTCCAGAAGCAGGATCTCGGGCACGGGTGGTGACTCGGGTTACTCAGGCCGGGGACATCGCCACGGCCTGCTCGGATCGGCGGACGCTATCCGAGGTAACGCCCGCCGGGTCTGGTTCAGGGGGCCGGATCAGGGCGCCAGGACGTAGAGCTCGACGCGACGGTTCTGGCCGCGGCCGGCCGCGGTCTCATTGCTGGCCACGGGCCGCTCCGGGCCCAGACCGACGGCCGTCAGACGCTCGGCGGCGACGCCACGGGCCACCAGGGCCGCCATCACCGCCTCGGCGCGGGCCTGGGAGAGGGCCAGGTTGGTCTCGGCGCGTCCGGAGCTGTCGGTATGGCCCTCGATACGGACCTTGAGTTCGGAGAAGGCGACCAGGACGGTGGCGATGCCGTCGAGACTGGGGATCTGGCCGGCCGGGAGCACGGCCTTGCCGGGCGCGAAGCGGACCTCCTTCTCGGCCAGGGCCAGGAGGATGCCCTGGTCCGTGGGCTGGCCGCCGAGGGCGATCAGCCGGGACCAGACGTCCCGCTGGTGTTGCTGGGCCTTGTCCGCGTTGGCGCGGGCGGCGGCCAGCTCTTCCGTGGCCTGTTTACGCTGCTTGTCCAGTTCGGCCTTGGCCTGGGCCAGTTCCGACACCAGCTTTTTGCGCTGGGCCTCCATCTCCGCCGCGACCTGGTCGCGTTGGGTCTCGGCCTTGGCCAGTGCCTCTTCCGCCTGCTGGCGCTGAGCGTCCAGATCGGCGCTGAGGGTCGCGATCCGGTCCCGGGCCGCCGCCAGTTCCTCGGCCAGCGCGGCCTTGGTCTGGGAAGTCTCCTGGTTCAGACGTTCCAGTTCGGTTTGAGCCCCGGAGTGGGCCATGCGGGTCTGTTCGAGGGTGGCGCGGAGGTTCTCGTGCTCACCCCGCAGGTCGGCGAGGGTGGCCTCCTTCGCCTCGTGCCGCTGTTTGAGCTCGGCGATCAGGGCCTCGGCCTCGCTCTTCTCGGTGGCATGGGTGGCGGCATTTGCCGCGATTTGCTGCTTGAGCTGGGCGATCAGGGCCTCGGCGTCCGCTTTCTGGGTGGCGAGGGCGGCCTCGTCACCCTCATGCTGCTGCTTGAGCTGGGCGATGAGGGCTTCCGCCTCCTGCTTCTCGGCGGCGTGACTGGCGGCATCGGCTTCGATCCGCTCTTTGAGTTGGGCGATCAGGGCCTCGGTCTCGCTCTTGTGGGCGCCGTGGGTGGCGAGGGCCTCCTCAAGACGCGCGGCGGTGGCCTTGAGGTTGCCGTCGGCGGTGGTGAGGGCGGCCTCATGCTCCTGGCGGAGGGCGGCCAGGGCCTCGCGCTCCGCGGTCAGGGCGGACTCGGTGGTCTGGATCTTGACGGTGGCCGCGCTCAGGGCTTCCTTCAGTTCTTCGTTCTTCTGCTTGGTCTGGGTCAGGGTCTGATCCAGGGTGGCCAGGTTGTTGCGCTCGGCCTCCAGGGACTGGCGGGTGTTGATCAGTTCACCCGTGACGGCCTGGAGGCGGTGCTCGAAGGTCTCCATCAGGGCCGCCCGTTCCGGCTCGCTGCCCACCAGCAAGGTGCGGTATTTGACCACTTCGGCCGTCAGGTCATCGGTGACCTGGAGGATGTGGGCCTCATGGTCGGCGGCGGCCTGGATGGCGGCCTGTTTCAGGTTGGCGATCTCACCCTTGAGGCTCTCGATCTCCTGACCCGCGGCCTGGAGCCGTTGCTGGAGTTCGGCCTGCGTGGCCTCGGACTGGGTGCGCAGACTGGCGAGATAGGCCGCCTGTTCCTCCTGCTTGGCCTGGGCTTGCGCCTTGAGCTCCGCCTGGGCCTTGGCCGCCTGGTCGAGGTCGCCAAGGAGGGCGGTTTCCCGCGCCTTGTGTTGGTCGATGGCGGTCGCCAGTTGCCCTTTGAGGTCGGACTCCTGGGCCTGATGCTGGTCGATGGTGGTGGCGAGCTTTTCCTGGAGGCCGGTATGCGCCACCTGGGACGCGGTGAGGGCCTCGCCCTTGGCGCGGATCTCCGCCTGGTGGGCATCCAGTCGCGCCTGGGTGTGCTGGTAATACCAGGCCAACAGGGCGATCAGGCCGATGGTAAGAACGGCCAGCATGAGGGTCCAGGTACGAAAGGGCGAGGCGGGCTGGGTATCTGACATCGTCTTCCTCCGCGGCGGTGTTGCCGTGATTTATTCGGTTTTGTCCCTGGATGGGGAGGAGGAGGACAGTTTATCCCAAGGCCCGCGGGTCGGGGCAGGGATTATTGCTGGGCCCACCGGTGGGCAAAATAGTGGCGGCCCCGCTAATGACAGGGCCGTCCCTGCCAGGCAAAATATTCCGCTGTACCAAGACATCGTTTAAGCGCCGCTCCGCCCCGTGCCGGGTGGGGCGGTTTTTGTTCTCAGCGGGCCACAGCGGGGATCATCGCCATGCGTCAGTTCGTCAAGTCGTTCGCCTGGATCGCCCTTCTCCCCTCCCTGGCCGCCCCCCTGGCGGCGGGCGCGGCGGAAGAGGTGGTGCACATCTACAACTGGAATGACTACTTCGCCGAGGACACCCTGTCCGGCTTCCAGGCGCGCAACGGCGTCCGGGCGGTGCTGGACCTCTACGACAGCAACGAGATCCTCGACGCCAAGCTGCTGGCGGGCTCCAGCGGCTACGACCTGGTCTTCCCCACGGCCCTGCCCTTCGCCGCCCGCCAGATCAAGGCCGGCATCTATCAGCCCCTCGACAAGTCCAAGCTGCCGGGCCTGAAGCACCTTGACCCGGAGATCCTCAAATCCCTCCAGGCGATCGATCCGGGTAACCAGTATCTGGTCCCCTACATGTGGGGCACCACTGGTCTGGGCATCAACGTCGACAAGGTCAAGGCCGCCCTGGGTGAGGAACCGGTGGCGAGTTGGGCCCTGGTCTTCGATCCGGAAAAGGCCAAGAAGCTCGCCGGCTGCGGTCTGACCCTGTTCGACGATCCCACCGAGGTCTTCGCCGCTGCCATGACCTATCTGGGCAAGGACCCCAACACCCGCGACAAAAAGGACCTGGAGGCCGTCCAGAACCTGATCAAGGCCGTGCACCCCTACATCCGCTACTTCCATACCTCCCAGGTCATCAGTGACCTGGCCAATGGTGATACCTGCGTCGCCATGGGTTATTCCGGCGATGTCCTGCAGGCGCGGGACAAGGCCGTGGAGGCGGGGAACGGGGTCAAGGTGGCCTACCTGGTCCCCAAGGAAGGCGCCGTGCTCTGGGTGGATGTCATGGCCATTCCCAAGGATGCCCCCAATCCGGCCCAGGGTCTGGCCTTCATCGAGTACCTGCTCGATCCCAAGGTGATTGCCGCCGCCTCCAACTTCGTCAACTACGCCAACCCCAACCTGGCGGCGACCGAGTTCCTCGACGAGGGGGTGCGCCAGGACCCCGGCATCTACCCCTCCCCGGAGACCCGCGCCCGGCTCTTCACCCTCAAGGAACCCAGTGACAAGGAGATGCGTGAGCTCAATCGCATCTGGACCCGGCTCAAGGCCAATCGCTGACGCGGCGCCGAGCTGACCTGATGGCCAGTTTCGTCGCCGAGGGCCAGGGCAGCCACAGCGGACAGATCGGCCAGGGCGGCCAGGAGGGTCTGGCGGCCTGGCAGGACCCGACCGCCAAGCCCTACGTGCGCATCGAGGGCGTGAGTCGCCACTTTGGCGAGGTCCACGCCCTCAATGACGTCAGCCTGGACATCTACCAGGGGGAGTTCTTCTCCCTCCTGGGTGGCTCGGGGTGCGGCAAGTCGACCCTGCTAAGGCTCCTCGCCGGCCTGGATACCCCGACCAGGGGTCGGATCTGGATAGATGGCGTGGATGTCACCGCTATCCCCGCCTACCGCCGTCCCGTGAACATGATGTTCCAGTCCTACGCCCTGTTTCCGCACATGACCGTCGAGGCCAACGTCGAGTTCGGGCTGCGTCAGGAGAGGATGCCCAAGGCCGAGCGCGCCGAGCGGGTGGGCGAGATGCTTGACCTGCTGCACATCGGTGAGCTGCGCAAGCGGCGGCCGGACCAGCTCTCCGGCGGCCAGCGCCAGCGCGTCGCCCTGGCCCGCTCCCTGGCCAAGCACCCCAAGCTGCTGCTGCTGGACGAGCCCCTGGGGGCGCTGGACAAGAAGCTGCGCACCCACACCCAATTCGAACTGGTCAAGCTCCAGGAGCGCATCGGCATCACCTTCGTCACCGTCACCCACGACCAGGAAGAGGCCATGACCATGTCCAGTCGCATCGCGGTCATGGACGCCGGTCAGATCATCCAGGTCGATACCCCGGGGGCCATCTACGAGTATCCCAACTCCCGGATGGTGGCGAGTTTCATCGGCTCGGTGAACCTCTTCGAGGGCAAGGTGTTTGGCCGCGAGGACAACGACATCCTGGTGGCGGGGGATGATTATCTGGTCATGCGCCTGCGTTGCCTGCAGCCTCTGTCCCTGGGCACGCCGGTCACCGTCGCCGTCCGCCCGGAGAAGATGCGCCTGTGCCCCGAATGCCAGGGCCCGGGCGATAACCGGGTCACGGGCCGGGTGGAGGACATCGCCTACCTGGGCAATGTTTCCATCTACCACGTCCGCGTCTCGCCGACGCAGGTCGTGACCATGACCCTGGCCAACATGCAACCGCGCACCGAGCAGATGCTGACCTGGGGGCAGGAGGTGACCATGACCTGGTCGCCGGTCTGCGGCGTGGTCCTGACGGAGTAGCCCGATGGTTGGGCCAGGGGTCCGACCGAGGGTCTTGCGGGGCCGGTGGCCAGAGCGAAAGAGGGGACAATCATGACGCAAACGGTGGCGGGAGAAAGTGAGGCCGGCATCCAGGCCCAGGTCCCCAACGACATTCGCCTGCGCCGTTGGCTGAGTGCACGCTGGCGGCCCGGGCGCTGGGTGAACATCGGCGTGCCCTACTTCTGGCTGCTGCTGTTCTTCTTCCTGCCCTTCGTCATCGTCTTCCAGATTAGCCTGGCGGAGCCCCAGATCGCCCAGCCGCCCTACACGGCCCTCACCGAATGGGTAGACGAGGCGGTGCTCCAGGTCCGCCTCAACCTCGGCAATTACGTCCTGGTGGTGGAGGACGAACTCTACCGGGCGGCCTTCCTCAATTCCCTCTGGGTGGGCCTGGTCAGCACCCTGGGCTGCCTGCTCATCGGCTACCCCATGGCCTACGCCATCGCCACCGCGCCGGAGCGCTGGCGGGTGCCCTTGCTGATGATGATCATCCTGCCCTTTTGGACCTCCTTCCTGATCCGCGTCTATGCCTGGATCGGCATCCTCAAGGGCAACGGCCTGCTCAACAATTTCCTCCTGGCCCTGGGGCTGATCGACGAACCCCTGGCCATCCTCCACACCCAGACGGCGGTCTACATCGGCGTCGTCTATTCCTACCTGCCCTTCATGGTCCTGCCCCTCTACGCCAATCTCAGCCGGCTGGACATGACCCTGCTGGAGGCGGCGGCGGACCTCGGCTGCCGGCCCTGGCGGGCCTTTCTGCGCGTGACCTTGCCCCTGTCCCTGCCGGGCATCCTGGCCGGCAGCTTGCTGGTCTTCATCCCGGTGGTGGGCGAGTTCGTCATCCCCGACCTCCTGGGCGGGCCAGACTCCCTCATGGTCGGGCGCATGCTCTGGACCGAGTTCTTCTCCAACAAGGACTGGCCCCTGGCCTCGGCCCTGGCCCTGGTCCTGCTGGCTCTGCTGGTGGTGCCCTTCGTCGCCCTGCAACGCTGGCAATCGCGCCTGGAGGGTGCGCGATGAAGACCCGGCGCTGGCCCCTCTATAGCCTGCTGGCCTTTGGCTACGCCTTCCTCTACGTGCCGGTGCTGTTGCTGGTCGTCTACTCCTTCAACGCCTCGCGCCTGGTGACCGTCTGGGGTGGTTTCTCCACCCACTGGTACGGGGAACTCCTGAATAACACCCAGATCCTCGATGCCGCCTGGCTGAGTATCCGCATCGCCACGGTCAACGCCACCCTGGCGACGGTCCTGGGTACCCTGGCGGCCATGGCCCTGGTGCGGGGTGGACGCTTCCGCGGCCGCGGGGGCTTCGAACTGCTGCTCACCGCCCCCCTGGTCATGCCCGAGGTCATCGTCGGCCTGTCCCTGCTGCTGCTGTTCGTCGCCATGCAGCATAGCATCGGCTGGCCCGATGGCCGCGGCTTCACCACCATCACCATCGCCCACATCACCTTCAGCATGGCCTATGCCACGGTGGTCATCCGCGCCCGCCTGGCGCAGATGGACCGCTCCCTGGAGGAGGCGGCCATGGACCTGGGTGCCCGGCCCATCGTGGTCTATCTGCGTGTCACCCTGCCGCTCATCGCCCCGGCCCTTCTCTCCGCCTGGCTGCTGGCCTTTACCCTGTCCCTTGATGACCTGGTCATCGCCAGCTTCGTCGCCGGTCCCGCCTCCACCACCCTGCCCATGGTGGTCTACTCCAGCGTTCGCCTGGGCGTCTCGCCCCAGATCAATGCCCTGGCCTCCCTGATCCTGCTCTTCGTCTCCCTGGCGGTGATCGTCGCCGGCCTGGCCATGGCGCGGAAGCGGGATTGAGGTGAGGCTTCTTCGGGCTGGTGGTTGGGGTCCGTTGATCGAAATCTGAGCCGGGGGGCGGTGGTTGCTCATGTCCCACGCTGAACGTGGCGCTGACCTCATTGCCTTGGAGTTGATGGATGACGCTGGATAGAAGGCAATTTCTTCACCTGGCGGGTCTGACCACCTTGGGAGGGGCTACGGGAGCCGTCGGTCTGGGCGCTAGCCTGACCGGCTGCGGCAACCAATCCCACGCCATCACGGCCACGCCGATCCGCTTTCCACCGGCGCTCCGGCCGGGGGATCTGATGGGCATCACCTCCCCCACGGCCGGGGTCAAGGCCGCGCTGGGGCCACGCATGGGCTTTGCCTACGACACCCTCGGCGCCCTGGGCTATCGCTACCGGGAAGGGAACTGCCTCTGGGGCGAGGGCCTCCTTAGCGCCCCGGCGGCGGATCGGGCGGCGGAACTGCAACGCATGCTGCTCGACCCCGCCATCGCCGCGGTCTTTCCGCCCGACGGTGGGGAACTCCTGATCGACATCCTGCCCTTGCTGGACTTTGAGGCCCTGGCCCAGGCTCCGCCCAAGTGGGTCATCGGCTACTCGGACCTGAGCACCTTCATGCTCCCCTACACCCTCCTCACCGGTATCGCCACCCTCTCCGGCACCAATCTCTGGGAATGCCCCATCAACCCCACGGCCCCCGGCCTGGCTTATTGGCAGGAGGTAGTGACCCTGGAGTCTGGTGCGACCTTCTCCCAACGGGCCGCCGACCTCTATCAACCCCATGACAGCGATTGGGCGCAACTCCCCCCCGACACCACCCAGTTCGACCGCACCGCCCCGGTGCGCTGGCAGTGCCTGGGCCATGAGGATCAGCCCGCCTATCACCTGGAAGTGAGCGGGCGGCTGATCGGCGGCACCCTGGATGTGATCGGCATGCTGGCCGGCTCGGCCTATGGGGACCTTCGTCGCTTCGCCAGCACCCATGCCCATGAGGGGCTGCTGGTTTATCTCGACAACTGCGACTACAACACCGCCCAGTATTGCCGGGCCCTCCATCACCTCCGCCTAGCCGGCTGGTTCGATGCCGCCAATGCCGTCCTCATCGGTCGTACGGCCGCGGAGTCCGTCGAGGGCTTCTCCCAGCGCGATGCCCTCCTCAACGCCTTGGGCGACCTGGACATCCCCGTCCTTTACGACCTCGACATCGGCCATCTACCGCCGCAGCTCATGCTGATCAATGGTGCCCTTGCCAGCTTGCGCTTTGGCCTCGGGGAGTGGCGAATCGACCAGACCCTGGCCTGAAGGGCGAGTGCTTAGGCTGCCTCAGGCCAGCTGGGTAAGTTAGGCATACCCCATGGACTTGCCCAGGGCCCCCCGGGGGAGGGGTGCGGCTAGTTCGGACATCAGGTGGGCCAAACCACATCCTCGTAGAGATCGGCGAGCGTCACCCGGAGGTCCAGTCCGCCGCAGATAAAGGTCAGGACCCCGCCATCCTTGATCTCATGAAGCCAGCCGCCATCGGCTTCCCGACGGTAGACTTCCACCAGTTGCCGGTCCTGCGCCAGTAGAAGGTAGTAACTCAGGCTTGGCAATGACCGATAGGCGAGCAACTTCTCACGCCGGTCGGTCACTTCGGTCGACGGGGAGAGGACCTCAGCGATGAGGCAGGGCGCGGTTTTGTACAGGGGCTCCCTGTCCGTCGGATCGCAGGTGAGCACCACGTCGGGGTAGTAGAAGGTCTCATGTGCTGCCACCCGTACCTTCATGTCGCTGATGAACACCCCGCAGGGCGTACCGCGAGTGGCTGCCCGCAAGTGGAAGAAGAGATTGCCGGCGATGCGGTTATGCGACTCCCCCGCCCCGGACATCGCGTAAACCTGACCGGCAATGTATTCATGGCGGATCGTGCTTTCCTGTTCGCCGCGAAGATAGTCATCGACGCTGATCGGCAACCTCTGGGCGGGGAGATTCATGGGGCTGCTCCGCGGAGTGGGATGGGAAATACGAGGACGCTGGTGCCTGGAAGGGACCTCAGGGGACCTCGGAGCGAACGTTATTTTAGCCGGTAGGAAGGACGATGGAGATCAAGCTCTCAGCCACGATCCAACCGTCTACCAGCTTGGTGGTGGATTGGCGGAAGCATGCAAGCGTTTTGCCGGCACGGTTGTTGGTTAGGCTTATTGCGGCGGCGGGGGGGGAGCGGGACAGGGCGCAAAAATACCATTGCTCAGGGCCTCCAGGCACTGCTTGCCGGTCTGAGTGCCCTGAGCTGGGTTGAAACCGGCAAGCATTTCATCATGATCCAGCGAACGAAGCTGGCGCGCCAGGGTGCAGGCGGGTTTCTCCCAGCATGCGATCACCTGGCCGCAGACCTTTTGGACCAGTTGCTCGCAGGGCGGCGTTCCCGCAAGGGGGCCCGACTGCAGCGAGTTGGCGGGGGCGATGGATGTGGCGGGACTCGTCACGGATGAGTCGGGGGTGGCAGTGCCCTCCGCCTCTTTGGTCACCGCGGGCGGAGTGAGCATATCCTGCCTCGGCACCACGCGCCCTTCCTGTACCAGGATCACGGAGCCGTCCTCCAGACGATGCACGCCGTCCCAGAGCTGGGTCTGGCGGCCGTCCCGGCTGAAAATGGGTTGATGGGTGCGGGGGTCGATCTGTACCTGCCCGCCCCCCGCCAATGGCGCCTTCCAGGGCTCGCCGGCCGTTGTTGGCAGGCTCGCGAGGGAAAGGCACAGGGCCACCATCAGCAAACCGGGCAGGTGGCCAGCCAGATTGACCTTCAGGCTGCAGGACCATCGTACCCCGAGCCTGGGGGGCAATCGCTTGACGAACTTTATCATCAGGGACCTCCAAGGGAAGAGATTGCGTTGAGGACGACGGCCAAGGCCGGATACAAGGGGTAGGACCTGTATTACCCTCAGTTCGCCACGGGCAAGACCTCTCCTCAACAAGTCTGGCCTTTGCCTTTATTCTAGTCGACGCCTGTCATGAACAGGTCCCCGCGGTTGTTCGCCGTCCTCAGAGGGGCGCTAACGCCCGGGGCTCAATCGCAATCATGGGAGTACGCTTCATGTCTTCAAGCAAGGTTATCGCCACCCTGGCCGCGCTGGCCCTCACGGCCGGCTGCGTCACCACCCAGGAGGCGGAACGGGCCATGGCCTCACGCTTCATCGGTCAGTCGAGCGATGCTTTTTTCAGCAGTTACGGTACGCCCCAGTCGTCCTTCCCCTTGCATAACGGCAATACCCTCTACACCTGGCGCGGTGGTCAGACCGTCTACCATCTTCCCGCCCAATATCAGACCATCAACCCCCCAGGGGCTGGCCAGGGCAGCACCTCGACCAAGACGACCACGCACGTCTCGCACCCCGCTCCAGGACAGACGGTCACCGAAACCAAGACGAAAAGCTTCAGCTCGGGCATCAGCATCCCCCAGCAGGTGATGGTCTCGCCGCCGCGGGATGTCTCCCTCTTCTGCGAGGCGCAGATCACCGTGAATCCCCAGGGCACCATCACGGCCCTGCGCGTGACCCAGGATACCGATGGGGCTGGCTTGAGTCTGTCGCGCTGCGCCGAGGTGTTCGGAGTGAAATAGACCCTGGACAGCCGTTCCTCGGCGGCGGGGCCTAATGCGCCTTGGTCGCGCCATAGTCGCGCCATAGTCACGGGGTCACGGGGTCACGGAACCCTTCATCCCGTCATGCACGCTTTTCCAGGCTTGGGTGGCCTCCGGCGGGTGCGTGCAGGGGGATGCCGTTGCTGAGCCTGTTGGGTGTGATTCAGCTGGTCTCTCGCCAGAGGCCCCGCCCCGACCCGTGCAATCTAACGGTCGCAGGGAAAGGTGGCGGCGGCGAGCAGATAGAGGAGGGCGGCCAGGATCACGACCACCGTGAAACCCCAGTGGATGGCCAGCACCGTGGCCAGGACCGAGGCCACCACCGAGGCGAAGCCGTTCACCGCCCAGGCCCAGGGTACCAGGGCCGGGCGGTGGGCGCCGAGGCTGGCCAGACCCAGGGGGAAGGGCATGCCCATGGCCAGGCCCAGGGGGGCGATCAGCGCCGCGGCCAGGGTCATCTTGGTGCCGATCGCCAGCCCCATCAGGGGTTGAAAGAGGGCGGGCAGGGTGAGGACGTAGGTCAACGTCAGCCCCCCGATGGCCAGGGTCGCCAGCCGCACCGCCCGCCGCGACCCCCCCCGAGACTGCAAGCGGTCGCCGAGGCGGCTACCCAGGCCGGCGCAGAGCAGGAAGCTGGTCAGGACCAGGGAGACGGCGTAGACCGGGTGGCTGAGGAAAAGGATTAACTTCTGGATGAAGGCCATCTCCACCAACATGAAGGCCAGGCCCAGGGCAGTGAAATAGATCAGGACCCGTCCGGCGCCGGGGGCCGGGCCCGGCATTGATTCCCGGTTGGGGATGGGATGAGCGGCAGCGGAAGCGGCAGCCGCGCTGCGCCGCAGAAAGAGCCAAAGGGGCAGCAGGGTCAGCAGGGCACCGAAGACCAGGGCCTGGGCCAGGGTGGCGACCAATACCGGATAACCCCATTCCAGGAGCGAGAGGCCGCCCCGGGCCTTGAGGCCAAGGATCTCCCCCAGGCTCCCCCAGCGGAAGAAGTGGAAAAAGTAGGGCCGGTCATCGCGGGCCGGGTCGAGGCGGAATTTATAGCGATCGAGAAAGTCCTGGCGATCCGCGGACAGCAGGGCTGCCGCCCCATCGTAAAACCAGGGCCGGTCGAGGCGGTTGAAGCGGTTGGCCGCCGCCGCGTCCATGCCCGGCTGCCAGACCAGGTCGAAGGCACGGGCCTCGCGGAAGGCCGTCACCGCGGCCAGTTCCCTGGGGGTGAAGGGGGTGGTCTTGACCAGCAGGGTCGCCGTCTTCCAGCCGCGGATCATCACCAGGTGCGCGCCGGGTTCCCGGATACCCCGGGCCTCCAGGGCCGCCACCGCCGTGGCGAAGAGCTTGAGGGGGTCCCGGGGCGGCAGGTTCACCCAGCGGGTGATGGCCAGCAGGCCGCCGGGGGTCAGGTGGTCCAGATAGCTCCCCAGGGCCTCCACCGTGTAGAGATAGGTCTCCGCCAGGCCGTGCAGGCCGGCGGCGGCGGTGGAGAAGGCGTCGAGGAGGGCGACCTGGATGAGGTCGTAGCGCAGGGCCTGCCCCTCGACGAACCCCCGGGCCTCGGCCAGGTGCGGGCGCACCCCGGGAAGGCTGTAGGGCCGGCCGGAGTAGTCGCCGAAGGTCTCCTGCACCAGGGCCACCACCTGGGGGTTGAGTTCCACGGCGTCCACCGTCCGCGCCCCCAGGGCCAGGGCCTGGAGCACATCCGTGCCGCCCCCCGCGCCCAGGACCAGCACCGCGGGTTCTTGGAGCAGGTGGTAGGGCAGGGCGGAGGTGAGAAAGTCCAGGTAGCCCTGGGCGGCCCAGTCGCCGTCGAAGCGGTTGATGGTGGTGAGGCCGTCGCCGTCGGTGAAGAGGGCGATCTGGGGTGGCGGTTCGGCGGTCGCCAGCAGGCTCAGGCCCGGGGCGTGGCGAAAGGGCACCTGGGGGCTGGCCACGGCGGTCACCACCCCCAAGGGGCTGGAGACCTCCGCCAGGACCCGGGTGCCGGTGATGCGGAGGGTCTGGGACAGCTCCTTGTAGGGGGAGGGCTGAAGGACGGTCCAGGCCGGTGGCAGGGCGAGCACGGCCCCGGCCACCAGCGCCAGGGCCACGGCGGCGCCGCGCCGGCCGGGACGCCAGGCTACCAGGGCCCCGGCGACCAGCCCCAGGGCCGCGCTGCCGCGCAAGGCGGTGGCCGGCGGCAGGAGCAGCAGCAGGCCGATGGCGCCGAGCCCGCCGGCGGCGGCGCCGAGGATGTCGGCGGCGTAGAGACGGGGAATGCGGTCCGGGAAGCGGGTGAAGCTCAGGCACAGGGCGGTGGCGGCGCACAGAAAGGGGACGAGCAGCAGGCCGTAGATCAACCCCAGCCGGGCCGGCTGGCGCGGGTCCCAGAGGATCTCCAGGGCATTGAAGCCGACCCGCTGGGCGGCGAGGAAGGCCAGCAGGGCGGTCAGGCCAAAGAGTACGGCGGCGAGGGTGAAGACGCCATCGAAGCGCGCCTTGAGGGGCCTCTGGGCCAGGGTCACCAGTGCCCCCGCCGTCCCGTAGCCGAGCAGGGCGACGCTGATCATCATGTAGGCGAAGTGATGCCACTGGATGATCGAGAAGAGCCGCATCAGCAGCACCTCGTAGCTCAGGACCCCGGCCGAGAGCAGGAAGATGGCGGCGTAGGGCGGGCGCTGGGCGGTCATGGCGCTGAGCTGGGTGCAACCTCGATTAGGCTATTGCACGGGTGCTAAGGTGGGCCCGTCGCGGGCCCGGCCTGGGCTGGCAGGGACGTATCTGCACCAGTCTTGGTAGCAGGCCTCAAGCGGAGTTGGGTCCCATTGGGTCCGGTTTTTTGGGCTTGGGGACGGCTGGGCAGATTCGGGCCAGGATGGGACGGGGACTCTCACCGCTCAGTCCTTGCCGCCGCCGGTCAGGGGCACGAAACTGACGGGGAGGATCTGGCGGGTATTGACCTTACCCTCCGCGGTCTTCTCCACCAGCAGCAGGTACTGGGCCATGAAGTGGGCGCCGACGGGGATGACCATCCGCCCACCGGGTTTGAGCTGGCGGATCAGGGGCGGGGGGACATGACTGGCGGCGGCGGTGACGAGGATGGCGTCGAAGGGGCCGGCCTCCTCCCAGCCGTAATAGCCGTCACCGGCGCGGGTCTGGATGTTGGCGTAACCCAGTGCCTTGAGTCGGCCGGCGGCCTCTTCGGCCAGGGGGGCGATGATCTCGATGCTATGGACTTGGGCGACCAGTTCCGCCAGCACCGCCGCCTGGTAGCCGGAGCCGGTACCGATCTCCAGGACATGCTGGTCGGCCCGGGGGTCGATGAGGTCGGTCATCAGGGCCACGATGTAAGGCTGGGAGATGGTCTGGCCATGGCCAATGGCCAGGGGACGGTTGGCGTAGGCGTAAGGGACCTGGTCGGCGGGCACGAAGCGGTGGCGCGGCACCTTGGTCATGGCGGCCATGACGGCGGGGGAGAAGGCCGGGCGGCCGGTCTCACTGGCCGTCTCCGTGGCCAGGTCGGCGATCGCCGTCATCAGTTGCTCCCGGTGGCGGGTGAACTCGTCGGCGCAGGGGGGCCGCGTCATGACCAGGCACAGCAGGGCGAGGAGCAGAAACTGGCGCGACATGGTGGCAACCTCCTCGGGATCCCGTCGCGGTCAGAGGTCGACGATCAGTTCGTTGAGGCGCGCCCCCAACTGCCGCTGATGTTGCAGGGCATCGTCATAGGCGGCGAGAGGACCCCGGCCCGAGGTCAGGACCGGCCCGGCCGTGGTGGCGGCAGGGGCTTCGGCGACGTGCAGCATCTCCAGTTGTCTGAGGGTCTCCCCCAGGGCCTGGGCGAAAGACTCCAGGGCCTGGCGCAATTCCTGGCCCCGGCGGATGGCGAGGTCCTCGGCGGTCAGGCGCCGCATGTCCTCCCCGAGGGCATCCAGACGGCTGATCAGGAGGCTGATGCGGCCTTCCACCCCCTGGCGGGCCTTTGGGCGCAGCAGGAACAGCAACCGCCGCGGTGAAAGTCCGAAGAGCTCATCGTGCAGTTGCTGATAATCGCCCTTGAGGGCGGCCATGTCGTAGAGCAGTTTGACCAGATTGGACATCGGGGCACCGGTGGACGGCGAGGGAACGCGAGTGCGGGCGGCCCGGCGGCCAAGAGGCGCGGGCTCGCTGGCAAGATTAGGCCGGCGGCGTCCGGAATGCCAGCCCTTCCAACGCTGGGGATTGCTAGAATGATGGCCAACATCAACCCGCGTGGAGATTCCCCGCCATGTCCCTCCCGAACGGCACCCTGGCCAAGGTCCTGGCCCCCCTGGCCCCCCTGACCCTCCTGGCCCTCGCCGGTTGTGGTGGCTCCCTGATCGCCCCTGATTCCCTGGTCGAGGACCGGGGCGACGAGGCCTTCGTCGACCAACTCGTCGCGGCCTGCGGCCAGCGGGAGCTCGGCCGGCAGCCCCTGAACTATCTGGTGCAGGTCGAGACGGGCGACGCGAACATCTATTTCATCGACCAGACCTCCAAGCTCTATTTCGGGCGTGTCGATCGTCAGGGTTATGCCTCCAACCTGAATACCTTCCTCCCCGGCGACAACCAGGACGCGCTGAAGTGCATCTTCGCGCAACTCGATCAATTACCCGGGCGGTGAGCGTCCGGGGCCTAAGGTAACCCTAATCATGTCGAGCAAGGCCTTCATGGTGGAATCGGTGACCGGGGAACGCGTGCCCTTTCTGCGCGGGATCCTGGTGCAGTCCCTGGTGGACGCGGGTCTGTCCTTCACCGATGCCTACGCCATCGCCAAGCGGGTGCGTAACCAACTGGTGGGGGATGCCGAGGTCCTGACAACGGTGGAGCTGCGGCGCCTGGTCGGGGAGGAGGTGGAACGGCGGCTGGGGAGCGAGGCCCGCACCGACTACGATGCCGGCGGTGGCATCAATCGCGTCCTGGTCAAACGCGCGGGCGGTGTCGAGCCCTTCTCCACTGGCTTCCTGGCCCGCCATCTGGAGGGTTGCGGCATCCGCGCCGCGGTGGCCGCCCGCGGGGCCGCCCTGGTCCATGCCAGCCTGCGCGAGCAGGGTCTGGTCCAGGTCGGGCACAAGGAACTGCGCCAGATCATCCACGCGAGCCTCAAGGGCGCGGGCATGAAGGCCGCCGCCAATCGCTTCCTCTCGCGCTGCCGTTTCAATGACAGCGGCCTGCCCCTGGTCATCCTCATCGGCGGGGCCACCGGCGCCGGCAAAAGTACGGTGGCGACCCGGCTGGCCTATCTGCTTGACATCGTCCGCACCCAGTCCACCGATCTGATGCGCGAGATCATCCGCTGTTACCTGGTGCCCCACGTGGCCCCCACCCTGGGCTATTCGAGTTTCGATGCCTGGCGTGGCCTGCCCCGGGTCGAGGGGTCCGGCAAGGGCTCTCAGGACCCGGTGATTGCCGGCTTTCTGGCCCAGTTCGGCACGGTGCGCGTGGCCCTGGAGGCGACCATCGCCCGGGCGGTCAAGGAGCGGACGGACCTCATTGTCGATGGGGTCCATGTGCTGCCGACCCATCTGGAGCTGACGGAGATTCGGGAGAAGGCGGTGGTGGTCCCCCTGATCCTGGCGGTCTCCACCCGGGCGCGGCTGGACGAGCAGTTCCAGCGCCGTAGCCGGGAGGCCCCGGACCGGGACTCGGCGCGCCATCGCGAGATGCTGTCCGAGATCTGGACCCTGCAGAACTTCATGGTGGATCAGGCGGAAAAGGCGGATATCCCGGTCATCGTCAACTGGGAGCTGGATGAAACCGTCAATCAGGTCATGGATGAGGTCATGCGGCACATCGTCGCGCGCTTCCCGCCGGACCAGGAGGCCCTGGAGTGACCGGGCTGCTCAGCCGCTGGCGGGCGGGGGGTCGGGGGGAGTCACCCGCCGCCCTGCTCTGGAGCTATACACCGATTTTCCTGGTCGCCCTGCTCGGTGTCCTGGCCTCCTGGCTGGTCTCGGCGCGCATCGGCGAACTGGAGCACCAGCGGCGTTTTGCCAGCTTCTCCGAGGCGGCCCGGGATCGGCTGTTGGTGGTGCAGCGGGAAATGGACTACGCCCTGGGTCTGGTCCAGGACCTGGGGGGCTTCTTCGATGCCGCCTCGCGGGTGTCGCGGCGCCAGTTCCGCGAGTTCGTCGGCCCGACCCTCAAGCGCAACCGCGCCATCCAATCCCTGCAATGGGCGCCACGGGTGACCCGGGAGGAGCGGCGGGATTTCGCCGCCAAGGTGCGCCTGGGTATCCCCCGCTTCCAGATCCAGGACCCAACCCCCGGCGGTGACCGGCGCCCGGCGCCCGACCGCCCGGTGCACTTTCCTGTCCTCTTCGTCCAGCCTTATCCGGAAAACACCCCGCTCCTGGGGCTCGATCTGGCCGCCGAGCCGCGGGTGTTCGAGTTGCTCAACCTGGCGGTCGAGCGCCGGACCCTGGTGGTGGGCGAGCCGGAAGGCCAGGACGACAAGCCGGAGGGCGCTCGCTTCGCGGTCTATCGTCCGGTCTTCTCCCGGGTCGAGGAACTTGAGGGGCCGGAGGTGACGGGGGAGACCGATCTGGAACCGGGGACCATCGAGGAACGGGAGGTGCGGGGCTTTGCCGTCGGTGTCTTCCGCTTTGGCACCCTCATCGATCAGGCCCTGGCCAGCCTGGGACCCAGCGGGGTGGACATCGCCTTTTGGGCCGAGGGGGCGGGCGGACAGCGACGGCTGTTCCATGTCCACCGCTCCCGGGCCCGGGACGGGGCAAGCTGGCCAGGGGACAGCCAACCCATTACCGCGACCTACGAGGGCCAGATACGGGTCGGGGACCAGACCTGGACCCTGGTCTGCGCGCCGGTACCCGGGGCCTTCAGCGCCGAAGGTTGGGGCGGGTCCCTGATCCTGGGCGGGGGCCTGGCCTTCACCTTCCTCACCTGCATCTATTTCTTCGCCCTGATCGGCCGGGATCGCCAGGTGCGACGGCTGGTGGCGGAGCGAACCCTGGAACTGTCCCGCTCCAACGAGGCCCTGAACAAGGAGATCGCCGACCGCCGGCGGGCGGAAGAGGCCCTGCAGTATCTGAATATCACCCTGGAACAGCGGGTGGAGCGCCGCACCGCCGAATCGGAACGGCGCGCCCGGGACCTGGAGCAGTTCGCTTACGTCGCCTCCCATGACCTCAAGGCACCCCTGCGCGGCATCGCCAATCTCTCCGAATGGCTCAAGGAGGACCTGCAGGATCGACTGACCCCGGAGACCCAGGAGCAGCTCGATTTGTTGCGCGACCGCGTGGCGCGGATGAACGCCCTGATCGAGGGGCTCCTGGCCTACTCCCGGATCGGCCGGGCGGCGGGGAGCCTGGAGAGGGTGGACGTCGGCGAGTTGGTCCGGGAGGTCGTGGATTCCCTGGATCCACCGCCGGAGTTCCAGGTGGAGATCGCCCCGGACCTGCCGACCTTGCACACGGACCGGCTGCACCTGTCGCAGGTCTTCGCCAATCTGATCGCCAATGCCCTCCGACACCATGATCGGGAGGCGGGCCTGGTCCGGATCGCCTGCCGCGCGGAGGGCGCACGCTGGGTCTTCAGCGTCGAGGACGACGGGCCCGGCATCCCCCCGGAATTTCGGCACAAGATTTTTCTGATGTTCCAGACCCTGGCGGTCAAGGACTATGGCGTCAATACCGGTATCGGCCTGGCCCTGGTCAAGAAACTGGTGGAAGAGCATGGCGGCACCATTCACTTCGAGGATGCCGACCTCGGGCGGGACAGCCGGCGTGGCAGCCGGTTCGTGTTTTCCTGGCCTCGGCAGGATCAAGCCGCGGAAGACGGCGTGGACGAGATAACAACCCAACAAGAGGCATCGAGATGAGTGACCCTAACGGCGGCATCCTGCTCGTGGAGGATGATCGCGTTGATGTCATGACGGTGCAGCGTGCCCTCAAGCGCCGCGCGATCACCATCCCCCTGCACGTGGCCCGCACCGCCACCGAGGCCCTGGCGTTGTTGCGGGGCGAGGGCAAGGTCCCGCTCCCCTCCCGTCCGGAACTGATCCTGCTGGACCTCAACCTGCCGCGCATGAGCGGGATCGAGTTCCTCAAGGCCCTGCGGGCGGACGCGGCCCTGAGGGATCTGCGGGTGATCGTGCTGACCTCGTCCAACGAGCCCAATGACCGCGCCGCCGCCTTCCGCTACGAGGTGGAGGATTACATCGTCAAGCCGCACTCCTTCGAGCAGTTCACCACGGCCATCCAGACGGTGATCGATGATCTGTTCAGCCTGAGCCTGACCACTGAATGAGGACGGGGGAGGAGCCACGCATGCGTCTGATCCTGGTCCGCCATTTCCGTACCCAGAGCAACGAGGCGCGACGCATCATGGGCTGGGGCGACGCCCCTCCGGCCAAGAACTGGGAGGAGGATCTCAACGTGGTCGATCAGTGTCTGGAGCAGCACCACCTGGTCATCGATGCCATCTACTCGAGTGACCTGGGCCGGGCCCGGGAAACCGCCCGTTACTTTGCCCGGCGGCGGGGACTGGCGGGGGTGGAGAGCCACCTGGCCTTCAATGAGGTCAATTATGGCGACCTCTTCGGTCTCGACAAGGATAGCGCCAGCACCGCGTATCCCCAGTTCAAAACGGACCCGGACTACGTCTTTCCCGGGGGGGAAAGTTTTCGTCAGATGCAGGCCCGGTGTTGCGCCCGGGTGCTGGAACTGGCTGCCGCTTACCCGGAGCGCACCCTCCTGCTGGTCGCCCATGCCGGGGTGATCCGCGCCCTGGTCTGCCACTTTATCGAACTAGACCTGGTCGACCATCTGCGGCGCAAGGTCTCCCACCGTTATATCGGCGACTTCCAGTTTCAGGACGGTCGCTGTCTGCGCTACGACGAACTCGGTCAGCCCTCCGGTTTCGTGCGCGACGGCATCATTGGCGTGCCGTGGAGTCCTTGAAGATTTTGCAATTATTTCAAGCTAATGGGAGAAATCCACTACGACAGCCGTAACGTTGTCTCTTCCGCCAGCATCACAGGCGGCGGTGATTAATGCCTGAGCGGCTAGGGTCGGTTCCGAGCGACCGAGGATTTGCGCGATTTGTGTGGAATCCAGTTCTTTGTCCAGGCCATCGCTACACAACAGAAAGCGGTCGCCGTCCCCTAATGCCTCGAGGTGATAATCCACGTGCAACTCGGCATCGCCACCGATCGCGCGGGACAGGACATGGGCCCAGGGATGGTGTATGGCCTGCTCGGTGGTCAATAGACCCTGGGCGAGCATCTGCTGAACTTGAGTGTGGTCCGTCGTCAGTTGGGCGAAATGCCCATGGCGCAGCCGATAGGCGCGACTGTCACCAACCCAGAGGATGGCGCAATGGTCTCCGATTGCCGTGAGGATCACGATGGTCGAGCCGATCAAATCCCGTCCCAGCGCCCTTGCCTCCCGTAAGAGTTGTCCATTGACCTCCCCGAGGGTTTGACGAATACCTTCGACCGCCGCTCCCAACAACTCAAAATGCCCGAGCCGCCCAAGCTGTTCGACCAATAAGTGGCTCGCCCGCTCTCCCGCGCTATGTCCACCCATGCCATCGGCAACCGCCCACAGGCCTAAATCCGGCCGATCAAGAAAAGCGTCCTGATTGATCTGGCGGATCTTGCCGGTGTTCGTCGCGCCACCGGAATGCCAGCGCAAGGCACGAGGTGATGGGTTCATCCTGTTGCACCTGAGGGTTGCTGGATAGTCAGGTCCCACCAGCCTGAATCTCCCCAGTCGCCCGCGAGCATGGCGCTGAAGCCGTCGGACGGTGGCAAGCCCTGACAGATCAGACCAGAGGGGGGGACGCGTTCGGACCCACTTGTCCACCAGAGGCTAAAGGCACAGAAGACCTGCTCCAAGGCCAGGGAAAGTAGCAAGGAGCAATGCCCATCCAGAACGGTGGGGGAATCTGCTGGCACCCGCCAGGCGTTGGCTCTCGTCTTTCCCCCCCCGCCAGGCTGCGGGCTGGGGATCGGCTCCGTGGTTGGTTCACCCAATGCTTGCACCAGGGCGTCGAAGCCCGGGAGTGAACAGGACTCGTCGAGGCCGGATAGAACCACTTCCTCCAGTTGCTCGAACCAAGCGGTTTCGCCCAGCAGACGTAAAGGGTTTACGCCAGCCGCCAACGGACATGCAAGGGTGAGAGGAAAATAGCGCCCGACGCGATCGACGCTGGGCATCAGGACCCCACACCAGGGTGTCTGACCGGCGATCCCGGGTGTCAGTACGAAGCGCCACAGGGGACTGGTGAGATAGTTGGCGAGCCAGGCTTCCCCCAGGCGGGCCTGGCTCCCCGCAAGCGATTCTTGCAACCACAGATCCCAGGGCCTGATGAATTCGGTAGGTAGCCGGCGGCTGACGAAGTCACCCACGCAGGGCAACTTGCCGTAAAACCCGATCCCTTGCGCCATCTCCTGGCCCGTCTCGTGGCTCACAGCCGCCCTGGGCATTGGAACCCCCTCAGCTCAGCCAGGTTGAAGGGATTGCGGACGCTGATCGCCCGCAATTCGAATTGCGCCGACAGACCAGCAATGGTGAAGGAGAGCTTGAACAGTTCCGGCTGAGCGGTCGGGGTCAGTCGGGAACGGTCCAGGAGCCTGAACCAGGCCCAGGGCCCTTCCTCCAGCAGGCTCGGGCCGCCGCCGCTGGCGTCCGTGAAGGCCAGGCGCACCCGCGTTGGCCCCTCGGCGGGTGGCCAGCGCAGGCGCTGGGTGCGCAGGGGGCCGTGGCGGTAGTCCACAATCTGACCGCCCAGATCGAGGATGAGTTGATCGACCCGGGGGTCCAGGGCTTGGGGCTGGAGCTCGAACTCGACCACCGGGGCGGGACCCCCCGTGATGAAAAAGGCCTCGCGGATGATGGCGGCACGCTGGAATTGTTCCAGCACCGCGTTGGGGATTCCCAGATTGGCGTCGCTCCAGCGCCAGGTGGCTTGGGCCGTATCGACGATGGGGCTGAGGTGGGTCTTGAAGAAGGTCTCGATCAGACCCCCCGGGGCGAAGACCCGACCGAAATCGTGGAGGGTCGTCTCCCGGCTGCTGTCGGCCACGAAGGGATAGCGATCGTGGATCGCCTCGCGACAGAAGGGCAGGATCTCCGCCGTCCAGATGTTGTTGAGCTGGGCCCGGGCGCCCCCGGCGACGATGTTGGCGCTGTCCTGGGAGAGGGTGCCGATCCAGCCGTTGAGGGGGGGTGGCAGTTGCGCGGCGAAGGTCCTGGCATCGCGGAGCTCGGCGCTTTCGCCAACCACCAGTTGGCCGCGCCCCGTGGTCGCGGCGGCGGCCACCGAGTTGAGGTGGAGCTGCAATTGGCCCAGTGACATCAGGATCCGCTCCATGGGGGCCTTGCGCTTGTCATCGCCTCTGACCAGATCATGCAGCCAGGCGAAATGGTGGGTGACCCGGGCCTCGGGCCCCTCCCCCTTGGCCACCGGGGGCTTGTCTTCCCCGAAATAGCGTTCCACGCGCTGACGAAAGCCCTCCAGGGCCTTGCCGGGGGCCTGGCCCGCGGCCTCCCCGGCGGACCGGTCGAGTTCGGTCTGGCGGGCGATGGCGACTAGCAAGCGGTTGAGGGGTGACACCTCGGGGTCGGCCAGGATACGGGCCACCTCCGCGGCATGGTGCAGGTCGCGGACCGGCACCAGCTCCAGGTCCTTCATGAGCAGGTCCCATTCCTTGATGTAGTCGTCCAGATAGCGTTCACGCACCTCCGCAAGCAGCGTCTCGGGGTCCGGCCTCGCCGGCGAGGCGGCCTCCCCACCCAGCACCCAGGCCTCCTCGGCATTGGCCTGGATCAACCGCCGGGTGGTCGTGGTGAATCCCTGGTGATAGCCCTCGTAGGTATAGAGGGCCGGGACCCCCTCATTGAGGGGCCGGCCGCTGCGGCGGGCGAACACCAGCTTGGCGAAGTCGCCGCCGGCGTCGGTGATCCTGAAAGCGGGCAGATCCGCGCCGACGCCTTCGGCCTTGAGGCGGGCGTAGATCCGATCGGCGGGGGGGGTGCGGTTCAGGATCTCCCGGGCCTCGGCGACCCGCTTCCCATCCAGGGCCAGGGGTAGATTCAGGGGGCGCCGGAAGAAGAGGGCGGCGAGATGATCCCGCAAGGCTTCCTGCTGCTCGGCGGTCGTCTCCCGGGGGAGGTTGCCCTGCCAGTCGCGCCCGACCCAGTATTGGATGGCCTCGGCGTCATAATGGGCCTCGTCCTCGAGCATCAGATAGACGCGCAAGGCATCGTACAAATAGTCAGGATCACCGCCGGCCTCCCGGATCTGCTCCTCCAGACGCAGCATGACCGTTGGCAGGAGGGCCTTGGTGAGGATGCGGGCGTAGGCACGCTCGGCCTGGGAGCCCAGCTTGTGGCCCTGGTAGAGGCCGAGCCCGAGGGTCAGGGGGATCGGCCTCCCCCGGTCGGAGAAGCCCCCGGGAATGGCGCGGGCCGCGTCTAGCAGCGGCAAGAGACCGAGGGGGTTGCGTTCCTCCACCGGCAGGGCATCGATCAGGGCCTCGATCTCGACGACCCGCTGCGAGACGGCATCGACATAGTCGAGATTCCGGTAATAGCTGGTGGTCCAGGCCGTGGCGGTGATCGCGACCGCGGCCAGGAGGCCGGTGTAGGCCCCGAGACGCAGCCAATAGCGTCGCCGTTCCAGGCGCGGATTGAGTCCCGCCAGGTTCGCCTCGGTAAAGACCAGATCACGCAGCAGCCGGGTCAGGAAAAAGCTCTTGCCCGTCCCCTTGAAGGGCGCGGGGCCTTGCCGGGCGAAACCGAATTGATCCGCGAAGGCGCTCAGCACCCGGTCGATGGGCGTGCCGGTCTGGGTGCCACTGGTGAAATAGACGCCACGGAGCAAGGGATGGATCTCGAAGCGTGAGGGCGCGAAGGCGTCCTGCACGAATTGTTCGAGGGTGTCGGCGAGGGCGTGGAACTGGCGGGGGAAGCTGAAGACGAGGGTGCGCTTCCCCGGCTCGCGTTCGGCCTCCAGGCGCGTCAGGAGCCGCTGGTCAAGCCGGCCCGCAAGGGCCTCGATCTCCGGGCGGAAGCACGCCAGGGCCTTAGCCGCAGGCTGGTCGGGGTCGTAGGGAAAGGTGAAGCCCCAGACCTGCTCGCGTCCTTCCTTGTTCAGATCGGCGAAGAATTCCATGAAGCCCGCGATGAGATCGGCCTTCATGAAGACCAGATAGACCGGGATGGCGATGCCAAAGGTCTGGCACAGTTCCTGGACCCGCTGCCGGATGGCCCGCGCCATGGCGGCGCTCTCACTCGGGTTCTGCCGGATCAGATCCGCCAGGCTCACCGCCACCAGGACGCCGTTGATGGGGCGGCGCGGACGGTACTTCTTCAGCAAGGCCAAAAAGCCTTGCCAGGCCGCGCTATCCACCTGCTCATAGCTGTCCTGGGTGGTATAACGCCCGGCGGTGTCGATCAGCACCGCCTCATCGGTGAACCACCAGTCACAATTGCGCGTTCCGCCGATGCCTTGGATGGCCTCCTCCCCCAGCCGTTCGGCGAGAGGGAATCGGAGGCCCGAGTTGATGAGGGCGGTGGTCTTGCCGCAGCCGGGTGGCCCGATGACGAGATACCAGGGGAGCTGGTAGAGCCAGCGTCCTCCCAGCCGATGGCGGAAGCCAGCGCCTTTCAGGGTGGTGAGGGCGGCCTCGAAGCGTTCGCGCAGGGTCCGCAGCTCCTCCTCGCTTGCCACCTTGGCCGCGTCTGGCTCGGGTGCGGGCCGCGCGGCGAGCTGATCCAGGAGGTGACGATTACGCCGGCGCGCGCGCAGGGCCGCGACCAGGTGCGCCAGGGCCCAGAGGCCGAAGAGGATGCCGATGACGAGGCCCCGGCTGCCGGGGCTGGCCAAGGGCTCGCGGCCCGCAAAACCGATCAGGGGCCCCAGCACCCAGACCAAGAGCCCCAGGGCGCTGGTCCCCAGCAGGGTGAGGAACCAGCGCGTCCCCAGGAGTCGCAACAGGGATTTCATGGCTTGATACCTGCGATCGCCGCCGTCGGCGTCGTCCGGCCGCTCGGGGCCATCAGGGTGATCTCGACCCGGCGGTTACGGGGGTCCCGCGGATTCGTCGGGATCAGGTGCTCGGCATCGGCCCGGCCCTCGGCGGTGAAACGCGAGGCATCACCGACCACCGCGATCAGGGCCTGTGTCACCTGTTCGGCCCGCGCCAGCGAAAGGTGCCAGTTCGAGGGGAAGCGCAGGGTCTTGATGGGCAGGCTGTCGGAATGGCCCGTCACCAGGATCCGCCCCGGCAACTTCGCCAGTGCCTCGCCGATACGCCGTACTAAGGGTTCAAAGGCCGGCAGGATCTGGCTGCTGGCGGAGGCGAAGAGCGCATCGCCGCGGATGATCACGGTCTGGCCCCCGGGGCGGTCGACCACCTCCAGGCGCCCGGCGGCGATGTCATCCGCCAGCAGGAGGCGCAGGGTGAGGGGGGCCGGGGCTGGCTCGACGGCGGGTGGCTCCTGAACCGGCAAGCGGGGACGTTCCACAATGACCTCAAGCCCTTGGTCGAGCTGATTCAGGGCCAGAAAGACCGGGTCCGAATGGCGGTTGAGCGAAAAACTGTAAAAGGCGAACAGCCCCACCAGGAGGAGCCCGGCGACCGCCGCGAACACCCAGAGCGGCAGTTGTTGGAAGAGGGGATGAGGGGCCAGTGCCATCCCCCGCCAGTGAAGGGACAGTTCGCCCTCCGGGTCGCCACGCTGACCGCGAATCGTCTGGAAGAGTTGTTCCCGGACCCGTTCGCGCTGAGCCTGGCCGTCGGGACGGGTGCGGTAACGCCCCTCGAAGCCCAGCGCCAGGCAGAGGTACATCAGTTCCAGCAGGTCCAGATTGCCCTTGGGGTAGGCCAGCAGGCGGTCGAGGGCGGTAAAGAATTTCTCGCCACCCCAGGTCTCGTTGTGGAAGCTGATCAGGAGTCCCTGATGGCTCCAGACGCTTCGGGCGCCCCAGGGGGTGTCCAGGATGGCTTCGTCGATGAGGGCGCAGAGGACATAGCGAGCCGGCAGCACCACCGCGTCCACCAGACCCTTGGTCCGGGCACAGGTCTCGAAGGCGCGGATCTGTCGCACCAGTCCCTCGCGCAGACCAGCGGGATCAGGATGGGACAGGGTCCGCCGCAACTCCCCGGCCAGGGTCAGCAGCCCGGCGGCGCAACTCACCAGGGGATTGAGCAGGGGGGCCTCGGGAGCTATGTCTGGCCAGTCGGGTTGGGACGAAGGCCTCAGATCTGGAGGCGGGGCGGGTGGCGGCGGGGGGGTGACCGGTGTCCGTCGGCCGCCCGGGATCGGACGGATGACGGTCTCACCGGCATCCCCGGGCCGCTGGAAGGGGTCGAGGTTGGTCATGATTTACTCGCGGATCGCCCAGAGCTCGAGGGCCAGACCGGGAAATTCCCCCCCGACATGCAGACCGAAACCGCCTCCCTCGGCCAGTTGCTTCCAGAATTCACTGCCGCGGTCGAGCTCGAAGTAATCACAGCCCGCGTGGTAGGGGATCTCCAGGGGCGGGGTAGGCAAAGGCTTGAGGCCGATACCGGGCAAGGCCAGCTTGACCAGTTCCTGGATACGTTCGATGGGACCGATCTTGAATTGGGCCGGCAGGCGGTTGCGCAGGGTTTGGGAATCGAGACTGGCCTGGGCGGCCAGGACGAACCGCGCGCCAGCCAGAAGGGAACGGTCGGCCACCAGGGCGATGCGAAAACCGAACTGACGCTCCTGGATGGGAATGGCGATAGCCCGCTCCAGGTACTCGCGGCTGAGATACTCCCGCAGGCGCACCATCAGGGGGGTGAAGCTGGCGTCCAGGTCCTCGTGCCGATAGGGCGGGAACTCGTCCGGGCGCTTAGTCGCGCTGGCAAAGGTGGCCAGTTCCCCCGCCAAGCCAAGCAGATAGCGAAAGACGGCCTCGGGGTGCAGCCCCCGCACCTGGGTCAGATGGATCATAACCGGCTCGGCCCGATTCATGAGCTGCAGCAACAGGAAATCGGCCCAGTCGGAGACGCCGCCGCGGCCGACGCCCCGAACCCGGGCGGCCCTGGCCTCGGCTTGACGATGGAGGAGGCCGACGACCTCCTCCAGGAAATCCGCCAGGCGCGGGCTGACCTGAACCTCGAGGGCGGGGGGGATGTAATCCTGATCCAGCACCAGCTCCCGATCGGGACGGCATTCAAGGATCTTGGCGACGCCGCAACAGGCGTAACCGGCGCGGGTCTCCCGTTCGAGCAGCAAGCGGAGGTCCAGGCGCCCGATCTCCAGCAGCGCCTCGGTGTCCGCCCCCGCGGCGCTGTCGCGCACCTTGAGCTCGCCGACCCGATAGCGCAGGCCGGTCTCGGGACGCTCCTGGGTGCCGCTCACGACCGCGCCCGGTCGCTGCAACGGCAAGGCCAGATAGACGATTTGTCCGGCGGCGGTGTCGTCCAGGGGCAGGGGCTGGGGCAGGGGATCACTGGCGGGGGCGTCGAAGGGGGTCCCGTCGGGGAGGATCCCCGCCACATCGGTCAGGGCGAAGCGGCCCATGCCCAGGAGTTCGGCATCGATCCGCAGTCGTCGCAGTCCCCAGGGCCCCACCAGGCCGAGCCCCGACTTGGCGTCCACCAGATGTTCCAAATACCGATCGTGTTGCTGGAAGTGGTGGGGCTGAAGGAAGAGCCCCTCGAACCAAAGGATCTTGTTATCCCACACCTGAGGGTCCTCCTACTGGGCCAAGACCGAAACCCGGTCGGCGGCGACCTGGACACGGACGCGGTTATCCACCCCGGACTGGAGCCCCAGTCCCGTCCGCCACTGGCTTCGTTCCAGGGCCCGGTAGGCCACCAGGATGCCGAGATAGGACGCCGCCGGATCCTGAGTGCGCTGGAGGTGCAGGACTTGACCTGGCCTAAGGGTCATCTCCTCCCGCGCCACGAGATCGCCACCAAGGACGGCGGTCTCCTTGTCGAAGAGGCTGTAGAAATCGGCCCCCATGAAGCTCCCTGGTTGCTTGAGCTGGTAGAGGCGCAGAACGACGGACAAAGGCTGGCCGTCGGGGCCCGGATTGAGATCCCCGCTCGCCGCGATCTCCAGGTTGAGTTTGAGGGGCGGTTTTTCCGGCTTGGCGCAACTGGCCAGCACTATCAGGCCGGCGACCAGGAGCAGGAGGAGGATGCCGCGGCGGCGATGAAGAAAGAATCCCTGGACATGAATCATCTGAATGCCCTCTTGAACTCTGAATGCCCTCATGAACGGCCTAACGAACGGCCTCTTGCCTGCCTGCCTGCTTGCATTCCCTCTCAGGGGCTGCAAGTCATTCTCTTCGGTGGGAATCCTGAGAACTTCATTTCAACGAGATACTGCTTCTGAGGCAGTTGTGATGGGGTATACCAATGAGCCCTCAGGATTCTGACCGGCTGACGGCCGAGGCCCCTTCGCGCCTGCCCGCCAGCCGTTCGATCTGTTCACGGTAGGCCGCCGCAAAGGCATCCCCGAAGAGTTGCATGAAATCCTCGGTGGCATCGGCGGCGACCTCGGCGTAGGCGGTAGCAAAGAGGTCCCAGAAGTGGGCCTTGCGCGCCATCGGCAGCCAGTTCTCTAATCGCGATGGACCGCCCAGGCGAAGTTCCAGCTCGGCGGGGGAGAAGTGCGCCAGGAGGGCGCGCAGCGCGGCCTGCAATCCCGCCGTCATCGCCATCTCATGGGCCCGGATGTCGTCGAAGGCCTCATGGGCGGCGGCCAGCGCCGGCATGAAGCCAGGGCTGGGCCGCAATAGCAGACGCTCCAGCAGGTCCCCGGGGTCGACCGCGAATTTGAAGGGATTGTTCTCCACCGGTCGGATGGTGGTGACACCCAGCCTGAGCTCGCTCTTGAACTGGGCGCGTCCCATCATGATCCCGATCAAGCCCGCCACCAGTTCCCGCAGCAGGGCGCCAGCCTGGTGCATCAAAGCCTCGGGATACTCCAGGGTCATCTGATCCGAGAGACCCAGTCCCTTGATAAAAGCCGCCACCAGCGCCGCCTCGCCACCCCTGGAGAGGTCCCCGGCGGGGGTGGCGCTGGCCGCCAGTGGAGCCCCAGACGGGAGCGGTCTGGGGGTTGGACCCAGGGCCGGTAATGGCTGGGTCGGTGCCGCAGGTCCCGGCGGGGACGGGGCAACAGGCTGGGCCAATGCCGGGGTTGGGGCTAGTCCAGCAGTGGGGCCGAGGCCTAGGGCAGTTGTAGGCGTGGGGCCGGGAGCGGGAGTTGTGCCGGGGGTGAAGGTAGGTTCGGGGAGGGTTGCCTGGGCGGGGGGGACCAGCGGGCCTAAAGGACCTGCCGGGGGGAAGGGTGCCTCGGCGAAAAAATCCTTGAGCGTGGCGGGCGAGGGCGGTGCCGAATGCGGTGGCTGTTCATCCTCCGGGGCCACTTCGCTCCAGGATGGGGTATTAACCCAGGATGATGTAGTAGCCGGGGACGGCGATGGTTCCCCTGGACCCGTCCAGATATCCCGCAGGATATCGTAGCCTTCCGGAATGGCCTGAGGAGGGACTTGGGGAAGGACCTGGGGCTGTGGCGGCCGAAAACAGACATGCTCCACGGGCGTCAGCTCGGGGGCGGACTGGGGCTCGGCGGCCCTGGCGGGACCGACCAGACGGGAATCCAGTGCCGCTGCGTCCGCGAAGGGTTGGTCACGCAGTCGTGATGGGGAGACCCCTCCAGGGCCTTCACGGGGCTGCTCACCCCCACCCAGCAGATCCAGAATATCCGCGGATTGTCCGGTCCCGAAGAGACCCGGCAGGCCCGCCTCCAGGTCTTCGGGGGGCCTGGTCGGAATGGGGGAGGGCGCGGTGTCGTCGACGAGACTGATGCGCAGTTCGAAGGGGCCGATAAGGACGCGGTCGGAAGGTGCCAGCGCCACGGCCTGGTGAGGTGGCAGGGGCTCGTTGGGCTGGTTGACAAAGGTGCCGTTGCGGCTGAGGTCGGTGATCCAGATTTCGTTGCCGCGGCTCTCGATCACGGCATGCTGGCCCGAGACGACCCGCTCGGGGTCGTCCAGAAAGACATCGCGGTCTGGGCTGCGACCAACCGTCGCTGTGCGGGTTGGCAGCGTCAACTCACGTGGCGCGGTCCCCTCGCCGCGTAGCCGCGTGACCCGGATCTTCATCGCCATGGCTTGGTTTTCCTGATTGATAGCCGACTCATCTTTTTTGTTTCGGTCGCGACCAGGCGAATGTAGGGAAGGTCGAAGGATGTCTGGCGGGTACGTGGACCGCCGGGATAGGGATTAGGGTTGGCAATCCCGCGGGGAGCCATACGGGTCGTCCCTCGCCGGGGTCCCAATACTGAATCGCCTCCGAAAAGCCAGTTCCGGAGCTACTTCAATGGATGTTGATGGACGCTTATCTAATTTCATCAGCACATTAGTAACTGTCAAGTCCCGGGAGATTATATGGCCGTTTATTAAACAACTCGGGTCGTTCAC
>JADHED010000659.1_pt1 | contig 37583 bp, 24 predicted proteins | sample 8952041 | NCBI WGS metagenome assembly JADHED01 (sample SAMN16124423, study PRJNA663239) | bioreactor sludge metagenome | isolation source: sludge (control) | place: India:Bengaluru | collected 2018-09-08 | reverse complement strand
GCGTGTGCCGGGCCAGCGTGGTCGGCCGCCCGAGGCCGCGGCGAGAGATCCAGGCGCCCTCGAAGTCGGACGTCGGAATCGCGATCAGCTCCGTGCCCGTCTGGCCCGAGCCGCCGGGATCGCCGCCGGGCCCGGCGACCCGCTTCACAGTCCCGCCCTCGACCAGGTACAGCCCCTGCCCTTCGTGGAACGGCGCCGCCGGCGCCGGCCCGGCCCACGGATCGACGTCGAGGTAGGCGAGGCCGCCGGGCGTGAGCCAGGCCTCGATCGATGGGAGCCCGCCCGGAAGCTCGGCGAGCCGTTCCACGCCGCCGGAGGCGCCGACGCGCCAGAGACCCGCCGACCATTGGCCCGGCGCTCCGGGAGCCGGGAGGCCTCCGAGCATCAGGACAGAGGCGCCGTCGTGGCTCGTGCCGACGAAGCGCGGGAAGTACCCGAGCTGCGAACCCTGTCCGTCCGGCCAGGTGACCATGGACGACTCGGTCAGGAGCCGCGCCGCTCCGTCGTCGTCGACGGCCACGACGGCCCGGTCGTCTCCGTACGCCGACTTCTGGAGGCAGAGGAAGAACGGGGTCGTGTCCGAGCCGAGCCTCAGCGAGGGCTGCCGGCCCCGAGCGTTCGGTCCCCCGAAATCGGCAACCGGGCTTGTCGCCACCGCGACCACGGGGAGGACTCCGGAGGGAAGGAGGACCTCGACCCAGGTCTCGCCCCCGTCGCGGCTGAAGAGGAGCTGCTTCTTCGAGTGGTCCTCGACCCCCTGGGGGCTCCGGTCGACGAGCGCCAGGATTCGGAGGATCCCGTCGGAACCCGGCCTCGCGCCGGCGGCCGAGAAGAGCACCTCGGGCCCGGTCGTCGGCAGGACGACCCGCGGCTCCTCCCGGCCCGTCGCGTCGTGAATCACGAGGCGCCCGCGGGGAGTCGAGGAGTAGTACCAGGTGGACGGAACGTCCGATTCGGCCAGGACGAAGCGGTTGCTCGCCCGGGGCTGGTGGATGGGCGTCGCGTACCTGTTCGTCACGGGGGCGTACGAGACGACGCGCGCCGCTGCGGGCGCCGCGAGAGAGGCCGCGAGGAGCAGCGGAACGGCAAGGCGCACGGAACCTCCCCGGACCCGGCCGGGACCAGACGAAGCTGGGCCCGGCCGGTGACCTACGCCTGAAGTGACTTCGGCGCGAAGCTTCTCACGCGACCGCGGAGACCTCCTCCACGGGCGCCCCCGGCCCCGGCAGCTCCCGCTTCTTCCAGAGCAGGTAGACGGCCGGGTAGACGAGGAGCTCGAGCGCGAAAGACGTGACGAGGCCGCCCACCATCGGCGCGGCGATCCTCTTCATCATGTCGGCGCCCACGCCCGTAGACCACATGATCGGCAGGAGCCCGAAGAACGCCGAGAGAACCGTCATCGCCTTCGGCCGGATCCGCTTCACGGCGCCGTGGACGATCGCCTCGACGAGGTCCGGGAGGTTTCGGAGGAGCCCCTTCTTCTTCGCCTCGTCGTGCGCGAGGTCGAGGAAGAGGAGCATGAAGATCCCCGTCTCGGCGTCGAGGCCCATGAGGGCGATCATCCCGACCCAGACCGCGATCGACATGTTGTAGTCGAGGAGCCAGAGGTACCAGACGGCTCCGACGACCGAGAACGGCACGGCCAGGACGATGATGAGCGTCTTCGTCACCGACTTCGTGTTCGCGTACATGAGGAGGAAGATCAGGACGAGGGTGACGGGGATGACGACCTTGAGCCGCTCCCGCACCCGGACCATGTTCTCCCACTGGCCGCTCCAGACGAGGGAGTACCCGGTGGGGACGCTCACCCGCTCCGCGACCGCGGCCTTCGCCTTCTCGACGAAGCGCCCGACGTCCTCCTTCGACGTGTCGAAGTCGACGTAGACGTAGCCCGACAGGAGCCCGTTCTCGTTCCGGATCATCGACGGCCCGGTCACGAGGCGGATGTCGGCGAGCTGCCCGAGCGGCACCTGCGCGCCCGACATCGTCGGGACGAGGACGCGGGAGAGGCTCGAGAGGTCCTCGCGCAGCTCGCGCGGGTAGCGGACGTTGACGCCGTACCGCGCCCGCCCCTCGACGGTCGTCGTCACGGTCTCGCCGCCGATCGCCGTCATGACCGCCATGTTCGCGTCGGCGACCGTGAGGCCGTAGCGGGCGAGCGCGTCGCGCTTCAGCTCGAAGTCGACGAAGTAGCCTCCCGCGACCCTCTCCGCGAAGGCCGAGCGCGTCGCCGGGAGCGTCCGCACCGCCGCCTCGACCTCGGCCCCGATCCGCTCGATCTCGGCGAGGTCCGAGCCGAAGACCTTCACGCCGATCGGCGTCCGGATGCCGGTCGTCAGCATGTCGATCCGCCCCTTGATCGGCATCGTCCAGGCGTTCGTCGAGCCGGGGATCTTGAGCGCCCGGTCCATCTCGCCGATCAGCTCCTCGTAGGTGATCCGGTCGCGCCAGACGTGGCGGAGGACCGCCGACAGCCACTCCGGCGCCCACGGGGAGAACCAGCGCTCCTTCGGCCGCCACTCGTCCTCGGGCTTCAGGATGACCGTCGTCTCCATCATCGAGAGGGGCGCCGGGTCGGTCGAGGTCTCGGCGCGCCCCGCCTTGCCGAAGACGCGCTCCACCTCGGGGAACGTCGCGAGGACCCGGTCCTGCGTCTGGAGGAGCTTCGCGGCCTCGGTGACCGAGATGCCGGGGAGCGTCGTCGGCATGTAGAGGATCGTCCCCTCGTGGAGCGGCGGCATGAACTCCGACCCGAGCGAGAGGTAGATCGGCACGGTCGAGACGAGGACGAGGAGCGAGACCGCGACGACCTTCTTCGGGTGGCGGAGGACGGCCCGGCAGACCGGGTCGTAGAGCCGGAAGAGGACCTTCGAGACGGGGTGCTTCTCCTCGGCGTGGTAGGTCCCGACGGCAACCGCGTTGACGACCTTCTCGACGAGGCGGGCGGGAAGGCGGACGAGCCTCGCCAGCGCGCCGTGCCCGTCGTGCGCGAACCCGAACCGGAACGGGTCCATCCGCGCGAAGAGCATCCGCATCGCCGGGTCGAGCGTGATCGCGAGGACGGCCGCGAGGGCCATCGCGAAGTTCTTCGACCAGGCGAGCGGCGTGAAGAGGCGCCCCTCCTGGTCGACGAGCGTGAAGATCGGGAGGAACGAGACGGCGATGACGAGGAGCGAGAAGAAGACCGAAGGGCCGACTTCCATGAGCGCCTCGAGGCGGACGGCGTGGAAGTCCCCCTTCCGCCCCGAGTCGTTCCAGATCTGGAGCTTCTTGTAGGCGTTCTCCACCTCGACGATCGCGCCGTCGACGAGGACGCCGATGGAGATCGCGATGCCGCCGAGCGACATGATGTTGACCGTGATCCCCATCAGGTGGAGCGGGATGAACGCGAGGAGGACCGACACCGGGATCGTCAGGATCGGGACGAGGGCGCTCGGGACGTGCCAGAGGAAGATGAGGATGACGATCGAGACGATGACGATCTCCTCGACCAGCTTCCCCTTCAGGTTGTCGATCGCCGACTCGATCAGCGTCGAGCGGTCGTAGGTCGTCACGAGCTTCACCCCGGGAGGGAGCGACGGCCGGATCTCGTCGATCCGGGCCTTGACCCGCTCGATGACGTGGAGGGCGTTCTCGCCGGTGCGCATGACGACGATGCCGCCGACGGTCTCGCCCTTCCCGTCCAGCTCCGCGAGCCCGCGGCGCAGGTCGGGTCCGAGGGCGACACTGCCGACGTCCTTGATCGTCACCGGCGTTCCGCGCTCGTCGGTCTTCACGACGACCCTCTCGATGTCGGTCGTTCCCTCGAGGTACCCGCGCCCCCGCACCATGTACTCGCGGCCGGAGATCTCGATGAGCCGGCCGCCGACCTCGTCGTTGCTCCTGCGAAGCGCGTCCGACACGGCCTCGAGGGAGATGCCGTAGGCCGCGAGGCGGTTCGGGTCGACGGTGACCTGGTACTGCCGCGCCATCCCCCCGACGGTCGCGACCTCCGCGACGCCCGGCACCGACTGGAGCTGGTAGCGAAGGAACCAGTCCTGGTAGGAGCGGAGCGCGTCGAGGGAGGTCTTGCCCGTCTCGTCGACGAGGGCGTACTGGTAGACCCACCCGACGCCCGTGGCGTCGGGGCCGATCTCCGTCTTCACGCCCGAAGGCAGGCTCCCCTGGATCTTCGACAGGTACTCCAGGACGCGCGAGCGGGCCCAGTAGAGGTCCGTCCCGTCCTCGAAGATGACGTAGACGAACGAGTACCCGAAGTCGGAGAAGCCGCGGATGGTCTTCACCTTCGGCGCCCCGAGGAGGGCGGTGACGATCGGGTAGGTCACCTGGTCCTCGAGGATGTCGGGGCTCCGGTCCCACCTCGAGAGGACGATGACCTGGGTGTCGGAGAGGTCGGGGATCGCGTCGAGAGGGACGTTCCGGAGCGCTCGGAACGCGAGGAGAACCGCGACCGCCCAGAGGGCGAGGACGAGGTACTTGTTCTCCGCAGAGAAGCGGATGATCTTCCGGATCACGATCGGCCCCTCAGTGCTGGTGCGCCGAGCCCGGCGCGGACGGCGACGGCGCGGGCGCGTCGTGTTCGGGACCCGTCGCCGGCGTCGTGCCGTCCCTCATCCCCGCGAGGGCCGAGGCGAGGCGCGACTCGGAGTCGACGAGGAAGCTCGCCCCGAGGGCGATCTCCTCCCCTTCCGCGAGCCCGGAGAGGATCTCCCACGCTCCGCCCCCCTGCTCGCCGACCTTCACCTCCCGCGGCTCGAGGACCCCTTCCCCCCTCGCGACGAAGACGACCTTCCGCGTCCCGCTGTCGAGGACGGCGTCGTCCGGCACCTTCAGCGCCGTCCGCGGCGCGCTCTCGAGGACGACGTCCGCGAACATCTCGGGCTTCAGCTCTTCGCGGGGGTTCGCGAACTCGAGGCGGACCTTCGCCGTCCGGGTCTTCTCGTCGAGGGACGGGTAGATGTACGTGACCTTTCCCGTCCAGCTCCGCCCCGGACGGTAGGCGAGGGTCATCCGCGCCGTCTGCCCCACCTTCACGCGGGGCAGCTCCGACTCGTAGACGTCGGCGAGGACCCAGACGGAGGAGAGGTCGACGATGTCGAAGAGCGTGTCGGCCGGCATGACCTTCATGCCGTGGAAGGCCGTCCGCGCCGTCACGTAGCCGGAGGTGGGCGCGTAGATCGGGAAGCTCCGGAGCGGCTCGCCACGCGCCTCGAGGGCCGCGATGTCCTTCTCCGCCACGTCCCAGAGACGGAGGCGCTGGCGGGTCGCGTCGAGGAGGCGGTCGGCCCCCTCGCGCGCCGACGCGTCGGCCGCCGGGCCGAGGGCGCGGACGGCCCGGCGGGCGAGGAGGAGCTCCAGCTGGGTCGCGAAGAGCTCGGGGCTGTAGACGTGGGCGAGGACCTCGCCCTTCCGGACGAACTTCCCCGTGAAGTCGGCGGTGACGTGCTCGACGTAGGCCTCGAACCGGGTGTGCACGTGGTGGACCCGCCGCTCGTCGTAGACGACGCGGCCGACCGTCCGGATCCCCGTCCCGAACGTCCCCCTCTCCACCTTCGCCGTCCTCAGCGAGAGGAGCTGCCTCTTGCGGGCGTCGATCGTCACGGTCGCGAAGCCGGGAACGCCCGCGTCGCCCGCGCCCCCGCCCGACGCGTCCTCCTCCCTCTTCACGAGGTCCATGCCGCAGATCGGGCAGCTCTCCTTCCGGTCCTTCACGATTTCCGGGTGCATCGGGCAGATCCAGGTCTCGTGCGCGGCGGCCGGCGCGGCCGGGGCCTCCTCCTTCGGGACGAGGTCCATGCCGCAAATCGGGCAGCTCCCCTTCCCGTCGTTCACGACCTCCGGGTGCATCGGGCAGATGTAAGTCGTCGCCCCGGCCGAGGCCGGGGGCTTGCCGCCGCCGCAGCCGACGAGGAGGACCGCCGGAACGGCGAGCGTGAAGAGCAGGACCGCGAGGAGCGCGGCGCGGGTCGGTGTCGTTCTCGTGCGGTTCATGGGGTCTCTCCTCACATCCCGCCGCCGGCGCTCATCGCGGCCGGGGCGGAGGGGGCGGCGGAAGGGGTCATCGCGGCGGCGCCCTCGAGGCTCAGCTCGAGGAGGTCCGCCTGGGCCGTCCGGAAGCCGGCGAGGCGCGCGAGGGCCGCGCGCCGGTCCGAGAACTCGGTGCCGATGGCCTCGAGGACGGTGACGAACGGGACCGTGCCCGTGCCGTAGCTCGCGAGCGCGGCTTCGACGGCGAGGCGGTCCTGGACGAGGAGCGATTCCCGGTCGAGGCGCGCCTCCTCGGCGAGCTGGTCGAGGAGGGCGAGCCTCTCCTCGGTCCTCGCGAGAAGGAGGGACCTGACGTCGCTCTCCGCCGCCTTCGCGGCGGCGAGGCGGGCCTCGGCTTCGCGGACCCGCGGCTCCTGCCTTCGAGAGGAGAAGAGCGGGACGGAGACGCCGAGCCCGACGCTCCACATCAGGGGAAAGGAGCCCCGGTTCATGTACCCGGCCGACGCGACGAGGTCCGGGGAGCGGTCGCGCCTCGCGAGGTCGATCGCGAGCGTCTCGCGCGCCGCGACCCTCCTCACGAGGGCGAGCTCGGGGCTCATCTCCTCGGCGCGCGCGCGTTCCTCGCCCGCCTCGGGCACGACGGGAAGGGCGTCGGCGAGGCTTCCCGCGAGCGAGACCGGCTCGTGGGGTTCGCGGAGGAGGAGGCGGCGGAGCTCGGCGAGGGCGACCCGCCCGGCGGCCTCGTCGCGGCGCGCCTGCTGGAGGAGGCGCGTCCTCTCGGCCTGCGCGCGCAGGACGTCCTGCTGCGTCCCCAGGCCGGCGGCGTAGCGGCTCCGCGCGACCGCCTCGATCCGTTCCCAGGTTTTCCCCTGGTCGCGCGTCACGGCCTCGAGCTCGCGCGCCTCGAGGAGGCGCGCGGCCGCCCGCCGGACGGCGGCTTCGACCGAGAGACGGATGCGCGCGAGGCGCGCCTCGACGACGTCCACGTCGGCCCCGGCGAGCTTCGAGGCGGCGCGGAGCTTCCCGGGCCACGGAACCCGCTGCTCGGCCATGAGCGAGAGGCGGGTCATCGGCTCCTTGCCAAGGGAGAAGGAGGTCCCGTCGTTCTCGTATCCGACCGAGAGCATCGGGTCGGGAAGCGTGCCGACAGGAGCGACCCGCTCGCGCGCGGCGACGACCTCGGAGCGGGCCGCGGCGAGGGCGGGGCTCTTCTCGAGCGCCTCGGCGACGAGGGCCTCGACGGGAGCCGCCGAGTCGGCTCCCGCCGGGGGCGAGGCTCCCGCCGCCCCGGCCGGGAGCGCGAGGAGCACCGTGGAGAGAACCGCGGACGTCGCCGCGACGAGCAGGGGGGGTCGATTCGGGAACATGAGTCACCTCGGAGAAACCATCGTCGAGCCGTCCCGCCTGGGACGGGCGAGAGCGCGGTTTCCCGGGTCTCAGTTCCGGAACGTCTCGAGGAGGGCCTGGGTTGGTGCGGAGCGGGCCCGGGTCGGCGGAGCCGAAAGCCGGAACGCGATCGCCGGCGTCGCCGGCCGGAGCTCTTCCCCGGCCTCGGCCGTGAGAACCGGCGGCGCGAAGGCCGCGGTCGGGGCGACGTCCGCTGCCGGCACGGGCGTCGGCTGCGAGATGGAGCATCCGCAGCCGTCCGCCGGGGCGGGAACGGCCGGATCGGAGGCCTCTCCCGCACAGCAGCAATCCGCCAGGATCGGGCCGCAGGCGATCGCACTTCCCGGAAGGAACAGCTGCACCCCGAGGAACGTCAGGACGGCCACCAGGAGGGCCACTGCTCGGGTTGCCGTCCGGCGACGGGGGCGCGTCATCCCTGACAAGGTAGAGGAGAAATCGGACCTGTCAAGTCCGATTTTCCGGAACGTGCTCCTCTTCGCGGGGACTCGCACCCCATCCGGCACCCGTCTCACCAAACGAACCCGTGTCCCATCAATTACTTGACGATCAGAAGTGGTACTTGATCCCGAACGCGAGCGAAGCGAAGCTCGACGTCCGGCCACCGGCGCTGCCGATGAATCGCCCGGTGATCTCGCCCGTCAGGGCCGTTCTGCGGTCGAGGTAGTACTCCGTACCGCCACCGACGTGAGCGCTCAACCGCTGCGAGGCGCTCTCCCCCGGGGGATCGACCGTGTGGATGCCGACACCGCCGAGGACGTAGGGGCTCCACTTTCCCCTGCGGGCGTAGTAGACGGCCGACGCCTCGAGGCCGCCGAGCGTGGCCCCCGAGCCTCCGTCGGCATTCGAGCGGGTCAGGCCGAGCGTGCCGCGGAGCGCGAGGACGTTCGAGAGGTAGTACTCGCCTCCCGCCTCGAGATGGAACCCGACCTCGTAGTCGCCTTCGAACGGGATCGCGGGGCCGATGCCCGCGAAGATCGAGATCGAGCCCTTTTCCGGGACCGCGGCGATCGATGCGGGCGCGGCGACGAGCGCCGCGACGACGACGAGGGCTGCAGGGGAGAGTCTCTTCATGGATACCTCCAGGAGCTGGATTCGCGGGGCCGGACCCGGCGCAAGGCGCCGGCGCCGGGCCGGAGGGTAGCAAACGGCTGCGCCCCCGCCGAAGCGGGGGCGCAGCATCGACACGCTCGGCGTTCGGACCCCGGCGTCAGGCGGGCGGCCCCTTCCGGACGTGGACGGTCCCGGAGGAGGCGCTGACGATGACCTTCGAGCCGCCTCCATTCAGCTTCCCCTCCGCACGGACGACACCGTTCCCGGCCCCTCGGTGCCGTACGACTCCGATCTCGGGGAAGTCGGAGACGACGTACTCGCCGTCCGAATCGACGTTCCGCACGACGACCTCCACGTCGCCAAGGTAGTTCGCCGGGAGGACCACCGTCACGTCACCACCTCCGGTCGTGAGCTCCACCGGGCCCGCATCCTTCGAAACGAGCTCGCAGAAAACTTCCCCGCCGGCGGTCTCGGCACGCACGGCGGCGAGCGCCCGGAGGACACGGACGTCGCCCCCCGCCGACTTCGCGGTGACCGGTCCCTTCGCGGAGCGGAGCCGAACGTCTCCGCCCATCGTCCGGAGGCGGACCTCGCCGGAGGCGTCGCCCACCACGATGTCGCCGCCGAGGGTCGACGCCGTCAATCCCCCGTCCACCCGCTCGACCCGGACGTCCCCGCCCGAGCTCGAGAGGTCGGCTCCCTTGCCGATGGCCCCGATCCGGATGTCGCCGGAGCTCGTCCGGACGGTCGCGCGACCCGAGACCTTTCCGGCACGGACGTCGCCGGTCGGGAGCGAGAGGTGGAGATCGCCGGCCACGTCCCCTTTCACGACCGACCCGTCCTCGTGACCGCGACCGTGGCCCGTCCAGACGGGAGGGACAGGCGGGACCGGCGGAACGGGAGGAACAGGCGGAACCGGAGCGACCCCCGACCCGGCCCACCCCTCGCCGCGCTTCGGCACGAGGGACTTCGCCGACGACTCCACGCTCCCGGCGGCGAGGACGAGGACGCCGCCGTTGATCGTCGAGCACTTCACGGTCGCCCCGCCCCCTCGGAGAGCGCCCTCGTAGGAGCGGCTCAGATTGCCGGAGACGGAGCGGGAGATCTCGCGGCTCAGGCGCGCCATCTCGCGCCCGAACTCCGCCATCTCGCGGCCGAACTCCCGCCACTCGCGGTCCCAGGAGTCCTCGCTCCCCTCTTCGCCGGAGGAGCCGGCCCTCCGCGCCTTCCGCGCCTGCTGGCGCGCCCGATCGGCCGTACCCCGGGCCCGCTCCGCCTCGGCGCGGGCCGCGGCCTCGATCTCCCGGACGGCGGTGTCGTCGTCCGGTCCTCCCCTCACCGGCAGAGGAAAGGTCGAGCGGATTCCGCCGTTGATCGCGGAGGCCTTCAGGTCGAACGCGGCGTCCGAGGGAAGGGTCAGCTTCACGGCGCCGTTGACCGTCTCCGCGACGACACTCGCGTCACGGGAAAGGACCGCGAACGCCCCCTCCACGCCGCCGTTCACGCTCTTGAGCGTCGCGCTTCGGCGGGCGCCGAACGCCGCCACTCGGCCGTTGACCGTCGTCAGCTCCTGCACTCCGTCGAGGCTCTTCGTGACGATCCCGCCGTTGACGAGCGAGACCGTCGCGCTCGCGCCGGCGGGGAGCGTCACGCGATAGCGGGCCTCCACGCGCCACCGACGGTTCCCGTCGTGGGAGACGCGAAGGCGCGTCCTCCGCCCTTCGCGCGAGTATTCCGCCCCCGGCTCGACCGTGGCGAGCGCCAGCTCGCCGCCGCTGTTCTCGAACGCGATCTTCGTCTTCCCGAGGACCTCCCGCGCGCGGGCCTCGCCGTCCGCCTTGACCGTCACCTCGACGGTCGCCGCGAACGATGCCCCCGCGACGAGCTCGACGTCCCCGCTGACGCCGTCGATCGTCAGCGATCGGACGCCCGCGGCGGCGGAGAACGTCTCGGTTCGGCTCGCGGTCGCTCCGAGCCGGTCGCCCCGCGCGGGCCAGGCGAGCGACACGACGAGGAAGGCTCCGATCAGGAGGATCCAGAGAACGGTCCAGCCGCGCGAGACGGGGCGGGTGTTCAGCGTCGTCATCGTGGTCTCCGTGTTCATGCCGGTCTGACGTTCGAGCCCGCCAAAGGTCACGCGCCGAAGGCGCTGCGGGGGGACCCGGCGGACCGGGTCTCCCCGATCCACGCACTTCGTCCCCCTCCGCTCCGCGCGGAGGGGGAGGCGCCGAAGGCGCCGCGGGGGGACCCGGCGGACCGGGTCTCCCCGATCCACGTCAGAGCGGGATCTCCCGCAGCGCCGAGGCCGCCTTCACGCGAACGAATCCGGGCTCCGTCTCGTCGCCCGCCTTCTCGCGGAGAGTCTCGATGCTGAGCGGGTCGCGCAGCGTCGTGGCCGCCTTCGCGAGCCCTTCGACCGCGATCATCCGCACGGCGGGATTGGCGTCCTTTCGGAGGGCCAGCGCCAGGGCGTCGCGGATCGCGGGCGACGGCGGCAGCTGGACGAGCGCCTCCGCAGCCTTCTTTCGAACGCCCGGGTTCCCGTCGTCCTTCAGCGTGCGGACGAGGACCTCGACGATCTCGGGCGAGGCGGCGGCGCGCTCGCCGAGCTCCCGGGAGACGAGGTCGATGGCCCGCCCCCGCGCCCCCTCGGTCGCCGCACCGGCGTTCACGACGTAGGCGAGGAGGGAGGCGACGGCCCGGTCCTCGGCGCGCCCCGACACGTGGTATCGGGTCGTGACGTCGAAGGAGATCGAGAGGCGGCCGTCCCCCTCGGACGGGCGGAACGCGACGTTCAGGAGCCGCGGATTCCCGGAGAGGTCCAGGCCGACCCGCGACGCGTCGAGCTGCCGCTCGGAGACGACGGCGACGGCGGGCGTCCCGGCCCGCTCGGCCTCGGCAACCGGGAACTCCGGCGGCGGGGCGCTCGCTCGCGCCAGGAGGAAGCCGCCGACGCCCGTCACCAGGAGCGCCGCGGCCTGGAGCGCGGGCTTCCACCACGCCCGCGGCCCGAACGGCACGACGTTCCGGCGGGCGAGCGCCTCCTGCATCCTTCCGATCGTCCGCTCACGGAACGCGACGGAGACGTCCGGCTCCGGGAGGGCGATCCGCTCCCACGTGTCGTCGAGGGCCGCCGCCGCCTGCCGGCAGCTCGCGCAACCCTCGAGGTGGCGCTCCACGTCGACCTGACGGTCGTCCGCAGGCTCCCCCGCGGTGCGGGCGAGGGCGGTCTCTAGGATCTCGCGGCAGTCCACGACGGACCTCCTTCCTCGGCGAAAAGGGCGCGCAGCGTCTCCACGGCACGGAAGACGCGCGTCTTGACCGCCCCCTCGCTGATGCCGAGCGTTCGGGCGACCTCGGCGTAGGGCATCCCCTGATAGCGAGCCAGGAGAAGCGCTTCCCGCTGCTCGCGCGTGAGGCGCTCGAGAGCCGCCCGGACGACCCGGCGTTGCTCCTTCTGCAGCAGCCCGCCCTCGATAGACCCTTCCCCCTTCGGCTCCGGCACGGCCTCGAGCGGGACCGAGGTCGTCCGCCAGGCGCTCCGGAGACGGTCCCGGCACGCGTTGGCGGCGATCGCGAAGAGCCAGGTCGAGACCGACGCGCGGCCGTCGTACTGCTCGCAGCGGGTAATCATCTTCAGGAAGACATCCTGCGTGACCTCCTCGGCCTCGGCCCGGCTCCCGAGCATCCGCTCCGTGAAGCCGAGGATCGGACCGGCGTACCGGGAGAAGAGGCCCTCCGCCCCGGCCGGGTCCCCGGCCTTCACCCGGCCCATCAGGTCGGCATCGTCGTCGGGCACGGTGTCCACCGCCCGCAAGGGTCTCACGACGGGTCAGACGGACGGGAGGGCCGAAGGTTTCGCGGCGTCCCTCCGGCCCCCGGCTTCGCCCGTCCGTCCCTTCGGGCGTATCGTCGTCCGATGGCGCTGCCGTTCTACCTCGTCGACGCCTTCACCGACCGTCCGTTCGCCGGGAACCCCGCCGGAGTCTGCCTCCTTCGCGAACCGCTCCCCGACGCCGTCCTGCAGAGCGTGGCGATGGAGATGAACCAGGCCGAGACGGCCTTCCTCCTTCGCGAAGGGGACGAATGGCGGCTCCGCTGGTTCACCCCCGAGGTCGAGGAGAACCTCTGCGGCCACGCCACGCTCGCCTCGGCGCACGTCCTCTTCGGGACCGGTCTCCTCGCGGGGGACGCCACCGCGCGGTTCCAGACGAAGAGCGGCCTCCTGACGGCCGTCCGGAGGGACGCGACGATCGTCCTCGACTTCCCGGCCACCCCGGCCGAGCCCTTCCCGCCGCTCGAGAAGGCGGTCCGCGCGCTCGGAGTCTCCCCGGCCTTCTCCGGGAAGACGCGCTTCGACCTCTTCTTCGAGGTCGCCGAAGAGGCCGAGGTCCGGACGCTCCGGCCCGACTTCGCCCTCCTCGAGGAGGTCCCGTACCGGGGCGTCATCGTCACGGCCCGCGCCGAGGACGGAAGCCCCCACGACTTCGTCTCCCGCTTCTTCGCACCCGGGTGCGGCGTCCCGGAGGACCCGGTCACCGGCTCGGCGCACTGCGCGCTCGGACCGTACTGGCAGGGGAAGCTCGGGAAGAACGACCTCGTCGGCTACCAGGCCTCGGCCCGAGGGGGGACCGTCCGCGTCGGCTGCCTCGGAGAGAGGGTCACCCTCGCCGGCTCGGCCGTCACCGTCGTCCGCGGCGAGCTCGCGCTGCCGTGAGCCTCCGCCTCAGCCCTTCCCGAAGCTCCGGAGCCGGAGCGCGTTCATCACGACGCTGACGGACGAGGCCGCCATCGCGAAGCCCGCGAGCATCGGGTTCAGCGTCCAGCCCGTCCACGGGTAGAAGGCGCCCGCCGCGAGCGGGATCAGGACGACGTTGTAGGCGAACGCGAGGAAGAGGTTCTGGCGGACGTTCCGGAGCGTCGCGGCCGAGAGGTCGATCGCCGTCGCGATTCCGGAGAGCGCCCCCCCGACGAGGGTGACGTCGGAGGCGGCGCGGGCGACGTCGGTCCCCGAGCCGATCGCGACGCCGAGGTCGGCCGCCGCGAGGGCCGGCGCGTCGTTGATCCCGTCGCCGACCATCGCGACGACCTCGCCCGCGGCGCGCAGCGCCTTCACGCGCTCGGCCTTCTCCGCCGGCGAGAGGCGGGCCGCGGCGTTCGCCCCCGGGATCCCCGCCTCGCGCGCCGCGGCGGCCACGGCGGCCCGGCGGTCGCCCGAGAGGAGGTGGAGCGTCAGGCCGCGGGCGGAAAGCCCCGCGAGCGCCTCGCGCGCGTGCGGCTTGAGCGGGTCGGCGAGCGTCACCGCGCCGCGGAGCGCGCCGCCGATCGCGAGGAGGACGAGCGTCCCGCCGTCCGCCTCGCCGAGGAGCGCCTCGGGGACGGCGACGCCGCGGGAATCGAGGAACGCCTCCGACCCCGCGAGCGCCGGCGCGCCGCCGACCGTCCCCGTCACGCCGCCGCCCGGCACCGCCTTCACGTCCCGCGCGGGCTCGAAGGCGAGGCCGCGCGCTCTCGCCTCCGCGACGATCGCCTTCCCGAGCGGGTGCTCCGACCCGCTCTCGAGGGCCGCGAGCGCGCCGAGGAGGTCGGCCTCGCTCGCGCCGTCGACCGGGCGGACGGCCGTCACCGCCGGGCGTCCCGCGGTGAGCGTGCCGGTCTTGTCGAAGACGACCGCCGTGACGCGGGCCGCCTTCTCGAGGACGCCCGCGTCGCGGAGGAGGAGCCCCATCCGCGCGCCCCGCCCCGTCCCGACGACGAGCGCCGTCGGCGTGGCGAGGCCGAGGGCGCACGGGCAGGCGACGAGGAGGACCGAGGTCGCCGCGAGGAGAGCGCGCAGGAGCCGCGGCTCCGGGCCGAGGAGCATCCAGCCCGTGAAGGAGAGGACGGCGACGACGACGACGACCGGGACGAAGACCGCGGCGACGCGGTCGACGAGCCTCTGGACCGGGGCCTTCGTCGCCTGCGCCTGCCGAACGAGCTTCACGACCTGCGCGAGCGCCGTCTCCTTCCCGACGCGCGTCGCCTTCATAACGATCGCGCCGTTCCCGTTCACCGTCGCGCCGAGGAGCGGGTCTCCCGGCGATTTCTCGACCGGGATCGACTCCCCCGTCACGAGCGACTCGTCGACCGCCGTCGAGCCCTCGACGAGGACGCCGTCCGTCGGCACCTTCTCTCCCGGCAGGACGCGGAGGAGGTCGCCCGCGCGGACCCGCTCGAGCGGCACCTCGACCTCGCCCCCGTCGCGGACGAGTCGGGCCCTGCGCGCCCCGACCCGCGCGAGCGCGCGGATCGCCTCTCCCGCCTTCCCCTTTGCCCGCTCCTCGAGGAAGCGGCCGAGGAGGACGAGCGCGACGACGACGACCGCCGCCTCGTAGTAGACCGGCGCGTGCCTCCCCTCCGCGTGAAAGAGGGCCGGAAAGAGCGTCGCGGCGCCCGAGGTGAGGAAGGCCGCCGTAGTCCCCAGCGCCACGAGGGTGTTCATGTCGGGGGCGAGGCGCGCGGCGGCCCGGGCGCCGGAGACGAGGATGTCGCGCGCGGGGACGGCGAGGACGAGGGCCGTCAGGCCGAGGAAGAGGACGTCGCGCCCCGGGAACGTCACCTCGGCCATCGAGAGGAGCGCGACCGGGACGGCGACGGCTCCCGCCACGACGAGCTTCCGCCCGAGCCGTTCGAGCGCCGTCGCTCGCTCCGCCTGCTCGGCGTCGACGAGCTCCTCGAGCCCGGCTCGATCCGCGCTCGCAGCCTCCTTCGCCTCGTAGCCGGCGGCCGACACGGCCTCGAGGAGCCGCTCCAGAGGGAGGGTGGGGTCCGCCAGCCGGACGCGGGCGCGCCCCGACAGGAGGTCGACGACGGCGAGCGAGACGCCGGGGACCTTCCCGAGGGCCGACTCGATCCGGCCGACGCACGATGCGCAGTGCATCCCCGAGACCGCGAGCTCCACCTCGGGTCCCGCGGGGGGGACGGCGAGTGCCGCCGCACCGCCGGCCGACGGAAGAGAGGGGAGGCTCGGCAGGCTCATCGCGGCCCCGCCGAGTCCGCCGGCCGTGAGTGGATCTCCGGCAGGTCGGCGACGGCGTAGGCCATCGCCGCCATCGCCGCCGCCGCCCGGTCGAGGGAGGCGGGCTCGATCTTGTCGTACGTGTCGTCGGCGCTGTGGTGGACGTCGAAGTAGCTTCCCGTCTCCTGGCGAAGACCGAAGAGCGGGACCCCGGCCGGGGCCATCGGCGCCACGTCCACTCCGCCGTACCCTCCCTTGCGGAGCCCCTCGGCGCCCAGCGGCCGCAGGAGCTCGGCGACGGCGGCGAGCGCCGGCTCGAGCGAGCCCGCGGCGTTCCAGGCGAAGCCGAGCGGCATCCCCGTCCCGCTGTCGGCCTCGAAGGCCGCCGCGTGCTTCGGCAGCTCGGCCGCGTGCCTTTCCGCGTACGTGCGCCCGCCCGCCCCGCCGCTCTCCTCGTTCGCGAAGAGGACGACGCGGATCGTCCGGCGCGGCCTCCGCGGGCTCTGGGCGATCAGGCGCGCCGCCTCGATCGCGATGGCGCACCCGGCGCCGTCGTCGACGGCCCCGGTCCCGAGGTCCCAGGAGTCGAGGTGGGCGCCGAGGACGACGACCTCGTCGGGGCGTTCCCGCCCCTTCACCTCGCCCAGGACGTTCGCCGAAGTCCCGTCGGGGAGCGGGCGGCAGCCGAGGACGAGCCGCACCGTCACCGGCCCGCGCGAGAGAAGCCTCTCGAGGAGGTCCGCGTCCGCGTTCGAGACCGCCGCCGCCGGGATGCGCGGCCCGCCCTCCTCGTAGCGCGTCGAGCCGGTGTGGGCGAACCGGCTCCGGGAAGTCCCGATCGACCGGACGAGGACCGCGACGGCGCCGTGCGGCCCCGCCTTCGCGGCCCCCGTCGTCCGCATCGGGACGTTCGCGCCGTAGCCCGGTCCCTGGCCCGCCTTCATCGTCCTCCGTGCAAAGAAGACGATCCGGCCGCGGACGGCGTCCGGGTCGGCCTTAACGGCCTCCTCGAGCGCCTCGAGCGATTCCAGCCGGACCAGGGGCGCCACGATCCCTTCGGCCGGCGTTCCGACGCTCCCGCCGAGCGCCGTGACGACGAGCGGCTGCCGAGACGGCGAGACCACCTCGGCAGACTCGACACCCCGCTCCCAGACGCTCACGGGGACCTCCTCGGAGCGCACGTCCGTGAAGCCGAGCTCCCTGAAGAGCGCCTGGCCCCAGGCGATCGCCGCCCGGTCCCCGGGCGAGCCCGACAGGCGGGCGCCCACCTCGTCCGTCAGCCGCCGGACCCACTCCGCCGCCCGGGTCGGGGCGGTCCCCTTCGCCGCGAGGGCCGCAACGGCCTCCCGCGTCTCGACGGCGAGGGGGGCGTCGGCCCGAACGGACGGCGCGAGGAGGAGAAGCGTGAACGCCGGCGCGATGCCGCGGAGGAGTCTCGTCACGGAGATGGAGTCTACGGAACGGCTCAGAGGCGCAGGGCCCACTTCCCGGAAGGAGTCCGGCGCACGGCCGGGGTCGAGGCGCGACCCGCCTCCCGCGCCTCCCAGAGCGCCCGGTCCGCCTCGCGAAGGAGGTCCTCGGGCGTCCGGTGTCGCGCCGGGTCGAAGAGCTCCGTTCCGATCGACGCGCTCGTGAGCGCGCCGCCGCTCTCCCTCTCGATCGCATCTCCGATCGCGCTCCTCAGCCGCGCGGCGAGCGCCGGGAGCGTCTCGCGATCCACGTCCCCGACGACGACGGCGAACTCGTCGCCCCCGTAGCGCGCCACGAGGTCGTTCGGCCTCGAGGCGTCGATGAGGGCCCGGGCCGCGCAGAGGAGGACCCGATCGCCGGCGACCCTCCCCTTCGCGTCGTTCCACTCCCGGAACCGATCGAGGTCGGCCAGGAGGAGCCCGAATCCGGCTCCCTTGCCTCGACGAACCGCCTCGCCCCGCTCGGCGATCTCCTCGTAGAGCGCCTCGCGGTTCCAGAGGCGGGTCCCCGGGTCGGTCAGCCCCGCGAGTCGGTATCGCCGGATCTCCTCCGACATGCGCAGGAGGACCGCCGACGCGAGCCCGAGGAAGAGCAGCCCGAAGAGGAGGACGCGACCCGACAGGTCGATCCGGGGCAGCTCCGCTCCGGGGACTAGCCCGGCGACCGGGATCGCGGCGAAGACGAAGGCGACGTGCCCGAGGAGGTCGGTCCACGCGAGCCGCCGGCGCCGGTGCGCCGCGAGTCCGAAGCGGACGAGGAGGTCGAGGAGGAGCGCCGCGAACGCCCATCGGAAGGCGAGGACCGGCAGGACGAGCCCCTCCGCGTCGGGCAGGAGGATCGCGAGCGGCGCGAGGAGGCCGAGCGCCGCGAGCAGGACGCGATGGACGGGCCGCATCCCGCCGAGGAAGCGCAGCATCGCCGCTCCGTAGCAGACGGCGGTGGCCGACAGCGACACGAGCCCTGCACGGAAGATCGCGGAGAGCGGGAAGGGGAGCTCTCCCCAGCGGGAATGCCCCGTCGTCACCCAGAGCCCGAGCGAGACGGCGAAGCCGGCGAAGAGCAGGTAGTCCGCCGGGCTCCGCGCGTGAAACGCGAAGAGGACGAGGAGGCCGGCGACCACGAGCGCGGCGACGACGAAGAGGACGACTCCCTGGTCCCGGAGCGAGCGCCGCCGCTCCAGACGGTCGAGGCGGTCGATGACGGGCGGAGAGCGGAAGACGCTTCCGTCGCGCCGGCCGTGCCAGACCCGGAGGACGAGCTCGCGAGGCCCCGCCTCGTCCACGCGGTCCGTCGGCAACGGGTAGACCCGCGCGACGAAGTGAGCGGTCTCGGGGCCGGGAGGAAAGCCGCCGAGGCCGCCGATCGGGACGCCGTCGAACCACGCCTCGTCGACGTCGCGGAGGCCGTCCGCCGCGAACGCCAGCGGCTGCCCGACGAACGGCGAGAGGTCGACGAGGACCCGGTACCAGCGGACCTCGCCGCGCCGGGCCTGGTCCGAGACCGGGTCGGACGGATGGAAGTCGAGCCGGTCGATTCCCGCGATGCCGTCCGGCGGGTCGGCGTCGGCCGCCTTCCACCCCGAGTCGAGGACGAGCGGCAGCCCGGCCGCCGCCCGGCTCGGCTCCGACGTCGCGACCGAAGGCGACGCGACGAGAGCAAGGAGGAGGACGCGCGCGGCCCGCCCCGCCCGGCGTGCCCGGCGCCCTTTCATCACGAGACCGCGGGCTCGAGCAGCGAAAGCGTCCCGGCGGCGACGTCCAGCTCGGCGAGGACGCCGACCGGGAACGTCGACTTGTCGGCGACGTGCCCGAACCGCAGTCCCGACAGGACGGGAATCCCGAGCTTCCCGAGCCGGTCGGCGACGACCTCCTGCCAGGTCCAGGTCCCCTGGAAGCTCCCCTCGTCGCCGGGGCCGCAGTCCTTGAACTTGCCGAAGACGATCCCGGCGCACTTGGCGAGTCGCCCCGTCAGGACGAAATGGGTCAGCCAGCGATCGATCCGGTAGGGCTCCTCCCCCACCTCCTCGAGGAAGAGGATCGAGCCGGCGAGAGGCGGCTCCCAGGGCGTCCCGACGAGCATCGAGAAGACGCTGATGTTCCCGCCCACCAGGCGGCCCCGGCCCGTGCCCGGGACGATCCGACGCAGGCGGTCCTCCCGGTCGACGAATCCTTCTTTCGGCTCGACGGGCGGAGCGGCGGCGACGACGCCCGCCGCCTCGGGCGTGAAGACGACGCGCTTCAGCTCGGCGAGCGTGTAGTCGGAGAGGTTCTCCGAGCAGGTCGGCGCGTGGAACGTGACGAGCCCCGTCCTCGCGTAGAAGCCGTTCAGGAGCGCGGTGATGTCGCTGAAGCCGAGGAGCGGCTTCGGGTTCCTGCGGATCGCCTCCCAGTCCAGGAGCGGCAGCAGCCGCCCGGAGCCGTAGCCGCCGCGGATGCACCAGACCGCGTCGATCGACGGGTCGCGGAACGCGGCGTTCAGGTCGGCGGCCCGCTCCTCGTCCGTCCCGGCGAGGTACATGGTCTGCCGGGCGGCGGCCGGCATCCTCCTCGGGACGAGACCGAGCGAGGCGACGACCTCCTCGGCGATCACGGCCGACTCCACCTCGGCCCCGGGGCTCGCCGGCGAGACGAGCGCGACCCGCGATCCCGGCGCGAGCGCCTTCGGCCGCAGGGGCGCGGGCGCGACGGGCGGGGCCGCCGCGCGGGCAGAGCGGGGAAAGGCCAGGAAGGCCGACGCGAGGGCGGCCTCGGACAGCAGGTTGCGGCGCGTTCTCACGACGCGATTCTAGGCCGCGGCATCTGGACCGCGGGGTCGTCGGGCCGCAGAATCGCCCGACGCGATGAGAGAGACCGCACCCGCCCTTCTCCCTCCCGGCCCGGAGACCGGCGCACCGGGCGTCCCCGGCGCGCGGGGAGTCCCCAGATGACGCTCCGCGAAGGCCTCCTCCGCGTCCGTGCCGGAGAAGCGGCCCACCCCGAGGCCGTCGCCGCCCTCACCCGCCTCGCCGCCGAGCACGGGACGCCGCTCTACGTCTACGACGCCGAGACGATCCGCGAGAAGGCGCGCGCCCTGCGGGCGGCGTTCGAGCCGAGGTTCCCGCGGCTCGGGCTCCGCTACGCGCTCAAGGCGAACACGAACGTCGAGATCGTGAGGCGGGTCCTCGCCGAAGGGCTCGCTCCGGAGGTCGTCTCCGAGGGAGAGGTCCGCGCGGCGCTGCGCGCCGGCGCCGCCGGGCGCGACGTCCTGTTCACCTCGTCCTCCAAGAGCCCCTCGGAGATCGACTTCGCGCTGCGGCACGACGTCCTTCTCAATATCGACAACCTCGACGAGCTCGAACAGGTCTCGGCCGCCGCGACGCGGCTCGGGACCACCGCCCGGATCTCCTTCCGGATCAACCCGGGCGTCGACCCCGACACGCTCCACCAGATCAACACCGGGATCCCGGAGTCGAAGTTCGGCGTCCACCTCGACGGCGGCCACGCCCGCGCCGCGTACGCGCTCGCCCGAACGCTTCCCGCCCTCGCGATCACCGGCGTGCACTGCCACATCGGCTCGCAGATCACCGAGACCGCGGGCTACGAGAAGACCGCCCGCCGGATGCTCGCGTTCGCGCGCGAGCTGAAGGAGGAGCTCGGCCTGACGCTCTCCTTCGTCGACCTCGGCGGCGGCCTCGGCATCCCCTTCGCCGACGGGCAGGCGGTCATGACGCCCGAGGACCTCGCACGCGCCCTGAAGCCGATCTGGGACGAGGAGGTCGCGCTCCTGGGATACGAGCCCGAGCTCTGGATCGAGCCGGGGCGCTACCTCGTCGCGCAGGCGGGGCTGATGGTCGCGCGCGTCAACTCCGTGAAGACGACGCCAGTGAAGACCTTCGTGAACGTCGACGCCGGCTTCAACACACTGATGCGCCCGGCGCTCTACGGGGCGGCGCACCGGGTCCGGATCGTGGGGCGCGACGGGGAGCCGATGCTCCTCGACGTGGCCGGCGACGTCTGCGAGACGGGCGACATCCTCGCCGAGGGTCGCCTCCTCCCCCGGCCTTCGGCCGGGGACCTCGTCGCCTTCCTCGACGCCGGCGCCTACGGATTCGTCATGGCGAGCGAGTACAACGCCCGCCCGCTCCCCGCGGAGGTCCTCGTCGACGGCGACCACGTCCGCGTCGTCCGGAGACGGGGGACCTTCGAGGAGCTCTTCCGGAGCGAGCCGGAGGTCGGGTCCCCTCCCTGATCGAGCGCCGGTCCGCCGCCCGAGGAGCGCCCGGCCGCAAGGGTGACGTCCGTCATCGACCGATGCAGCTCGGACTCCTCTTCCGGCCCCGTCTCCGCTAGCATCCCGCCAAATTCGAAGCCGTTCGATCGGAACGGGGCCGCGCTGAGCGGCCCCGATGCGGGAGGTCTCCATGCTGCGTCTCCGCCCCTTCGCGCTCCTTCCCGGTGCGCTGCTCCTCGCCGCGGCCACGGCCACGGCGTCGGCGCCGTCGGCGCCGCCCGCGTTCGACGGGCCGATCCCGTTCTCCGGAAAGCGGAACCTCCCGAACCTCGTCCTCCTCGGCGCCAGGACCGAGCGGGCGCACGAGAAGGAGGCGACCCACGAAGGGCGACGCTATTGGGAGGCGCGGCGCGACTGGGAGCGCCTCGAGCGCGCCGAGATCCCCGCCGCGCCGATCCTCCGGTCGGTGGCCCAGGAGATGTATCGAGAGCGGCTCCGATTCCGGACGCCCGACGGGGGGCCGCAGCCTCTGAACGCGACGCTCGCCGCGGCCGGCTGGAAGTCGCTCGGCCCGACGACGGACGCGGGACGCGTCCGCGACTACGCCTTCACGCGCGACGGGTCGAAGCTCTACGTCGCGACTGCGAACGGCGGGATCTGGCTCCTGACGCGGCAGGGCGGCCCGGGGGCCGACTACGCGAACCCGGTCAACCTGACCGACGACCTGCCCCTGCTGACCTTCGGCGCCGTCGCCGTCGCCCCGTCGAACCCGAACGTCGTCTACGCGGCGACGGGAGAGCAGTCGCCGCTGAGCGGCTCGCAGGTCATCGGCCTCGGGACGCTCCGCTCCAATGACGGCGGCTCGACCTGGAGCTTCAACACGACCTCCGTGGACGGCGGCGCCTTCGACGTCATCCCCTCGCTCTACTCCTACGACCTCGACGTCCACCCGTCCAATCCCGAGGACGTCGTCCTCGGGACGGCGAACGGGATCTTCCGCTCGACCGACGGGGGACGGACCTGGTCGAACCGCCTCCCGGCGACCGGCGAAGGGCTCGAGTGGCGCCGGCAGGGCGTGAACATCGCCCGCAGCCCGGCGAACCCGAACGTCCTGTGGGCCGGGCTCTGGGGCGGCCTCGCCTTCTCGACGGACGGCGGCGGCACCTGGCAGGTCGCGTTCGAAGACATCGCCCAGCAGGTCGGCTTCAACGGCATCCCGATCCGCTCCCTCGTCGCCATCGCCCCGTCCGACCCGAACCGGATCTACTGGCTCGTCGCCGGCTACGACTCGCAGCGCGGCTATTCCCAGGTCGGCGTCCTCCGGAGCGACAACGGCGGGCAGAACTGGGGCATCGCGCTCGGCCCCCCCGCGGGACAGGGCTACCCCCTCATCGCGGGGACGCAGGGCTGGACCTTCCTCGGCCTCGCCGTCGACCCGACGAACCGCGACCGGCTCATCGCCGGCGGCCTCGACACCTGGAGGTCGGAAGACGGCGGCCTCTCCTGGACCCAAATCTCGCAGTGGACCCTCCCCGAGCGGCACCCGCAGTTCTGCCACGCGGACGTGAACGTCATCGCCTTCGAGCCGGGTCTCTCGAGCTTCTGGATGGGGACCGACGGCGGCCTTTTCCGCTCCACGAACGGAGGGCGCTCCTTCGCCTGGAAGAACGACGGCGTCGTCGCCCGGATGTTCTCCTCCCTCGCGCAGCACCCGACCGACCCGTACCGGCTCTACGCGGGGACGCAGGACAACGGCACGATGCGCCTCTCCGGCGACAGCACGACCGCCTGGAAGCGGATCTTCTACGGAGACGGGTACGACTGCGCCGTCAACCCCCAGAACCCGAACGTCGTCTACGCGACGAACTTCAACGGCTACACCTCCCGCGCCGACGACGGAGGAGAGAGCGAGGAGTCTTTCCGCCTGACGACCTGTCCCGCCGACGCGCAGACCGAGGAGCAGTGCACCGTCCCGCCGGTCACCTCGTTCCGCTCCCGGCTCGCGATGGACCCGGTCGACCCGCGGGTCCTCTACACGATGACCGACCGGATCTACCGGACCTCCAACGGCGCCGCGACCCCGTCCGACTGGCAGCCGGTCTTCGCCGAGTACTTCTGCTCCGACGGCGTCTCCGCGCAGCCCTGCCCGAGCGTGCAGAAGGGCTGGGCGAGCTGCTCCTCCATCTCGATCCGCCCGACGGACCGGAACCGCGTCGCCTTCGGGACGGCCGCCGGCTACGTCGTCTACACGCTGAACGGCTTCCAGAACGGATCGCTCGTCAACATCGGGAGCCAGGTGAACGCGATCGCCTGGGACCCCGCCGACCCGAACGCCTTCTACGTCGGGCTCGAGAGCGCGACGGAGATCGTCGCGGGGCAGGGCCGGCACGTCATCTGGCGGATCGCCGGCCTGAACCAGCAGCAGCAGACCGCCTCTCCGGCCAGCTCGGGGATCGGCGTCCCGATCACCTACGCCGGCGGCTCGTTCACGTTCTTCGCGCCGGTCGACAGCCTCGTCTTCTCCCCGACCGACCCGAGCCTGATGTTCGCGGGGACGAAGTACGGGATCTTCCGCTCCACGAACAAGGGCCAGTCGTGGAGCCGGTTCGGCGACGACCTCCCCGCGACCTGGGTCTCCTACCTCCTCTTCTCGCCCGACGGGCGCCGGCTCCGAGCGGCGACCTGGGGCCGCGGGATGTGGGAGATCAACCCCGCCGGCGGCACGCCGTCGCCGACCTCGCCCCCCACGCCGGACTTCTCGTTCACCCCCGCGCAGCCCAAGCCCGGGCAGTCGGTCTCCTTCTCCGATCGGACGCAGGGAGGGGCCGCAACCTGGAGCTGGTCCTTCGGGGACGGCACGACCTCCACGGCGCAGAACCCGACGAAGGTCTGGGGAAGCCCGGGCACCTACTCCGTCACGCTGACCGCGGCCAACGGGGCGGGGAGCCGGTCCGTCACGAAGGGGGTGACCGTCTCCTACGGCTCGACCGGGACCGGGGACGCCTACACCTACCTCCTCCCGATCGTCCTGACGACGAGCGGCGCCGGCGGAGCCTTCTTCACCTCCGAGCTGACCCTGACGAACCGCTCCGGCCGGACGCTGAACCTCACGTTCCGGGCGAAGGGCACGTTCGAGGCCTCGTCCACCTACTCGCTGCCGCCCGGGCAGCAGATCCACCCGGACATCTTCGCGTTCCTCCAGGCCTCGACCGGCATGAGCGTGCCGGCCGGGAACAAGACCGCCTCGCTGCGGATCGAGGTGCGCGGCGCCGACAACCTCGTCCAGTTCGGCGCGCAGGTCCGGGTAACCACGCCCGCGACGACCGAGCTCCGCGCGAAGGGCGTCATCGGCCGCTTCGGCCTCGCCTTCCCCGCCACTCCGCTCGGGCGAGCCGCCTCGGGCGAGGCGTTCGTCTTCGGCCTCCAGCAGACCTCCGCGGCCGGAAGCGCCGGGACGCGCTCGAACCTCGCGTGCGTCAACGCCGGCGGGGGCGCCGGAAGCGCCGTCCGGCTCGAGGTGACCTACTACAACGGCGACACGGGCGCCGCGCACCCGACGAAGGACGTCCTCGACCTCTCCCCGTTCCAGTGGGAGCAGAAGTCGACGCCGCTCGCCTCCCGCGGCCTGACCTACGGCTACGCGGTCGTCCGTCGGACCTCGGGCTCGGACCAGTTCGTCTGCTACGGCGTCCTCAACGACAACCTGAACGGAGACGGCGCGTTCGTTCCGATGGTGCCGAACGACGTCCCCTCCCGGGTCTCCGCGGCCCTCGTCCCGGTCGTCCTCGAAGCGGCCGGCTACACCTCGGAGATGACGTTCGCGAACCGGACGAGCCGGGACATCTCCGGGCTCTTCGCGCTCGTCCCGCGGACGGACCCGGTGCCCGACTGGGGCTACTTCGACCTTCCCGCCCGCTCGCAGTTCACCGTCCCGAACGTCGTCGCAGAGCTCCGACGCATCGGCTTCAGCGCTCCGGCCGGGACCGTCGCGAGCGTCTTCGCCCAGTTCCTCGACGGCCAGTTCCGCGTCGACCAGAGCGACACGCAGGCTCCGATCCCGACGAGCGACGGCTTCCTCGGCGTCCGGACGACGACGACGCGGGCCGGCGGCCTCCTGGGCCTCGCCTACGGCTACACGCCGATCGGCGAAGCGGCCGACACGGAAGCCTGGGTCTACGGTCTCCAGCAGACCGGCACCCGCGGCCAGGAGGGCGGCACCCGAGCGAACCTCGCCGTCGGACACGCGCTCGGGGGGCAGGTCGAGCCTCTCCGCCTCGAGGTGGCCTACTTCGGACCGAACGGCAGCGAGCTCGGGAAGGAGCCGCAGTGCTCCCCCTGCACGCTCGCGCCTGGCCAGTTCCTCCAGTTCGACTCCGCCCTGGCCCGGTTCGGCGTGCCGCACGGATACGCCCGCATCCGGCGCCTCGCGGGGACCGACCAGTTCCTCGCCTACGGCGTCCTGAACGACCAGGGGAACGACGACGGGAGCTACGTGCCGATGATCGTTCCGTGAACCCCGCGCCGCGGCGGCCGAGCCTATGATTCGACCGCCGTGACGCACGCCGACAGACCTCTCGACGCGGGCCGACGGACCTCCGGCGGCCCGCTCGCCTTCCTCCCGGCCCTCTCGCTGCTCCTGGCTCTCTCAGCCTGCTCGACGGGCCGGCCCGGCCCCGGGACCTCCGGCGCCGCCCGAGTCGGATCCTTCCCCTATCGCGCCCCTGCCGTCGCCGCGCTGACGCTGCGCGAGAAGGCGGCGCAGGTCGTGATGGTCTCCTCGCGCGGCGTCTACCGCGCCGAGGACGACCCGGAGTACCTCGAGCTCGCGCGCCTCGTCTCGGAGGTGGGGGTCGGCGGCGTCATCTGGTTCCTCGGGACGCCGCTCGAGACCGCCGACCTGAACCACCGGCTGAACGCGAAGGCGAAGCTCCCGCTCCTCGTCGCCGCCGACCTCGAGGCGGGGCCCGGGATGCGCTTCCCCGACCTCGTCCTCGGCCCCTCGGCGATGGCGGTCGCGGCGACGGGCGACCTCGCCCTCGCCGCGCGGCGGGCCCGCGCGACGGCGGAGGCGGCCCGCGCCCTCGGCATCCGCGTCGTCTTCGCCCCGGTCGCCGACGTCAACAACGACCCCGACAACCCGGTCATCAACGTCCGGAGCTTCGGCGAGCGGCCGGAGGCCGTCGGGAGCTTCGTCGCGGCGACGGTCGCGGGACTCCAGGAAGGAGGCGTCCTCGCGACGCTGAAGCACTTCCCGGGGCACGGCGACACGAACGTCGACTCGCACCGCTCGCTCCCCGTCCTCGGCGTGGACCGCGCCCGCCTCGACGCGGTCGAGCTCGTCCCGTTCCGGGCCGGGCTCGCGGCGGGGGCGCGAGGCGTCATGACCGCCCACCTCGCCGTCCCCGCGCTCGACCCCGAGCCGGCGCCGGTCCTCGCGGCTCCGACGAGGACGAAGGACTTCACCGCGGAGGTCGCCGAGGTCCAGACGGCCGGCACGATGCCTGCCGTCGTCTCCCGGCCGATCACGACGACGCTCCTGCGCGAAGAGCTCGGCTTCGACGGCCTCGTCTTCACCGACTCGATGGAGATGGGAGGGATCGCCGCTCACTTCGAGCCGGGGGAGGCCGCCGTCCGGGTCCTGGAGGCGGGGGGCGACGTCGTCCTGATGCCGCCCGACCCGAGGGCCGCCATCGACGCCATCGTCTCGGCCGTCGAGACCGGCCGCCTGCCCGCGGCCCGTCTCGACGAGGCCGTCGGCCGAGTCCTGGCGGAGAAGGAGCGGCTCGGCCTCTTCCGCGAGCGGAGCCTTCCGCTCCACGAGATCGCCCGCGCGGCCGGAACGCGCGAGCAGAAGGCGACGGAGGAGGAGGTGGCGCGCCGCGGCCTGACGCTCGTCCGCGAGGCGGAAGGCGCGCTTCCGATCCGGGAAGGCCTCCGGATCCTCGTCCTCGCCGTCCACGACGAGCGGACGACGGTGGCGATCGACGCGACGCTCCAGGCCGAGCTGAAGCGGCGCGCCGCGTCGGTCGACTTCATCCGCCTCGACCCGACCTCCTGCGCCGGCGAGGGAGCCGCGGTCGCGGAGCGCGCGAAGGAGGCCGACGTCGTCCTCCTCGCGCTCTTCGTGCGGCCCCGCTCCGGCCGCGGCACGCTCGAGGTCCCGGCCGAGGGGAAGGCGACCCTCGCGCCGCTCCTCGCGTCGGGCCGATCCGTCGTCGGCGTCTCCTTCGGAAGCCCCTACCTCCTCCGCGACCTCCCCGGTCTCCCGACCTACCTCTGCGCGTACGGACACCAGTCTCTCGTCCAGGCGGCGGCCGTCCGGGCGCTCTGGGGCGAGGCCCCGATCGAGGGGACGCTCCCCGTCACGATCCCCGGCGTCGCTCCGCGCGGAATGGGGATCCGGAAGGAGGCCGTGAAGTGAACCCGCTTCGCTTCGCCCGGCGCCGGCCGGGCCGCTCGCTGCTCTGCGCGGCCCTCCTCACAGCCCTTCTCCCGACCGCCCGCGCGCTCGCGGCCGCCCGCCCCCTCGAGACGGTGCCGCCGGAAACGGTCGGGCTCTCGCCGCTCCGTCTCGCCCGGATCGATGCGGTCCTCGCGGAGGCGATCGCACGCCAGGAGGTCCCGGGGGGCGTCGTCCTCGTCGGCCGACACGGGAAGGTCGCGTTCCGGAAGGCGTACGGCCACCGGTCGCTCGAGCCCGCGGTCGAGCCGATGACGACGGACACCGCCTTCGACCTCGCCTCCCTCACGAAGGGGGTCGCCACCGCCGCGAGCGTGATGACTCTCGTCGAGCGGGGCCGGATCGCGCTCGATGACCCGGTCGTCCGGTACCTGCCCGAGTTCGGCGCCGGCGGCGGGGAGCGGGAGCGGGTCACGGTCGTGCAGCTCCTGACGCACCGGAGCGGACTCGTCGCCGACGACCCGATGTCGCTCTACGAGGGGACTCCGGCCGAGATCTACGCGCGCAAGCACCGCACCCCGCTCGCGACGCCGCCCGGGCTCCGCTTCGTCTATTCCGACGCCGGCTACGAGGTCCTCGGCGAGCTCGTCCGGGCCGTCACCGGCGAGCCGTTCGACGCCTACGCCCGCCGAGCGGTCTTCGAGCCCCTCGGCATGAACGAGACCGAGTTCCGGCCTCTCGGAAGGAGGGGACGGCTTCCCGTCGGCCGGATCGCGCCGACCGAGAAGCGGGACGGCGTCTTCCTGCGCGGCGAGGTGCACGATCCGCGCGCGCGCGCCCTCGGCGGCGTCGCCGGCCACGCCGGGCTCTTCGGCACGGCGGACGACCTCGCCCGCTTCGCCCGCGCCCTCCTCGGCGACGGCGACGGCTGGCTCTCCCCCGCCGGGATCGCCGCAGCGACCCGTGTCCGCGACTACGGGGACGGCGACCTCAGGGCGCTCGGGTGGGACGTCGAGACGCATTACTCGACGAGCCGCGGCGACCTCTTTCCGCTCGGCTCCTTCGGGCACACCGGATGGACCGGGACCTCGATGTGGCTCGACCCCGCGACGGACACGTTCGTCATCCTTCTCACCGCGCGAAACCACCCCGGAGGCGCTGGGAACGCGATCCCGCTCCGGACCCGCCTCGCCAGCGTCGTCGCCGCGGCGATCGAGGACGTCCCGGCCGACGCGCTCCGGCGCGCCTCCGAGCGCCTCGCGGCGCTGGCGAGCCGACCGGAGGCTCCTCTCCCGCGCGCGGCGGAGCCGGCCGCCGAGGCCCTCCCGCTCGATGTCCGGGCCGGGGTGGACGCGCTCGAGACGTCCGGCTTCGAGGCGGTCGCCGGCCGGCGGGTGGCGCTCCTGACGAACGCGACGGGGGCGACGCGCGACGGGCGCTCGACGCTTTCCGTCCTCCGCTCGCCGCGCGCGAAGGCCGCCGGCGTGACGGTCGTACGCCTCTTCTCGCCCGAGCACGGCCTCGCCGCCGCCCTCGACGAGAAGGTCGGCGATTCGGTCGAGCCCGGCTCGGGCCTCCCCGTCGTCTCTCTCTACGGCGAGAAGCGGCGCCCCGCGCCGGAGGACCTGGCCGGCCTCGACGCGCTCGTCGTCGATCTCCAGGACGCCGGCGTCCGCTTCTACACCTACCTCACGACGATGACCTACGTGATGGAGGAGTGCGCGAAGGCGAAGGTCGCGGTCGTTGTCCTCGACCGGCCGAACCCGATCGGGGGGCTCGCCGTGGAAGGGCCGCCGGCCGATCCTGACCGGCTCTCTTTCGTCGCCGCCCACACGATCCCGATCCGGACCGGGATGACGATCGGCGAGACCGCGCGGCTGCTGAACGCCGAGAGGAAGATCGGCGCCGACCTCGCCGTGGTTCCGCTTCGCGGCTGGCGCCGCGCGCTCTGGTACGACGAGACGGGCCTCCCCTGGGTGAACCCCTCGCCGAACCTCCGTTCCGTGACTCAGGCGGCGCTCTACCCCGGCGTCGCCCTCCTGGAGACGACGAACGTCTCCGTCGGCCGCGGGACGGACGCGCCGTTCGAGCTCGTCGGCGCCCCATGGATCGACGCCGTGCGCCTCGCCCGGACGCTGAACGCCCGCTCGATCCCGGGGGTCCGCTTCACCCCGGTCACGTTCACACCCGCCTCCTCCACGCACGCCGGCGCGCTCTGCCGGGGGCTCCGGATCACGCTGACGGACCGGAACGCGCTCCGGCCCGTGACGCTCGGCCTCGAGCTCGCGACCGCACTCCGAGACCTCCATGGGGCGGAATGGAAGCGGGACCGGTTCGCCGAGCTGCTCGGCAGCGCCGCGGCCGTAACGCGGTTCGAGCGGGGCGACCCGGCCGGGACGATCGTCGCCGGCTGGGCCGCGGAGCAGATGGAGTTCGAGCGCCGCAGGGCCCGGTTCCTCCTCTACGAGTAGGCAGGCCCCTCGCCCTCGGGCCGGGCGTTCTGGTAAAACCCCGCCGCGGATTCAGACCCGAGATTCGACGAGGAGGACCCCAGATGGCCGAGACCCGCCCCGCTTCCGGTCGAGCGCGCTCCAAGGAAGAGGAGTACTTCCTCCGGGCGGAGGCCGAGCTGCTCGAGAAAGTGCGCGTCCGCGCGGCGAAAGAGGCCGAGCGGAAGGCGATGGGCGATCAGCACGGCGTCGAAGACCCCGAGATCCTCGCGGCGTTCGAGGAGGCGGGCTACGACCGCCACACGGTCCGGATCCTCCACCTCGTCCCGATCCTTCAGATCGCCTGGGTCGACGGCGAGATCTCGAAGGCCGAGCGGGAGGAGATCCTGCGCCTGGCCGCGGCGCGCGGCGTCGAGGAAGGGAGCCCGGCCCATGCCCGCCTCCTCTCCTGGCTCGACGCCCCCCCCTCCCCGCAGTTCTTCGAGAGGACGATGTCGATCCTCGCCCGCCTCATCGAGGCGCTTCCCGAGGAGCGGGAGGCCGCCCTCCAGGGCGAGATCATGACCTCCGCCCTGAAGGTCGCCTCGGCGTCGGGCGGGTTCCTCGGGCTCGGAAGCAAGGTCTCGGCGGAGGAGAAGGCCCTCCTCGCCCACTTCGCCGAGAGCTTCGAGAAGGCCCACAAGGCCGCTCTCGAAAAGGCCGAGAAGAAGGGCTGAGTCTGCGCGCCCCCGGACGCCGCCCCGCGAGCTGAGGGACGTCGGCGAATCCGGTGCTCCCAACCAGGTGCCAGGCGTGAAATCGTGTATTGTTTCTAACAATACACGATTTCACGCCTGGCACCTTAACGGGGGGCACCTTCGCGGGGCCCGCCCGTCGGGTCAGGCGTCCTTGAAGGGGATGTCCGGCCCGTCTTCGCCCGGTTCAGGGGGCGTCGGGTTCCGGAGGACCTTCAGGAAGAAGCGGACCGTGAAGAAAGCGATGACCGTCCAGGTCACCACGAGCATCGCCCAGGCAGCCGAGGTCATGACGCTCTCCTCTCCTTCCGCCGAAAGGCCACGTAGACGAGGACCCCGCAGGTCAGGAAGACGAGCGAGAGCAGGATCCGGGTCAGGTCCTTGACCATCCGCGGCGTCACCTCGCCGTTCGGCCCGTGCCAGCCTCCGGTGTCGCCGACGTGCATCAGCTTGCCGAGGACGCTCCCGGCCGACAGCGACCAGCCCTTCCCGTCGAGGAGGCCCCGGACCGCCTCGCCCCAATCCCCTCCCTCGGGCTGGACGAGGGCCCCGAGGAAGACGACTCCGAGGAAGAGCGGCGTCACGTAGGGGATGACGTAGCGGAAGACGACGGGGACTTTCATGTCCGCCCCGCGCGTAATCTCCGCCCACCCCTTCTCCATCCCGAAGATCCAGGCGAAGACGATCACCTCGAGGAGGGCGAAGACGACGAGGGAGAAGGTTCCGGTCCAGAAATCGAACTCGTCGAAGGACCCGCCCGGATAGAGCCAGACGCACCACATCCCGAGGACGAAGGTGCAGCCGCCGAAGAGGAGAGCCCCCTTCGCGCGCGCCGCGCCGAACTCGTCCGCGAGGAACGCCAGGATCGGCTGCCCCATCGCGAGCGACGAGGTGATCCCCGCGAAGAAGAGGAGGCCGAACCACATCGCGCCCGCGACCGGCGCGAACCAGCCCCAGTTGTTGAAGAGGCTCGGGAGCGTCAGGAATCCCATCGAGAAGCCGCTTCCGCCGGCCGTCGCCCCCTTCACGGCGGCCAGGCCGAGGTAGGCCGTCGCGATCGGGATCAGGAGCGACCCGCCGATGACGACCTCGACGAACTCGTTCATCCAGCCGGCGCTCGCGGCGTTCAGGGCGATGTCGCGGTCCTTCTTCACGTAGGCCGCGTAGCAGTGGATCGAGCCCATCCCGACCGAGAGCGTGAAGAAGATCTGCCCCGCCGCGGCGAGCCAGACGTTGAAGTCCTTGAGCCCCGACAGGTCCGGGTTCCAGACGAAGTTGAGGCCCGCGAGCGGGCTCTCGACGACGCCGGGGGCGTCCGTGCCGAGCGTGAGGCCCCTCACCACGAGGATGACGCCGAAGACGATCAGGAGCGGGACGCCGATCTTCGCCGCCATCTCGATCCCCTTCGCGAGGCCGCGGGAGAGGATCCAGACGTTCAGGGCGAGGGTGACGACGAAGAAGAGCGTCGCCTCGGGAGGGAGGGAGGTGATCGACCCGGCGTGCTGTCCGAGATAAGCCGGGAAGAACTCCGTCGGCGGCGTCGACCGGAACGTCCCCTTCAGGGAGTGGAAGACGTACGCGAGCGTCCACGACTCGATGTAGCAGTAATAGGCCGCGACCGTCAGGTTCGTGAAGAGGCCGAAGACGCCGATGTACTTCAGGAGCCTGCTCTTCCCCAGGCGGTCGAGCATCCCCGGGGCGGAGTGGTGGCCATACTGCCCGCCGTGCCGGCCGATCGCCCACTCGACCCAGAGGAGCGGGATCCCCATCAGGACGAACGCGACGAGGTACGGGATGAGGAAGACGCCCCCGCCGTTCTGCGCCGCCTGGGCCGGGAAGCGCAGGAAGTTGCCGAGGCCGACGGCGTTTCCGGCCATCGCGAGGACGAGCCCCGCCCTCGAAGCCCACTGTTCCTTCTGTGCCGTCATGGGCACCCCCTCTGCCGACCCGGCAGGGTAGCCGCGCTCGGGAGGGGGCGTCAACGCGAGAAACGCGGGAAGCGGGCTCTTCGCGCTCCGCCCGCGCGAGAATCCGCCCCATGAAGGTCGCCCTCCTCCAGCTCGACCTCGCCTGGGAGGACGTCCCGGCGAACCACGAACGCGCCTCCCGCCTCCTGGGCCAGGCCGCCGCCCTCGGCGCCCGCCTCGCGATCCTCCCGGAGATGTTCGCGACCGGCTTCTCGATGGACGGTCGGAAGGTCGCCCAGCCCGAAGGGGGGCCGACCGAGGCGTTCCTCCGCGAACGGGCGGCCTCCCTCGGCCTGCACGTCCTAGCGGGCGTCGCCGAGCTCGCCGAGCCGCTTCCGGCCAATCGCGCGCTCCTCGTCTCGCCGGACGGGAGCGTCTGCCGCTACACGAAGATCCACCCCTTCTCGTTCGCCGGCGAGGAGCAGGTGATGGCGAGCGGCACGGGCGTCTTCACATTCGACGTGGAGGGGCTGCGCGTGACGCCGCTCGTCTGCTACGACCTCCGCTTCCCCGAGCCGTTCCGCCTCGCGGCCGACGAAACCGACCTCTACGCCGTCCTCGCGAACTGGCCCGAGCGCCGGCGCCATCACTGGAGCCTCCTCCTGCGCGCCCGCGCGGTGGAGAACCTGGCCTTCGTCGCCGGCGGCAACCGCGTCGGCGACGGGGACGGGCTCCGGTACCTCGGCGATTCCGCCCTCGTCGGACCCTGGGGCGAGACGATCGCGTCGGCTTCCGAGCAGGAAGCGCTCCTCGTCGCCGACGTCTCGCCGGAGGCGGTCGCGGAGGCGCGGCGGAGGTTTCCGGCCCTGGCCGACCGGCGGCCGGAGAGCTACCGCCGCTGAAGCCGCCCGCGGAGCACCGGGAGCGCGAGCGCGACCGCGGAAAGGATCGAGAGGAGGAGCCCGAGCCGGAACGGGAGCGGGCGGTATGCGAGCTCGACGAGGTGCCGCCCCGCGCCGACCTCGACCTCCTGCCTCCTGCCTCCTGCCGACGCCCCCTCCGATCGACCTGCGCCGCCCGTCCACCCGGGCCACCCAGCCCGGGAAGCCTGCGTTCGCCACGACGAGGGTCCCGCCCTCCGGCGCCGTCACGTCGAGGACCCACCGCGTCGGTGTCCGCTCGAGGACCGCGACGGCCCCCTCCTCCCGGCCTTCGCGCTCGACGCGAGCCCGTGGCTTCACCCTCAGGTTCAGGAGGAGCGTCCCGTCCGGACCGGAGTAGACCTCCTCGAGGTCGAGGCCGAGCTTCTCGTTCAGCGTCGGGGCGGAGAACGCGAACCGGGGATGGAGGAGGAGGTACTTCACGTTTCAGGCGTCGAGCTCTGCCCCCCCAGGGAACGAGATCCCCCGGGGCGACGACGTCGGTGTGGGTCGGCACGCCGCGGAACAGCCCGACTCTCTCGCGCTCGGCGCGGAAGGCGCGCACGGCCAGCGCGTCGTAGCCCCTCAGGTCGTCCAGGCCGATCGAGGTCGCCGTGTTCGCCGGGAGGAACGTGTGGAGCGGGAGGACGCGGTAGGTCCCCGGATCGGCCGCGAGGCGGTCCAGGATCGGCGTCCGGAGGGGCGGGCGCTCCGGCGTGACGGCGTGGACTCCGCGCGCGGCCGACAGGAGCTCGGCCGCACAGCCGGCCGCGATCGCGAGGAGCGGAGCGGCTCGGCCCGCACGATGGGCCCGGGCCGCGAGCGCGTCGAGGCCGCGCGCGGCGAGGAGCGCGGCGGGAATCGGCAGGAGCAGGAGGGTGCGGCTCCAGCGCACGGTCGACGCGGACGCGAGGAGGTCGGAAAGCGGATTCGTGAATGCCGCGACGAGGAGGAGCGCGCTCGCGACGACGAACGTCCGGGTGTCGCGCTCCTTCCGTCCCGCGAACGCGCCGGCGAGCGCGAGCGGGAGCGCGGCGAGGGAGAGGTAGGCGGCGGCCTCGATCGGGTGCGAGCCGGGGAGCGACGAAACGCCGAAGCGAAGGAGGTCCCGGAGCGGGAGCGTCGAGACGTGGCGGTCGACGCCCGCCCAGGCGGCGCTCCGCGGCAGGTACTCCAGGAACGGAAGCAGAAACGGCGCGGCGAGGCCCGATCCGAGGATCGCCCCGGCGAGCGGCCGCGTCACGGGCCGCCGCGCAGCGGGCCCCGTCGCGAGGAGCGCGGTCGCGAGGAGAGCCCCCATCAGGGCCGTCTCCGGGCCCCGTCGCGAGGAGCGCGGTCGCGAGGAGAGCCCCCATCAGGGCCGTCTCCGGGTGCCCGCCGACGAGGACGAGCGCCGTCGTCACCGCCACCCCGACCCGGACGCCCGGGCCTTCCTCCCGTGCCGCTCGCCGCACGGCCAGCAGGAGCCACGGCACCGCCGCCGCCGTCAGCGTGTGCGGGTGCTCGAGCCACGCGACGAACGGGCCCGAGAGACCGCAGACCGACGCCGCGAGGAGCGAGGCGGAGCGGGAACGACCGAGGTCGCGCGCGAGGAGGTATCCGCCCTAGGCCGAGACGAGGAGCCGGAGGAGGAGAGTGACGTTCCAGCCCGGGAAGAGCGGCAGCGCGAGCGCCGGCCAGAGGAGCGGCGAACCGAGCGCGGACTGCGCGTTCCCGAGGAGCGGCTGGCCCGCCTCCTGGTGGGGATTCCAGAGCGGCAGGCGGCCGGCCCGGAGCTCCGAACGCGCGAGCTCGACCCACGGGACGAACTGCCAGATCGGGTCCGAGAGCGCGGACGCGGAGGGTGAGAGCGCCGGGCGTCCGAGAGCGGGCGCCCACGGCCAGAGGTGCCCGCGGATGCCGTCCGAGAGGAGGAGCCCACGGTGCATCCCGAGGGCGCCCCCGACGAGGAGCGAAGCGGCGAGGAGCGCGCCGACGGCGCACGACACCCGGACGGCGCGGTCCGGGCCGCTCAAGCCCCGGGCCTCAGCGCTCCCGCCGCCGGATCGCGGAGACGAGCGCGGCTCCGTCGGACGCCTCGAGGAGGTCGGCGACGGTCTCCTCCTGCCGCAGGAGCCGGGCGACCTGCGCCAGGAACTGGAGGTGCTCGACGGTCGCGGAAGCGGGCGAGGCGAAAGCGAGAACGACCCGGATCCCCTGCGGGCCGGACGCGTAGACCCCCGCGCCGTTCACCCCGAGAGCGCCGACGATGCGGCCGAGGCGCGGGACGCGCGCGTGTGGAAGCGCCACGGCGCCGAACGACGTCGACCCGGCCCCCTCGCGGTTTCGGATCCCCTCGAGCGCCCCGTCCGCGGCCTCCTCGGAGAAGCCCTCCGCGAGGAGGACGGGCCGGAGGAGCCGCTCGACGGCGTCCTCGGGGCTCAGCGCCGAGAAGCCGGCCTCGACCCGGCCGCGGGCGAGGATCGAGGAGAGCCGCGTCTCGACGGCCGACTCGCGCCCGGACACGCAGCGTCCTCCACGCCGGGCATGATCGTGCCGCGCCGCGGGAGAGGCAAGCGAAAACTCCCGTACCGCTAAGATCGACGACCGACATGAGCCTGACGCTTCTCGACTGGGGGATCGTCCTCGCCTACTTCGCGCTGTCGATCGGGATCGGCCTCGCCTTCACGAAGAAGGGGGGCGAGTCGCTCGAGGAGTACTTCGTCGCCGGGCGCTCCGCGCCGTGGTGGCTCGCGGGCGCGGCGATGATCGCGACCACGTTCGCGGCCGACACGCCGCTCGTCGTGACGGGCCTCGTCGCCAAGCACGGCGTCGCCGGGAACTGGCTCTGGTGGAACATGGTCCTGAGCGGGACGCTCACGGTCTTCCTCTACGCGCGGCTCTGGCGGCGGGCGCGCGTGATGACCGACGTCGAGTTCGCCGAGGTCCGCTACTCCGGCCGTCCGGCCACGTTCCTCCGCGGCTTCCGGGCCATCTACCTCGCGCTTCCGATCAACCTCATCATCATGGGCTGGGTGACGCTCGCGATGGTGAAGATCCTCGGCATCGCGCTCGGGATCCCGCCCGTCTGGGCCGTCGGCGTCTGCTTCGTCATCACGGTCGCCTACTCCGCGGCGGCCGGCATCCGGGCCGTCCTCTGGACCGACCTCGTGCAGCTCGTCGTCATGGTGGCGGCCGTCGTCGTCCTCGCGGTCTACGCCGTCGGGGCCGTCGGCGGCATGGGGCCGCTGAAGGAAGGGCTCGCCGCGCACTTCGGCTCTCTCGACGCCGCGCTCTCGATCGTGCCGCCGGCCGGCTCGCCGTGGATGCCCGCCATCGCGCTCCTCACCTTCCTCGCGGTCCAGTGGTGGGCCGCGTGGTACCCCGGGGCCGAGCCGGGGGGAGGGGGCTACGTCGCGCAGCGGATCTTCTCGGCGCGGAGCGAGCGGGACGGCGTCCTCGCGACGCTCTTCTTCAACGTCGGCCACTACGCTCTCCGGCCCTGGCCCTGGATCGTCACCGGCCTCTGCACCGTCCTCCTCTACCCGGGCGGCGTGGAGGTCGCCGGGAAGAAGGACGTCGAGGCGGCCTACGTGCAGGCGATGGTCGACCTCCTCCCGGCCGGGTGGAAGGGCTTCCTCCTCGCCGGTTTCGCCGCGGCCTACATGTCGACGATCGCGACGCACCTGAACTGGGGCGCGAGCTACCTCGTCAACGACGTCTACCGGCGCTTCCTGAAACCGGACGCGAGCGAGAAGCACTACGTCCACGCCGGGCGCCTGACGACGGTCTTCCTCTTCCTCGCCTCGATCGTCGTGACGCTGAACCTCGGGACGATCGAGGGGGCGTGGCGCTTCCTCCTCGCGCTCGGGAGCGGCACCGGCCTCGTCCTGATCCTCCGCTGGTACTGGTGGCGGATCAACGCCTGGAGCGAGATCTCGGCGATGGGGTCCTCCGGCGTCGTCTCCCTCGCCGCCATGGCGTGGTTCGCACGCCCCGGAGCGATCGCGCCCGGACCCGGCGCGGACTTCGAGGCGCAGGCGAAGACGATGCTCGTGACGGTCGTCGTCTC
>JADHED010000658.1_pt1 | contig 37626 bp, 19 predicted proteins | sample 8952041 | NCBI WGS metagenome assembly JADHED01 (sample SAMN16124423, study PRJNA663239) | bioreactor sludge metagenome | isolation source: sludge (control) | place: India:Bengaluru | collected 2018-09-08 | reverse complement strand
CGGGGCGCGTGAGTATCGGCTACACGGTTATGCCGAACGTCGGCGTCTCGCCGCGCGCCGCGACGATAACGGTTGGCACGCAGACTGTCGCGATTGCACAGAAGGGCGCGCTGGCGGTGGCGTCGATCGCGCCAGCGGCCGGGCTGACGTCCGGCGGGCGGTCGGTCAGCATTGGCGGGACCAACTTCGTGGACGGCGCGGTGGTGACCATCGGCGGCCAGCCGGCCACCGTGCACGGCGTGACGGCCACCGCGCTCGACGTCACCACGGGGCCGTGTCCCGAGGGCGTGGCCGACGTGCGCGTTGCGCTTCCCGATGGCGCGGTGGCGACGCTGGCGGCCGCCTTCACGTGCCTGGCCCCCGACGCCGACCCGGACGGCGACGGCGCCGGCAACGCCCGGGAACTGGCCGAGGGCACCGATCCCCTGCAGGCCCACGTGCAGTACTTCGCCGAAGGCGCCTCCACAGAGTTGTTCCGCGCCGAGTTCGCGTTCCTGAACACCGACGCGACGCGTGCCGCGTCGGCGGTCCTCGAGCTGCAGACCGGCGACCACCGCCTCGTCGAGCACGCGATCTCCGTGCCGCCGCGGGCGCAGGTCACGCTCGACGTCGCCGACGTGCCCGGCCTGGGACCCGCCGAGTTCGCCACGCTCGTCCGGAGCTCGCTGCCGCTGGTCGCCGACCGCACGATGACCTGGGGCGCGGGGGGGAACGGGAGTCATGCGGAGACGTCGGTGGCCGCGCCGGCCGTCACCTGGTACCTCGCCGAAGGCGCGACGCATTCCGGCTTCGACCTGTTCTACCTGCTGCAGAACCCCGGGCCCACCGACACCGAGGTGGAGGTGACGTACTTGCTACCCGCCGGACGGCCACCCATCGCCGAGAAGTACTCGGTGGCGGCCCGAGGCCGTACCACCGTGTGGGTGGACACGATCGCCGCGCTGGCCGACACCGACGTCTCGGCGGTGGTGCGTTCGCTCGACGGCGTGCCCATCATCGTCGAACGGGCGATGTACAAGACCGGGCACGGGCAGCACTTCGACGCGGGGCACGACAGCGCGGGCGTGACCGTGCCGGCGACGGCGTGGTTCCTGGCCGAGGGCGCGACGGGGCCCTATTTCGACCTGTTCGTGCTGATCGCGAACCCGGGCGAGACCGACGCGGAGATCGAGGCGCTCTACCTGCTCGACGACGGGCGGACGATGAGCCGGCGGCACCGGGTGGCGGCGCACAGCCGGTTCAACATCTGGGTCGACCTGGAGGAGTGGCCGGAAGGGTCGGGGGAGCATCCGCTGGCCGACGTCGCGGTCTCCACCGTGATTCGCTCGCTCAACGACGTGCCCGTCGTGGTGGAGCGCGCGATGTGGTGGCCGGGCACGTGGTGGGAGTGGCGCGAGGCGCACAACTCGCCCGGGGCGACCGCGACGGGCACGACGTGGGGCGTGGCGGCGGGCGAGGTGGGCACCGACGCTCGCCGCGTGGACACGTTCCTGCTGGTCGCCAACACCTCGCCCTTCCCCGGCGAGGCCGTCGTCACGCTCTACTTCCAGGCCGGGGCGCCGGTGACGCGCCGCTACCCACTGCGTCCCAACAGCCGCACCAACGTGTGGGTGAACGTGGACTTCCCCGAAGCCGCGGGGCGGCGCTTCGGGGCCGTGGTGGAGAGCGTGGTGGCGCAAGAGCAGTCCCAGGCGGCGCAGGTGGTCGTCGAGCGGGCGATGTACTCGGATGCGGGGACCGTGAAGTGGGCGGCGGGGACGAACCTGCGCGCCGCGAGGATCGAGTGACGCCGGGGGCGCCTGGGCGTGGGCGTGGGCGTCGGGGGCGTTGGGGGGGCGTTGGGGTCAGAACTTGAAGGGGGGCGTTGGGGTCAGACCTTGAATTTCAACATCGCGATCGGGGCCGATCGACGGGCTGTCTCAGTGAGGTGGTCCGGCTCGAACGACGAAATCCGCAGTTCGCGCGGTCGGAGGGTGTGAGCTTTCAGGTCGGGGACCGGTCCCCGTGAGGACCGGCCCAGTCTCCTGGGTTCCGAGGTGAGGACTGCCGAAGGTTCACGGCCCCTGCGCCGGCCCCAGCCGCAGTTGGCCTCGGGTGCCACTCGCTCCTCGACCCCGCCCGGGCGTGACGTGGTCGCCTCCAGGGGCGGAGATTCGTCGTTCTGGCGACACCGCGATGCGATTCCGACAATGACGACGGGCGTGCGCGCGATGTTGAAATTCAAGACCTGACCCCGAGGTCGGCCGGGTACAATCCGGGGCGGCATGGGGCGAAGGCGCACGATCGCCATCACAGCCGGCGTGCTCCTGGCCATCGGCGCGGGCTGGACAGCCTGGCACGCCACTCGGCCGGACGCCGGGCCCGCCTCGCCGTCGCCCGCACCCGCCGGGGCCACGTCGGCACCCGCCCCGCCGCCCCCCGCGCGCAGCCTCCTGCTGGTCACCATCGACACGCTGCGCGCCGACCGCGTCGGCGCCTACGGCTACGCCCGCGCACGCACGCCCGCCTTCGACGCCATCGCCCGGGAAGGCACCCGCTTCGCGCGCGCCTACGCGCCCGCACCGATCACGCTGCCGAGCCACGCCACCCTGCTGACGGGCCGCTACCCTCCTGGCCACGGCTCCCGCCACAACGGCATGCGCATCCGCGACGACCTGCCGACGCTGGCCTCGCACCTGCGCGGCGCCGGCCTGTCCACGGCCGCATTCGTCTCGGCCTTCCCGCTCGACCCGCGGTTCGGCCTGGCCGCCGGCTTCGACACCTACGACGCGCGCCTCCCACGCAGCGGCGACGGGCGCCCCGTCAACGAGCGGCCAGGGCACGCCACCGTCGATGCGGCGCTCGCCTGGCTCGCCACCCATCGCGATCGCCCGTTCTTCCTGTGGGTGCACCTGTTCGAACCGCACGCGCCCTACGAGGCGCGAGAGGGCGTCCCGGCCGATGCCCCCGCCGAGGCGCGCTACGACGCCGAGATCGCCGAGGCCGATCGCCAGGTGCGGCGCGTGCTCGACGGCCTCGGCGCGGCCAGGCCCTCGACGATCGTCGCCATCACGTCGGACCACGGCGAGGCGTTCGGCGAGCACGGCGAGGTGGGACACAGCGTGTTCGTCTACGACACGACCCTGCGGGTGCCGCTCGCGCTCGCGGGGCCCGGCGTGCCCCGCGGCCGCGTCCACGAGACGCCGATCGGCCTGGCCGACCTGGCGCCGACGGTGTTGTCGCTGCTCGGCGCGCCTCCTATGGATGCCGACGGCGTCGACCTCTCGCCCGCCCTCGGCAGCCAGGACACGACCTCCGCGCGCGTGCTGTATGCGGAATCGTACGCGCCACTGCTCGACTTCGGCTGGAGCCCGCTGCGCAGCATCCGCGCGGGGCCCTGGAAGTTCATCGAGGCGCCGAGGCCGGAGTTGTTCGACCTCGCGACCGACTCCGCCGAATCGCACGACCTCGCGGCACGTTCGCCCGCGGAGATCGCGCGCCTTGCCACCGAGCTCGCCCGCTTCGGGTCCGGGTCGCTGACCTTGCGCTTCGGCCTCGACGCCGAGGCGGCGTCGCGCCTCGGCGCGCTCGGCTACGTCTCGGCGTCCCCCGCGCAGCCGGCCGACGGTCGCCGCCCGGACCCCAAGGACCGCCGCGCGATCGCGGAGCGGCTCGCCCTGGTGTTCTCCGGTGAACTGCCGCCAGATCGCCAGGCAGAGGCCCTGCGCGCCGTGCTGCGTGAGGAGCCGGGCAACGCCCAGGCCCACCTGCGACTCGGCACCCTGCTGTCGTCGCGCGGCGATTGCGCGGGAGCCGACCCGCACCTGCGGGCCGCGATCGCCGCACGCGTGCCCTCGGCCGACCCCTACATCTCGCTCGCCTTCTGCCTCCGTGCCGCCGGCGACGCGCGGGCGGCGCGCGGCGTGCTGGCCGCCGCGCGCAAGGTGGAGCCCGGCAACCCGGTCGTGGAGGCGAACCTCGGCCTGCTGGCGTTCGACCAGGGGCACCTCGACGAGGCCATCGAGGCACTGGGAGCGGCGGTGCGCATCGACCCGGACCTCCACGAGGCCCGCTTCGTCCTCGCCCGCGCGCTGGCGCGCGCCGGCCGCCTCGGCGCCGCGCGCGACCACGCGCGCGCCTTGCTCGATCGCCTGCCCGCCGACGCCCCGCAGCGCGCGGAGGTCCAGCGCCTGCTCGAGGCCCTCCGATGACGCAGGCGCGCGCACGTCGCCTTCGACGCGTCCTGGCGGCGCTCATCGTGGCGGTGACCGCCACGGCCCCCTCCTGCCGCCGTGACACCAACCCCGCCGCCCCCGCTGCGGTCCCCCCGGACATCGTCCTCGTCACCATCGACACGCTGCGCGACGACCGGGTCGGCCCGCGGCTGACGCCGGCGCTCGCGGGCCTCGCCGCGCGCGGCACCCGGTGCACCCGCGCGTGGACGGTGGCGCCGCTCACGCTGCCCGCGCACGCGAGCCTGATGACGGCGACCCGGCCGCCCCGCCACGGCGTGCGGCTCAACGGCGTCCACCGCCTCGGGGACGGCCTGCCGACCCTGGCCGGCGTGCTGCGCGAGGCGGGCTACGACAACGCCGCGTTCGTCGGGGCGTACGTCCTGGACCGCCGGTTCGGGCTCGACAACGGCTTTCACACCTACGACGACCAGGTACCGCGCACGCCCGAGGCCAGCACGCGACTGGAGGCGGAACGCAAGGCGGAGGTCGTGGTCGACCGCGCGTTGGCGTGGATGGCGGACCCCGTTCGCGCCGGGGCGCGCCCGCGCTTCCTATGGGTGCATCTCTACGACCCGCATGCGCCGTACGACCCGCCGGCGGCCTACCTCGCACGGGCCGGCGGGCGGCCCTACGACGGGGAGATCGCCTACGCCGACGCGCAGGTCGCCCGCCTGCTCGAGGCGATCGCCGCCGCCGGGCGCACGGAACGAACGCTGATCGCGGTGGCGGGCGATCACGGCGAGAGCCTCGGCGAGCACGGCGAGGCGACGCACGGCATGCTGCTCTACGAGCCGGCCGTGCGCGTGCCCGTGATCCTGGCGGGGCCGGGCGTCCCGGCTGGCGCCCACGACACGCCCGTGAGCCTGATCGACCTCGCGCCCACGCTCCTGGCTCGCGCCGGGGTTCGGGCGCCGGCGGCGTGGCAGGGCGTCGACCTGTTCGCGTCGGGGCGCGTCACCGGGACCGGCGAGGCGTACTTCGAGACGCAGTATCCGGAGGTGATGGGCTGGAGCCCGCTGGCCGGGGTCACCGACGGTGACTGGAAACTGGTGCGGGGGGGCGCCGCCGAACTCTACGACCTCGGTCGTCCCGACGCCGAGTCGAGTAATCTCGTGGGCGCGCGCGCGCAAGTGGCCGCGGCCCTCACGTCTCGTGTCGAGGCGCTCACGGCGGGGGCGGCGCGGCCGGGGCGTACTCCCGTGCCGGCGGACGCCCAGGAACGCCTGCGCGCGCTCGGTTACGTCGGCGGCGCGCCCTCGGTCCGCGAGCACGCGGTGCGACCCGACGCGTCCCGCCACATCGAGCAGTGGGTGCGCCTCGAGGAGGCGCTCACCCTGCTGAACGGACGCCGCGCGGAGGAGGCCCTGGCCGTCCTGGCGGACCTCGCACGCGAGGCGCCCGAGGCGCCGGTGGTGCAGTCCACCTACGCGCGCACGCTGAAGGAGACGGGACGGCTGCGCGAGGCGCTGCGCGCCTACCGGACCGCCGCGCGCCGCTGGCCCGACGACCCGCAGGTCCTGCACGACCTCGCCGTCGCCGCGCGCGCGGCTGGCGCGGCCGTCGAGGCACGGCGCGCCGAGGAGGCCGCCGTCGCCCTCGATCCCGGCAACCCGCTCGCCCATCACGGCCTGGGCCTGCTGCTGGCCGACGCGGGCGACGACGCGGGCGCGCGGGCCGCGTTCGCGCGGGCCGTCGATCTGGACCCCGCCCACGCGCCGTGGCTGGTCGACCTCGCCAACGCGAGCCGCGCGACCGGCGACCTCGCGGCCGCCGAAGGCGGCTACCGTCGCGCCCTGGCGCTCGATCCCCGCTCGGTCGACGCGCTCAATGGCCTCGCCGTGCTTCGCGTGCAGGCGGACCGTCCCGGCGAGGCGGTCGACCTGCTGCGCCGGGCGCTCGCCGTCGAACCGGGCTTCGTGGAGGCGCGGCTGAACCTCGGCATCGCCGCCCAGCAGGCGGGCGACGTCGCGACGGCGCGCGCGGCCTACACCGAGGTGCTGCGGGCGCCAGCGGGGTTCCGCCGCGAGCGCCAGGCGGCCGCCACCCTGCTGGCGGCCCTGCCCCCGGCACGGTGATCCCCCCACGCGCCTCCGGAATTCCGGAGGCGCGCGCCAACTTTCCGGATCTCCAGTTGGTCCCGCCTCCCGGCCGGTCCGTCACAGGCCAAAATTCCTAATCATTCGAAAGAGTGTCTCGATAGATTCCAAGCTCAGCCGTTGGGCACGAGACATGCAAGTTCGAGGGCCAAACCTACTTCGGCCCGTGGCCGCCCACCCGACGGGGTGGCGCCCGAGATCCCCGGCGACCGCCGGCGGACGGTGGCGTGGCGGTGGCGGGCACGACGGTTGGCCGGCGGCCGCACGCGTCGACGCCGGCCGGGAGGGCCTATGCGGAGAATCGCCCCAGTTCTCGCGCTGCTGTGTCTCGTCGCGACCCGTGTCGCCTTCGCGCAGCAGACCTCTGGCACCATCGCCGGCCTCATCAGGGACGCGCAAGGCAGCGCCGTCCCCGGGGTCACCGTCACGGCCACCAACACGGCCACGGGCTTCTCCCGCGCGGTCGCGAGCGAGACCACGGGCGGCTACCGCATCGGTTCGCTCCCGGTCGGCACCTACGACGTCATCGTGGAACTCACCGGCTTCCAGCGCGTCGAGCGCAAGGGCATCATCGTCAACGTCGGTTCCGAGGTTGATCTGGACTTCACGCTTGCCGTCGCCGGCCTCGCCGAGACCGTCACCGTGACCGGCGAGAGTCCCCTGATCGAGACGTCGAGCTCCGACGTCGGCGGGGTGGTGGACACGGGCCGCATCGAGAGCATGCCGCTCAACGGCCGGCAGTTCGCCAACCTCGCCGCGACGATCCCTGGCGTTGGCCTCGGCTTCCACTCCGACCCCACCAAGAGCACGCAGTTCGCCCCGCAGATCGGCGGCGGCAACGGCCGCAACATCAACTACCAGATCGACGGCGGCGACAACAACGACGACACGGTGGGCGGGCTGCTGCAGCTCTTCCCGCTCGAGGCGATCCAGGAGTTCAACCTCGTCACCTCGCGCTACAAGGCCGAGTACGGCCGCAGCAACGGCGGCGTGATGAACATCGTCACCAAGAGCGGCACCAACGAGCTGCGCGGGTCGTGGTTCACGATGCTCCGCGACAAGGCGCTGAACTCGCAGACCGAGACCGAGAAGCTGCAGGGCATCGAGAAGCAGGACTATCGCCGCTGGCAGTACGGCGGGTCGTTCGGCGGGCCCATCGTGCGCGACAAGGCCCACTACTTCGCGGCGTTCGAGCGCACGCAGCAGGACACCTACCAGGGCGTGGACACCGAGGGCCTGTTTCCCTCGCTCGACGGCATCTTCGCGACGCCCTACCGAGAGACGCTGTTCACGGCGAAGGTCAACTACGCGCTCAACTCCAAGAACTATCTGGCCGTGCGCTACGGCCGCAACGAGAACTCGCAGCCCTACGGCGCCGGACCGCAGGCGCCGCCCAACAACTGGGGCACCAGCGAGAACACCTTCAACTCCATCAACCTCAACCACAACTGGGTGCTCGGCACGAAGGGTTTGAACGAGTTCATCTTCCAGTACGCCGACTTCCGCAACCACATCGGCGCCAACAGCAACGACGTCTACCAGGAGTTCCCCAACGGGGTCACCGTGGGCCAGAGCCCCAACACCCCGCAGACCACCGAGCAGAAGAAGTACCAGTTCCGCGACGACTTCTCCTGGTACAAGGCAGGCTGGGGCGGCATCGGGCACTCCTTCAAGACCGGCGTGAACTTCATCAACGAGCCGCGGCTGTTCATCACGTTCAACTCGGCCAAGGGCGTGGAGCGCTACACGCACCTCACCGACGACGTGAACGGGCCCATTCGCGTCGTGCAGATCGACGACGGCGACTCGAGCGCCAACATCCCGCTGAAGCAGTTCGCGTGGTACGTGCAGGACGACTGGCGCGTCACCGACCGCCTGACGCTGAACCTCGGCCTGCGCTTCGACGTGATCACCGGCTACCAAATCGACCAGACGCGCAACACGAACTACGTCGCGATCCAGGCCGCGGGCGCAGCGGGGCTGCTCAAGGGGATCAGGGGCCTCGAGAACGCGGGGCTGGAGCCGAAGGAAGACTGGAACAACTGGCAGCCCCGCGTCGGCATGGCGTACGACATCTTCGGGAACGGGAAGGACGTGGTGCGGGCCGGCTGGGGCATCTACAACGACATGGGGTACACGAACTCGAACGTGCTGTTCGCCGCCAGCGACGCGCAGAGCCAGGGGTTCGGCTCGGTGTTCTCGGTGGACAACGCGGCCGGCATCCGGAATCCTGACGGCAGCTTCTTCCGGGTGGGGCAGCCCCTCTCCAACATCGTCTCGCAGAACCAGGCAGACCCCAGCGCCGGCCGTCCGCTGTTCGGCCAGTGGGTGGATCCGCGCCTCGAGACGCCCTACACGCGCCAGTTCGCCGCCGGCTGGAGCCACGAGCTGATGACGAGCACGGTGATCACGATGGACGTGGTGGTCAACCGCGGCTACGACCTCAACACGCGGCCGCGCATCAACACGCGGCCCGTGGGGCAGCCCACGGCGGCCCGACGCGTCGCGGCGATCGTCCCGCTCAACCCCAACGCGGCGGGCACCCGCCCCGGGGTCAGCGACGGCAAGAGCGAGTACAACGCGCTGATCCTCGGCTTCAAGCGCCGGATGTACAAGGGGATCGACCTCACCGCCACCTACACCCTGGCGAAGGCCAAGAGCACCGCCGGCACGGCTTCCGACGAGTTGAACCAGAACAACCTGCAGGAGGCCGAGCTGTACTACGACGACCCGCGCGTGTACGGGCCCACCAGCCGCACGGACGCGCGCCACACCGGCAACGTCTCGGCCGTCATCCAGGCCCCCTGGGGCATCACCATCTCGCCGTTCTTCCTCTTCCGGTCGGCGTTGCCCGTGTCGACGACCGAGGGCGTCGACCTGAACCGCAACGGCGAGAACAACGATCTGCCGGCCAAGGCTTATGCGTTCGACGGCGTGGGCAAGCCGCCGAAGGAGATCGGGGACTGCAAGACGTGGAACTGCAGCCGCGGCGCCAAGCGCACGCAGGTCAACCTGCGCGTCAGCAAGGCGTTCCCGCTGGCGGGCTGGGGCCGGATCGAGGCGATCGGCGAGGTGTTCAACCTGTTCAACGCCAAGAACCCGACCGCGTTCGTCACCAACCGCCAGTCGTCGAACTTCATGCAGCCCACCGAGTACGCCGGCGACTTCCAGAACACCGAGCAGCGCGTGGGCCAGATCGGCTTCCGCTTCTCGTTCTGACGCCACGCTGGCTGGCGCGCGCCAGGCGGTCGCCGGGGCAGGGCCCCGGCGGCCGCTCGGCGGGTGGTACCATTCCGGCCACCATGTGCCCGCCCCGCCCGCTGCCTGCCTCCATCGTCGTCCGCCTCGCCGCCGCGCTGTTCCTGCTCGTCCCGCTCGCCGCCGCTGCCCAGCCCGTCCGCCCGGTCACGGCGGTCCTGCCGCCCGAGTTGCCCTGGAGCGGCAAGAGCGAGGCGCTGGCGCGCCCGGCCACCGACCCGTGGGCCACCCCCGCCGAGGCGAGCGGTCTCACCGCCACCCCGCGGTACGACGAGACGATCGCCTGGCTGCAGAAGCTCGTCGCCGCCTCGCCGGACCTGCGGATGGTTTCGATCGGGACGAGCCCGGAGGGGCGCCGGCTCTGGATGGTGATCGCCTCGCGCGACCGCGCGTTCAGCCCGCGCGACGCCCGCGCCACCGGCAAGCCCGTCGTGCTGGCCCAGGCGGGCATCCACGCCGGGGAGATCGACGGCAAGGACGCGGGCCTGATGCTGCTGCGCGACATGACGGTGGGCGGCACCGCGCGCGACGTGCTCGACCAGGCCATCCTGCTCTTCGTGCCCATCTTCAACGTGGACGGGCACGAGCGCTTCTCGGCCCACACGCGCATCAACCAGCGTGGGCCGGCGGAGGGCGGCTGGCGCGCGAACGCCCGCGGGCTCAACCTCAACCGCGACTACGCGAAGCTCGACACCGAGGAGATGCGCGCCCTGGTGGCGGTGCTCGACGAGTGGCGCCCGCACCTCTACCTCGACCTGCACGTCACCGACGGCGCCGACTACCAGGCCGACATCACCTACGGGTTCAACGGGCCGGCCCACGCCTCGCCGGCCATCGGCCGCTGGCTGGAGGGGGTGGCCTCGCCGGCCATCGACGCCGACCTGCGCGCGATGGGCCACCATCCGAGCGGACTGCTGCAGTTCGTCGCCGAGGGCGACCCGGTGAAGGGCGTGCACGGCTGGTGGGCCGAGCCGCGCTTCTCCAACGGCTACGGCGACGTGCGCCACGTGCCGACCATCCTCCTCGAGAACCACTCGCTGAAGTCGTACCGCCGCCGCGTGCTCGGCACGCGCGTGTTCCTGGAGAGCGTGCTGCGGCTCGCCGGCCGCGAGCGCGCGAGCCTGGCGGCCGCCATCGACGCCGACACGGCCGCGCGCCGCGATCCGGTGGTGCTGGCGTGGACGCCCGATCCCGCCCGCACCCGCCCGATCGAGATCGGGGCGGTGGCCTCGCGCGTGCGCCGCTCCGAGGTCACGGGCGCCGACGTCATCGAGTGGACGGGCACGCCCGAGACGCGCACGGTGCCGTTCCGGCCGATGGACGCCCCGGGTGCCACGGTGCGGCGGCCGGCGGCCTACCTGGTGCCGCCCGCCTGGCGCGAGGTGATCGAGCGGCTCTCGGCCCACGGCATCCGCACCGAGGTGCTGCCGGAGGCGCAGACGCTCGAGGTCGAGATGTACCGGGTGCCGGAGGCCAAGGTCGGCGCCACCGCCGTCGAGGGACGCGTCCTGGTGGACCCGGGCACGCCCGTCCTCGAACGGCGCCGCGAGACCTTTCCCGCGCTCACCGTCCGTGTGCCAACCGACCAGCCGCTCGGCGACCTCGCCATCGCGCTGCTCGAGCCCCACGCGCCCGACGCGTTCTTCCGGTGGGGGTTCTTCCTCGGCGTGCTGCAGCCCACCGAGTACGCGGAGGCCTACATCATGGTGCCCACGGCCGAGCGGATGCTGGCCGAGGACCCGGCGCTGAGGGCCGCCTTCGAGCAACGGCTGGCCGAGGATCAGCAGTTCGCCGCCAACCCGCGGGCGCGCCTCCGGTGGTTCTACGAGCGCACGCCCTACGCCGACGAGCGCGTGCGGCTCTACCCCGTCGCGCGGGAACCGGGGCGGCGTTGATATGATGGCGCCGCCGCGCCCGCGGCCCCGATGACCGACGAGATCCTGATCATCTTCCTGCTGCTGGTCGCCAACGGCGTCTTCGCCATGTCGGAGATCGCCGTGGTGACCGCGCGGCGCGTGCGCCTCCAGCAACGCGCGGAGGAGGGCGACAAGCGCGCCCGCGCGGCGCTCGCCCTCGCGACCAATCCCACCAACTTCCTGTCCACCGTGCAGGTGGGCATCACGCTGGTGGGCATCTTCGCCGGCGCCTACGGCGGCGCCACGCTCACCGAGCAGCTCCAGGCGCACCTGGCGCAGTTCCCGCTGGTGGCGCCCTACGCCGAGGCGGTGGCGCTGGTGATCGTCGTGTCGACCATCACGTATTTCTCGCTGGTGATCGGCGAGCTCGTGCCCAAGGCCATCGCGCTCAGCAACCCCGAGCGCGTCGCCTCACTGGTGGCCGCCCCGGTCGCGATGGTGGCGCGCGTGGCCACGCCGCTGGTCACCGTGCTGTCGTGGTCCACCACGCTGGTGCTCAAGCTGATCCGCATCAAGCCGCCGGCCGAGTCGTCGGTGACCGAGGAGGAGATCCGCGCGCTCCTCAAGCAGGCGACGGTGAGTGGCGACATCGCCCCCGAGGAACAGGAGCTCGTCGAGCAGGTGTTCCGGCTGGGGGATCGGCGGGTGGGCGCCATCATGACGCCCCGCCACGACATCGAGTGGGTGGACATCCAGGACGGGATGGCGGGCCTGCGCGGCCACCTGGCCGAGGCCACGCACGCGAAGATCCTCTTCTGCGACGGCGGGCTCGACACCGTGCTGGGCTTCGCCCGCGCCGAGGACCTGCTGGTGCAGCTGCTGGCCACCAACGCCCTCGACGTCCGCTCGGCCCTGCAGACGCCGCTCGAGGTGCCCGCGACGCTCACCGTGCACCAGCTGCTCGACCGCTTCCGCGGCACGCACGTGCACTTCGCGCTGGTGCTCGACGAGTTCGGCGCCATCGAGGGCCTGGTGACGCCCACCGACGTGCTCGAGAGCCTGGTCGGCGAGATCCCGACCGCCGCCGACGCCGAGAGCGGCCCGGTGGTCCAGCGCGAGGACGGCAGCTGGCTGGTGGACGGCGCGCTCCGCCTGGAGGACCTGGCGGAGGACGTGGACCTGGGCTCGCTGCCGGAAGACGAGGTCGGCAGCTACCACACGCTGGCGGGCTTCGTGATGACGCGGCTGGCGCGCGTCCCGCGCGCCGGCGATCACTTCACCTGGGGCGGGTTCCGCTTCGAGGTGATGGACATGGACGGCCGGCGCGTGGACAAGGTGCTCGTCGCCCGCGTCGCGCGCGAGCCGGCCGCGGAAGGCTAGTCAGGGACTACCGCCCCGCCAGCTCCTCGTCGATCACCTTCGCGAACGCCTCGAGCGGCTGCGCGCCGGTGAGCAGCCGCCCGTTCACGAAGAACGCGGGCGTGCCGCTCAGCCCGAGCCGCTCGGCCTGCTCCATGTCGCGCTGGATGCCGGCCTCGTGCCGGTCCGACGCGAGGCACTGCTCGAAGGCCGCCACGTCGAGGGCCGCCGCGGTGGCCAGCTTCCGCATCGACTCGGGCGACACGTCGGTGCCCACCAAGCCGGCGTACGCGGCGTCGTGGAACTCCCAGAACTTCCCCTGCTCGCCCGCGCAGCGCGCGGCCTCGCTCACGCGCCGGGCGTTGGGGTGCAGGCCGTCGAGCGGCAGGTCCTTGTAGACCAGGCGCACCTTGCCCTTGTAGCGCTCCAGCACCTGCAGCAGCGTGGGCTGGACGGTGCGGCAGTAGGGGCAGTGGAAGTCCGAGAACTCGACGATGGTGACCGGTGCGGACACGTCACCGCGGATCGGCGCGCCGTCCACCTCCACCGAGGCGCGCCGGACGGGCGGCGCCTCGAGGGTGACGGCCACCTTCGCGCCGGCCCGCAGCGCGTCGAGGAAGGCCGTCGCGCGGGCCTCGATGCCCTGCATCTCGAGGTAGCGCTTGATCTGGTCGCGGATGTTGGGCGCGTTCGGCAGCCGCGCCTTGTTCGCCTCGAAGAAGCGCGTGACCTCCTCGTCGGTCACCGGCGCGATCTTGTCGTGGATCTCGGCCTTGCGCAGCGCGTCCACCGAGATCTGGCGGCGCGCGGCCTCGCGCGCCATGAGCCGCTCGCCGATCAGCTGCTCGAGCCGCTGCCGCTTCATCTCGTAGATCTGCTGCTCGAGGCGGCCGAGCTCGGCGCCGACGGCCGCCTCGAGCTGGGCCGCCGTGATCGGGTCGCCGTCCACGGTGGCCACCACCGTCGCGGCCGCCGGCGCGGCGGCCGCGCTCGACTGGGGCGAGGCGGCCATCCCGTTGCCGGACGTGAAGGCGAAGAAGCCGCCGGCGCCGATGGCGACGACGGCGGCGGCGAGCGCGAGGTTGCGGGCAGACGTGGACATGCGTGGTCGTGGGCGGGCGTACGCGGCGTCCCCCGACACGCCGGGGGCGCGGCCATCCGGATGTCGTCAGCTTATCCCGAAACCGGGCCCTCCGCCTCGGCCTCGAGGTGGGCCTCCCGCAGCGCCTGCCGCGCCAGCCGCGTCACGTACACCGTCACGCCGACGGTGGCGAGCAGCCCGAGGCCCGCCAGCGTGTACCACGAGGCGTCACGCGGCGCCCGCGCCCCGGCGGCCACCGCCAGCAGCTCCCCGGCCGCCGCGCCGGCCGAGACGTACATGAACACTGCCGGCACCATGCCCACCGAGCCGGCCAGGAAGTGGGCGAATCGCACGCGGGTGAGCCCGAGGCCGTAGTTGAGCGGGCTGAAGGGAATCACCGGGGTGAGCCGCAGCAGCAGCACGATGGTGAAGCCCCGCGCGCCGACGGCGCGATCGATGGCGGCGATGCGCCGGTCGCGGCCCAGGCGCGCCTCGATCCACCGCCGGCCGGCCCCGCGCGCGATGGCGAAGCACGCCGAGGCCCCGAGCAGGGCGCCAGCCATCACGAGCGCGACGCCAGGCAGCAGGCCGAACAACGCCCCGGCCGCCATGGTGAACATCGACGCGGGGACGAAGGCCACCGACGCCACCACGTAGCTGCACACGAACAGCACCGGCGCCAGCGGGCCCGACTGCTCGACCACGGCGAGCGCCCGCGGCACGAGCGCGGCGAGCGACCCGCCGGCGGTGGCGACCGCGATCGCCAGCGCCAGCAGCGCGCCGGCCGCGAGCAGGAGCACGAAACGTCGCCGCGTCACCCGTCCATGGTGCGGCAGGCCCGCCACGGATGCAACGCGGCCAGGGTGGGCCACCTGGCAGATTGGGCCCAGTGGCTCGCCCCCGCGCGGCCCGCTGGCGTTGCGCTATGCTGCGCTGGTGCGACGACTGCTCCGGGGCGTGAGGGCGCGGCTGCAGGCGGCCTTCGCCGGCCGGCCCCGGCTCCTGGCCTCGTGCGTGGTGCTGGCGGCGGCCTGCGGCTGGGCGGCCGCCGCGCTGGCCGCCTGGTTCACCTGGGACCTCACGATGAACCTGCCCGGGGCCGCGGCGCTGCGCGACCTCAGCCAGATGGCGCAGTCCACGACGCTCTACGACCGCGACCGCCGCCCCGTCTTCACCATCTTCAAGGAACAGCGCATCGAGGTGCCGCTCACCGCCGTCTCGCCGCGGCTGGTGCAGGCCGTCGTCGCCATCGAGGACCAGCGCTTCCGCGACCACCGCGGCATCGACGTCGTCCGCGTCGGCGGGGCGATCCTCGCCAACCTCCGCAGCGGCCGGCGCGCGCAGGGCGGCAGCACCATCACCCAGCAACTGGCCCGGCAGAGCTTCCTCACGCCCGACAAGACGTTCCGCCGCAAGCTGAAGGAGATGCTGCTCGCCTCGCAGATCGAGCACGCCTACGGCAAGGACGAGATCCTCGAGCTCTACCTCAACAAGGTCTACTTCGGCGACGGCTACTACGGCGTCGAGGCCGCCGCCCGCGGCTACTTCGCGCGGCCGGCCGCCGAGCTCACCCTCGACCAGGCGGCGCTGCTGGCGGGCCTGATCCAGTCGCCGTCGGGCTACGCGCCCACGGGCAACCCGGGGCGCGCCCTCAGCCGGCGCGCGGTGGTGCTGCAGGCGATGCTCGACACGGGCGTCATCACCGCGGCCGAGCGCGACGCGGCGCGCGACGCGCCGCTCGCGCTCACCAACGGCCTGCAGCGCGACGAGCCGTTCGGGCTCTACTTCAAGGAGGCCGTGCGGCGCGAGCTGGTGGACCGGTTCGGCTGGGAGCGGGTGTCGGAAGGCGGGCTGCGCGTCCACACGACGATCGACTCGCGGCTGCAGGAAGAGGCCGAGCGGGCCGTCGAGGAGGCGCTGCAGCGGCTGGAGCGCCACCCCCGGTTCCCGCACCCGCCACGCGCGGCGACGGCGGGTGGCGACGGCACCTCCTACCTGCAGGGAGCGGCCATCGTCCTCGACCCGGGCACGAGCGAGGTGCGCGTGCTGATCGGCGGGCGCGACTTCAAGGCCAGCCGCTTCAACCGCGCCCTGCAGGCGAGGCGCCAGCCGGGCTCGGCCTTCAAGCCCGTGGTCTACGCCGCGGCGGTGGAGGACGGCTGGCTGCCCTCGCGGCTGCTGACCAACCTCGACGACCCGACGATGACCGACGATGGGCAGTGGATGCCGGAGGACGAGCACTCGGGCGCCGGGGCCATGAGCCTGCGGTCCGCCCTCCGCTCCTCGAGCAACCGCGCGGCGGCCCGCATGATCCGCGAGGTCGGCCTCCCCAAGACGATGGCGATGGTCGAGCGGCTGCAGCTGGGGCCGATGCCGGAGGTGCCGGCCATCGCGCTCGGCGCCGGCGAGGTCACGCTGGCGTCGCTGACGGCGGCCTTCGGAGCCTTCGCCAGCCAGGGGCTGATGCGCAAGCCGGTGCTCGTCACGCTCGTGGAGGACAGCGACGGCCAGGTGCTGTTCCGCGAGGACACGCCGCCGCGCCGCGCGATGACCGAGCAGACCGCGTTCCTCGTGGCCAGCATGCTGCAGGACGTGATCAACGGCGGCACCGCCTACCGTGCGCGCACGCTCGGGTTCCTGTTGCCCGCGGCCGGCAAGACCGGCACCACCAACGACTACATGGACGGGTGGTTCGTCGGCTTCACCCCGTCGGTGGCCGGCGGCGTGTGGGTGGGCTTCGACCAGCCGCAGCCGATCATGCCCGACGGCTACGCCGGGGAGGTGGCCGTGCCGGTCTGGACGGCGCTGATGAAGGTGGTCACCGCCGGGCACAAGCCCGAGTGGCTGCCGCGCCCCGAGGGCATCGTCGCGCAGACGCTGTGCCGGATGTCGGGCCGGCTGGCCGTGGAGGGCTGCAGCCAGGTCGAGGTGACCAACGACCTGGGCGAGGTGGAGGTGAAGTCGATGGCCTACACGGAGTTCTTCCGCCGTGGCACGGCCCCCACCGAGCCCTGTCCCCTCCACGGGGCCGCGGTCCCCGCGGTCGAGCCGGCCGGGCTCGAGGGGCCGCCGCCCCCCGTCCCGCCTGGACGCTGACGCCGGCACCCGGCCGCCGCCGGGCCGCGTGGTGATAGCATCGGGCGGTCGGGTCTCGCCGCCATGCCGTTCTCGTCCCTCCTCGGCCACCGCGAGTCGATCCGCCTGCTGTCGCTGGCCGTCAGCCGGCAGACCCTGCCGCCCAGCCTGCTGTTTGCCGGGCCCGACGGCGTGGGCAAGCGCGCCGTGGCCGTCGCCGTGGCACAGGCCCTCAACTGCGAGCGCCCGGTCACCGCGCCCGATGGGGCGCCGCTGGCCATCGACGCCTGCGGGGCGTGCCCCACGTGCGTGCGCATCGCGCGCGCCGACGCCCGGCAGCGCGAGGGAGGCGGCTCCGCGGTGGACTGCTTCGTCGTGCTCGCGCCCGACGAGAAGCGCTCCATCAAGGTGGAGCCGACGCGGGCCTTCATCGAGCGGACCGGTTATCGCCCGCTCGACGGGCGCCGGCGGCTCGCCCTCATCGACGACGCCGACCAGCTCGAGCCCTCGTCGCAGAACGCGTTGCTGAAGGTGCTGGAGGAACCCCCGCCCGGCACGGTGTTCGTGCTCGTCACCGCGCGCCCCGACGCGCTGCTGCAGACGATCCGGTCGCGGTGTCCGCGCGTGCGGTTCGGCACCCTGTCCACGGCCGAGGTGGTGCGGGTGCTCAGCGAGCGGCACGGGTTGAGCGATACCGAGGCGCGGACGGCGGCCGCGCTCGGCGGCGGCAGCCCCGGGCTCGCCCTGTCCATGCGTGCGGGGCGGTCGTCGGAGGCCAGGGCTGTGGCGCTGGCGGCGTTGCGGGCGATGGTGGAGGCCCGCGGGCCGGCCGGGCGCCTGGCCGCCGCCAAGGCGCTGGTGGGCAAAGCCGAAGGGGAGAGCGGCCGAAAGAAAGGGGGGGACGGGGTGTCGCGCGCCGTCCTCGGCGATCGCCTGGAGGCGCTGGGCGCCCTGTTGCGCGACGTACAGGTGCTGTCGTCCCGGGCGGACGACCGTTGGGTGGCTGCCGCCGACCTCGCCGACGATCTGGCGGGGGTGGCGCGGCTCGTCGACGGCCGCCGTGCGGGGCGCGCGTTCGCCGCGGTGGATCGTGCCCGTGCGGCGTTGGAGCGCAACGCGAGCCCCAAGGTCGTGGCCGACTGGCTCGCCGTCCAGCTCTGACGCGTCGCGCGCGGGGGGCCGCCGCGCATAGATGCCGGACCGATGCCTGACGGAAACCGTCCGTACGTCGGCGTGAAGTTCACGCGCGTCGGGCGAGTACATAGCGTGCCGGCGCCCGAGTCGCCCCCCGCCCCGCCCGTGGGCCCGGGGGACACGGTGGTGGTGCGGACCGCGGCCGGGCCCACGCTGGGCACCGTGGTGCGCGTGCCCCCGGAGCTGGCGTCACGGCGCCCGCCCGCCGGCGACGGCGCCGCGGTCGTCCGCCTGGTGTCGAAGGAGGACCTGCTCGCCCGCCAGCGCCAGGCGCAGACCGAGCAGGCCGCCCACCAGTTCTGCCTGCTGAAGATCCGCGAGCGCGGGCTCGCGATGAAGCTCACCCGCGTCGAGCACCTGCTCGACGGCACGAAGCTCGTCTTCTACTTCACGGCCGACGGCCGCATCGACTTCCGCGAGCTCGTCCGCGACCTCGCCGCCGAGTTCCGGATGCGGATCGAGATGCGGCAGATCGGGGTCCGCGACGAGGCGCGGCTGCTCGGGGGCTACGGCTCGTGCGGCCGCCCGCTCTGCTGCACCACGTTCCTGCAGAGCTTCGAGCCGGTCTCCATCAAGATGGCCAAGCAGCTCAAGCTGAGCCTCAACCCGTCCAAGCTCTCGGGGCTGTGCGGCCGGCTGAAGTGCTGCCTGCGCTACGAGCTGCCGGACGGCAAGGCGCAGGCGCGCGGCGCCGACGGCCACGAGGGCGGCTGTGGCGACGGCGAAGGGGGCTGCGGCAGCGGCAGCGGGTGCGGGAGCGGTTGCGGCAGCGCCTGTGGCGCCGGCGGCGGCTGCAGTGGATGCGGGCCATGACCCGCTCTCGATGAGCGGATCCGGCGCTGCGCCTCGATCCCTGCCCCTGGCGCGCCGCCACGAGTCTCGAGCCCAAAGCCCCAAGCCTGATTGCTCCCCATGTCCCTGCCACGCATCGCGCTCACCGTCGGCGACCCCGCCGGCATCGGCCCGGAAATCGTCGAACGTGCCCTCGACGACCCTCGCGTGCGCGAGGTGTGCGAGCCGGTGCGCTACGGCCCCACGCTCGCCGAGGCCCGCCACCGCTACCCGGCCGGCGTGGTGAGCGCCGATGCCGCCCGCGCGGCCTACGACGCCATCGTCGCCGCGGTGGACGCGGCGCGCACGGGGCGCGTCGCCGCCATCGCCACGGCCCCCATCAGCAAGGAGGCGTTCGCGCTCGCGAGCCTGCGCTGGCCGGGGCACACGGAGCTGCTCGCCGAGCTCTGCGGCGTGCGGAAGGTGGCGATGATGTTCCACTCCGAGCCGTTGCGGGTGGTGCTGGCCACCGTCCACGTGCCGCTCGTCGAGGTGACGCGGGTGCTGACGCGGAGCCGGATGCTCGAGGTGCTCGCCCTGACCGCCGAGTGGATGCCGCGCTTCGGCGTGGCGCGCCCGCGCATCGGCGTGGCGGGCGTCAATCCCCACGCGGGCGAGCACGGCCTGCTCGGGCAGGAGGACGACGAGGTGATCGCACCGGCCGTGGAAGCCAGCCGCGAGGCCGGGCTCGACGTGCGGGGCCCGCTGCCGGCCGACACGCTGTTCGTGCGCGCGGTGCGCGGCGAGTTCGACGTGGTCGTGGCCTGCTACCACGACCAGGGGCTGGTGCCGGTGAAGCTGCTGGCCTTTGGCGACTCGGTGAACGTGACGCTGGGCCTGCCGATCATCCGGACGTCGGTGGACCACGGCACGGCCTTCGACATCGCGGGGAAGAACGTGGCCGACCACGCCAGCATGGTGTCGGCGGTGCGGCTGGCCGCCCAGTTGGTGCGCCCCTGACACCCACCCCCGCTGCGCTCGATTAGCTGGGGGCCAGCTGACCGCCCCCGCCAAGGCTCCGGTGAGTTCGCCGGAGCGTCGCGCGAAGGCGCAAGCCGACCCCATGTTCCGGGGCAGCGCCCGGAGCCGCGTACAATGTCGGCACGCAGCTGCTGCCCCATGGCCGAGAAGTCCGAACGCGAGAAAGCCCAGAAGATCGTCGCCGAGAACCGCAAGGCGCTCTTCGACTACCACATCGTCGACACCCTGGAGGCCGGGCTGGCGCTGCTCGGCACCGAGGTGAAGGCGATCCGCGAGGGCCGCGTCAACCTCCGCGACAGCTACGGGAAGATCGAGAACGGCGAGGTGTGGCTGTTCAACGTGAACATCAGCCCCTACTCCCACCGGGGCTACGCCGACCACGAACCCCTGCGCCGGCGCAAACTGCTGCTGCACCGCGACGAGATCCGCAAGCTCGTCGGCAAGGTCGCGGAGCGGGGCTTCACGCTGGTGCCGCTGCGGCTCTACTTCAAGAACGGCCGCGTGAAGGTGGCGCTCAGCCTCGCGCGCGGCAAGAACGCGCCAGACAAGCGCGAGACCATCCGTCGCCGCGAGACCGATCGCGAGACGCGCGCGGCCATCAAGTCGCGCGGCCGGGCGTAGGGCCGCGGCCCGATCACGCCGCGACCCGGGCCCGCGCGAAGCGCCACATCCACGCCGGACGCAAGTAGTAGCGCCGGTAGGCGTCGGCCATCAGCCCCCTCACCTCGCCCGGCGACAGGTGGTCGTGGCGGAACACCAGCTGGAACTGCGTGAAGTCCTCCCAGCGGGACGTGAGCAGGCGATCGCGGAAGCCCTCGAAGGCGGGCGTGCCGGGGTAGGGCGTGAAGACGCTGAACTGCGCGCCGTAGGTGTTCAGCGTGCAGGCGTAGTCGAGCGTGGCGCGGCAGGTGTCGGGCGTGTCGGCGGGGAAGCCGAGCATGTAGAAGCACGTGACACGCACGCCGAGGCCCTCGAGCATGCGGATGGCCGCCACCTCGGCCTCGCGCTGCACGAAGAAGCGCTTCGAGTCCGCCAGCACGGCGCGGTCCACCGACTCCACGCCCACCTTCACCATCTCGAGCCCGTTGGCGCGCAGCCGTCGCGCCAGTTCCTCGTCCATGTTGCGGAGGTGGGTCTCCACGATGAAGCGGAACCGCCCGCCGGCGCGCTCGAGCGCGTCGCACAGGGCCAGCGTGTGCTTGCGGTTGATGGAGAACACCGGGTCGCGGAAGACGAACAGCACGTTGCCGGCGCGCCGCTGCCAGGCGCGCATCTCCTCGACGATGGCCTCCGGCGCGCGGGCGCGGACGGTGCGGCCCTGCTGCAGCGGGTAGGTGCAGTAGTGCAGGCACGAGTAGGGGCAGCCGCGCGTGGCGAGAATCGGCACGGCCACGCCGCCCCCGCCGAGCAGCCCGTAGCGGGGCGGGGCGGCGCGGAACGCGAGGTCCCACGCGGGCGGCGGGAGGTCGTCGAGGCGGCCGTCGGCGGCAGCCCGCACCACCCCGTGCAGGGGGCCCGCCTGCCATCCGGCGTCGGCGAAGTACCACTCGGGCTCGCCTGGGACGACGAAGGCGCCGGCGTCGAGGTACGGCGCGGGCACGGTGGACCCGAATGGCCCGATGACGCCGACCGGGCGGCCGCGGGCCACCAGAGCCCGCACGGTGGCCACCTCGGTCTCGTGGCAGACGATCGAGGACGGCACCAGGTAGAGGTCCGCGGCGGGCGGATCGGCCTCGCGGGTGTAGTCCACGTCGTGCCCCTGGCGCTGGAGCACGGCCGCCGTGTAGAGGGCGTGCAGCGGCGGCCAGTCCACGCTGCGCGCCTTCACCCAGGTCAGCACGCGCGCCAGGCCCGTGTCGCCATAGGCGTTCACGGTGCCGAACCCGCCGTTGGTGTCCTTCGACACGCGGGCGGCCCGGCGCACGTAGGGGTCGACGATGAGCACGCGCATGGGGGACGTCATTGTACAGGGGCGCCCCGTCCGCCGGCGCCACCCGCACGCGGCTGGCTGCGCTGCCACCCCAAGCGAGGTTCGGCCTACGGCCCGGCGTCGGTGACGTCGATCAGCAGGCGTTCGTACTGCGGGAGGACGGCGTCCCAGGTGAACGCCTCGGCGTGTCGGGCGAGTGCCGCCGCGCGCATGGCGCGCAGGCCGGCCTCGTCGGCGAGCAGGGTGTCGAGCACGTCACGGCAGTGCCGCTCGCCGCTGAAGTAGCGTGCCGCCTCACCAGCGACCCAGCGGTTGAAGGGGTTGTCGTGCGCCAGCGTGGGCGAGCCCGCGCCGAGGGCCTCCACGAGCGAGGGGTTCGTGCCGCCCACCGTGTGGCCGTGCAGGTAGAGGCGGGCGTGCGCCCGGAGCGCGGCGACCGTTGGCGGGTCGTAGATGGCGCCGGGGAAGCGCACCTCGGGGCCGGCCTCCGCGCGCACGCGCCGCTGGTAGGCATTGCGCGCGTCGCCGTACTCGCCCAGGACGACCAGCGGGATCCCCCGCCGCGACGCCGACCAGGCCCGCACCATCTCCAGGATGGAGTTCTCCGGCTCCGACCGCGCGATCACCACCCCGAACCCGCCGGGATCGAGCCCGAGCGCCGCCAGCGGCGTGGCATCGGCGCCCGCCGTCGGATCGGCGCCGTAGGGAATGGTCGTGATGGGGGCCGTGCCCGGGCGCGCCCCGAGCAGGCGCGCGATCTCCGGGTGGTCGGCGACGAGCGCGGTGGCCAGCCAGCCCGCCAGCCAGGCGTTGACGTAGAACCACCCCCGCACCGGGCGCGACCACTTCGGGCGCCGCCAGTCGAGGCCGCCCATGTTCACGACGTGGGGCCGACCGGCCAGCCGGTGCAGCACGAAGAAGGCGGCCGTGTTGTAGCCGAGCGTCAGCAGCGTGCCGCCCTCGGCGATGGCGCGCCGGGCCGACAGCCAGTCGAAGTCGATGGAGCCGCGTGCGCCCGCGTGCGCGACCGGCACGTGGACGAGCCGTACGCCGTGCCAGCGCCGCTCCTGCCAGCGGTCGCTGCCCTCCTCCTGGCAGTAGACGGTGACGTCCCAGCCCCGCGCGGCCAGCCAGGGGGCCAGCCGCTCGGCGAAGGCCTCGAAGCCGCCGTAGCGATTGGGGATGCCGCGTGTGCCGAGGACGTGGAGGCGGCGTTCCACGGGAGGACGGGTCACGGACGGGCATCGTACCCCGAACGGGACCTGCTCGGCCGCAGCGCAGCGGTCGATGAGGGGGCGCGTGTCGCGGAGGCGGCCACAAGGCCGCGGGAAGGGGCGTGGGCGGCCACAAGGGCCGCGGGAGGGGGGTGGGCGGCCACGAGGGCCGCGGGGGGGCGTGGGCGGCCACAAGGGCCGCGGGGGGGCGAGGGCGGCCACAAGGGCCGCGGGAGGGGGGTGGGCGGCCACGAGGGCCGCCCCTACGTGTCGCCGCGGCCCCGGAGGACGGCGGGGGGAGTGCGCAGGGCGTTAGTCACGGCGAGCCCCAGCGCCCCCGTGTCGATGTACTCGAGGTCCAGGCGCATCCACTCGTCGAAGCTGAGGTCGTTGCGGCCGCTCACCTGCCACAGGCACGTGAGGCCGGGCGGCATGGAGAGCCGGCGCCGCTGCCACGGCTCGTACTGCCGCACCTCCTCGACGACGGCGGGCCGCGGGCCCACGAAGCTCATGTCGCCGAGCAGGATGTTCCAGAGCTGCGGCAGTTCGTCCAGGCTGGTGCGGCGCAGCCAGCGGCCCAGCGGCGTCACCCGCGGGTCGTTGGTCATCTTGAAGGCCGGGCCGTCCATCTCGTTGAAGGGGGCCAGTTGCGGCTTCAGCGACTCGGCGCCCACCTGCATCGAGCGGAACTTCAGGAAGGTGAAGGGCCGGCCGTGCAGCCCGCAGCGCGTCTGCTTGAAGAGCACCGGCCCGGGCGAGGTGGCCTTGATCAGCACGGCCAGCAGCGCGAACACCGGGCTCAGCAGCACCATGAACGCCAGGGCCAGCGTGACGTCGGCGCAGCGGCGCACGAAGAGCAGCACCTCGTCGCGCGGCGCCGTGCTGAAGGTGAGCAGCGGCAGGCCCGAGAACTCGTCGAACGAGACGTTGGAGGACGTGCGCGGCAGGAAGTTCACGACGAGCCGCGTGACGATGCCGAGTTCCTCCAGTTGCAGGAAGACGGGCTCGAGCCGCTTCATCTCGTCGATGTGGCCCACGGCAGGCGCGAGCAGCACCTCGTCCACCACCTCGCCGCGCAGCACCAGGCCAGAAATGTCCTCGCAGCGGCCGAGCACGCGGTGGCTGGACCCCGGGGCGTCGGCCCACGTGCCGTCGGTGGCCAGGCCGATCACTTCGAGGCCCCAGTCGCGGTGCGCGTCCACCGTGGCCGCCGCGCGCAGCGTCTCGTCGCGGCCGCCGGCGACGATCACGCGCCGCCGCGTGGCGCCCTCGAGCACGAGCGCGCGCACCACCGAGCGGCCGGCCTCGATGAAGATCGCGTTCAGCAGCAGGAAGATCACCACGAGCGGCCGGCTGACGAAGTCGAGCTTGGCCGCGAAGATGATGGTGAAGAGCAGCAGCATGGCCACCGCGAGCGCGCGGACGAGCCGGGCCACCTCGGTGCGCAGGGCGCGCGAGGCGCGGCGCCCGTAGAGCCCAGCGGCGTGGAACACCAGCAGCCAGATGGGGACGATGAACCCGAGCAGCGGCAGGTAGAGCGAGAGCGGGTAGACGGGTCCCAGCGCCTCGATCACCTCGCCCAGCGAGGCGCGGATCGCATGGGCGGCAACGAAGGCGGCGGCGGTGGCCGTCGCGTCGGCCAGGACGTAGGAGACTGTGACGAGACGTGCCCGTTCGGAGATCACGGCGACCTGGGCGGCGGGGAGCCTCGGGGAGTTATACCACGTGCGGGCCCGGTCCGCGCGTGGCATCTATCGTCCGGAAATGGTTCGTCCACTTGGAGATAGCGGCGCCCCGCGAAACCATCGCGCCATTTCAGCGTCGGGCGCGCGCCGCCGCGCCATGATCTGCCGCCGCTTCCGCAGCGTGCGCGGCAGCAGGCGCACGAGGTCCGCGAGGGCGCCGAGCGACGTCCACTCCCGCAGGAGCACGTAACCCACGACTTGCAGGTCGCGCCCGAGCGCCGGCGCCAGGAAGGCGAGGGCGTGGCGCGGCGTCTGGTTCTTGATGCGCAGCAGGAAGCGGTTGCGCACCGACCACCGGTTCACCTCGGGCGGCAGGTCGGCGCGCCGCTCTGGCGTCACGCGTCGCACGTGCGTGGCCACGGCCTCGGGCACGTAGCGGCAGCGCCACCCGAGCAGCCGCGCCCGCCACGCGAGATCGGCGTCCTCCCGGTAGGCGAAGAAGTCCTCGTCGAACCACTCCCCCTCCACCCGCACATCGTCGAGCATCGCGCGGGTGTAGAGCGCGGCGGCGCCCGAGGCGCCGAACACCTCGCCTGGCGCGTCGAACTGGCCTCGGTCGGGCTCCTCCGCGCCGCGGTCCAGGTGCCGCACCGACGGCAGCATCACGATGCCCGTGGAGTCGATCACGCCCGGCGGGTCGCGCCGCAGGAGCTTCCCCGTGGCGGAGCCGGTGCGGGGATCGGCGAGGCAGGCGTCCACGAGCCGCCCGACGTAGTGGCGGTCGAGCACCACGTCGGGGTTCAACGCGAGGTAGAAATCGCCGCGGCTGCGCGCGATCAGCCGGTTGTGGGCGGCGGCGAAGCCGGTGTTGCGATCGAGGTAGAGGCGCTCCTCGCTCGCGGTGTGCGCCTCGAGCAGGGTGCGCGTGCCGTCACGCGAGTCGTTGTCGGCGACCAGCAGTTCGAGGTCGGCGTGCGACTGCGCGCGGACGGCCGCGAGGCACTCGGCCACGTGGGCCGCCGAGTGCCACGTGACGATGCCGACCGAGACGAGGGGCATGGGGAAATCTCAGCCGGGCTTGCGGCTTGCGTCCTGGGCCTCGAGGCCTGGTCGACTCACTTCGCAGGCCACTGGGCGCCTGCGGGGGGCGAAGAGGGCCTCCTGGCCCCAAGGCTCAAGACGCAAGGCGCAAGGCGCAAGGCGCAAGGCGCAAGGCGCAAGGCCTTCTCTATCTCAGCCTCACCGCCGTGGCGTTGGTGCCGCCGCCGAGCGGCCGGCCGCCCACCACCCAGTACATCGCGCGCTCGACGACGATCGGGACGCCGTTGGTGGACTCGACGAGGGCGCCGAACTCCCCGGCGGGCATCTCGTGCGGCTGCACGTTCTCGCGGGCGTTCGCGGGCACGATCTTGACCACCGGCTGGCTCGGCGAGCCATCGGGCTTCAGGAAGGTGACCCGCACCGTGGCGGCCTCGTTCGACGGGTTGGCCAGCAGGATGTAGGTGGAGAAGCCGCGCGGCCCGCCGTTGCGGCCCTCGGCCAGCGCCCAGGCGGTGCCGGTGTCGGTGGTGCCGAAGCTGTTGTGGGCCTCGGTCCACTGGAGGAAGCTGCCTGGCCAGTACATCGCGCGCTCCGACACCACCGGCTCGGTGGACTCCACCTGCACCGACACTTCCGCGCTGAGCAATCGCTGGGCGTCCGCCTCGGAGAGGCCGTCGAGGAACAGCGCCGCGTACTCGACGTTGAGCGTGAAGCGCGACCGCTTGGCGACGGTCTTCGTGCCGACGATCGGCGGGCCGCCGTCGCGCAGCAGGAAGGTGACGGTGAGGTCGGTGCTCGCGTCGTTGGGGTTGCCGACGAGGATGTACTCGTCGAAGGTGGGACCGGTGGCGCCCTCGGCGTGGAACCAGCGGGTGGCGAGCGCCGGCACGCCGGCCGACTCGTGGCCGCCCGGCCACACGAAGCGCTGCCCGAAGTACATCGCCCGTTCGGCGATGATGGGGACGTCGGCGTCGACGACGATCGCGAACGACTGGTCGATCAGGCGCTCGTCCTCCAGCGCCCAGAAGGTGAAGCGGCTCTGCGGGTCCACCTCGCGCGTGAGGACGACCGGCTCGACGCCCTCGCCGTCGAGCAGGAAGGTGAGCCTGACGGTCGCCGTGGTGTTGCCCGAGTTGGCCAGCAGCACGAACGTGTCGAAGAAGCCCTGCGAGCCCTCGGCGAAGTACCAGCGGCGCTCGGGCTGCGCCACCGACGTGCCGCCGTGCCCCCCGTAGCGCTGGCTCTTGTTCCAGAACATCGTGCGCTCGACGGCGAGCGGCACGCCCTGGGTGGACTCCACGATGGTGGACACGCCGCCCGAGGACGACAGTTCGGGCATGTGGGTGCGGCCGATGCCGTAAGTGCGGCGTGAGGCGGGGGGCAGCGTGTCGGTGAGCGTGTCCACGCGGCCGCCGTCGCTGAGGACCGTGAGCTTCACCGGCGCCGGCTGCGACGTGGGGTTGGCGACGAGCACGTCGAGGTCGAAGAGGTTGGCCGTGGAGCCCTCGGCGAGGTAGCTCGAGACGGGCAGCGGTTGTGCGGCCAGGGCGGTCCCGAGTGGCACCCACGCGGGCACCGCGGTGCGCGGCGCGTCGTTCATGAACAACCCGAAGTCCCCGGGGGCCACCGTCGTCGTTTGCATGAGGCGGTAGAAGAACGCCTTGTCGATCCAGGGGCGGGCCTTGATGCCGTCGATCCACGCCTGCAGGCACGCCTGCTGGCGAGCCGCCGCGTCGGGCACGAAGGGGTCGTCGATGCGGTAGCCCACTTCCGTCATCCACAGGGGACGTCCGCGGCCGTAGCGCTCGACGATGTTCTCCAGCGAGCAGAGCTTCTGGTCGCCGCCGGCCACTTCGAACGTGCAGTCGATGCCGCGGGAATTGCCGCGCCACTCGACGTCGAGCTGCACCGGATCATTCCAGCCGGAGTGCTTGAACGCGTGGAAGGCGAGCACGTCGAAGGCACGGACGCCGCGCCGCTGCTCGATGAGGAGCAAGCCCTCGAGCACGTCCTCGATGTCCTCGTCCGGCCCGACGACCAGCGCGCCGGGGTCGAGGGCCTTCACTTCCTCGTAGCCCGGCCGGAGCACCTCGTCGAAGAGTTGGTCGGGCGTGCCGCGCCAGAACACCTTGTTGTGGAACTCCACGCCGAAGCCCCAGGCCTGCACCTGGCCGCGGTAGCGGCTGACGGCTTCGCGCACGAAGGCGCGGAAGTGCTGTGACCGCTGGCCGGCCGGCAGGCCGAAGCCCGGACGGCGTTCGGGGTCGAGGCAGTCGTCCACCTGCCGGACGCCGTCCTGGCGGGTCTCGTCGAGGCAGTAGTAGGCGGTCTGCTCGTTGGGATGGGTGGCCCCCGTGGTCCAGGTGGGCGGGAAGACCGCCTGCACCAGCACGTTGAGCCCCGCGGCCCTCATTCGGGCGATCTCCTGATCCGGATGGGTCCAGTTGAACGTCCCGGGCGCGGGGTTCGCGAGGTTCCAGAACAGGACGTAGCGCACCCAGCCGAGACCGCTCTCCCGCGCGCGCAGCAGCACGTCGCCCTCGGGCAGGCGTCCGAACTCGTCGGGCGGCGGCCCCGTGACGATGTGGTCGTTGTTGACGCCCCAGCGATGCGACGTGGGCGCGCCGTCGGGCTGGGCTGCGGCGGCCGCGGCGATCGAGAGGCATCCCAGCGCGGCCAGGACGAGGGTGAGCGGGCGGGTGTGGCGGGAACGGATCACGAAAACTCCAGGCCCGTGGGATCTCTCGGGCACACGAGGTATCGGCCGATGGTCCAAGAGGGTCCAGCACGGCCGATGTGTCACGAGGCGCCTGGGCCGGTGCGCCCACGCGGGGGAGGCCTGCGGGGAGATCGAGGCCATTCTACGCCGCGGAGGGCCGGGGGCGACGGGTGCGCCAGCCGGTTGTGCCAGCCGGTTCGCCGAGGCGTCTGCTCAGATGCCGAACTGCTCGAAGTGGTGGTCGATGTGGCGGTAGGCGAGCACGCCCCACGAGGGGCCGCTCAGGGCCCCGAACGCCGGGTGCTCCGGCCACTGGCCCGCTGGGTCGCGTTCGCCGAACTTGCGGATGCGCGCCACCAGGTCGTCGACGTCGCGGTCCCAGTGTTCGGCGGGGCGGGCCATCAGTTCCGGGGCCGTCGGGGCGCCCTTGGGCCACGGCAGCCAGTGGACGATGAGCCAGTTCAGCGGGAAGGCGCGCAGCGGGGACGCCTTGGGCGCGACCGGCACCTCGCCGCACGCCATGCGGCACGCCTGGATGAGGTGCGACACCATTTGCGGGGCCGTCATCCGGCCCCACCGCGGGCGGCGGTCCGGCGTCAGCGTGTGCAGTCGCTGCACGAGGGAGTCGCGGACGCGCGGATCGAAGATCGTCTGGGCCATCGCCCCTCCGCGCGGATTCTATAGCAGACCCCTGACCCCTGGGGTCAGACCTTGAATTTCAACATCGGATCGGGGGCCGGATTGCGGGCTGTCCCGGTGACCTTGGCCAGGCGCAATGACGAATTCCTGGTCGGGAAGGTGGCTGGAGCCTTGAACTGCCGCCCCTGGGAACAGAGCCACCCTCGGGACCCTCTGGGGGTCAGACCTTGAATTTCAACATCGGATCGGGGGCCGGATTCCGGGCTGTCTCGGTGACCTTGGCCAGGCGAAACGACGAATTCCCGGTCGGCGAAGCTACTGGAGCTTGGTGGCGACCGCGTTGGTGCCGGCCGCCCAGTGCACGCCACCCGCGTCGGTGTACACCGCGCGCTCCACGACGATGGGCACCGGGGTGGTGCCGAGGCTCTCCACCACCACGCCGAAGCGCTTGTCGCGGGACTCGGGGAACGTGAAGCCGATGTCCACGTTGGTGCGGCTGTTGGCGGGCAGGTCGACGGTCTTCGACACCGGCGTCCCGCTCTCGAACATGAGCGTCACCTTGGCCTGCCCGCTCACCGGCCCGGTGTTGGCGATCAGCACGTAGGTGGACGCGCGCTGCGCGCCGCCCACCTCGCCCTCGGCCAGTCCCCACTTGGTGCCGGTCTCGGTGACGCCCGCGCTGTTGTGCGCCTCGTGCCACGTCGTCCAGTTGCCGGGCCACCACATGGCGCGCTCGGCGATGATGGGCACGCCGTTGAGCGAGCGCACGATGGCCGAGACCGCCGTGTCAGCCAGCTGCGGGTCCTCCTGGTCCACCCAGATCGTGAAGCGGCTCTGCGCCTCCACCGAGTACGACTTCTCCACGGCACCGCCGCCCGGCAGCAGGTAGGTCACCAGCACGTCGGCGGCCGTCGTCTGCGGGTTGGCCACGAGCACGTAGGTGTCGAAGTAGGGGCCGGTGGCGCCCTCGGCGAGGTACCACTCCGTGGTGGGCGACACGACGCCGACGCTCTCGTGGCCGCCAGAGAACGGCTTCCCGGGCCGCGTGATGTACATCGCGCGCTCGACGATCACGGGGCGATCGGCCGACACGACGCCGGAGACGTCGGTGCGCGCCACCTCGGGGACGAGATCCACCCACAGGCTGTAGCGCGAGTTCGCGCCCACCGTGTACTTCTTGGTCACCGGCGCGACCCCGCCGGGCAGCAGGAACGTGACGTCCACCACGGCCGGCTCGTCGTTCGGGTTCTGGATCAGGTAGAAGAGGTCGAAGTCGCCAGCCGTCGAGCCCTCCGCGAGATACCACGTTTGCGCGGGGAACTGCACCGCGGTCTCCGCGTGGCTGCCGTAGCCCGACGCGTCCCAGGTCATCGTGCGGTCCACGACCAGCGGCACCGTGGAGGACACCTCCGTGGAGAACTCCGCCGCGCCCACCAGCGCGCGCGGATCGAGCGTGACGCGCGAGGACGGCTTCACCGTCGTCGTGTGCTCGACGACCTCGCCCGTCCCCTTCAGGAACCGCATCGTCACGGTGGCCGTGGCGGACGTGCCCGGGTTCAGCAGCGCCAGGCGCGTGCTGAAGAACGCGCTGGTGGCGCCTTCCGCCAGGTAGCGCGTGAACAGGGCGCCGCCCGACCCCTGGGCCGTCTGCGTGACGGCGACGTTCTTCCCGCTCACCGCGATGTTCGTCGTGCGCGACTTCGTCCCGCCATTGCTGCCGACCGCGTACGACAGCGTCCCGTTGCCGACGCCGGTCTTCGTGCCGAGCGTCACCCAGGACGCAGCCGTGGAGGCCGACCACTCGCAGTCCTCCACCGAGGCCGCCACCGAGACGGTGCCGGACCCGCCGATGGGCGCCACCGTGACGGCGCCCGGCGACAGCGTGTAGGTGCAGGACGCGCCGGCCTGCGTCACGGTGTACGTGCGGTCGCCCACGTTGATGACGCCCACGCGCGCCTTGCTCGACGGGTTGGCGAGCGCCGAGAACTTCACTGCGCCGCTGCCCTGGCCGCTCAGCGGCAGCGGGCTGCCCGGGGTGACCGGCGCGGGCTGGGTGATGGTGAGCCAGGGGGCCGTGCTCGACACGTACCACGTGCACTCGGTGGAGACGGCCGTCACGGAGAACGAGCCCGTGGTGGCGCCGGCCGTCACGCTGCCCCCCGTGGCCGCCAGCGTGATGCCGCACGGCGCCGGCCCCTGCGTGATGAGGTACTCCACCCAGCCGATCATCACGCTCGCCTGGCGCGGCAGCGTGGTCGCGTTGGCGCCCACGGTGTAGGGGACGAGCTTGGTGCCGGTGCCCGAGGCGACGCCGAGCGTCACCCACGAGGCGTTCTTCGTCGTGCCCCACTGGCAGTCGGCGGCACTCGCGGCCACCTCCACGACGCCCGTGTTCGCGCGGTAGTCGAAGCTCGCCGTCGTCGCCGACAGCGTGTAGGCGCAGGTGAGCCCGGCCTGCGCCACGGTCACCTTCTTGCTGCCGACGCTCACGGTGCCCGAGCGCGACTTGCTGGACCCCGTCGGGGCGACGGCCACCTCCAGGCGCCGCGTGCCGGTTCCCGTGTCCTGGCCGGCCGCGAAGGTGAGCCAGGCGACGTCGGCCGAGGCCGTCCAGTCGCAGTCGCCGGGCGACACCGCGACGTCGATGCCCACCGTCCCGCCCGTCGCCGGCGCCGACACGGAGGCCGGCACCGTCAGCGTGCACGCCGTGGCCGCCTGCGTCACCGTGTGGACCACCGGCGTCGTCCCGGTGGCGCCCGTGACCGTGACGGTGCCCGTGCGGGGCTTCGAACTCGCGGCGTTCGACGGGACGGTGAGGGTGATGTTCTGCGTGCCCTGTCCATCCGTGCCGGACGTGCCGAGCCAGTCGTGCGAACGGGTGTAGGTCCACCGGCAGTCCGCGGCCGACGTGGTCACCTTCACGGTCATCGTGCCGCCGCTCACCGTGGCCGTCGCGGAGGCAGGCGTCACGGCGTAGGTGCACAGGACCCCGTCCTGGTGCACGGCAAAGCCCCGGCCCGCGATCGAGAGGGTCGTGTCGCGCCCCTGGCTGCTGGCGTTGGCCGCCACCGAGTAGCTGACGGTGCCGGAGCCCGTCCGCTGCGTGAGCCCGGAGACGGTGACCCACGACTCGCCCGGCACGATCGTCCACGCGCAGTCGGCGGCGCTGGTGGTCACCGTCACGGTGCCGCTGCCGGCCGCGCTGCCAACCGACGCGCCGGTGGCCGACAGTGTGTAGGTGCAGGCCACTCCGGGCTGTCGCACGGTGAAGCCGAGGCCGGCCACCTGCAGCAACCCCACGCGCTCCGTGCTCAGCGGGTTGGCCACCACGTCGTAGGTGACCGTGCCGTTGCCCACGACGGGGTTGGGCGAGGTGACCGTGATCCAGTCCACGCCCGCGGCCGGCGTGGCGCTCCACGTGCAGTCGTTGACGGCGGCGGTCAGGGCCACCGAGCCCGAGCCGCCCGCGGCCACGACCGTCGCCGTCGTCGGCGAGAGGGCGTAGCCGCACGAGAGCCCGTTCTGCGTGACCGTGTAGGACTGTCCGGCCACGAGGATCACGCCGAGGCGCGGCAGGCTGCTGGGGTTCGGGGCCACCGAGAAGGGCACGGCGCCGTCACCCGTGAGCGAGGTGGCGCCCGTGAGCGTGATCCAGTCGGCCTGGCTGGCGGCCGTCCACGCGCAGTCGATCGCCGCCGCATCGACGCCGATGCTGCCAGCGCCCCCGCCCGAGTGAATCGGCGCGCTGGTGCCGCCCGAGGTGAGCACGTAGCTGCAGGTGGCGCCCGCCTGGTTCACCGTGAAGGTGGTCGAGGCGATCGTGATGGTGCCCGACCGCATCTGGCTGCTGGTGTTCGGCTCGGCCTGCCACCGCACCTCCCCGGAACCGACCTGCACGTTCGGGCTGCGCAGCGCCAGCCAGGGCGCGGACGCGCTGACGTTGGTCGCCCACGAGCAGTCGGAGGCCGACGAGGTGACCGCCACGGGCGCGCCGGCGCCGCCGGTCGCGGCGATGAAGGCCGCGGTGCCGCCCACCTGCTGCGTGCAGGCGACGCCCTGCTGGTAGACGGTGAACACCTGGCCGCCGATCGACAGCGTGCCGGAACGCATCGCGCTGAAGGGGTTGGCGTCGGTGCTGAAGGTGACCCTGCCCGGGCCCAGTCCGCCCGCGCCGCTGGTGACGCGGATCCAGCCTTCGGTGGCGTAGGCCGACCAGGCGCAGTCGGCCACCGCCGCTGACAGCGACACCGTCTGGCCCCCCACGGCGGTGGCGGGCAGCGTCGCGGAGTAGCGGTCGAGCGTGTAGTTGCAGCCCACGCCCGCCTGGGTGACGGTGAACGTGCGCGTCGTGCTGCCGCTGGTGAGCGCGATCGTCCCCACGCGCGTGCCCGAGCTGGTGTTGGCCGCCACCGTGTAGCCCACGCTCCCGGTGAGGCCCGCGCCGCTGGCGCCGCTGGTGATGGTGATCCACGCGGCGTCGGTCGTCGCCGTCCACGCGCAGTCGCTGGCGGCCTGCGACAGGGTGACGCTGCCGCCGGCGCCGCCGGCCGCGGCCGACAGCGTCGACGGCGAGATCTGCAGGTTGCAGGCGATGCCCGCCTGCGTGATCGTGTGCGGGATGCCAGCCAGCACCAGCGTGCCCGTGCGCGTGAGGCTGCTGTTGTTGGAGGCCACCAGGTAGTTCGCCGTGCCGTCGCCGGCCACCGGGCCGAAGCTGGCGGGGGTGATCCACGACACCGAGGGGGCGCCGGTCCAGGCGCCCGACGCCGTCACCGCCACCGACGAGGTGCCGCCCGTGGTGCCGAACGACTTCGACGTCGGCGAGATCGAGAACAGCAGCAGCCCCATGTCGTTGCCGTCGCTGGCGGCCTTCAGCGCCGGCGAGCCGGCAGCCATCCGGAAGTTGCTGCTCAGCGGGTTGATGAACTGCGGGTCGCAGTTCACGTCGCAGGTGACCGCGCCGGGGTACTTGTCGGTGGCGTCGGGCGTGAAGGGGTGCGGCCCGAGCCAGCGATACAGGTTGTGTCGCGTCGTGAAGGGGCCGGCCGCGGGGTTGTGCAGCAGTGCCGCCGTGCCCGACAGCTGCACGAAGATCGAGTTGGTCACCGTCAGCGACGAGGTCGCGCTGCCGATGCGGAGAATCTGTTCGGCCGATCCGGTGACCACCACCGAGTGGTCCACCGTCAGCGAGGAGAGGGGCTTGGCCACGGCGAACGCGCGGTTGGCGCTCAGCGCGGCGCTGTTGCGGACAGTGACGGTGAGCGCGTCGACCGAGCCCAGCCCGTTGCCCGTGCGGTCCGACACGTACACGCACTCGTTGGCGGCGCCGACGTTGCCGACGTCCTCGCAGTAGGCGTACTCCACCAGGCCGTTGCGCGCGTTCATGCGCGCCCCGCGCATCTGGCTCGCCGTCGGCTGCGTCGAGGTGCGCTTGAAGTGGACGTTGGCGACGAGCACGTTCTCGAAGTCGGCGACGCTGATGGCCGCGAGGTCGTCGGCGGCCGCTTCCACGGTCCCCGTGCTGTCGAACACGCTGCGGCGGATGCCGATGTCGCGGTGCAGCGAGGTGTCGCCGGTCTCGTTCGCGAGCTGGACGGCGATGACCGCCCCGGCCGTCCGGTCGTAGGGCTCGAAGCGGCAGTCCTGGATCAGCAGGCCCTGCAACCGCGTGCCGCCCGCCAGCGAGCTGTAGCGGATCGCACCGACCTTCGACGGCTGGCGCACGGTCTCCGCGTTCCCGTAGGCACGCACGAGGAAGGTGATCCCCTGCAGGCCGATGTCGGTGTTCGCGCCGGTGAACACCACCGCGTTGCTGTTGCCGCCGGAGGCGGGGTCGGGCGGGGCCGGGTCGGACACGATGCGCGGCGTCTGGCCGGCGCGGGCGCGGACGTAGACGCGCGACTTGTTGTGGAACTCCACCCAGTCGTAGATGGCCGAGTCGGTGATCTCGATGAGCGTGCCGGTGGAGCCGGCCGCGCCGATGGCCACCCGCAGCGCCGCGCCGCCGCCGCTCACGTACACCGTGTTCACGTCGGCCGGGGCGTTGAGCGCGCTGTCGAGCGCGGCGAGGGCCGACCAGGTGCCGGTGAGTGGGGTGAACTGGCCGTAGCGGGGGGAACTGGGCGCGGGCTCGACGGGGCCCCAGACCAGGGCCTCGGCGCGGGTCTGTGACGATGCCAGGCCGGTCCCGGCGGTGGCCCAGATTGCCACCGCGGCCAGCAGGGTGCGCCAGCGCACGGCGCGGCCCGGGCGTCCAGGAGCTCGTGGCGCCCTCTTCCCTGAGGGCCGGCCAGCGATCATCGTCGTCGTCCTCCGTCACGGGGCCGGGCGCATCGTGCGTCTGGCCTCCCGGCGCGCGGGCGCCGGATCGTGCGATCAATCGGCAGGCGGTGCGGGGGGATGAATGGCGCGGCGGGTGGCGCGTGCGCCCCGGGAGGTCGGGGCTGAGGGCGGGGTTGGGGGCGGCGTTGGGGTCAGACCTTGTCGGGGTTGGGGTCAGACCTTGAATTTCAACATCGGCGGCGAGGCCGGTTTTCGGGGTGTTTCTGAGGCCTGAGCCATCTGGCGCTACGAATTTCGGCGCCGGCGGACTGGGCGCCGCCCGGCGACCACCCCCGCCGCGCGAGCGGGGTTGGGGTCAGACCTTGAATTTCAACATCGGCGGCGAGGCCGGTTTTCGGGGTGTCTCAGAGACGTGAGCCATCTGGCGCTACGAATTTCGGCGCCGGCGGACTGGGCGCCAGCCGGCCACGGGGTGCCTCCCGCTGCGCCGGAGGCGCGTCGCCCTGGGCGAGCCGGCACCTGATAATGTCGCTGTCGATGTCGCGCCTGTCCTCTGCCATCCTCCTCGGCCTCGTCGCCGTCCTGGCCGCCTGCGGCAGAGGCGGCTCGCCCGATGCCGGTCGCCCGGCGCCGGCCCAGCGTCCGTCGATCCTCCTCGTGACCCTCGACACCACGCGGGCCGACGCCATCGGCCCGGAGGCGAAGGGCGTGGAGACGCCGGCGTTCAACGCACTGGCCGCCAGGGGACGCCGCTTCCGCCAGGCCTACGCCCCGGCGCCCGAGACGCTGCCCAGCCACGCGTCGATGTTCACGGGCCTCTACCCGGCCGGCCACGGCGTCCACGAGAACGCGCGCACGGTGCCGACCCACCACCCCCACGCCGCCGAGCAGTTGCAGCGGGGCGGGTACCGCACCGCCGCGTTCGTCTCGGCCTTCGTGCTGGCGCGCCGATTCGGGCTCGCCCGCGGCTTCGAGGCCTACGACGACGAGCTGGCGGGGGCCGTGGAACGCAGCGCGCGCGACACCACCGAGCGCGCCATCGCCTACCTCGAGGGGGTCGGCCGCGACCGCCCGCTCCTGATCTGGGTGCATTACTTCGACCCGCACGCGCCCTACGCCCCGCCCGAGCCCTTCCGGACGCGCTACGCCACTCAGCCCTACCTCGGCGAAGTGGCCGCGATGGACGAGCAACTCGGCCGGCTCGTGGCGGCCTTCGAGCGGCACGCCCCCGGCCCCGTCGCGATCGTGGTGGCCAGCGACCACGGTGAAGGCCTGGGCGACCACGGCGAACTGCAGCACGGGCACCTGCTCTACCAGCCGACCATGCACGTGCCGCTCGTCGTGGCGGGACCGGGCATCGAGCCGGGGGTGAGCGACGCCCCGGTGAGCCTGCGCCGCATCCACCACACGCTGGTGGACTGGGCCGGACTCGACCCCTCGGGCGAGGCGACGCGCCACAGCCTGCGCGCCGGCACGCCGGAAGTGGTGCTCGGCGAGGCGATGAAGCCGTTCCTCAGCTACGGTTGGCAGCCGCAGATCATGGCGGTGGAGGGGACGAAGAAGGCCATCTACGCCGGCCGCTACGAGGTGTACGACGTGGCGGCCGACCCGGGCGAGCGGCGCAACCTGGAGCCGGCCTCGGGCGTGCCCGCCTCGCTCCGCAAGGCGACCGACGGCTACCCGGTGCCCACGCCCGGCGCCACCCCGGCCACCGACACGCTCACCGACGAGGCGCGGCGCCAGCTCGCGAGCCTCGGCTACGTGAGCGCCAGCGCGCAGCCCGTCGTCCGGCGCGACGCCCCGCGGCCGGCCGACATGGTGAAGCTGTTCGAGGTGATCGACCGCGCCTCCACGTTGTTCGTGCAGCAGCGCTACACCGAGGTCATTCCCCTGCTCGAGCGGATCCTGCGGGACGACCCGTTCAACCTCGACGCGACGCTGCGACTCGCCACCGCGCAGTCGATGCTGGGCCGGGACGCGCAGGCGGTGGCGTCGTTCCGGAAGGCAGCCGGGCTGGCGCCGCAGTCGCAGGACGTGCGGCTCTACTTCGCCCTGCACCAGGAGCGCGGCCGCGACTGGGCCCAGGCCGTCCCCACGCTCGAGCGCATCGTCGCCGACACGCCCGAGCGGCTGCCCGCCGTCGAGGCACTGGCGCGGGTGCGCGAGCGGCA
>JADHED010000660.1_pt1 | contig 37654 bp, 34 predicted proteins | sample 8952041 | NCBI WGS metagenome assembly JADHED01 (sample SAMN16124423, study PRJNA663239) | bioreactor sludge metagenome | isolation source: sludge (control) | place: India:Bengaluru | collected 2018-09-08 | reverse complement strand
ATCACAATTCAGTTCAGGTCTGTACATGATAGAACTTACAGTAAATGATAGTAAGTTGGTTAGCAAGTTTTCAGTTAACTAATATTATATATTGAAGTTTTAAAGGGAAGGATAGCATCCTTCCCTTTTTTATTGCAAACAAGGGCTGTATTTTTACATTCTGATATTGAGCGTATAATGGTTTTTTCTTCCAAGTTGATAGAGGATGCAGTAAATGAGTTTTCCAAGTTGCCGGGAATAGGTAAAAAAACGGCATTGCGTATGGTACTGCAGTTGCTGAAAATGGACAAGGAAAGTGTAAATAGTTTTACAGAAGCAGTAGCGCGTATGCGCAATGAGATTGTATTTTGCAAACATTGTCACAACGTTGCAGATACGGATGTCTGTACAATATGTGTCAGCTCTTCACGCAATCGTTCGCAGATATGTGTAGTAGAAAATATAAGAGATGTAATTGCCATTGAAAGTACACAACAGTATAACGGCTTGTATCATTTGTTGGGGGGGATTCTATCTCCGTTGGATGGTATAGGGCCCGAACAACTGAATATTGATACTCTATATCAACGGGTAAAGAATGAGGGTGTACAAGAGCTTATTATGGCTCTTAGTCCTACTATTGAGGGTGATACAACGGTCTACTACATAGCTAAACAAATGAATAGTCTTCCTGTCTCTATCACTACTATTGCCAGAGGTATAGCTTTTGGAGGGGAGTTGGAATATGCTGATGAAATGACACTTGCAAGAAGTATTGCAAAGAGACTGCCTATAGAAAATTATGTGAGCGTCCGAAAAGACGCTCAATAATACGGGTGCTATTTACCTGAAGGAATTGTGATTTCCGTTGTGCCTGAGGCAGCATTGTTGTTAGTCGTAGTAGTAGTCTCCTTTCTTGCAGATTGTGAAGATTGTGCTTCAATTGGTGGCATACTGCTAGTGGCTTGTACGCTACTTGTATTTGTTTCTGAAGAACTTACACCTTGCCCTATTTTGGCGGTACAGCTACCGAAAAAAATAATAAGAGCGATTACTGATAGTCTACTGTATTTCATCTTTGTATTTTATATGCAATTATTCAATTTGCGTACCAGAATTATATTAGAGCAGAAGAATCGGTGTTAAAATTCTTTAACAGCTATCTCTCCGCTATACACATAAGTTGCAGGGCCGCTTAGTATTACGTTTACAATATGGTTAGCGTCTTTCTTATCAAAGCTGACCTGTAGATTGCCACCCGGTGTTTTAATGTTTGTGCTGATGTGCCCTGTCGTATCAGCATTAGCAGCAATTGCTGCTGCTGTTACACCTGTGCCACAGCTATATGTTTCATCTTCCACACCACGCTCATAGGTGCGAACATGTATACCATCTTCTAGCTTTTGTACAAAGTTTACATTAATGCCCTTAGGCTGATAGCGCTCACTATTGCGTATGTTTCGACCGATATTAAACACATCGGTATTATTTACATTGTCAACAAACATTACATAATGCGGAGAGCCTGTATTTAGTTCTGTATAGCCACCTGCATACAACACTTCCTTAACATCCTGCATTTGTAAGTTTACAATGCCGTCATTATTGATAGTTGCCACATGCGCGCCATCTATGGCCACGAAAGATGCATTATCTTTTATGACACCTAGTTTTTTTGCGTATGCTACAATGCATCTGCCACCATTGCCACACATAGTGCTTTCATTGCCGTCAGCATTATAGTAAACCATACGAAAATCGTAACCATCAGCATTTTCCAGTAGCATCAGGCCATCAGCACCAATACCAAACCTTCTATTACACAGAAAGGCAATTTGATTTACAGACAAAGCTATTTTCGCCTCTCTGTTATCAATCAATACAAAATCATTACCTGTTCCCTGATATTTATCGAAATGCAATTGCATCTTGTAAAGTTATGTTATTTACTACCCGGAAAATATTGTTCTGCTCTTGAATTCATAGCCTTATTTGCAGTACCGGTTTGGTACAAAACGCTTCTCCAATTGGTATTGCGTATTTCTCCTTTGATGTTTGAGTGCAATATTCTGTAATCGCCTATCATAAAACCCGGACGGTAGAACATAATCATACCACCACTGCTCTGTTGAGGCAGTACATTATACGTCCATATCTCGTATGGTTGTACGCCTTGTTCATTCTGTACTTCTACCATTTCATCAGGCTTACCGTATTTTAGGTATATCAATCCTCTTTCTGTTTCATATCCCGGTACACCTGAAACGGAGAATTGTTTATTGACCTCTTTTACTTTTTGTGAGTATTCTTCCCACCCTTCTTTTGGGTTAGCCGGATTTCGCGCTTTCCAAAAATTGTAAATAAAATAGCGCATATAGGTAAAGTCAGGTCTGTCTAAAAAAGCCTCAATACTTTGTTTCTCTATTGGTGTTGCAACAGGGTGTAGCATTTTAAGGATAGCCCTTACTTGTGGTAACGTGTACTTATCTACAAACGTAGTACTAAGGTCTACCACTTGCATGTCCTGAAATTCAGTTTCTTTTTTAGAGGTATCTGCGTTCAGTTTTACAGGTTTAGTATTCACCCGCTGAAAGAATAATGTTCTTGAACACTGAGTGGTACCATCTGCCTTCAACGATATATTCAAGTAATAATTGCCGGTTGGCAATACTTCTATTCTGAATTTTCCTGAAACAGGGATAATACCATTTCGCTTTATTGTATCAATACGTTGTAGTTTGTATAATGTACTTTCAAATGGTTTTTTACTAACAGATGTTGTAATTGTATACTCTGCATCTTTTATCATTGATGCTTCCGGAAAGTATAGTTCAGTATAATAAAAAAGGGTCTTTCTGTTTTCGTCAGCAAAGTTTGCACACAACGGTAACTGGGTTTTACCGTTTTTATTAAAGATACTTTCTACGTTTGCAGTAAATGATGTATCTAACAATTGTACTGTAGAGAATACGGGCTTTTCATTTCGAGGGATAACTGTAAAAGTATCTGTGAATGCGTAGCTGCTGTTAGTATCAATCAACTCTGTCAATTGTACTTTTATTTTGTATTTACCGGGTGTCAGGTCGTAGCGTTGCAGCTCTAGTATGTTTTGTGCACGTGCTTGTTCTATGGTGCTCGCTTCTGCAGTCTGCATAATGTAATGGTCTTCTTTCATCACAATACCATATTCGTCAATAAAGCTGATGTCTGTACGTACTTTTGCTATTATATTACCTTTTACAGGTTCGGTAAAATGCAGGCTGTTGGGTGCTATTTGCCAATACACTTCTATGTATGGTTTCAGCCTTTTGCCATCGTCTTTGTAAAACAAACTATGAGCAACGGTAGCCTCTATTGCCAGTGATTTGAAACATAAAAACAAGCTTACCAAAACTAAGCCATGCCATCTGCGCATTTTTCGCTTTTTTTGCAAAACTATAATAATTGTCGTTGATGGGCTGTGAATAATATTCTAATTCGACCACTAATGACAATTGCATGTTGAATATGAGCCATACTGTAATTAGTTCTTATATACCATTCCCCAATATATACTGGTGGTTGCAGGTGCAGGGCACAGATACGTTGCTGCTGGATGGTGGCGAGCATTTCGAGAAGATGACTTACCGAAATAAGTATTTCATCACAGGCTCCAACGGTGGCATACAACTAAGCATACCATTACTGCAGGGTAGGGAGCAGCGCACGCCTATGCAGCAGGTGATGATAGACAATAAACAACGCTGGCAGGTGCAGCATTGGCGCACATTGGTATCGGTGTACAAACGTACTCCTTACTTCGAGCATTACGAACCTGCACTGGAAAAGCTATACACACAGCATTTCGATTCACTGATTGATTTTAATCTCGCATCTATCAAATGGTTGCACAAAGAACTGCGTGCAAGTTTTAATATTGAAACTACCGATGTTTTTCAGAAAGAATATGCAGATGCTACAGACCTACGCCGAGTAATGAAACCAGGCTCAGAAAAACAACCGCTTGAAGGCGCAGAGCCATACTATCAGGTATTTGCAGACAGGGTAGGCTTCTTGCCCAATCTCAGCATGCTCGATTTACTTTTTGCCGAAGGTCCGCATGCCTTGCAATGGCTAAAGGGTAATGCTTCGTTGATAAATGAATGGGGAACTAAGAAATAAAAAAGAGGAGATTGATTAATCTCCTCTTTTCATGCGCCACACACCATACATGGCTTCCTTCACAATGCCTTTCGTCATTTTCGATTGGCCTTCTGCTCTATCCACAAATGTGATGGGCACTTCCTGTATCTTAAAGCCGAGCTTCCATGCGCGGAATTTCATTTCTATCTGGAATGCATAACCCACAAACTGCACTTTATCCAGCGGTATGGTTTGCAGCACTTTTGCTTTGTAGCAAATGAAGCCCGCAGTAGGGTCTTTCACCGGCATAAAAGTGATGATGCGCGTATACATGGCACCACCTTTAGAGATGAATATCCTATCCCACGGCCAGTTTACAACCTTGCCACCTTTTACATAGCGCGAACCTACAGCTACATCTGCACCGCCTGTGCTGCATGCCTGATGCAGACGCAGCAAATCATCGGGGTTGTGAGAGAAATCGGCATCCATTTCAAACAGATACTGATAGCCTTTTTCAAGCCCCCAACGGAAGCCTGCAATATATGCAGTGCCCAAGCCTTGTTTGCCGCTACGCTCCAGCAAGTGCAATTGCTCGCCATAGCTCTGCTGCATGTTTTTCACAATGCCTGCAGTGCCATCGGGCGATCCGTCATCTACTATCAGTACATGGAAACTACCGGGCAACGACAACACCTTCAGGATAATACGTTCTATATTTTCCTTTTCGTTGTAGGTTGGTATTATTACGAGTTTGTCCAAATCAGGGCAAAATTAAAAGGGCTAAAATAAGAAATAATGGCGTTTGATATGTTAAATAAACGTATAAAACTAAGCTTTAGGTTTGCGTAGCTTCATATTGTTTAATATCTCCGATATCTTCTGCTTTGTATGTAATGGGAAATCTGCCTGCATCATCCAGTCGTAGTATTGCGGCTCTCGCTTGAATACATCTTCTACCTTCTGCCCTTTATATTTCCCGAAGTTAAACACTGGTTCTCCGTCTTTCATCACCATGCGGCGTGCATAGTCTACCATCGGCTCCGGATTGCTGAAGTCGTGCAGTGGCTTTACGTCTGTGCCCAACTGTGCATACCTGTCCAATTGAGATTCCAGCACCTCTATCGTTGCTTCCACATCGGCCTCTGCACTGTGGGCATTCTCCAGTTTTTTGCCGCAATAGAATTCGTATGCTGCTGCCAGTGTACGAGCTTCCATTTTAAAGAAAATCTGCTGTGCATCTATCATGTTGCGCTCCGTAAAGTCTACATTAATGCCCACACGTAAAAACTCTTCTGCCAGCATCGGTATATCAAACTTGTTGGAGTTGTAGCCACCCAAATCGCAACCCTTCATCCAGTTATACAGCTCGTGTGCAATGTGCTTAAATTCAGGTGCATCCTTTACATCCTCATCCTTTATGCCATGTATGGCAGTAGATGCAGGCGGTATAGGCATACCCGGGTTCAGGCGTTTCACATACTTAGCTCTTGTGCCGTCGGTATTCAGTTTTATCAGTGCCAGTTCTACAATTCTATCCTTTCCGTGGTCTGTTCCAGTTGTCTCAAGATCAAAAAATATAATCGGTCTCTTTAAGCTAAGCTGTGCCATTCTCCAATATCAATTTTGCTGCGAACATACGCTATTCCAGTCAATTCCATCAAAAGTACCCGAGCTCATCAATAACAGACAGGTAGGTTGCCCATTTTGGTTGAGTAGCGACGCGATATGTTCTTGCAATGCCTGTTTCTCGTCTATCACCACAAGGTCTTCGCGTTCAAAATACTTTTTCACTGTAGCTGTGTCCAGCGCCGGCAATCCCTTCAGTTGCAATGCATGGTGGCTGAAGTATACAACGGCATCATCTGCAGAGTCAATACTATGCGCATACTCACTCAGGAACTGCGCATTGAGGCTACTATATGTATGCAGCTCAAAACAGGCAATCAGTTTGTGCGTAGGGTAGCCCTCGCGTACCGCATCCAGTGTGGCTTTCAGTTTCGATGGTGCATGTGCAAAATCGCGGTATGCTACCAGCTTATCATTCTGGAAAAGCTTTTCCAGCCTGCGTGCCGCACCGCTGAAGTCTGCAATGGCTTCATAACAAGCTTTTTTGCTCATGCCCAACTCTGTACAAACGGCAATTGCCGCCTGCATATTCAGCAGATTGTGCCTGCCGAATACAGATACAGGTATCGGTCCGAATTCTGTATCCAACACCGCAATGCCATCTTCGTAATGGAATGCAGGCATATTATATGGTTCTGCCTTCAAGTGAGCAGTGCTGGTGCCTATTACATGCTGCACTTCTGTGTCTGTATTATTATAATACACAGGTGCACCTGCTGCTATGCCCGAAAGGTATTGTTCAAACTGGTTGCGGTATATCTCGTACGTTGGGAATACATTGATGTGGTCCCAAGCTATACCACTTACTACGCTTATATGCGGATGGTAAAAGAATATCTTAGGGCGTTTCTCTATCACAGATGCTGGGTATTCATCGCCCTCCAGCACTATTATCGGAGCATCGCTCAGGCGTACAGACTGCTCAAAACCCGCCACTTTTGCACCCACCAGGTAATCGAAATCGATACCCTGCTTGCGCAATATGTGCATTATCATAGAGGTAATGGTGGTTTTGCCATGGCTGCCTGCCACTACCACACGCTTTTTGTTCTTACTTACCTCGTATACATACTCCGGAAACGAGTAGATAGGTATGCCAAGTGCCTGTGCAGCAATCAGTTCCGGGTTATCTGCCTTGGCGTGCATACCCAGTACTATAGCGTCTATGTCTTTTGTAATCTTATCAGGAAACCAGCCATGTGCCGGTGGTAATATGCCTGCTGCAGCCAGATTGCTCTTGGCTGGGTCATTTATCTCATCATCGCTGCCCGAAACCACATTTCCCTGCCTTAAAAGCGCCAGTGCCAATTGGTGCATTACCGCCCCGCCTATAGCTATAAAATGTATTCTTTTCATTAAAAAAAATAGTTATCTTCGTCAAAGTACAAATGTAAATTACCCTTTTAACTAATACTATTTAATTAAGAAGATTGATTATGCAACTAGTTTCTATTCTACGTCGTGTAGTTCCGGTTATAGCAGTAGCTGCTGTGGTGTTGTTCGCGTCTTGCAATGGTGGTAGCAAAAAATATGGCTGCCCTAATAAATTGAGCATATCGCTATCTAAGTAATACCTTTTTAAGATGTTTCTGCAAAGGATGACAATTCTATGACTTGTCATCCTATTGTTGTTTTAGGATGTTTGTAAAACTGCTAAGACATTCCGCATAAAAAAATAACCACCCGAACAGGTGGTTATTTTTTTATAGTATGTTGTTGAGTTCTTACAGGAACGAATATCCCAATGAAAGTTGAACAGTACGCGTCTTCCATGTATCGGTAGCAGTATTATAGCTCAGGTCTGAAAGGCCAATGATGTAACGTGCACTTGCACGGAATTTAGCCAGATTCAGTTGCAGGCCAATAACACCCGACAGGTCGCCAGATTTGAACAATGTTTTTGTGTCTTTCAGCAAGTTCTGATTGTCTTTTACACTCATCACACCACTGTACTGCGGGCCCAGTTGCAACCACAGCGGGCCACCAAGTTTGAAGTTCAGCAATACAGGTATGTTCAGGTATGTTACAGCAAACTCACCTTGCTTGTTAGAGTCTGCAATGTTTACATAATTAGTTTTTGCAGCCTGGTAGAAGTTCACTTTGTTGCCCGTGTATTTCACACTGCTGACAAGTATTTCGGCTGTTACACCCAGACGCTTGCGGCTTACACCACCAAAGATGCCACCTACAATACCGGGCTTATATCCGCTTTCCCATTCTTTACCATCCAGATTGGCAAAGTTGGCACCAACTTTAATACCCAAATCTACTTTTACAGGCAGTGCTTTGCTTACCGCACCAACGCCCGGTTGTGCCATTGCCAGTACAGGCAATAATAGTGTAGCTACTAATAGTTTGAAACGTTTCATAATTCTATCCTCTGGTGTTTTTTGTTTTATGCTTACAAAGGTATTAAAACACAACACACAAAACGCTGTTGCACTATTGTTCTGCAATTACCAGAAACTCGTTGCGCAACGGTTCTATATGTTTATACAATGTATCTAAGTATTGATGCCCCATAGCTGCGTAATAGCCAATGAAATTCTCGTAGCGTTCCTGCAAAGAGCCATTGGGCGATATGCCATCTTTTAGTCGGGTGATGCGTTGCAGCTGGTCGCTCATTTTACGTTTCTCTGCACGCAGCATTTTCTTTTGCAGCGTTTCCAACTGATGCTTCATTTTGGCAAAAGCAGCATCTGCACTTGCATGCAGGGTAGGGTCCAGCTTGGTGGCTTTATCCCTTAGTTGTGTCAGTATGTTTTGTATGGCGGCAGTCTCTTCATCGGTATGCCAGTTGCTGCTGCTGTGTTTGCCTATATAACTGCGTATCAGCGAAGACTCAGACCTGAATATCTCTTCTATGCTGAAATGCAATTGCTGACGCAGTTTATTATACTGCGCAGGCATCCACAATACAGACTGCCTTAGTAGTATAGCAGGATAAAAGACGTTGTAGTTTTCAAACACAGGCTTCAGTTCCAGCCAGTAGGCTACCTCTGCACCACCACCTATAAAGGCAACATCGGGCAATATGCTTTCCTGAAAGATGCCACGTAGTATCACATTCGGGCTAAACCTTTCGGGGTGTGCCTCCAGCTCTGCCATCATATCTTCCTCGGTCCATTCAATCTCGGTATTCAGTACACGCCATTTACCATTGCGTTTTTCTATACGCTCGCGTATATCATCGCGCAGGTAAAAGATATTTATCATCCTTGGGTATGCCTGCACTTTGTATTGTTCTTCCAGCGTGTCTACGTGGTCATTAACCAACACGTATGCCATGTGGTTTTGCAAATCATCTTTCAGTATCGGGATGATTTGTTTTTTCAGTTTAGCATCATCAGGATTCAGTACTATCAATCCGTACCTGCCAAACAGTTCGTTGACAAGATACTGCGTAGCCTCGCCGATAGTATTGTGTTGCAGGTATGCCTGTGTCAGTATGTCTTTCAGTACATTCAGATTTTCTCCGGGAGGGCCTAATACTTTAAATACCTCATCCAGCAAAGGTTTCAGGCTGGCAGTTTGCATACGCCCTACTGCACCTGTTTGTCCTGCGGCATCCCACACATACTTCTGATTATTATAGCGGAATGTGCCCAGTTCATCCAAATCGTTGTCTTCGCTACCCATATAGTACACAGGCACAAAGTGTTTGTCGCTGTATTGGGTATTCAGTTCATCTGCCAGCTTGATGGCGTGCATTATCTTATAAATGAAATACAGATAGCCTGTCATCAGATTGGGCTGATGCGCAGTGCAGATGGTGTAGGTATTTTCATCTGCAAGGCGTGCTATATTTTCTATTACTTTATCGTGCTTGTTCAGCTGTGCATATTGCTTATGCAGTACACTTGTCAACACTTGCCTGTCAACAGGATATTTGCTGCGAGCTGCTATTGCCTGCGCAATGCCTTCGGCATCGGGCGTATAATTATAATATTGTTTGAGGTTGGGGTGAGCATTCAGATAATCCAGCACCAGGTCGCTAAAATTGCCCGTGTTACTATATGGTATGTGTGTACAGTCAATATCCATTGCAGGGATTTGAGAGCGCTAAGTTAAGCGTAGGTTTTAATACTTGGGTTATCAGGGGATAGGGAATATTGATTGATATTGGATAATTTAGTTGTAATGAAAAGATGGCTGATTATTATTTCTGTGGCTGGGGTATTAGGTTTTATCGTATATGGTATATCAAAATTAGGGCCTGGTAGTTATCCATATGCCGAGACCTATGAGTTCAATTGTAATGAGAGGAAACTTATCGAGTCAATACAAAAGTTTAAAAAGATTCATCCTGAATATAATGTTTCTGACACCACAGAGCTTATAGATGGTCGTAGTGACGATAGCAGGGATTATTGGTATCATATTTACTTTTATATACCCGAGGAAAAAGTAGTGTTGTATACATGGGTAAGGCAGGGTTTTGATAGTACTACAACATTTGCCTACGTATCGGTGCTATACAATGTCAACGATCATATTACAGCTTGGGAATGGAAGAGAATCAATGATGACTTTTCATGGTCTGAAAATAGAAAGGAGCTTAAGAAATTCAGAAAGAGAATTGTTGAGCCACTTCGTAAAATCGTTAATAATGAATAGTCCTTTAATTCTTATAACCTCTTGATATCTAATTTCAAACAGTATAAAAACCTGGTCTGAAGATATATGCACACAAAAAAACCGCCCGAAGGCGGCTTATTGTGTGTATGTGCAATAAAGACTACAGTTTTGTAAACGGAATCATTGTTGGTTGGGCTGATGCATTTTCAGCCGCAATGTACAGGTAGTAGGTGCCTTGTTGCAGTGCAGCTACATCTACAGTGCTATTTTGGCCTGCCAGCTTGATGTCTTTTACCTTTTGTCCGTAGCTGTTATATATAAAGCCACTCGTTTCGGCTGCATTATTCAGTTGAATGTGCAATACACTTGTTGTAGGATTAGGATATAGTTTTACTGCATCTTCAGTATTGGCTATAGCGATGCCTGTTGTGTTTTCTGTCAGTGTTACTTGTGTGTTGTTAAAGGCATCGTTATTTGTACTGCCGGTACCATCTACAGCATTTACGGAAGCAGAAAGTGTTACTGCACCGGAACCTGCGGCAGGTGCCGTCCAGTCGAATGTTACAGACAAGCCCGATGCTGCCGTGATTGTGCCACTTTGCTCGGCAACAGAAATACCGCCTGCATTCGATATTTTAGACCCCGATGGAACATTGGAAATTGTGCCTATGCCCGATGAACCTTTGGTTGCAGAGAACTGATAGCCAAATTTGCTATAGCTGCTGTTGGTGCCTGTAATAGTAATGGTATATTTCTTACCCGCAGTATACTTATTGTTGGTAATGGTTGTCGCACCGTCTTTCACCGTAATGGCTACTACTGTTGCCGTGCTTTTAGCACCGTGACAATTGCCTGTAGAGCCGCAACCCGATATGGCTACGTGTCCGGCGCTTGTAGACGGACCGCCCGAGTAGCTTGATAATGTAAGGTAACTGATGCCTGCTATGGATGTAAATAGTAATACTTTAAGTTTCATAATTTTTTAATTGTTTGTATTAGTGAAGTTCGTATTGCAATTGTAGACTGTTGTTATAAAAAATGGGTATTTACTTATAAATATCCGAAACCGCGGTTTGCAGTTCGGTTGGTGTCATGCCCGTATGAGCTTTAATAAATCCGCTGAAATTTGATTGGCTGTCAAAGTTTAACTCAAAGGCAATTTCCTTAAGGCTCATTTCATTCAGCAAAAGCAACCTGCGTATTTCCAGCAGCAATTCTTCATGTATAATTTCCAGTGCAGATTTGCCCAAAGATTTCTTGCAGGTATTATTTAGTTTGTCAGGGCTGCAATTCAGCATGGCGGCATATTCGGCTACTTTCTTGTTGGTTCTTATGTGCGTTGTGGTAAGTGCTAAGTACTCGTTCAGCAAATTGTGTTCTCTGCTGTCTGTGTTACCCGTATTCAGTTCTACAAGCGATAGCAGTATTATCTGTAGGTAGCTGTATGCCTTGTATTTTGTAAGCGAATTGGCAGGGGCTTTTACAGTCATCAATTCCTTGATGCACTCGGCAAGGGTGTATAAATGTTGAAACGATTTTGCTTCAAGGCTTACCCCTGCGGTTGTGTTATACAGGTTGTAGTGGTTTATAGGGCGTATATGTTCAAATATGTTTTTCCTGAACTGCAACACCAATCCGTTTGCCGTGTTGCGATGCATCAGGTGTATCTGCCCGGGATATATAATATATACCTGTCCGCCCGAAATATTATAAGAAGTAAAGTCTATCAGTTGAGATCCGTTGCCTTCGTTTACAAAGATGATTTCAAAATAATCGTGCCTGTGCATTTTCCTGAAATCGTATGGATTGCTGTAGTCCAAAGACTCTATCATCAGCAGTCTGTCAGGTTGGTGTAGCTCTACATAGTTTATATCCATACGCAGGAAAATGAAGTCGGCTAAAACTATCAAATCATACTATTGCAACAAAAATTGTTAGTCTATAACGGTATAATGTACGGATGAAAGTGTTTTACAGTTTTATATAACGTATGTTTTCTGGTCTTTGTTGGTTAATGACATAAAACAGATTTGTCTTGTTTGCAATCTTCGCTTTTACAAACAGGATATATACATTTGATATACCATGTCAAACAGCATAAAAAACTGGTCTGAAGACGAACGCCCGCGCGAAAAAATGCTCCTGAAGGGAGCTGCTGCATTGTCTGATGCCGAACTCCTTGCCATCCTCATATCCAGTGGTACCAAAGAAAAGTCTGCGCTCGACCTTGCCCGCGATATCCTCGGGCTTGCACAAAACAACCTGCACGAACTGGGTAGGTTAGGTTTGCTGGAACTGCAAAAGACCAAAGGCATAGGCGAGGCGCGTGCTATTACCATAGCCGCAGCATTAGAGCTTGGGCGCCGCAGGCAGATGGGTGAGGCACTGCAACGCACCGCCATTACCCAAAGCGGCGATGCAGCAGAAATAGCCATCCCCCTGATGCGCGACCTGAGCCACGAAGTGTTCTGCGTATTCTACCTCAACCAGAGCAATAAGATACTCCGCTACGAAATCATCAGCAGTGGTGGGCTTACGGGTACGGTCGCCGATATCCGCATTATGCTTAAAAATGCCCTGCTTCAAAATGCCAATAAGCTCATCATTGCTCACAATCACCCATCGGGCAATCTGCAACCCAGCCATGCCGATAAAGAGCTGACACGCAAACTGAAAGAAGCAGCTGAATACATGGATATTAAGCTTTTAGACCATCTGATAATAGCAGGAACAAATTACCTGAGCATGGCAGACGAGGGCATTATTTAGTGCCAGTTAATTGCTATATTGCACTGCTCTGCGAGCGTATATATAATAAAATACCACATAGGTAGTCCGTAATGCTAAAGATAGGTGTAATAGGTGCCGGCCATTTGGGCAAGATTCATATTCAACAGTGGAAAGAAGTGCCAACTGTTCAGCTTATAGGGTTCTTTGACCCCAGTGATGAGCAGGCTGAAAAAGCTATTGCCGAATACAACGTAATCAGATATACAGATATTGATGCCCTGATACAGGAAGCAGATGCACTGGATATTGTTGCACCTACTACCAACCACTACGATATTGCTAAGAAATGCCTGCTGGCAGGTAAACACTTCTTTATTGAAAAGCCACTTGCCAATACACTGGAAGAAGGCCGCGAACTGGTGAAGCTGGTAAAAGAAGCCGGTGTAAAATGCCAGGTAGGCCACGTAGAGCGCTACAATCCTGCATACCTTGCACTGACAGAAGAAACGCTGCAGCCTATGTTTATAGAGGCACACAGGCTATCGCAGTTCAACCCGCGTGGTACGGATGTGTCTGTTATCCTCGATCTGATGATACACGATATAGATATTGTGATGCACTTGGTTAAAAGCCCTGTGCGTCGTATATCTGCAAGCGGTGTATCTGTTATCAGCGAGACCGCAGATATAGCCAATGCACGTATAGAATTTGATAACGGTTGTGTGGCAAACCTTACTGCCAGCCGCATATCGCTGAAGAAAATGCGCAAGCTGCGCCTCTTTCAGCGCGATGCATACATCAGTGTAGACTTCCTTGATAAAAAGACAGAAGTAGTACGCTTGAAGGACGATGATGGTCCGCGTGGCATGTTCGATTTCCCGCTGGATATGCCAAATGGCGAAAAGAAAGTAATATCTATGCAAATGCCGGAGGTAACCCCATCCAACGCTATCCGCAGCGAACTGGCAGAATTTGCAGATGCCATCATAAATGACAAACCTGTGAAAGTAAGTGTGTACGACGGCTTTCAGGCTATGGATGTAGCTCACCAGATTCTGAAGAAAATGAGCCTTCATAACGAATTACATAACGTTTAGCACAATTATTGCTTATAGATTAGACAGGTACTTTGACAGATTTCATAATGAGAGTATTAATAACAGCAATAATAGCTGCGGCCTTCTTTGTACAAGGCTGCAATCTGATTGATCCGGCAGAAAAGATACCAACTTACATCCGGGTAGATTCTTTCAAGGTGAAAACCAATGAACCAAGCCGTACAGGTAGTACCAGCAGCCGTATTAGCAGTGTTTTTGTGTATGTAGATAATTCCTTTATCGGAGCTTATGACATACCAGCAACTATCCCGTTGTTGATAGATAAGGATGCAAAAGTATCATTAGGAGCAGGTATTAATTATACAGGACTTAAGTCATACCAGTACTTATATCCTTTTTATATTTACGATACTGTAAACGTAAAGTATGCTCCCGGCAAAATGGTGAACCATACAGCAGTTGCTCAGTATTCTGAGGCAACTCTTTTCAGATGGATAGAGGACTTTGAAACAGGTAACTCTTTTATCAAAATAGATGAGAATAATACTTCTGATACAACATTAATACGCATCACCGACCCTGCAAAAGTGTATGAAGGAGGTGGTTGCGGCCAAATCATTCTGTCATCTACTAAACCTTCTTCTCAGAACATCAATAACAAAGATATTAATATTAAAAAGGGCGATGCATTTATTGAAGTCAATTATAAATGTAATGTAGCATTTGAAATAGGCTTACAAACAACAAAGTCCGGCTCTGTATATTATGAATACATCGGCGGCATAAATGCAAATGAGTCTTGGGGCAAGATGTATATAGGCTTGCAATCATTCTTAGGTACATATGATGTTTCGTCCTGTAGGGTAATGGTGAAGGCTAAATTGCCGGACGGGCAGACAAGTGGCTATGTATACCTTGATAACTTCAAAGTCATATCATACTAAGGCTGATGCTGACTCCCCTCAAAAAGAGAGCTATCCGCCGACTGGCAATTGCAGACTATTTTACGGCGGCTATATCCTGGATGGTATTCTGGGCATATCGTCATACGCTGTTAGATGGTATCAGCTTTACGGAGTCATTTAGTCATTTTCAAATCAGAGACTACTTGTTTGGTATACTGTTGATACCGGGTGGGTGGTTGTTGTTATACCTTCTCTCGGGTACTTACTTCGATTTGTATCGCAAGTCTCGCCTGAATGAAATCAACCGAACACTCATATCCTGTATACTTGGTAGCATCATGGTATCGTTGTTTGTATTTGCAAACGATGCAACCCATTATTCCTACTTCATTCGGATGACAGGGCGCTACCTGCTTATACATACTGCGTTTACTTTGTTTGTCAGAATGATAATCCTGAACAGGGTAAAGGCAAACATCATCAGTGGTAAGGTAGGTTTCAATACACTCATCATTGGCGGCAATCAGAAGGCGATAGATGTGTATCAGCAAATGAAAGATAGCCCGAAGGCATTAGGCAATTTCTTCAAAGGCTTCATATATTCCAATCTGGAATCTGCTAATGGTATGAGCAAATACCTGCCTCAGCTTGGCAATCTTGCAGAGTTGGAAAGTATCATCGACGAACACAATATTGAAGAAGTAGTAGTGGCGGTAGACTCATCAGAACACCATCTGTTAGAGAACATTCTGACACGTCTCAGCTATCGCCCTGTTGTAGTAAAAGTATTGCCCGATTTGTATGACATCATATCGGGTTCTGTAAAGACAAGTAATGTGTACGATGCCGTACTGATACATATACATCCCGACCTGATGCCCGACTGGCAAAGGGTTTGCAAGCGTACCATCGATATCATAGCATCATTGTTCGCATTGCTCTTACTATCGCCTGTGTACATATTTGCAGCTATCAAAGTCTTGTTGTCTTCCAAAGGGCCAATCATCTACAAGCAGGAACGTATAGGCCTTTTCGGTCGTCCGTTCTATATCTATAAGTTTCGCTCTATGTACACAGATGCAGAAGTAAGAGGGCCTGCACTGAGTAGCAAGGATGATAAACGCATCACGCCATGGGGACGCATTATGCGCAAGTGGCGTATAGACGAGCTGCCACAGTTTGTAAACATCCTGAAAGGTGATATGTCTCTGGTCGGCCCGCGTCCGGAGCGTAAGCATTTTATCGATATCATCAGCCAGACGCACCCGCACTACAAGTACCTGCACAAAGTAAAGCCGGGGCTTACGTCTTGGGGTATGGTACAATTTGGCTATGCCGAAAATGTAGAAGAAATGATGGAACGTATGAAGTACGACCTGCTGTATATCGAGAACTGCTCACTGGCGCTCGATATCAAAATCATGCTCTATACCTTAATGGTGATTTTCCAGGGACGTGGGAAATAGCTTGCCGTTATTTACATTCAGGTATTCAATCGCTTCACCCACAATAAAGAAACTACCCGTTATCAGCACCGCATCGTTCTGTCCTATAGCATTGCGCGCAGCACTTACAGCATCTGCCACGCTTACATACATTTCGCCTTGCAGCCCAACAGCTTCAGCACGCTTTTTCAATTCTGATGCAGGTAATGCACGTATGATGTTGGCATTGCAGAAATAGTAAGTATTGTCTTTGGGTAGCAGTGCCAGCACATTGTCTATATCCTTGTCTTTTACAAAGCCTATTACTATGTGCTTACTATCGGCAACTACATTCTTCCACTGATTGGTTACCTCTGTTATACCTGCAATATTATGTCCCACATCTGCAATGATAAGTGGCTTGTCTTGCAACACATCCCAACGGCCAAATAAGCCTGTCAGCTTCTTCACTTTGCTAAGTGCGCGTTGCACGGTTGCAAATGGTATATCCATACCTTGATTAGCACGCAGTACATCTACCGCAGCCAATACAGTTTTGATATTATAGTATTGGTAGCTACCCGGCAAATCGCTTGTCAGGTCGTGCATTTCGCGCATGGCGCGGTTTACTACTTTGTAGTATTGCAAAGATGGTGTACCACCTGTGCGTACAAGGTCCCACATGGCATCGGCATAATACACAGTGCTTTGCATGTGCACGCTCTTTTCAAAGAACACACGTTCTGTTTCTGTATGCTGTTGTCCTATTACTACGGGTACTTTGTGTTTTATGATGCCAGCCTTCTCGCTTGCTATCTCGGGTAGTGTTTTGCCCAGCAGGTCGGTATGGTCGTAGCTGATATTGGTAATGACAGATAGAATAGGGGTGATGACATTAGTACTGTCAAGCCTGCCGCCAAGCCCGGTTTCTATAATGGCATAGTCTACCTTCTCTTCTGCAAAATAGGCAAATGCCATAGCCACCGTTATCTCAAAAAACGATGGTTCAATTTCTTCTATATTTGTTGTGTATTTGTCTACAAAGTCTGCCACCCATTGTTTGCCAACCATAGCACCGTTGATGCGGATACGCTCTCTGAAATCGACTAAATGCGGTGAAGTGTAGAGGCCTACTTTATAACCGCACTCCTGCAGTATAGCTGCCAGCATGTGGCTGGTGCTGCCTTTGCCGTTGGTACCTGCAATATGTATTGACTTGAACTGATTGTGCGGATTGTCTAACAGTTCGCACATTTTGATGGTATTATCCAGATTAGGTTTTAGTGCCGCCGCACCCTGACGCGAAAACATCGGGAGTTTTTCGTAGAGGTAGTTGAGTGTCTTCTCGTAGCGGTTGTCTATGTCCATACTATATAGCTCAGGTACGTGTTTTGAATACAAAAGTGATATCGCCAAACTGTTCTTCAGGTGCGTTATCACTCTTGTTGAACTTTATCTTATCAGCTTTGCGAAGTGCTATGGCGCGTATCTCTGCATTACTTGCAGACTTCACCTGCTTGTTTACAATAGCACCGTCTTTATTTACCGTGATGCGTATTACTACTTTGCCACCTTCTTTAAAATCTGCATCGGGTGGTGGATAGGCTACAATGTTGCGCCCTGCAAGGTTGTAGCTGATGCCGCCTGTACCCCTGCCGGGTGTGCCTGTATAATTGCTTGCACCCGGCGTACCACCCGGTACGCCACGGTCGCCATTGCCTGTTGTATTGCCCTCGCCCGTGCCCGGCTTGTTGATAGCTGCACTGTTGCCACCGCGGCCTGTACCACCGTTATACACATAGCGCGGTTGCTGCACTTGTGGTTTAGGTTGCGGTTGCACAGGTTGTGTTGTTGCAGGCTTGTCCTGTTTCTTAGGTACAGGCTTTGCATCTGCAACTACAGGGCGCTGTTGCGGCTTTTTTGGTTGCTCCGGTTTTGTATTGATAACAGGTGCATCGGGCTCTTCTGTTTTTAATACTTCTTTCGGTGTATTATCAGGTGTTGCCTGCACAGGTGGTACAACGGCTGCTTCAGGCTGCCTGTTGTCGGGTGCAGGATCTTCCATTACCATTGGCTGGTCGGTACCAAAACCATCTGCATCTGTACCCAGATTTACCTCCATACCCAGTTCTTGCACAGGCACTTCGGTTACGTTGTTGTATTTAACGAAGAAGAACAGCAACAGCAGCAATACATGCACGCCAATCGTCCATGCAGTTGCTTTTATGTTGATGCCTTGTTGTGTAGCTTCCATCGTTAACTAAAATAATCAATCTATTGCAAGAATACTGTTAATGTGCAAAATCAGTATCGTAGTTTACCATACGTTCTTTTGGCGGGTTGTAGTAACCGTATTTCAGGTTAGGAAACTCTTCCCTTATCAGCTCCATCATCTGTTTTACACCCAGGCACTCGCCTGTATCTGCAACGCCTATCTTGCCCAAATACCAGTCAGGGTCAATATTGAAATTGCGCCACTGTATCATGCTGATGTCTGTGTACTTGATGAACTCACGCAGTGCTTCATACTCGGCCACACTATCCGTCATGCCGGGGAACACAAAGTAGTTGATAGATGCCCAGCCACCATGCTGACGCACGATGCGCGCACTCTCGCGGATGTCTTCAAACTTGTAGTTATTAGGCAGGTAGTACTTGGTATATACATCAGGGCGCACAGAGTTAAGACTTACACGAATGCTATCCAGCCCTGCCTGCATCAGTTTCTCTACCGCATCGGGCTTGCTGCCGTTTGTGTTGATGTTGATGCTGCCCTTTTTGGTATGCTTACGTATCTCAATAATAGCCTCGCGGATGGTTTCCCACATCAGCAGTGGTTCGCCCTCGCAACCCTGTCCGAAACTAACTATCGGGAAAGGTGCTGTTTCCAGATGCGGAACGGTAAACTCTACTATCTCCGCAGCTGTAGGTTTGAAGGTAAGCCTGTCTTGCGATGAGAAGATCTCTTCCGTCTCCGGCTGGAAAGAAATGCAACCTATACAGTTGGCATTGCATGCAGGTGAAGAAGGAATAGGACATTCCCAACGGCCCATGAAATAGTTGCGGGCAGCCGGGCAATGGTAGGTAAGTGCACAGTTGTTGGCAAGGTGCTGCACAAGACGATTGTGCGGGTATGCTTCCAACATCTGTTCCACACCATTGTGAATCAATGTATCGTTGTAGCCGCTGCATTCTTGACGGATGTCGCGCTCTATACGTGTAGCGGTAACGTAGAACTTATCGTTATGCCAACCTGTTGCTGTGTAGCAAAACAGTGGCAGGGTAGGTGCATCGGGCAATGCCTCGAATGCAGCCATATAAAAACCTGTATGTGCAGGCGGTATGAAAGCCGCCACAGCCCAGCCTTTTTCGCAAAGGCGCATTTCGCCTGTCTTCACATCTATGCCAATGCCCCTGCGCATAGGCAGGTGATAGAGTGAGCCACCTTCTGGCAGTTCTATCCACTCATCTTCTTCTACAGGAAGCGCATCCCAACCACTGCGGCCAATGGCATACAGTGTGGTGTCTTCGTATATCTTCCCTTCATCGTCTGCGTATAATAAATAAGGTGTCATGTCTGCCCCCTGCGCCCCCTAATGGGGGACTTGTTGTTTAGTTAGTTATGTAAATATACCCGTTAGCCCCTTCAGGGGTTGGGGTATTACCAATCGTTTTTGTCTCTTTTCTCTTTTGCTTTATCTACCTGGCGGATGCAGAATACTTCAAACACGTCGGGTTCGAAGGCTGTATTGCCGATGTTCCATTGATAAAGCCTGTTGTCTGCACAGTTGATGGTGAGTGTACCGAAGCGAAACAGTACATGCTCTACTTCTTTCCAGTCTATAAAACGCCTGCGCGAATTGACAGGTGGTTTAATGCCTTCTTTATCTACCACTATCGCAAGCGGTATATCTTTTTTGCGTTCCCAATTGATGGCAAATACAATAGCTGCTGCCAGCAGTGTGAAGATGATGGCAGGAACAGTAGTGCCTGTGCTCCACGCATAGCCGGCAAACACCAACATGATGATAAGCTCTGCAATGCGCATGATGAGATTATTTACAGGTTGTTGCAACCATCTGTTTTTGAACAGTATCAATGTTAGCATGATAGCAGATACGGCATAGATGCCCATGGCTACAGCAAGACCATAGTAAAGTACAGTGCGGTAGTTGAGCGCTTTGTCTTCGGGCAGGTGGCTGACTGCATAGTAGCTGACCATGATAACAGAAGCTGTAATGATCATAGCCAATACTATGAACAAATGCAGCGCAGTAACCTGATGCGGCTTGACTCTTTCTTCTGTTAATGGCAGTTCGAATGTCATGATTGTGATTCTGATAGCGTAGTATTTGGGGTTATTAATTAGCGGCTTCTTCCGTTGCAGCAGCTTCTGCTACAGCAGCATCGCCACCGGGTAGTTTTATGTCAAAGTCTTTCAATGTCTTGGATGTGTCGCCCTGCAACAGCAGTTTCCCGTCCTCAGCCATTTTGCGCAGTCGCCAGCCCAGATACAAATCGCCCGTAGGTACGTTGTATTTGTTGATGGCCTGATTGACGATTTTATGCGCCTTTTGAAACTGTTGTGAGCAGAAACTGAGCAATACACTATCGTAGAAGTCTTCGCCACGCGGAGCTGTTTTCTTACCACCTTCGTGTGTGCGAATACCTGCATTGTCGTTTACCATCTTCAGCCATTCGTCGCCATCCACCTCAAACTCTGCGGGTGTTACCTGACGAGCCAGCCTGCGTGCCTTTACCAGTTCGCGTGGCAGTATTTCGCTGATGTTTTTAGGGAAGTAAACCTTACCATCCTGATTGAGGAACGGCAAACCTGCTATGCTTACCAGATAGAACTTGCCGGGGTGCTTGCTCATATATGGCAGCATCCAGTGGTAGGCGCAAACGTCTGCAGGCCACGGTGCCATCCACAGCCATACTTTGGCATCGGGGTTGTCGTACAGGTGTTTTGATACCTCCAACAGCCTTTCCATATCGGTAACCTCAACAGGTTCGTTGCTACCTGTTACCTGCTGCCAGAAGGCACCACGCAGTGCACTGAAGCCTTGTCCTTCTTCCTTCTGAAGCGGGCCTACGTGCAGTATATCTTTCAGTACTATTACTTCGCCTTGTATAGATGGTTCGCTTAGTATGGCTTCCTGCAAAGGTTGCGCAGCCATATCGCCCACTACAAAATGGTAAATCATGCCGCAAAGTTAATTTGATAATGTGATAAACCGATGATTTGGACAGGGCATTTGCCCACATTATGAAATTATTGCTATGACGCACGGGCAAGCTTTTGCGGGTAGTTTTTCACATCCTGCAGGTGTTGTTGCAACGGGCGGATGAGGCTTTGCTGCGCGGTGGGTTTCATACGGCGAAAATTGGCCTCACGGATTTGCAATATTTCGGGTGGCAAATGGGACAGTTGCGGGTCGAGGCGGAGGTAGGTTTGCCAACGGCGGGTGGTTTCGGTATCTTCCTCTTCTCTGCGTGAGTCATTACCACCCCGATTGACAGTTTGCTGTTGCAAACCGTCAATATCCCCTCCTAAAAACAGGAGGGGAGCTTTCTCTTGCGTTTGGTTACAAATGGTTACGGAATTTTCGGGTGGTGGTGTTTGTAACGCTTCGGGAAGATGATCGACCAATACGCCTTCTTTGTATCGGGGATTGGTGAGGTAGTCTTTGGGCAGATGCGGGAACAATTTAAAGAAAGCATCCACATCTCGTTGAAAAGCTTCTTCATAACCCGGTTCGCCCCTATAATATACTTGTTGGAATCGGAAGTTCGGGGTTCGGCTTGCTCAGGCTTTGTTTTTATGGTATTTACAGGCGGATTTTTAAATGTTGGTTGTGTTACTTGCGCGGGTTGTTCTGCAGGTTGAATTTTCTCTTTGTATTTATTAGCTGCCAGTTTACTATCGAGGTCTATGGCACGGATGATGGCGTAAGGGCTTACGTCATCGTACACTTCCTGAATGTTGTCCTTTAGACGTATGTGTTTCTTTACCTGCATCTTGCCGAGGATGATTTTTGCCAATACCTCGCGCCTTTGTTGCAGGGCGCAGATTTCTTCTTTGATGCGTTGACTTGCAGCATTTTCCAGCTCTGCGGCAGCTTTTTCGCGTATGGGTTGCAATATGCTGTTGATGGCCTGCCGGATGTGTGGCTTGTTTAGTAAGCGGGTAGCGGCGGTGCGTAGGGCTTCGCCTGTGGCATTGGGGAAGGCAGCAAGATAGGCTTGTGTTTTGTTACCGTGGCGAATCATTTCGCGAACGAAGATTTCATGTTGCGGTTTCATGGGTTGATTTTTTACTATAGCAAAAATACGAAATTTTATGTTTATATGTTGTTTTGCTGTTCGTGTAATCATAACGTTCATTCGTATGATGAAAACACCGGTTGGTATGATGGGTGATTGTTTGCGTTTAGATGTTGTATACTTTCGAATGGCAATTGTAGTAATACAACTATTCTTCTGCAGGGAATTAGTGTCAAATAAAGTTTAACCTTAAAAAACCATAAAAATGAAAAAGAACCTTAAAAGCCTTATTGCTGTTTCGGCAGGAAGCTTTATGAAAAAAGCAGCGCTTACTATTGGTGTTTCCTTATTTGCAATTGCAGGTGTTTATGCACAATGCATGACCAGTAATTTGGATGTTACTACCGGACTTGTTGGTGGGACTACTCCTTATATACTTACACCTAGTCCAAGTGGGCAATATGATCCTAACTGGTTAATTACAGCAAAATCTCCAGCATTTGGAACACTTACATCCCCTACTGCCGCAATGGTTGTTACACCACTAACAGGTTGGGGATCATTAGGTGGAGCTTGGATATCCGATATTCAAGCACATGCTAATCCTGGTATTGTTGTTAGTCCTACAATGTACCCTGACGCACCTATGACTTTTGGTCGCAAGTTTTGCTTAACAGAAGATGCAGAAGTTAGGTTTGAACTGAATATAATGGTTGATAACTATGTTTCCAGTATCATGGTAGATGGTGTTATAGTTCCCGGAGCGCCTTCGCAAATTCCTGGCATATATGCATCTACAGTTTGGGCAGTGCCAGTTTTTACTATACCGTTGAGTGCCGGTCCTCATACACTTGAAATTGTCGTTCGTGAAGATAATGTGACATGGGCGAATCCAATCGGATTGAGTGTAACTGGTAATTTGAGCACAGCATCAGCAGTACTCGTAGATGATGTAAATCCTGATTGTTATGATTACAGATGTGAAGCTCAGCCAACTGCGTGTAATGACAAATGCTACTGGAAAGTAGAAGGCAACAACATACTGAATGGTAATAATATTTTCGGTACATTGACCGACCATGACATTCACATCAAGTCAAATAATATGTCAAGGGGTGTTATTAAAGGTGGTAGCACTTCACTAGGTGGTTTCTTTGGATGGAATACAATGAGTCCTACTGCAAGATTTCACGTAAATTGTAACAACGGTAATGATGGTATGCCTTCTGATATACGTTTTGAAGACTTGGAATCAGGAGAAGGTACAATACTCGTAATTGACAAAGACGGATATGTTTACAATAGCCATGTTCCTATAGGTCAAGAGTCTCCTGTGGCACCGGAAGTGATGAATATGAAAGAAGAAATCCGTGAACTTAAAATGCAATTAGCTGAACTGCGTCAGACACTAGCTACTGGAAGTGTTGATAAATACAACACGCAAGTGCAAAATGAACTGTACCAAAACAACCCGAATCCTTTTGGTAAAGAAACAAGCATAGGCTACAATATTGTAAATGTGCAACAAGGTGCATTCATTGCAGTGTATAACCTGAATGGTAAAGAAATTTTCAGGCAAGCAGTTACTGAAAAGGGTAAAGGCAGTATAACACTGAGTGGTGATAAGCTGGTACCGGGAATGTATCTGTACTCGCTAATAGTAGATGGTAAAGAAACCGCTACCAAGCGTATGGTAGTTACAAAATAATCTAAGCGGTTAAAATTTAAAGAGTTAAGAACAACAACTGCCCGGCAATGCCGGGCAGTTGTTGTTCTTAAGAAGTTATATCCCTGCATCAATAGTTCTAATCTTTACGGGATATTGAATTGATGCCATTAAATAATGTTTTGAAATGGTATATGTGATTTGTATATTTGATATACACCATTTATCACCACCAAATTTTACTGCCTATGGATAAAATCCAAAGAAAACTGTAATCAACCGATTTTAACACCATTTGAAACAAATCAAAAACCGTTTAAAACTTTTTAAATCATGAAACTGAATCACATCTTAAAAGGTGCATCTGTTGTTATGCACAAAGGCATCAATTTTGCCATCTTTACTACACTTATCACCACATTTTCTTTCAACACTTATGGGCAGTGTACTACTGCGAGTTTAGACATCAGTACCGGGATGGATGCAACAAGTGGCACCCCTACAGCAGTACCTGCCGGTAGTAATGACCCTAAATGGATTATTACAAATATTACCAGTGATATAACAGCTATCGTACCGGGCCTGCCAACACCGCCGTATGCAGCGGTATCTGTTAACCCGATAGGTTCCTGGGTAACACCTGCCGCCAATACCAATTGGATTAGCTTTTACAATCCTACAACATGGTATTCTACAACCGGGCCTAATACTTATGGTGTAACCGTGAGACGTTACTTCCAATTATGCCAAGACGAAGAATTGAATATATCCATCAACGGTGCCAGAGATAACTATATCAGTGATATTAATCTGGACGGGAGTTCGCTCTTTTCAGATCCAGCATCGCTTATAGTATCTAATTACAATACTGTATCGGGATTGGTTGGCATTGTTACTGTTACAATACCTGCAGGTACGCACTATATTGAAATAACCTTTAATAATTTCCATGCAAACGGTGCTAATCCTCATGGTTTGTACATCAATGGTACTATCAGCACATTCAGTGGCAACTCAAGCATTGTTACAGACCAGTGTGAAAACTGTGATGATGTTATAGAGACATGTTCAGACAAGTGTTATTGGAAAGTTGAGGGTAATAATATCAACGGCAATAAAAACTTATTTGGTACGCTCACAGACCATGATATACGCGTGATAACAAACAAGAGCACACCTGGTATGCCTGATCGTGGTGTTATAAAAGGTGGTGATGCATTTACGGGTGGTTTCCTGGGATGGAATACAACTACCCCAACAGCAAGACTGCACGTAAATTGTGAATGGGGTAATAATCCGGAATACCAGCCGGGTTTGCCATCTGATATCCGTTTTGAACGCTTGGAACCGGGTGATGGCAATATTCTTGTTATAGACCGCGATGGCTATGTATATGACAGTGGTAAACCATTAAATGGAGGTGCTGACGGTACCGCTATGTTGGCAATGCAGCAGGAGATTCGTGAATTGAAAACACAATTGGCAGAATTGCGCCAATCGCTGGCTGCAGGAAGCGTTGATAAATATAACGCGCAAGTGCAAAACGAATTGTACCAAAACAGTCCTAATCCTTTTGGCAAAGAGACAAGCATAGGCTATAATATTGTAAACATGCAACAAGGTGCTTTCATTGCGGTTTATGATTTGAATGGTAAAGAGCTCTTCAGACAAGCTGTTGCAGAAAAAGGCAAAGGCAGTATTACGCTAAGTGGTGATAAGCTGGTACCGGGAATGTATCTGTACTCGCTGATAGTAGATGGTAAAGAAACCGCTACAAAGCGTATGGTTGTTACAAAATAACAAGTATAATGCATATAAAATGGTCCGGTACTGCCGGACTATTTTTATTACACTCAATTGCTGTATACAATTGAGATAATGCATGAATAAAATATAGATACTGCTATTCGTAGAATGAAAACGACCATTCGTATGATGATGAATATTAATAATTAATACTAATGTATTTTTAACCAAAGTATCTGCATTGGGTGCTGTAGCCCAATATGTGGAATATTAGAAAACACTAAAAAAAAATTTCATGATTAAAAATTTATTCTTTTTGAATCAGTATCGTGGCATCAGGTTGCTGACTATAACATTGGTATTGCTGACCAGTTGTTTTTATAATTTGAAAGCTCAACCGAGTACAAGCCCTTGTTTAGTATCTACTTACAACTTGAGTACCGGTAATGCCAAAACATGGCCGACAAATCCGTTGATATATGGTCAGCAAGACCCTTTTTGGCAGATTTCTGATCGTTCTCCTGTATTTGGTGGTACTACAGGTTTGCCTATGCAGGCAATATTGGCTTATCTACCGGGTTACTGGGGCACAACTGCCGGTATGTGGCTTTCGGATAGTACCAAACATGCAAACCCGGGTATACTTGCTGACTCTGCAACTTATATGACATTCAAGCGCAGTTTCAGAATATGCGGTACAGGTGTCGTAAACTTTAATCTGGAGATACTGAATGATAACTATATACATTCTATTGCGGTAGACGGTGTGCCACTGACTGGTGCAACGTATAATCAAATAGCAACAGCAACTGCTTCAAACTATATTACTAAATGGATGGTACCTGCTTTCTCAAAAACATTATCGACAGGCGTGCATACTTTAGAGATAAGAGTTGCAGAGACTTCAAGCCCTGATCCGAACCCAATCGGATTTAGCTTGAGTGGTACAATATCATCTTCCAATAATATTATTGTTAATGATTACAATTCGGCATGCAGCGAATATGATTGTGCAACATCGGTAGTTGAAGTTGCTACTGGAAGTGGGCAAAGTGAACTTTATCAAAATAGCCCTAATCCTTTTGGTAAAGAAACAAGCATTGGATACAACATTGTAAATATGCAAAAAGAAGCATTTGTAGCCATTTATGACATTACAGGTAAAGAGCTATTGAAGCAAGCCATCACTCAAAAAGGTAAGGGAAGCGTAAACATTAGTGGAGATAAACTGTTGCCTGGCTTGTACACATACTCGCTTGTGGTGGATGGTGAGACAACTGCCATCAAACGTATGGTAGTTACTAAATAACAACTGAGATTATTTGAGCTATACTAACAAAGCCCGGCAATTGCCGGGCTTTCTCTTTACAATATGATGACAATGGTAGCGGCGAAGCAATGGTATTTCATCCATAGCTTTATAACAGAAGACAGAGGCATTGTTCAATTACATCCCCATAGCTACGGCACTATTCTGCGCTTTCTTTTTTGTTGAGCTGTATCAGCACTGGCGCAAGCATCCGCAATCGCTGCACATACTGTGGTGGACGGTTGGTATATTCTTTTATGGAGCAGGCACTATTACAGAAAGCATACATGCACTAATAGGATACTATCCGCTAAATTTCAGGTTGTGGTATATACTTGGTGCTATTATGGGGGCAGCACCGTTGGCACAGGGTACGGTGTACTTGTTGCTGAAAAGGCGAACCGCACATATATTATCAGGTGTTTTGCTAGCTATCATGCTGGTAGCATCTGCATCTGTAATGCTATCGCCATTGAAACCCATCAGTGAAACCAATGGCAGGTTGGGCGGTAAGCTGTTGGAGTGGACTTTTATACGCGGCATCACACCGTTTTTGAATATTTATGCTTTTATATTTTTAGTTGGCGGGGCCATCTATTCTGCCATACAGTATTATAAAACGGTGATAGACAAGACCAAATTCTGGGGCAATGTACTGATAGCCGTTGGTGGCTTGCTGCCGGGCATTGGCGGAGCAGCATCAAAATTCGGGCATATACAGGTATTGTATGTGACAGAGTTTATTGGCATATGCCTGATACATGCAGGGTATCAGAAGATGAAGGAAAGTAATGCGCCGTCGATACATGCTAATCAGCAATAAAAAAGCGGGATGATTCATCCCGCTTTTTTATTGAACTATATTATGACTCACTATACAGTGGCCGCTTTTTCTTTTTCCTTTTTTGTAATCCTGTTTACCATTGCTAGGAAGAAGCCGAGGCTCATAATGATAACACCCAGCCATACCAGATTGATGTATGGGAATATCAGTGCTTTCATCACGATGTAATCATCATCGGCAGCAGCTTGTTTTATTTTCAGTTCTACCGCTTTATCGTCAGGGATAATGTTCTCTAAACGGGCATACAGATTAGATGCTTTCAGTGTATCTGTTATCTGATAAGCATACTGACCACGTATGTAGTATATAGGATACAATGTATCTACAATGCCATTTGTATTGTAAGCAAACACAGTAGCACTCACGGCTACATCGCCCGGCTGATGAGGATATGCGTTTGCATCAACATTCGGGTTAAGACCTGCAAAAATCAGGTAGCCATCGTTTGTAAACACGGTATCGCCCTCTTGTACCTTGTGCGATTTGAATTGAGATGTATCATCTTTCTTCATCTTAGGGTCGTAAGCTTTGGTTACGTAAGTGAAGATATCGCGCGACAGGTAGTGCTTGGAATCCGGGTTGGGGCTCATGCTGTTTTCTTCCATACCCTTGGCATTTACAAATGCATCCGGGTAGAGCGTGAACGATTCTTTGAGTTGGTTAGTAACCGTATCGCGGCGCTCGTACTTTACTTTGTAGAAAATGCGTGGGTCGTTTTCGGCAGTAGAATCGCCGAGGAAAGTTGCAGTGTATTCGCCCATTACAACAGGGTTGTTTTTGTAGAGCAATACATTCTCCATGCTTTCGCGTGCATTTTCAGATGCGTTCTTTTTACCGAAGTCCATCATGATACCCATGGTATTGATAGACATTACTTCTTTATTGTAAGAAGAGAAGAGCACACCCAATATGAATACACCGAAGCCGAAGTGCGTAGATGCAGCACCGAGTTTCTTGATTTGTGCCTTCTGTACTTTGATGGCATAATATATCATACCAACAATGGTATAGTTGCAACCAAACAGCAAGGTAATATAACGAGCATCGCCAATGCGCTCTGTATATGCCATGATAGCAGACAGTACAACAGCAATGCTTGCCGTAAGGCCGAGGCGTTTCAGTACTGTTTTGTTATCGCTTGTTTTGAAGCGCAGGTATAGTATAGATGCGGTGAGCAGCGTAATGATAATAGCTACCCAAACCTGAATATCGTTGTAATGCTTTACTACATCGGTAGGTGGTGCCACGTCTTTGCCTGTTATGGCTTTTGCCAGTGGCGACCATACAGGTATAGAAGTGGTGATGCTGATTTGGAAAGCTGCCAATAGTAGAATGAAAGAACCGATGAACATCCAGAACTCGCGGCTGTTGATGGCCTCTTCTGTTTTGATGCGCGGGAACCCCTTCCAACGGTATATCAACAAGCCTATGGCAATTACCATCAGGATGCCTAATACTACAAGTAAGTGCCAGTATAGTGCTTTGCCCTCATCTGTAAATGCGTGTACTGAAGTATCGCCCAGCACACCTGTACGTGTAAGGAATGTAGAATACCATACAAACATGTAGGTAAGTGACATCAGTATTACCGTGATGATAAATGAGCGTCCTGTAGCTTTGTAAATAACCAATGTGTGCAGTGCTGCTACAAGTAGCAGCCACGGCACGAGTGATGCGTTTTCAACAGGATCCCATGCCCAGTAGCCACCGAATGTGAGCGACTCATATGCCCATGCACCACCCATCATAATACCTGTACCCAGTATGCCGCCGCAGAAGAGTGACCATACGAGCGTAGGCTTTACCCATTGTTTGTATTCGCCTTTCCAAACGGTAGCAATAGTATATGCGAATGGTATAAGTGTAGATGCAAAGCCGAGGAACAGGATTGGCGGGTGGATAACCATCCAGTAATTTTGAAGTAGTATGTTCAGACCTTTACCATCTTTGATAGAAGCCAGGTAGTTTGGTTGAGAGAAGATAGGCGCATCCTGCATTTGTGTACGCAGTAGTATGAACGGGTCGCTACCGATTTTTATATCAGGGCCGAAGTAGAAGCCAAGCAACATGCTTGCCAATGCCACCTGCACCAACGATATCACCGTCATGACACGGCTTTCCAGCCCTTTGGCGGTGAACATTACAATCAAACCCAATACACAATGCCATATAGACCATAAAAGGAAGCTACCTTCCTGCCCTTCCCAGAAACAAGACAGTAGGTATTTAGGCGATAGCGACAAATCTGAATGTCGCCAAACATAGTAGTATTCGAAATAGTGGTTTTGAATAATGTAGAAGAGTGTAAAGAACACACCCGCAGTAGCAGCACTGTGTATTACAAAACTATTGCGCCCCAGCAACAGCCAACTGCGGCTGCTTGTAAGGTCTTTGTTTTCTGTAGCTGCAGCACGCCAATAAGTAAAGGTGCCGAAAAGCGCCATTACAAAAGATAGTATTGCAAAAAAATGGCCGAGTTTCCCCGGCGCGAGATGTTCTCCTATGAATTGTACTTGTTCCAAAGTTGATTCGTTGACTTGTTATTGGTTGATAAGGGCTTAGAAATCAGTGTTTAGTATTTAATCACTAACTCGCGTTCCCTACTACTACCTGGTCGTTCTGGTATTTGGAAGGACACTTCATTTGTATTTTATTGCAACGGAAGGCATCTCCCTGCATAGTACCTGTCATCACAATCTGTTCAGATTTTTCGATGTCTGTAGGTTTTGCACCGTTGAAAACTACTTTGCTAAGGTTGCCTGCCTTGTCTTTTACGTAAAATGTGCAGTGATTAGGGTCTTTTACAGGGTCATATTCAAAAGGTTTAGTGTTATCGAGAAAGCCGATAACGTGGTATTGCTTGCCCGGCTCTTTAGATGCAGAGGCAAAAGTCTCGTACGTGCTGAAGTCTGCAAACTGTGTAACAATAATAGTAACCGCAGCAGCTACCAAAAGCAACAGAATGATGTGCGTCCTTTTCATAAAAACCTACCTGTTTATGCCCCGAAACAGGATGGCGAATGGCCATTTTGCTTCAGGCTATGCAAAGTTACGCCTAAAAGCACTAAAAACTGTTTTATAGATAAAGATTAAGTATTTATAGAAAGCACCTTAATATATGACGAAAGTTATGGTTTGAATGGTGAGAAACCCTAATTTTGCGCCTCAAATTAAAACAAAGACAATGACTGACCTTTCTCAGTTCGACCCCAACTCCGTAGGACTGAAATCAAACAACATTTTCGGGCTTCCTTTCAAGGAAGAAGATGCGCAACTGGTATTGCTGCCTGTACCTTGGGAAGTAACCGTATCGTACAGAAACGGAACATCCCGCGGGCCTGAACATATATTTGATTCTTCGATGCAGGTAGATCTGTACGACCCGGATGTTATGGACGGCTGGAAGAAAGGCTTTTATATGCTGCCTGTTGATAAGGTGATAAAGAAGAAGAGCGATTTTCTTCGTCAGTGTGCAGAGCTTATCATCTCTCATCTGGTAGATGGTGGTGTGGTGGCAGAAAACGAACAATTGTCTGAAAAACTGGAAACAGTAAATGCAGGCAGCCGCCTGATGATAGACTGGGTAGAGGAAATGACGGGCAATCTGCTGAAAGAAGGCAAGAAAGTAGGCCTGATAGGTGGCGACCATAGCACGCCATTGGGTTTTATCAGGGCACTCAGCAAAGTACACAGTGACTTTGGTATACTGCAAATAGATGCACATGCCGACCTGCGCGAGGCTTATGAAGGCTTTACTTATTCGCACGCATCTATTATGTACAATGTACTGAAAGAAGTGCCGCAGATGAGTAAACTGGTACAGGTGGGTATTCGCGATTATTGCGATGAGGAGTTGATGATAATCCGTGAGAACCCTGACCGCGTGGCTACATATTTCGACAAAGACATTAAAGAGCAGCAATACGAAGGTGCTACCTGGAAGCAGATATGTCAGAACATCATCAACGAACTGCCTGATAAAGTATACATCAGCTTTGATATAGACGGGCTGGACCCAAAACTGTGTCCTAACACAGGTACACCTGTGCCGGGTGGGTTTGAGATGGATCATATCTTCTATCTCTTCAAGCAGCTGCATCAGAGTGGTAAAGAAATCATCGGCTTCGACCTGAATGAGGTTTCTTGTGGCGAGCATGCACAGGATGGCATTGACAGTATAGTAGGCGCACGCGTGCTGTATAAGATGTGCAATTTTATGGTTGCCCGCTAAGGAGTTTGTATATTACAGCCATTGCACAAACTAACTAAATGAAGCAAATGAGCCTGACAACTATATTATTGCTGATGCTGGTAGGGCTACTGGCAGGCATGTTGAGCAGTATGGTAGGCATTGGCGGTGGTGTGGTGATAGTACCTGCACTGGTAATGATATTTGGCATGAGCCAGAAAATGGCGCAGGGTACATCGCTGGCATTGATGCTGCCACCGATAGGTGTACTTGCCGTGATGAACTATTATAAACAGGGCTATGTAGACTTTAAGATAGCGGCTGTAATATGCATCACGTTTATAGTAGGCAGCTATCTGGGTAGCAAGCTGGTGCTGGGTTTAGACACGGCCATAGTAAAAAAGATATTTGCGGTATTCATGATAATTGTAGCATTGAAATACCTGTTTTTCGATAAATAATAATATATGTCACGGACAAAGATTAAAGACATTTTACAGCGTGAGCAAGCAGATTATAGTGTAACGGTAAAAGGATGGGTACGCTCTTTTCGTAATAATCAGTTTATAGCATTGAATGATGGCAGTTGCATGAAAAGCCTGCAAGTAGTTGCAGCGCTTGGCAAATTTGACGACGCCATACTGAGTAAAATAAATGAGAGTGCTTCTTTATCTATAACAGGTAAAATAGTACTGTCTCAAGGTAAAGGCCAGAAGTATGACCTGATGGCTGAAACAATAGAAGTGCTGGGCGAGTGCGACCCTAACGCATACCCGCTGCAACTGAAAAACAAACCAAGCCTTGAATATCTGCGCGAAAAAGCACACTTGCGTTTCCGTACAAATACATTTGGGGCTGTGTTTCGTGTGCGCCACACATTGGCTTTCGCCATTCACAAATTCTTTAATGATAAAGGGTTTGTGTACATGCATACGCCTATTGTAACGGCGAGCGATGCGGAAGGTGCGGGCGAAATGTTCCGCGTTACTACATTGCCATTTGACGGTGCGCCGCGCAACGAAGACGGTACGGTAGATTTCAGGGAAGATTTCTTTGGACGCAGCACCAACCTTACAGTGAGTGGTCAGCTGGAAGCTGAGCTGGGTGCAACAGCATTTGGTGAGGTATATACATTCGGGCCAACGTTCCGTGCAGAGAACAGTAATACCGCCCGCCACTTGGCAGAGTTCTGGATGATAGAACCTGAGGTTGCCTTCAACGACCTGAATGATAACATGGACCTTGCGGAAGAGTTTATACAGTATGTAATAAAATACGCACTGGAAAACAATCGCGAAGACTTGGAGTTTTTGCAACAACGCCTGCTGGACGAAGAAAAGCAAAAGCCACAGAATGAGCGTAGCGAAATGGCCCTGCTGGAAAAACTGGAGTTTGTACTGAACAATAAATTTGAACGCATTACCTATACAGAAGCGATAGACATACTGCTGGATTCTCCTGCATACAAAAAGAAGAAATTTCAGTATGATGTGAAGTGGGGTATAGATATGCAGAGCGAGCACGAACGCTATCTGGTAGAGAAGCATTTTAAAAAGCCTGTTATCGTTACCAACTATCCTAAGGATATCAAAGCATTCTACATGCGCCAGAACGAAGATGGCAAAACAGTAGCTGCCATGGATATTCTGGCACCGGGCATAGGTGAAATAGTTGGTGGCTCGCAAAGGGAAGAACGTCTTGACAGGCTGGAACAGCGCATGGCAGAGATGCACATACCTGCTGAAGAATTGTACTGGTATCTGGATACACGCCGCTTTGGTACGGTGCCACACGCAGGCTTTGGCCTTGGCTTTGAACGCTTGGTATTGTTTGTAACAGGTATGACCAACATCCGCGACGTAATACCTTTCCCGCGTACGCCGAAGAACGCGGAGTTCTAGTTGATTGGTTGATTTGTTGACCGGTTAATTTGTTGATATTATTAAGCCACCTTTTGGGGTGGCTTTCTTTTTATCGTATCACTACTATTTTATAAACCGATTCGTTGCTCGGTGTAATAAAATGCAGCGTGTATTCTCCGCTTGCCAGATATGCTTTGAGGTTGAGTGTTGTATTCAGTTGATTGTTGGTAGTATTGAGTGTTGTTTTGTAAACGAGGTGCCCCAATGAGTTAAATATATTCAATGAAATGTTGCCATCGCTTACATAGCCGCTTTTGATGTTGACTATACCATCGTTAGGAGATGGATAGATGGTGAATTTGTCGGTAGTTTCTTTTGAGTACACATCAACACTCAGCGTATTGCTATTGATACAGCCATTGAGTATGGCAGTAATAGTGTATGGCCCTTTGTTATCCAATGCAGCATTGTTTATTATGCCATTTGTAGCAGATAAAGAAAAGCCTGCCGGGCCTTTCCATGCATAGCTTACATCTGCCTGGATGTTATTAAGGTTCAGCATGATGTCCTCGCCAACCAATACAGGGCTGTTGCTGCTTATTTCAGGCAACAGTGGTTTTGGTTTTATGCTGATATTAGCAGTATCGTATTGTGTACAGTTATTAAGGCTGGCAGTAATGGTGTATTTGCCTGCGTTGTTTATAGTGGCATTTGCCAATGCAGCTGTTGCGTTGTTGTTTGCATAGCCGTTAGGGCCTGTCCATGTGTAGGTAGTGCCTGCAGTGGGAATGGATACTGACAGTTTCAACGAGTCGCCTTCGCAAATATTATTATTAAAGATAGCAATCGGTTTTGCAGGTAGCGGGTTTACAATTATCGTTATACTATCCTTTGATACACAACCATAATTGTTGGCAGTAACAATGTATTTGCCTGCGTTTATTTGTGCTATGTTATTTACAGCAGTGGTTTGTGTGCTTGCGTTAAAGTTATTTGCTCCTGACCATGTGTACGTAGTGCCTGAAGGGTTGAAGCCTGCACTGAGATTGAGTGTTGCCATTTCGCAAACAGGATTGTTGGCTTGCAGTTTCATACTGTCTGCCAATATGCCTATTACTATGTCAGTACCGTTATCGGCAGATGTAATAGGCTGATTGCTGGCAACAATGCGTATGCGGTATTTATAGCCGGGTGCTATGACGGCAGGTATGGTACAATTGATAGTGCCCGAAGTATTGCCGGTGATACTACCGATACTTACAGGCGCATTGAAGATGCCTGTATTATCGGATAATTGGACGGTGAAAGTATTGGATGGTGTAAATAGCTGAGGGTAGTTAAGCTTATATGGTACGGTGAATGTTTCTTTATTGCACAGCGTAGTATCAATATTCAGGATTTCTATCTCATTGATGCGACGTACTACAATATTGTCTATCAGATAATAAGCACTATTGTCTATTGTGCCGCTACCATGATTGGTAGCAACCTGAAAGGCAGATGTGGCATTGCCGAAGCCTCCGATGACGAGATTGTCGTATGCAGAGTCTGCCGTAAAAGTATCTGTAAGCCTTACCCACAGTGCTGTGTCTGTTACGGCACCGTATTTGCCATAAGCTATCTGTGGTGTTTGGGGTATAAAAGAAACATTGCCCGATATGGTAGCAGACGCTCCGTTGTCATAAAACCATACACCCAGATTGTTGGAATAATAACCGCTGTTATTGGCGAGCGATACGGACATAGATACTTCGTATTTCGCACCTTTTACCATCGGTGTGATATTGCTTGCTATATACTCTCTGTAATGTGTATTGCCTGCGCTGTAAGTAATGAAGCCCATATAGGCAGTGCCATTTGCTGCTGTTTGATAGCCTGCCCAGTTGGCAGGTGTTGCAACAGGAGCAGTAGTGCAGTTGAAATAATCAGAAGTGCCATTGTGATACATGCGCCAGCCTGTGCTATAGTGTGCCTGTGCCAGATTATCGGGGCATGAGGTGTAAGCCTCGAAGCTGCCGTTTGTAACCAGATTCTGTGCATTGGCAGCGCCGCAAAACAGCAATAACAGGAAGCCAATGAGCTTGTACATGCAGATGTATGGGGAAAGTTATCTATTAAAGTTAACAGATAATTGCCCGCAGTGCAATTAAACAGGCATTAAAATACAACTCGTTATATTTATAATTAATCCGTGATTAAACGTTTTGATTGATAATGAATACTTTATTCCTTGATGATTTTAACAGCCATGCTATTGCCATCCGCAGTTTTTAGCAATAATACATAGCTGCCAGGTACAAGGTTGGAAGTATTTATTTGTGTAATAGTTGTTTTGCATAGTTGGTTATATACATTTCTGCCAATTACATCATTCAGTTGTATTCTTGTTTCTTTTTCAAGCCCATCTATTATAATTAAATCATTTACAGGATTAGGGTATATTCTGGGAACTTTTTCAGTCCATGTTCGGGCAATGCCTGTAGATTCAATACTTACTTTTATGCAATTGCTTTTTGTGTTTTTAGGATTAGGACACATATAGCTGCTGGTCATGTCTACGCATATCTGGTCATTATTACTGAGTGTACTTGCTCCCCATACGTTGCTTATTGCACCTGTAATATTTGCCCCGTTTCTTGTCCATTGATATGTTGGTTTAATACCGCCATTGACAGGTGTTGCAGTAAAGTTTATCATAGTACCACTGATTACCGTTGTATTTGGGTTTGCAGTAATGCTTACTGAAGGAGCAAGCCATGGTAATACCTTCATAGTTATTTTATTGCTGGTGTCTGTATAGGGGGTTGCGCATATGCCAGATACTGTAAGTGTTACGAAGTATTCGTCGTTGTCAGCTGCAGAAGCTGTGCTATAGTTAGCATTAGCCGCACCACCGATAATATTGTTGTTTTTGTACCAAGTACGAATAAAGGTTGAGCCTGCATTTGTGTTGCTAGATACAAAATTGACAGTTGCCCCCTGGCATATACTATCTTTTGGGCTTGGGTAAACGGATATTGAAGGTGCGGGTATAACATTTACTGTTACCGAATCGAAAGGAGAGTAGCAGTTGTTCATGACCGACCGCACGAAGTATTTGCCGGCATCTGTTGTTTTGGCATTGGTTATTACGGGGTTTTGTAATAGAGAACTAAAGCTTGCGGCGTTTGTCCACTGATAAGTAGCCCCGGGTATTGTACTTGCATTCAGCATCAGGTCTTGGCCAATACATACCGGTGTATTGGCAGTTGCTGCAGGTGTTGCAGGGAGTGCATTTACAATGGCGCTTACTGTGTCCTTTACGCTACAACCATTTATAGTTGCTGTTACTATATAATTGCCGGTA
>JADHED010000657.1_pt1 | contig 37753 bp, 43 predicted proteins | sample 8952041 | NCBI WGS metagenome assembly JADHED01 (sample SAMN16124423, study PRJNA663239) | bioreactor sludge metagenome | isolation source: sludge (control) | place: India:Bengaluru | collected 2018-09-08 | reverse complement strand
AACAGCGTACCGCCACCAAGTAATGCAAATAGCTGTAAGTAATAGAAGCCAAACTTGTCTGTAAGCTTGCCGCCAATAAAACCGCCACAGATAGACCCGATACCGAAAATGCTAACTACCAAGCCCGCTTTACCAACACTGTAATCTTTGCTTTCTGTAAGGTACAATGTCATGAAAGGCAGTACCATCGTCCCCATACGATTGACGAGCATTACAAAAGAAAGCCACCATGTAGCAGAAGACAATCCGCTATATGCTTGTTTATAAATATTGGCAATCTTTTTCATCGGGATGAATAAAGATACAGATAGTGCAGTTAAGAACTATTTGTAATCTTCTACTGCAACGGTTTCTTTGCAGAAAAAGTATTCGCGTACATCGTTTGACGCTACAATGACCATGCGCCCCTTGCTGTATTGTTCTATCCAACTTGTGTATTGTTCTACACCTTGTTGGTCAAGATTAGTACATGGTTCATCGAGTAGCAGGATAGGCGTATCGGAAAATATTGCTTGTGCCAGCTTTACACGTTGCTTCATGCCTGAAGAGTAATCTCCAATAGGCTTATGCGCACTTTGCTCCAGCCCTGTGAGTTTTATGATAGAAGGGATATCTAAACCCTGCAACGGTTTTTTGAAGCTAAAGTGAAATTGCAAAAACTCCTGTAATGTCAATTCTTCTATTATCTCTTGCCCCGGCGCGGTGAAGCTGATATAAGGAAATACCTGATTAAGCTCAACAAGAGCCGAGCCATTCTCATAAATAACTTTTCCCTTGCTGGGGCTTTGCATACCTGCAATAATGCGCAATAGGGTAGACTTACCGCTACCGTTTGCACCAAGCAATGCATATGCGCCGGGTGAAGTGAAGGAATAACTGATGTCCTTAAATATCCAGTGCCTTTGAAAACGTTTGCTTATGTTCTCAAGAGATATCTTCATTCAGCCTTCTGCTATAACCTTTCATGATGCCACGACCTGTATCGCGTACAAATGATATGATTTCATCACGTTCGTCAGATACAGGTATCTCTGCTTCAATGATGTCTAATGCTTTTGAAACATTATAACCACGCACAAAGAGTATACGGTATATATCCAGAATATGATTGATTTTGTCAATGTCGTAACCTCGACGTTTCAAACCTACTGAGTTTACACCTACGTAAGACAATGGTTCGCGTGCAGCTTTTACATACGGAGGAACGTCTTTTCGCACAAGTGAACCACCTGTTACAAAAGCATGAGAGCCGATACGTACAAACTGTTGAACTGCAGTAAGACCTGCAAGTACTACATAGTCGCCAATGGTGATGTGGCCGGCCAGTGTAGTATTGTTTGAGAATATACAATGATTACCTATTTCGCAATCGTGTGCAACGTGAGAATATGCCATGATAAGGCAGTTGTTGCCTATCTTGGTTTTGCCACGGTCTATAGTTCCACGGTTGATGGTAACACACTCACGAATGGTTGTGTTGTCGCCAATTATAGTAAGCGTTTCTTCGCCTTTGTATTTTAAATCCTGTGGTATTGCAGATACTACTGAGCTTGGAAATATGCGACAGTTTTTACCAATGCGCGCACCTTCCATTATGGTAACGTTAGAACCAATCCATGTTCCTTCGCCAATCTCCACATTTTTATGAACCGTTGTGAACGGGTCTATTTTTACATTCGGGCCTATTTTAGCGTCCGGATGGATGTACGTAAGTGGGTGAATCATCTTTTGTCTTTTCTTACTATTTGAGCTACCAATTCGGCTTCAGTTACCAGTTTATTACCCACGTATACAGAGCCTCGCATTTCGCAGATACCGCGACGTATAGGATTCATCAGGTCAAGTTTCAATATCAGCGTATCACCGGGCGTTACTTTGTGCTTGAACTTTACCTTATCTATTTTCAGGAAGTAAGTATCGTAATTTTCAGGATCGCTGTAGTTATTCAACGCAAGGATACCACCGGTTTGTGCAAGTGCTTCAATCTGCAATACACCCGGCATTACAGGATTGCCCGGGAAGTGTCCCTGGAAGAAATGCTCATTGTATGTAGCATTCTTGATACCCACAACATGGTTATCGCTCAGCTCAATGATTTTATCTACCAGCAGGAACGGAAACTTATGCGGCAGTGCTTTTTCTATCTGTGTGATATCGTAGATAGCAGGTTGGTTAGGATCGTAATGCGGTACATCAGACAAGTGTTTATTCTTCTTAATGTATGCCTTGATTTTCTTCGCAAACTCCACATTCGATGCATGACCCGGGCGGCTTGCAATGATGTGAGCACGAATGTTATAACCAACCAGCGCCAAATCGCCAACTACGTCCAGCAATTTATGCCTTGCAGGTTCGTTGGTAAAATGTAATTGTATATTGTTCAGGATACCTTCCTGCTTTACCTCAATGTTTTGCTTATTGAAAACCTTTGCCAGTCTGTCCAGTTCAGGTTGTGTTACTGGCTTATCTACTACTACTATGGCATTGCTCAGGTCACCACCTTTTATCAGGTTGTGGTCCAGCAGATATTCCAATTCGTGCAGGAAGCAGAATGTACGACAAGGTGCAATCTCTCCTTTAAACTCTGATATGTGTTTCAGCGTTGCATGCTGGGTACCTAATACCGGAGAGTTAAAGTCAATCATGGTAGTTATCTGGTATTCGTTTGACGGAACAGCCAGCATATCTACATTCTTAACAGGATCGTAGAAGTGTATGTTTGAATCGATAGAGTAGATGATACGCTTAGCATCTTGTGCCTGTACTCCAACACTTTCTATAGCTTCAATAAATAATTTGGAGCTACCATCCATGATAGGTACTTCAGGACCGTCAAGCTCTATGAGTACGTTATCTACACCAAGACCTACCAATGCAGCCAATGTATGCTCAACGGTACTTACACGAGCCCCGTTATGTTCCAGTGTCGTACCTCGAGAGGTATCTACCACATAATCGCAGTCTGCTTTTACTATAGGTTTTTCAGGAAGGTCAATACGCTGAAACCTGATACCGAAACCGGGATTAGCAGGTTTTAGGGTCATTGTAACAGGCTCGCCTGTATGCAGGCCTACGCCCGGCAGCGATATAGCACTCTTTACAGTGTGCTGATATTCGGATGAAATAGCTGAATAAGCTGTGTCCGATTTTTTCTTCGTTTCAGTATGCATTATTGTATCCGAACTCACTGGTTTTCCTTTACGTGTTGTTTATTTAACAGGGATGTCAATTCAGCAACCATTTCTTCCAGTTTGAAGAGACGTTGCTGAAGTTCAGGCAAATTTCTAAAAATTGCCTGACTTTTTAGCGAACTTTTATAATCGTATGCAGGAGAGCCTGTTAGCGCTGTATTTGGTTCAGAAACAGTCTTTGACAAACCACTTTGTGCATTGATGCGCGTACCGTCGGCAATGGTTATGTGTCCTACAATACCTACCTGTCCGCCAACTATACAGTTTTTCCCCACTTTAGTGCTGCCTGATATGCCCGTTTGAGCTGCAATTACAGTGTTTTCACCTATTTCTACATTATGGGCTATCTGTATCAGGTTGTCCAGCTTCACGCCTTTCTTGATGATGGTAGAGCCCATAGTCGCTCTATCAATCGTAGTATTGGCACCAATCTCCACATCATCTTCAATTATCACATTGCCAATCTGCGGCACTTTGCGGTATGTGCCATCGTTTTGAGGCGCAAAGCCAAAGCCATCGCCGCCAACTACTGTGCCTGAGTGTATAATAACCCTATTGCCAATAGCACAACCGTCATATATCTTAACACCTGCAAACAGCTTGGTATCGTCTTTTATTACAACATTATCACCTATGTAACAGCCAGGGTATATTTTAACATTGTTCCCGATTGTTACATTTTCCCCAACATAAGAAAATGCAGCTATATAAACATTGTTTCCAATTGTTGCCGTTTTTGCAACATGTGTATGTTCTTCGATGCCAACTTTGCCCGTGTTAGATATTATCTCATTGTATTTCTCCAGCAGAAATGCGAAACCGCTGTAGGCATCTTTTACACGTATCAGCGTAGGTTTTACTTTTTCTGTTATTTCCAGTGAATCATTGACTATCAATATGCTGGCATTGGTTGTATATAGGTACTCTTCGTATTTAGGATTGGCGATAAAGCTAAGTGTGCCTTCACCCGCTTCTTCTATTTTGGCAACTGTGCCAACTTTGGCATCAGGGTCACCTTCTATCTTTCCTTGTATCAGTGTTGCTATCTGTAAAGCGGTAAACTGCATCCTGTAGTATTGAAAAAAATTGAGTGTAATTTACGTTATCCTTTTGAAATGGCTGTAAAACAGCGGCTATACTCTTGTAAATCAGCTTATATAACAAATATAGTTTTTATGTACAGGTTTTGCAAGTGCTTGATTTACAACAGGATTATCAATTTCTGATATGTCCCTGACAGCTCCGTTTTTCATGGCTATTTGTATCTTTTCATCGTTGATATTGTAGGTATTGTTGGATGTGAAACCTGTTGACAAGTAATATCCAATTTCCTCGTCGGGTATATTAAGTTTTTCCTGCAACTCTTTTTTCTTCTGTTCGTAGAGTTCCTCGGGGTTTGCTGTGCTTAATACAACTTTGTATAACCTACGTTCTGTTATCATCTTGCAGAGGTTAGACAGTATCTTATCTTCGTTAGTTCTCCATACTTTTATGGAGGTCATGATATCGTTGTCGTCAAGTTGACAATAAAGCGATAAGAGTTCTTCGTTTTCGGCAAAACTACTTGCGTTCAGGTTGTTGTAAAGAAAAAAACGAAACGCAGGAGTAGTAAATAATTCAACGCCTTTTTCGGCCAGTTCTTTTGCACGCTTCAATATGTTTATCAATAATATTTCTGCAGATAGTACTGTTTTATGTAGGTACACCTGCCAATACATCAGCCTGCGCGCAATGATGAATTTCTCTACCGAGTGTACTCCTTTTTCCTCTACCATCAGCCTGCCGTCATTCACGGTAAGCATTTGCAGTATACGGTCGTAACCAATAACACCTTCTGATACGCCTGTGTAAAAACTGTCACGATTCAGGTAGTCCATCCTGTCTACATCCAACTGGCTGGAAACCAACTGGTGCAGGTATTGTTTGGGGTATGATGAATTGAATATTTCGATTGCATCAGACAAGATGCCTCCCATCTCGGTATTCATCTGCTGCATTATCAGCTTAGAGATGTCTTCATGAGCTACGCCTTCTATCAATGTATGCTCCAATGCATGAGAGAACGGAGCATGACCGACATCGTGCAATAATATAGCTATACGTGCGGCCGTATATTCCTGTTTAGACACTTCAAGCCCTTTGGCTTTCAATTCATCCAATGCCTTGCCCATAAGATGGCAAGCACCAAGCGAGTGGTGGAAACGTGTATGTACTGCACCCGGATATACCAACTGCGCCATACCCATCTGTTTGATGTTGCGCAAGCGTTGGAAATGCGGGTGGTTGATAATTTGTAGTAATTCTTCTTCAGGGAATCTTAAGAAACCATATACGGGGTCATTAATAATCTTTCCTCTAATATTCATCTGTTCGTCTTTCCTTCGCTTATTGCCAATCTGTATCTTCTACAGGTTCGTCATTTTGCCCTCCGGGTACTGCACCGCTCGAGTTGTAAGTACCTTGGCGCTCCATACTGGTAGGGTCATATACGTTACAGTCATCAAAGTTTTCTGGCTCTTTAAACTGTGCATCTGTTCTTATATCAAGTGATTTGTCAGCATATACTTTCTTCATGAAAAGTGCCCAGATAGGAAGGGCAGCAGCAGCACCTTGACCAAGTGCCTCGCTATTGAAACGGAGAAACCTATCATCGCAACCAACCCATGCACCTGCAAGTATCTGTGGAGTGTAGCCTATAAACCAAGCATCGGCTTGTTTGTTGGTTGTACCTGTTTTGCCTGCTATGTCTGATGTTAAGCCATATCTGTAACGCAACCTCTTAGCTGTACCATAATCCACAACACCACGCATCAGCTTGACAATCTTATATGCAGTACCTGCATTGATGATTTCTTTCTGCTCAGGAACAAAGCTCTTGATGAGCGCACCGTTTTTATCTTCAATCTTAGTAATGAAGTATGGCTGCACATTCATACCACCATTAGGGAACATAGTATACGCACCTAACATCTCATATAATGAAATGTCAGGTATCCCCAGAGCAATTGATGGAACCTTTTCAATTTTTGACTTTATGCCACACTTCTGCAAGAAATCTGCAAAAGCATCAACACCAACTTGTTTTATTAAATACAGCGCAGCGTTGTTGACAGATAGTGCCAATGCTTTTGCCATTGGCAACTGTCCGTATTTACTACCCCCAGCATCATACATGCCTACATAAGGGAACTGTTGTGGCATGGTAGATACCGAACCGCATGGAGAGAAGCCATTGTCTACTGCCAGGCAATAGAGTAGTGGTTTTATGGTAGAACCAACCTGCCTTTTTGTATTAACGTTTACGTGGTCGTACTGGAAATAATTATGGTCTATACCACCCACCCATGCTTTTACCTCGCCTGTATATGGGTCCATAGCCATGAAGCCTGCTGACAGGAACATTTTCATGTACTTGATAGAGTCTATCGGACTCATAATGGTGTCCTTTGTATGCTCTTTATTCCATGAAAATACTTTCATTTTAACAGGACTGCCAAGCTCTGCAATGATTTCATTGTGACTTTTGCCATCTTCTTTCAGAGCACGATACCTGTCTGTTTCTTTAATGGCTTTGTCCAGATACTTCTTGTTCGTTACCCAAATAGCACCATCACGATAGCCTGATTGTTGTGCAAAGAGTTTCTGTATATCTGAGATATGTTCTTCAACTGAAGCTTCTGCATATTGCTGCATTTTCAGGTTGAGGGTAGTATATATCTTCAGACCGTCTTTATATATATTATAGTTCGTACCGTCAGGTTTCTTTAGCTCTTTGCATACTTTCTTTACTTCCTGTTCTACTATCTGGCGGAAATAAGGTGCAGTGCCTTCGTGATAATCAAGCTTGTGATAATCGAGCACGATAGGCTCTTGTTTTACTTTCTCCGCATCAGACTCCTTCAGGTAGCCGTAGTTTGCCATCTGATCTACCACTACGTTGCGTCTGTTAAGTGCATTTTTAGGATTACGACGAGGATTGTAAAGCGTATTTCCTTTCAGCATACCTATCAACACAGCGGCTTCATTGATACTTACTTTATCAGGTGTTTTATTGAAAAAAGTAAGTGATGCGTTTCGTATACCATATACATTATCGCCAAATGGTACGGTATTAAGGTATAGTGTTATGATTTCGTTTTTAGTAAGGTTGCGTTCCAGTTTCACCGCCATTACCCATTCTTTCAATTTTATGAAAGGCAAGGTGAGCATATTCTGATTCTCGCGTGGGAAGAGGTTTTTGGCAAGCTGCTGCGTTATGGTAGATGAACCACGTTTTTTACCTGTCAGCACATAGAAAGGTATAGCTACAGTAGCCACAGGGTCTATACCTGAGTGGTCGTAAAAGCGGGCATCTTCGGTTGCCAGCAGAGCATTGAATATATTAGGCGATATTTCTGAATACTTGCTGGTAGAGCGGTCCTGAACATAGTAACGGCCTATCAGCGTACCATCTGCAGCATAAACGTCTGACGACAAGGCGCTGCTTGGGTTTTCCAACTCCTTCATAGACGGCATGTAACCAAGCCATCCCATGTTCATGAATATGATGAGCAGATTGAAAACCACAACACCAATCCAGAATGCCTTCCAGAGTAGTTTTACGCTTCTTTTTTGCCCCGTTTGATTTTGTTGCTGCAAGTGGTCAGATATTTAATGGTTTGGCAAAGCTAAAAAAATCTTGTTTGGCTTGTCCTTAAATAGTTCTCTTTTAGGTTAAAATTGGGACTTCTTTAATAAGTATATGTTTTTACTTTAAAGTATTAGTCGTTGTCTTCAGGTTTGATAAAGAAGCTGAGCATCCTTAATGGGTTCAGGAAGCCTGCCAATCTTTTACTGAATGATACTTTCGACCTAACAGCTTTAATGAATGGCAGCAGGAATAAAGCTACTTTATCCTGTTCCGCATTTGTTAGAGCCTGATTCGCATATTTCTGTTTCAGGTAGAGATTCATAAATGCAGTGAAAGAAGTACCCAACATTGGGTCGATTGTTTTGGTAGCATACTGCATTGGTGTTTCCTCTCCGCGAGGTATGCCGCATATATGCAGGTAGTAGCTAGAAGCACGGTACACCCAATATGCTTTGCTTGTAGGTGTAGCATTGCTGGCTCTGAGACGATAATAAAGCCATACCACAGCAGGCAGGATAAATGCTATGAAAATTAGTAGTACTAACACTACCCCGGCTCTAATAGCTATTTCTTTAACCGTTAATGGTTTTTCAGCTTTGGTTGTTTGCGGTTTCTCTTCAGGCTTACCTGTGTCTTTACGTTTCAGGTATACCTCATCTACAGGTGCAGGCTTAGGGAAACGATTCATGAGTGATTCTCCTTTTTCACCCACAACAGGCTCCAGCTTTTTCATGGCGTCGGCATAAGACACAGCAGTGGCTTCGTCTCCTTTTTGAATGTTATTGATAGGTACATCCACACTATCCCTATGTACGGTTGCAATCTTCAAATCCATCAGTACAGGTTGCGCCTCCGTAGTATTATATTCTTTATCGTGGAATATAAAATGCCTCACTTTCAGCGTCATCAGCTTTTTAACCGTATCTACATTTTCAACAATGCCATCAGCGGCCAGCCATGCACGTGGTGGTTGCATAGGTGGTGTGCCGTCGGGCTTAGGGCTTTCCTCTGCATCGTTATTGCCAACTGTAGTATCAAAATCCAACCAACCATAGCCGGGGAAGTAAACCTGCACCCATGCATGCGCTTGGTCTGCATAGTACCAATACCATCCCTTGTTTTTATCACTGCGGTCTACTGTCATAAACCCAACCGTGATGCGGGAAGGAATACCCAGTGAACGCAACATGAATAGTGTTGCACCCGCGTAATATGCACAATAACCTTTATGATTCTCAAAAAGGAAGTACATCAGTTTGGATGCATTGGGTATATCGGGCACACCTGGATTATCGGTATAGCTGAAAAGCTGTTCGCCGTTTTCGTCTTTGGAGAGGAAATAGTCTCTGATAGCAAGTACCCTGTCTACAGGTGTTTTGGCATCTTTGGTTACACGGTGCGCCAGTTCGCTTATGGAATTGAACTTAGCATCATTTGGCATGTACGTGTAATAGTCCATGAACTTTTTATCCGTACCATCATAGCCTTTCACCTGCCTCAGTATCTCGAAACGCTGTTCCTGAAATTTCTTAATCTGTGGGTCTTTGGCATTATATACAAAGTAGGCACTGTTTAGCTCAGACACATAGCCCTTAGCCCTGAAAGCTGATTTGAATTCATCCCTAAAGTCTTTTTCTACTGTAATGGGTTGTACAAAGTAGCCAACATTCGGCGCCAGATAAGTAGAAGGGGACAGGTCTTTGCTGTATATCTCCACATCTACACTCTTGCGCAGCTTGGTAGCAAGGCTGTTTTTGATAACATTGGTATCGAACTGGGTAAAGAATACCGGCAGTTTCGATGGGTCTGGTTCGAATAGGTCATTATATGGTATCGTCTTATCACGCTCAAATGTTTCGGTGAGGGTATCAAATTTGGTATAGTAAAATGCCGTCAGATATAATGGATTGGGTGTTTCTGTGCCGGGGAAGTAGTTGTCTATATGTGCACAGAAAAGCAATTCGTTACTACGGCCCAGATTTGAGCGCAGTTTGGTATAGTCTTTCAGGTCGAAGGTGCCATCCTGATTTTTCTTCAACATGCTGGTTTCGCCATTCTGCCCGGCACCGCCGTAGTTGGCTACGGTTTCCTTTATCTCTTTGCGCATGGTATATACCACACCTGCCAGTATCAATGAAGATAAAAGTCCAAAACCTATAAGCCTGCGTGTAAGAAACCACCAGAACTTGCCGCTTTTGTCCTTATAATTATAAATCTGCTCGGTGGTAAATACGATGTAAACACTATATATCAGTGCAGGTGCGAAAGCTCTTAATAGAGTATCTACACTATCTGTTTTTTCTTTGGCTATTATTAATATGCAACCCGTCAGTATGGATGCGGCTACAAGTACCGCCCAATACCGCAGGCGTATAAAACCCCAACCCATTAGCCAGCCAATGCTGAAAAGGATGGCAAACACCAGAAATTGAATGGAGATGAAAAAGGCATCGAACTCGCCAACGGCGTAAGCATCCAATCCTTTGTAGATACTGTATAATACAAATGCAAGCAGTGCAAACAATGGCAAAAACCTGAATCTGAATGTATAAAGCAGGGCAGTTGCCCCCATGCCTGCACATAAGTATATTGTTTGCCTAACAGCCTCGTTACGTGCTACAGAAAAGTATTCATTAGCATTCTGTAACAGAAAGAAGCCTGCAAATGCTGTAGGTATCAGCAAAAACAAGACTTTGGCTAAGAATTCGTTTACGGGTGTGGCGCGTTGAATACTCATATTATAGTGCATGGCTAATTTAGCGCAATAATTGCATGTGCTTTGTTAAAAACAGTACATATTTAATAAATGGTTTATAGGACGTTAAGTAATCCACATCCTGTTGGTTAACATTTACTTTTTTGAGACAAGATTTATGAAGAAAATGTTACCTTAGGCACGTTTTAAAAATATTTAATTAAATGATACAACAACAAACTGTTGATGCTGTAAAGCTTGGCGATACATCTATCGACGAAAAAACAAAAGCTATGCTGGAAAAATTAAAGATTGTTACCGTTATCGGTTCGGGTACAATGGGCAACGGTATTTGCCATGTTTTCGCGCAGAGTGGTTTCAATGTGCACATGATGGATATCAACCAGGCTGCTATGGACAAAGCGTTGGTTACTATCGGTAAAAACATGGATCGTCAGATTGCTAAAAATGCAATGACTGAGGAAGCTAAGCAACAAGCAATGGGCCGGATATCTACTTATACAGATATGGCAGAGGCGGTGAAAGATGCAGACATCGTTGTTGAAGCTGCAACTGAAAACATCGACCTGAAAATCAAAATCTTCCAGCAACTGGATCAGCTGTGTCCTGAAAAATGTATCCTTGCTACTAATACTTCATCTATCTCTATTACTCGTATAGGTTCTTACACAAAGCGTCCGGGCAAAGTAATCGGTATGCACTTTATGAACCCAGTACCCGTGATGAAACTGGTTGAGATCATCAACGGTTATGCTACTGACGCAGATGTTACTAACACAGTATATGCGTTGTCTGCTTTCCTGGGCAAAGTACCATGTATCGTTAACGACTATCCCGGTTTTATCTCTAACCGTATCCTGATGCCGCTTATCAACGAAGCTATCCTGTCTTTGCAGGAAGGTGTTGCAGGTGTTGAGGAAATCGATACTATCATGAAACTGGGTATGGCTCATCCGATGGGCCCACTGCAACTGGCAGACTTTATCGGTCTGGATACTTGCTACTCAATCATGAACGTATTGCATATGGGCTTCGGCAATCAGAAATATGCACCTGCCACATTGCTGGCAAACATGGTACAGGCTGGTTTCCATGGTGTAAAGAGCGGTGAAGGCTTCTACAAATACACACCGGGCAGCAAAGAACTGGTTGTTAGCGAACGCTTCAAAAACAAAGGCTGGAAAATATAATAGAGCAGCATCCTGCTCAATCCAATCACATAGCCGTCCTGCAATAGTGGGGCGGCTTTTTTATCTTTGCAGTATTCATGTCTCAATCTGCTAAACCGAATATTGTTTTTTCTCTGCTAAGAATGCGATGCCCCAACTGCAGGCATGGCAGGGTATTTACTGCCAAACATGTGCTGCCATTAGGCACTGCTTTAAAGATGCATGAGCATTGCCCGCATTGTGGTATGAAGTATGCCAAAGAGCAAAATATGGGTTATGGTACCAATTATGTATTAACTGTAATGATGCTGTTTCTGAACCTGCTGTGGTATGCACCAATATTTGGCATCAGCTACGATGATAATAGCATTTACTATTTTCTGATGTCCAGTACGCTCGTAACGTTGCTTTTGCAGCCATGGTTTATGCGTTTATCAAGGGTTTTGTTTTTATACTTTACTATTTACTACAACTCTCATCCGTACGAGAAAAAATAAAGGCAGCTTAGAAAAGCTGCCATATTGTATAAAAAATACACCCTCAATATTCTTTATCGCAACGTAATGGTTCTGGTTTTGCCATTTACGCTTATAGTTGCCTGATCATCACAGGTGCCACTTCCATAGTCCAGCATGCGTGCTTTAGATGCCCCCGCCGGTGTAATGTCTATGGTGCCTTGTTTTATCCACTTGCAGTTTAGTGCCAGTGTCAGCGGGCTGGTGATTGTATAGTTGACAACTTTGCCATTTGCCCTTGTATTGGTACCACTGCCTGTAATGCTATAAACATCATCACTCAAAGCGGTAGTGCTTTCGCCTGCTATCCATGTACGTGTACGGTTCGCAACATGCGATATGGTATCGCCGGTTGTATTCAGTATCATCATACCATTTACATTTATGCTGAAGTACGATTGGCTACTGCTATTCTTACCCATATTGGTAATTGTTTTTGTGCCCAGTACCTGATTGTTGTTTACATAATAACCATCAAAACCTATCGTGTGTACAGAGCCGCTGTCTCTGTATCGGCCAGAGTATGTAATAATGATTTTGCCCTTACGATATCTACCGTCGTTACACAGGCAGTTAGTTGTGCCAAAGTCTATTGTTATTTTCTTTGGTGTGCTTGTAGTGTCGCGTGTTACTGTAGCACAGCTGCTGAGAATAGTCGGGTTAACGCCACCTTTCATTTGTACCGAACCAAAGTCATAAGCCTGATCGGATAGTGTTTGTGCATCACTGAATGTCTGATCCATGCGTGCCTGATCATCGGCATAGTATGTGTCTTCTTCTACATCAACATTGCTGTTGTTGTCTTTATCGCGCTTGCAGGCTGTGAAACTGAGCGTTGCAGCGAATACCGTAAAAGCGGCAATTGAAACAATCTTTATGGTATGCATGTTATGTGATTTTAGAAATAAGACTTGACAGATAAATAAAGGTTTAATGCATGGAAATTATTTTTTTGAGATATAGCTTAGTTTTGAAGCATGAAAGAACTGGTAGTAGCATCCAACAACAAAGGGAAAATGCGGGAGATAAAGCAGATGATACAGGATATAAGTCTGCTATCGTTGAGTGATATCGGGTTTACGGATGAGATAGCTGAACCGTTCCACTCGTTTGAGGAAAACGCACTGGCTAAAGCAGGGACGATATATAAGTATTGTGGTAAGAATGTATTTGCAGATGACAGCGGTATATGTGCCAATGTGCTGAACGGAGCGCCCGGTGTAGATAGCGCACACTATAGTGGTACAAGAGATGACAATGCTAACCTGCAAAAGCTGCTGGCAGAACTGAAAGACAAAGATGACAGAAGCGGCTACTACAAAGCCGTAATGTGCCTGATATGGGACGACGAAACCTATTTCTTTGAAGGCATATGTGAGGGCACAATTATAGGACAGCCAGTTGGCGATGGTGGTTTTGGTTACGACCCTATATTTATACCAACAGGTTATGACAAGACTTTTGCAGAGTTGTCGCCTGATGTTAAAAATGAAATAAGCCACAGAGGTAAGGCTATACGTAAAATGGTAGCATTTATTAAAGAAAAACTGGAAGAAACTGCGTCATGAAATTTTCGATAGGAGATAAGATAATCCTGAAACAAACAGGGGAAGAGGGACATGTAACAGGCTATATCAGTAATGATATGTTTGAGGTAGAAGTAATGGGTGTTACGTTTCCTGTGTACAAGGACGATATAGATCATCCATACCTGAAATGGTTTACTGAAGGCAAGAAGAAAAAAACAGTATCAAGTATTCCGGATGTTTTGCCGGTAGAAAAACAGAAGTTCAGGAAGCCTAAATTGGCTAAGGGTATCTACTTATCTTTTATGCCAGAGTATAAACCTGATGTTTTTGAAGATGAAGTTTCATTCATTAAAATATACCTGCTGAATGAATTGCCACAGGCAGTATACTTTCAGTATAGTGTGTCTGATAAAAATCAGCGCACTGTGTTTAAGCATGAAGGGAAGCTACATGGATTCGGGCATATATACCTACATGCACTGCCTTTCGAAGAAATGAATGAACAGCCACGTTTCAACTGGGAAATGACGGACGCGGAAGACGCGGGCTATGGTGAAGCAGCCGATACATTGCGTATTCGTCCTCAGAAACTCTTTGAACATATTAGTACCTGCTTGAGGAATAATGAACCTACATTCAGCTACTTGCTGGTAGATGAGTTTAAGCCAAAGGCGAAAGCAGAGAAAAAAGATGACGACTTTTTTCCTCCTTCAGTAAAGCAACAACCCAAAGCTACTAAAGCAGACTGGCGTTCTTCACTGCCAAGATTTGAAGTAGATCTACATATAGAAAACCTTGTACCAACAACAAAAGGTATGAGCAATGCCGATATGCTGCTAACGCAAATTGCTGCCCTTAACGAGCATCTGCGCACCGTAATAAACAATAAGCAAGAGCGTACCATCATCATACACGGTCTTGGTAAAGGGGTATTGAAAGACGAAGTACATAAAGTGCTTCGTCAGACAGCAGAAGTGTCAAAATTCTCAAATGAATGGCAAGGTCAATACGGCTTTGGCGCTACAGAAGTATGGTTTAAGTATTGATATTACTGTACGGAAAACTTATTTGTGTATATAACGCCATCTTTGTTTTTAGCCTGATATACATAAATGCCCGGTACTAATGCTTTTTCTGTAGTAGTATTAGGGTTCAGTTCTATAGTGGCTATATTTCTGCCATTGATATCAAAAACCATCAATGAGATATAGGCAGATGCGCTTTTGTTTGTAAAACGAACTATGCCATGCTCGCTCCCGATAGCCAATTCAGGCATTTGTATAGCAGTAGTTTCTACATTTACACTACCGATGGTTACACTATCTTTTCTGGTTTCGCTAAAGCATCCGTTAGAAGCAGTTAGCGTTACCTGGTACTTGCCGTTGGTAGCGTAAGTATGTGCAGGGTTTGCAATGGAGCTTGTATTACCATTGCCAAATGTCCAGTAATTGTTAGTATTGTATAATGATGTATTAGTAAATGTTGCAGTTTTTCCTGCTACGGACTTTGTGAAGTTTGCGTATGTGTAGTTGCCGTACATATTCCATTTGCTGAAGCTATCCAGTACTACTCTTTTGGAAATGCGTTTGATGTTGTTGGCATCAGTAGCAGACAGTGTACTATTGAATGTTGTCTGCATCGGGTTTTTATGAAAAATAGATGCATAGAATACGCAAGCAGCAAGGTATGTGCCACTTACACTCGGGTGAGATTCGTCTGGTACATACAGGTCAACAGAAGGGAAGCTATCTCTCATTTGCTTCCATGCAGCACCAACGGGGGCAACTATTGCATTATTGTCTTGTGTCATTTGCATGTAGCTTTCACGCAGACGTGTTTGCATGCCTTCGTAAGTGCAGATAGGGGGATAAAAAGCACAGTTGGACGCATCACCATTCTTACGTCCCCATGTCATAAAAAACATCGTTTCTGTACAAGTACGGTTTTTGCGAATCATACTATCCAGTTTTTTTGCATAAGGATAGGTATCATCAGCAACCTGAGCAGGTGAAAAAGCAGGTCTTTGGCTTTGCTCCTGAAGTATTACTATATCCCATTGCTGAGAGAAAATCTTGTTTATAGTAGTAGGGTCTGTACTATGTTGCAGAAACGTGAAACCGCCAGGAACACTTTGGTCGTATATAAGGGTGTCTCCCATAGATGTTGCGATTTGTTGCAACATTATTGGAAGATCATTTGTATACACATAACTATTACCTATAAATAATACTTTGCGAGTGGTTGCATTGATATTTGTTGTAATCAACATAACCAGCGCAAGAAGTAGATGCTTTTTCATAATATAAGTTCTTGATATTGAACGCTTTTAGAGACTCGTATTTTCAATGCAGGGTTGGGTAGTGGATTGTCATTTTTCTATGATCCTTATTTCTACTCGTCGATTTTGTTCTTCGTCTGCGGTAGTAGTTTCAGGGTAGATCAATGGTTTTGTTCTCCCAAAGCCTTTATACTGCATTCTTGACCTGTCTATCCCCTTAGAGACGAGGTAATCGAATATATACTTGGCTCTGTTTTCAGATAATTTTGGTTCAAATGTGTCTTCATCTTCAGCATCGTAAGCTGAAAGCGGAACACAGCATACATGGCCTTCTATCTGAATTTTTAGGGTAGGGTTGTCTTGCAGTGTTTTAAAGAGGTCTTCAAGCGTTGGTATTGAACTTGGAGTTAAAACATGCCTTCCCATCAGGAAGTTAATATTCTTTAACCTGATAGACTGGCCGACACTAAGGTCTGTAAGCCGCCTATTGGTTCCCGAAGGTATTTGTGGATTAGAAACAGGTTTATTTACAGCGACTTTTATTTTTTTCTTATCACTAATGATGACATCAACTCTTCTATCAGTAGCATAGCCACCAACCTGTTGTTTGTTTCTGGGTATTTCTCCTTTGCCTACAACCATCTTTATGTTTTCAGAAGGTATGTTTAATGATACTAGATGGCGTTGTATAGCTCGTGCCCTACGTTCAGATAAATCTATATTATATTGTTCACTGCCAAGATAGTCTGCATAGCCAACTATAAGTATTTCTTTTCGGTCACTTATAGAATCTTCATAAACCATACCGTCCAACAATGCTTTTTCTGCAATACGCAATTCATCTTTATCTAAGTCGAAGTGGATATGAATTGTGTCTGGAGTTGCTGCATGTAAAAAGCTGTACATGCTGCCCAATAAAACCATCAGAAAGTATCTCATTACAGGTAGCCTTGGTATAAACTTACGGAATAAATAAATAGGTAAAATAATTAATGTAAATCAATGAGTTACCTCGGTTATTAACATTTATTGCCTGTTGGTGTGAAATATTATTTTTTTCATGAATTGGCAATATTCCTAATTTCAGTAAAACCCCGCTTCTTATGCAAACGAATTTTTTAGAAGCCTTATTATGGATTATTGCAGGCATAGTGACAGTAGGTATTACTGTTGTTATTACTTTAGGATGGTTCAAAGGTCTTTTTTGGGAACAGCAATTAAACGAAAAACGCAAGCATAGATAAACTTAGCGTATCAACTCGGCCACATCAGGATCCCCATCCAGGTTGTTCATTTGTTTTACTATTTGCGGATAACGCCAACTCACCCTTTTGCTCATAGGTTTCACTGTAAACTTTTTGGGATTGGGTAGGCAAGCTATAATCATGGCTGCTTCCTGACGGCTAAGATTTTTTGCAGACTTATGAAAGTATGCCTGTGCTGCAGCTTCAATGCCGAAAATGCCCGGTCCCATTTCTATCACATTCAGATATACTTCCATGATTCTTTTTTTGCCCCAGATCAGCTCTATGGCTTCGGTATAAAAGAATTCAGGTGCTTTACGCACATAACGCATATAGCCGCTGCCTTGCCACAGAAATACATTCTTTGCAGTTTGTTGGCTGATGGTGCTTGCGGCACTTCCTTTTGGTCGTTTCTTTTTTTTGCGTTTAGCTTTATTGTCCATGCTCTTTTCGATGGCTTTCCAGTCAAAGCCCTCATGATCGGGGAATAGCTGGTCTTCACTGGCAATGGCAGCAAGTTTTACATTGGGCGATATTTCGTCCCAACTTACATAGTCTCTTTTCAATCCGTAACCATCAACCAGTCCGCCTATTTGTGTAATGGTTATGGGCGGCATAATAAATCTGCAGACAACAACATACATCAGCGAGGCAACAAAAAGGTATAAGAATACTTTAAAGATGCGTTTGATAATACCCGGTTTTTGTTTTGCTGCAGCATTACTCATGCCGAAATATACAAACTGATAACGAGCTTTTAAAAGAGCGGTATTGAACTGTAAATAGATATTATATACTTTGCAACCTAAACTGAAAGGCATGGCAGATAAGCGCAATGCGGCATTGGGATTTATTTTCATCACTTTACTGATAGATTGTACAGGCATTGGTCTGATTATTCCGGTAGTGCCCACACTTATTCAAAAAATGGTAGGTGGAGACCTGAGTGTAGCATCCAAGTATGGTGGATGGCTCACTTTTGCATATGCATTTACACAGTTTTTATTTGCACCTGTAATAGGGGGTATCAGCGATAAATATGGCAGAAGACCGGTTCTATTGCTTTCAATGATAGGGCTTGGTATAGATTATGTGTTTCTGGCATTGGCACCAACTATTGCATGGTTGTTTGTGGGGCGTGTAATAGCAGGGCTGTTTGGAGCCAGTTTTACAACTGCTAGCGCTTACATAGCAGATGTTAGTACACCGGAAAAAAGAGCACAAAACTTTGGTATGATAGGTGCTGCTTTTGGCTTAGGTTTTATAATAGGCCCTGTACTTGGTGGTGTGTTCAGCAAGTTTGGTGATAGGATACCGTTTGTTGTAGCAGCATGTTTGTCATTGCTGAATGCTATATATGGTTATTTTGTTTTGCCTGAGTCACTATCTAAAGAAAACAGACGTGCATTTGATTGGAAGCGTGCTAATCCGTTAGGGTCTTTAATGCATCTGAAACGTTATCCTGCTATTGCAGGGTTGTTAGGTGCAATGGCATTACTATACATTGCCGGTCATTCTGCACAATCTACATGGACATATTACACTATGGAAAAGTTTAAGTGGGATGAAGCGATGGTAGGCTATTCGCTTGGTGCAGTAGGTATATTAGTTGCAATTGTGCAGGGTGGGCTGATACGCTACACCATTCCCAAATTCGGGCAAAAGAAATCTGTTTATATAGGCTTTAGCCTTTATTTGTTAGGGTTTATACTTTTTGCATTTGCTACAAAAGGGTGGATGATGTTTGCTATACTGATACCGTATTGTTTAGGTGGGATTGCCCCGCCCGCCATACAGGGCATCATGTCAACCCAAACTCCACCAAATGAACAAGGTGAATTGCAAGGTGTAACAACGGGTTTAATGAGTTTATCATCTATTATAGGCCCGCTGCTTATGACTAATCTATTCTCGTATTATACCAGACCTGAGTCAGGTGTATATTTCCCGGGCGCACCTTTTATTGCAAGTGCAGTGTTAACGGTATTTGCAATAGTAATATCTGCAAGGTCGTTGATAAAATATCACTCTCCTGTTAAGGCCGATAATGAGTAATCATCAGGCCTTGTCGCCAAAATAGAACCTGTTTTTATATAAGGTAGATACGTGTTCGTATAACGTATTGAGCGTTTCGTGTCCTATGATACCGTCGTGTCGGTGTTTTTCACCACGTACTACCAGTAGGGCCGAGGAGTTGCTTTGCTCAGGTATCATAATTTTATTGCCCAATTGCTGATAGCTTTCAACAAATATCTTGATGCTATCGCCCTTAGATACTTTACCATTGATGGTTATGAAGTCGTTGTAGAAAACGAACTTTCCCTCTTCTTTTATCGGCGATAGCTTCAGCTCGCCTATGGATGTTTTCAGCATGATTATACTTGTCCTCTTCACAAGTATATTAAATAAAGTCCACAAACAAAAAAGCAGGCATAGCCTGCTTCCGGTTATATTAAGGTTATTGCAACTTATTTAGGTACTGCAACAAAGTTACCTTCCTTTACTTCATAGGTTTTACCGGCATCATCTTTAGCTGTTATTGTAAACTTACCTGTAATATCATTCGTGCCGATATTTGTCAATTCAACAGTGCCAGATTGACCCTGTATGTTTTTAGTAGTACTCCCGTCTTTAATGTAGTATTGAAAACCAGCCTGACCTGCAGATGGGTTTGATGATATTGTGTATGACCCTGTAGCAGTACCATATATATCCAATTCTATATTCTTGTAGTTGCTGCCAGATGTCTCTTCCCAATAAACACGGTATCTATTAGTTAGTACTTTCCATGTAGCATTATGAGACTCTGACGTGCCATCCATATTAAAGCATAAGTTCATACCATTACAGGCAGTGGTAGTAGTAGTGTTATTAGCAGGATTGGTTTTATTATCTTTTTTACATGCAACAATAGTAAAAATGCCTGCAACAATAATTGTAGTAATAAACGTAGTAAGCCTCTTCATAATTTTTATTTTTTACGAAAATACCCTTACAGTTTTGCTTACTAAATACCCCGCAGCGGGTATCTTATGTACGTGTTTTGTGGTATATGGTATTATTGTTGTTTACTGCGCCTTACACGCGTTACGGTCTTCAGTTTATTACCCTCAACCTTCCAGTAGCCCCACACTTTAGTGTCCGAATAGCGCCAAATATCTACTCCTGCTTTTTCTGCAAGGAAATAGCAAAGATGATATCCAAAGTCTTTGTTTTCAATGTTTACATTGGTTGCCATAATCATATCCATATGGGTAATGATAATGCGCTTAAGATTTGCTTTAGTAGCGCGTTTGGCACTTTCAATTTCTATAATTAATTCTTTGCAGCAAGTATCTAGTATGCTGCTGATAATGTCTTGTTGATCATCAGGGCTGTGTATGATGCCCGATTGTGCCTTTCCGAAAGTGGCATATTTATCCAATCCTCTGAAAGAATATAGTTTTGATAGTATATCTTTCTTATTCATCTATAATCTGCTTGTCTTCATTGTATGTACAAAAGTAAATGATAGCAGAATATTTACTCTCTGTTAATGTTTTGTGTATGTATGAATGTTTTTTAATTGCCTATTTCGTTGATTGCCATCAATAAATTATTTGTTCACCTCTTTTTCAATAATTCTCTTAAACAATATCGATATTGTACATTACTTTTGAGTACTACTTCTATATAGTTTATGTGCTTTAGTGCACACTATCAAACATTACAAAACCTACGTTGACTCAATGATTCGCAGCATAATTGTCGATTACGGACCTTATTTCCTTGGCCTTATAATATTGTGTTTTGTTATAAGTAAGATTTATTTATTGTATTCAAAAGGATTAGGGAAAAACTTTACTGAACTGTTCTATCTGTCATTAGTACCCATTAGTAAACAAGGCATAAAAAATACATTTCAGGATAAGGTAAAGAGTTATTATAAAGTAAGTAACAAAGTCAATTATTTTTTCTACATAATTTTTGCATTTGCAGTACTTATATTCGGTATGATGAAAGCCATTTAGTATGCAATCAATATCTTGGGCAGATTTTGAAAAAGTAGAATTAAGGGTTGGTACGATACTGGAAGTACTGGATTTTCCCAAAGCAAAGAAGCCAGCATTTAAACTCAAAATTGACTTTGGAGAGTTAGGTACAAAATGGAGTAGTGCTCAAATAACAAAACACTATACCAAAGAGGCTTTGATTGGCAGACAGGTTGTCGCCGTTATTAACTTCCACGAAAAGCAAATTGCAGATTTCATGTCTCAATGTCTTGTAACAGGCTTTGCAGATATGAACGGCGATATCGTGCTTACCGCAGTAGATAAGCCTGTACCGAATGGTACTAAGATAGCTTAGTTTAAGACCTTCCTAACTCTTTCAGCATGTTAGCATGCACTGCCAACGCCTTTACAAAGGTTGGCTGTACGTTGTATGGCAGGTTATATTCCCTAGCTGTCTGAAATACTATTTTAGACAACTGAGGGTAGTGAACGTGGCATATGTGCGGGAAAAGATGGTGTTCTATCTGATAGTTAAGACCACCTATAAACCAAGACATAATTTTGCTTTTTGGAGAGAAGTTGGCAGTATTCAGTAACTGGTGTACTGCCCAACTATTAGGCATTTTGTTGTCTTCTACGGGCTCTGCATAGTCTGATGTATGCATTACGTGTGCCAACTGGAATACGCAGGCAAGTATCAAACCGGCAAGCATTTGCATCAATACAAAGCCCAATATAACATGTTGCCATGCCATACCCGAAAATAGCAGTGGTAATACCACAACATACCCGAAGAATATTATTTTATAAAAAGTCAATTCTACCAATGCTCTTGCAAAAGATACTTTCTCTTTTTTCAGCAGCCCTGTTTTGTGGTATTTAATTAACCCTTTATAGTCTTTTACCGTAACCCAATAGATGTTCATGATGCCGTATAAAAACCATGCATACAGGTGTTGGTAACGGTGTATACCATACCTCTTTTTATTTGGTGACATGCGCAGCAATATACCTGCTTCTATATCTTCGTCAAGCCCATCTACATTGGTATAGGTGTGGTGCAGTATGTTATGTTGCATTCGCCAGTTGCGGCTGTAGCCACCCAATATATTCAACGTGCTACCAAAGAGGGTATTTACAAAGCTATTATCAGAATAGGCTTCGTGATTGCTATCGTGCATTACAGACATGCCTAGGCTGGCTAAACCAATACCCATTACAAGCCAGAGTGCATAAAACAATACAATGTTTACACTTGCCAGTCCTGAAACGATTAGGGCATAAGGCACAAAGTATACACATAGTAAAGCGGCGGTCTTAATATACATTTTAAGATTGCCTTGTTTAGATATTCCGTTTGTAGCGAAGTATTCATTTACACGGGCCTTCACACTATCATAAAAACTATCGGCTCCTTTAGGTGCAAATTTTACTAACGGTAACGGTTGACTTGACATTCTATTGGGGATATTGATTTTTGTCAAAATTACCTCAAATATTTCATGTTTGAGCTATATGTCGAATATTAACATATTGATTCTAATCATTGTTTTAACATTTTAGAATCAAACTTTTTAGCTCATTAGGAGGTCTTTCAATACAGTAGTCATTATTTTTACAGATATGAAGCACTTGTTTTCAGTATTAATAGCTTTGGTATGCCTTTCAGGCGTTACAGCATCTGCACAGTTTACAAATCCTGATTGGTATGTGCTGGAAAAAGGTGCAGCGGTGAGTATAATAAAACCGGGTGTAAACGATATAACACTGTTTCTGGCGCAATCTGGCAACAAACCTGTAGACAAGGCTGCTGTTGATGCGATGAATAATAATATCAAATTCAGTGCAGGTACTGTTGTGCTTATATATGCTAAAGAAAAAGACTACTACATAGCGCAGGATATGGAAGGGCGCAATCTGGTTATAAAAGGTAATGTTACTAAAGTAACCCGTGGACAAGGGTGCACTGTAGGCTACCTGAAAAATAACATAACATCTGGTTCAACAACAATGAAACGAGCAAGCTTTGTATGGGTTAAAGAACACAAACAGGGTAGTGCTGAGGCTATGTTACAAGGCCCTGATAATACTAGCATACCGGTACAGATGTCTCAACTGTATGATATTAATGCCACAACGCTTGAAATGGTGCCCACCTCGGCAGTTAAGACAGTAGAGTAGAGTTAATACAAATAAAAAAGCACACCCTAAGGTGTGCTATGTACTAAACTTCTAAAAGTATAAATTAGATAACTTTTACGTTAACTGCGTTTAATCCTTTTTTACCATTTTGTACTTCGAAAGACACGCGATCGTTTTCACGAACCTCGTCGATCAGGCCTGATACGTGAACGAAAATGTCTTGTCCGCCGTTGTCAGGCTTAATGAAACCAAAACCTTTAGTTTCATTGAAGAATTTGATTGTACCTTCTTGCATTGAAAAAATAATTAATAACGTGAAGGTAATGGTAAATGGGATATAAACCTAAAATAGTTTTTAAAGAATTTGTTATGATTGGTTGTCACGCCATTCATATACCCAGCTAGATTGCACCATTTCCAGGTGTCCTTCGTTACATTCTTCGCGTTTTCCTTCAAAGTTAGGTATCTCCAAAACCCACTCCAGTAGTTCTGTAAAGCGAACTCTGTATATTTTGCTTTCGCCGAATTCATCACCAAAACGTTCATACAGTTTCAGTGCGATGTCTTCGTAGTCAGACCATTTGATGGGTGGTTCGTAATGTGCCATGTTCAGTAAGTTATTTTAAAATATTGCCTCTTTTTTAGTTTTTCCGATACTATTCGCCGTGTATCAGCGATTGGTCGGGGATTGTAACCTCTAAGCGACCACTGCCGCCGTCATTCAATACGCATTGGCAACCAAGCCTGCTTTCCAGTTTAGGGTTGCGTGCACGGTCTATAAAATCTTCTTCTTTATCGTTCAGTTCTGCTACAAGGTTCTCGCCTTTTTCCAGATATAGGTGGCAAGTGCTGCATGCGCATACCATGCCGCAGTTGTGGTGCAATTCTATGTTATTATCCATTGCTACCTCCAGCAGGCTTTGTCCTGCTTCTACATTCTCTATTGTTACAGGCTCCAGTCCTTTTTGTTCAAATTTGAAATGTATAGTGTACATTATATCGTGGGTTGAAATTTCTGCGCAAAGGTAATTAATGAAGTCCTTATAATCTTGAGAAGTAAAAAGATGTATTCTATAGTGCTATAACAGGCTAAAAATAAATATTGCTTTACGCTTTTCATTTATTTTGAATATTATATATATTTAAGAAAAACAACACATTATGATTAAGATAAACTTTCTGATAACCGGTTTGGCAGCTTTGGTGCCAATACTGACAGGTAGTATATGGTATAACCCCAAAATAGGCTTTGGTAATGCCTGGATAAAAACTACAGGACTTTCTGAGGAAGAATTGAGAAAATCTAATATGGCAGTAATATTTACGATGGTAATACTTTTTGCATTCATGCTTGCCTTTATGCTGAACCCGATAGTGCGTCATGAATTTGGCTTGATGAGTCTGATGCAAAAACATGCAACAGAGCCAGAGGCACTGCAAATGTATGCTGATGTGACAAGCAAATATGGAGCAGAGTTCCATACATTTAAACATGGTGTGTTACATGGTGTGCTTGCGGCACTGTTTGTAGGATTGCCGATATTGGGTACTAATGCGTTGTTTGAACGCAAGGGTTTTAAATACATAGCTATACACACAGGCTATTGGATGCTGACAATGGGGCTCATGGGTGGCATCATCTCAGCCTTTAGTTAACAGTATTCGTTGAATGATATTTAATGAAGCACCTGAAATGGGTGCTTTTTTAGTTATTTTACATCATCTGAATTGCTGGTATTATGACAGATAGAAGCTATTTACAAAGGTTAAGAATACCTACTCAGGATAATCCATTGAGGGTATTGGTAAGCGCATGCCTTACAGGCATTACCTGTGGTTATGATGGCAGTGCAAACGGGGAATATCCAAGTGTTTTGAAGTTGCTCCAATATGACACAATAAGGTTGGTTCGTTTTTGTCCGGAAGAATATTCTTTTGGCTCCCCTAGAGAAATGTGTGATATACACGGTGGTACAGGGCTTGATGTATTGGAAGGCAAAGCAAAAGTATTGTCAGACTCCGGTATTGATTGGTCTGAAGGGATGATACGCGCATCCGAAAAAATGCTGCAAATAGCTATTGAAGAAAATATAGAGTTGGCAGTAATGATGGATGTAAGTGCTGCTTGCGGTAGCCAGGTTATATACAATGGTAATCGTTTTGCCGACAATAAAGTTTACCAGATAGGTGCAGGTGTAGCTGCTGCACAATTGATGCGCAATGGTTTTAAAGTTATTAGTCAGAGGGACTACGCCTCATTGCAAATACTGTATAGTAAGCTTGATGCAAATCACATAATAGATAGTACAGCATTAGACCATCATGAAATAGAGTGGTATAAAACTTATTTTAAGACAGTATAGACTATTTAGGGATGTATTCGTATGCTACCTGATAATTCATGTTTTTGAACTCAGGAGCAATTTCGCCTACTCGCAGGTTTTGTAGTTGTGTGGTAGGTTAGCAGATGTTGTATTTACTGCCTTTATATTCTACTGTTTCACCCTGAGGCTTATCAAACTTTATGGCAATGGTTACATGCGTTGGGTATAGCAATACAATCATTGGCAGGTTATAAATTTCTTTTACCAGATAGAAGAAAAGTGCTGCTCTGTCATCGCAATCGCTGTATTTATTCAGCAGTGTTTGTTCAGGACTCATGCGTTTTTCCTTTCCGTAAGACTGCCTGTCGTCTTCGTACAGGAAAGCATTGCGGGTAAACTGCATGAGGTAGTCAATACCTTTCTTTTGTTTCATATTAGTCACAGCATCCTTCAGTACTGGTATCAATGAGCTGTAGGTAGTATGGCTAAGGGGTATATTGAAATAGTCCTGATAATCTACAACCGGGTAGTTGTTGAAAGCCGTTTGCACATCGTCACTTACTTTTATTTTGAAGTGGTATAGCTTGTCGCGATAGTTGAACTGTATATCTTTTACTGAGTATCGTTGTGGTGTAAAATCGGGTAGCTGTGTTACTTTGTATGAGAAGGCTTTTGTAGCCTCAGGAATATCTACGTCTGTAGCAAAAAGCCCTGTCTGTTGCAGATTGTAGGCAGCAGCATAGTCGTGTCTGTTAAGGCATACATACTGCTTGCCGTTGTTCATGTAATACGGTATGTCATATACATTCTCATCGCAGTGTACATAGAAGAAAAGTTGACTATCGCCACTTATAGCCAATGTAGCATCGTAGCCCGATTTTGCTAGTAGGAACCATTTATACAATGTATATCTCGTATAGTTTTCCGCCTTCGGAGCTATGGCTTGTGCTGTCTTGCGTATCAGTTGGTAATATAACCAGTCGTTGAGCTGATGTTGTTCTTTGTACTGTAACAGGCGTGCAACAATAGGTTGGTAATTGGTTGTACTAAGTGTTTCGTAAAAAGCATGTACACCTGCTTTAGTTGGCTTTTCGTTATAAGGTATTGAAAACGAAGGTTGTAGGTTGACCTGTAGTGTATCGCCATAGTAGTCAATAGTTGTTACTTTGCTGCCCGCATAACTATTTGTAGCTATGCTCAGCATCATTGCAAACAGCATTAATATGACTTGTGGCTTTTTCACTATATAACCTTCTTTATAAAGTTACAATAACTTAACAATTACTTAATGTTAAGTTTTTTGACTTTACAAGCGGTTAACAGTTCTTAAGCAGTCATTGCCAGCTTATTGTACTTATTACGGTATTCCAGCGGAGATAACCCTGTTATTTTTTTGAAGGTAGTGCGGAATGCTTTGATATCGGCATAGCCTACTTCGTACATTACTTCGTTTACATTCTTACTGCCTGTTTCCAGTTCTTTCTTGGCTGCCTCAATCTTTACACGTTGTATGTACTCAGTAACAGTATTCTTGGTGGCTTTCTTAAACCTGCGTTCAAAGCTGCGCCTGCTGAGGGCATACATATATGCCAGTTGGTCTACCGTAGTTCTTTCTTTATAATTGCTCTCTATAAACTCCTGTGCTTTAAGAACAGGTTCGTCCTCATGGTCTTTTTGCCCCTGAAATATCATGAATGCAGACTGCGTATCTCTTTCCAACTGTATAGCAAATACTTTGGCTATTAGGATAGCCATATCTCTGCCAGCATATTTTTCTATCAGGTGCAGTATCAGGTTAAGGTAGGAGAATGCGCCCCCACTGGTGTAGATGCCATTTTCATCTGTGATTATTTTCTCTGTAATCAGCTCTACATTCGGGAACATTTGTTTGAAATCATTGGCAGCTATCCAGTGTGTTGCAGCGCGTTTGCCATCCAGCAATCCTGTAGATGCCAGCAGGAATGCACCAAGGCACAGGCTGGCTATTTCAGCACCATTCTCCTTTTGTTCCACCATCCATGGTATGAAGTCTTTGTTGGTCTCCATAGCTTGTTTCAGGTCGCCATCTATAGCAGGTATTACTATCAGGTTGGTCTTTTTCACATCACCTATCAATGCATTGGCATTAACCGTGAAAAGACCACCTGCAACGGGTGTTTCCTGCATCAGCCCTACCAACTGTATATTGAAGATGGGTTCACCACCGTTCATTTTTATAAGTTGGTTTACCTGTGCAAATAATTGCCTGCTGCCTTCAAGGCTTGCCAGTATAGCACCTTTGGGAATGAGAATTGATATGTGCATCATGATAATCAAATTTACAGAAATGGCTTGTCGCAAACAACCCCACAAGTTGCCGTAATTACACCCTGTTGTTTAAGTTTGGGTAGTATAGCTTTGCCTTATCATTCACAAAAACGAAAAACTATGGCCAATCAAATATTCGTAAACCTGCCCGTAGCCGACCTGCAAAAGAGTATCGACTTCTTTAGTAAAATCGGCTTCACGTTCAACCTACAGTTTACAGACGATAAAAGCACTTGCATGATTATTGGCCCCAACATCTATGCTATGTTGCTGGTGAAAGAACGCTTCAGGGACTTTACAAAAAAAGAGATTAGCGATGCTCATAAAACAACAGAAGTGTTGCTGGCAATAGATGTGCCAACACGTGATGCTGTAGATGAAATGGTAAGAAAAGCTGTAGATGCCGGAGCTACTACTTATATGGAACCGCAAGACCATGGCTGGATGTACCAACACAGTTTTGCAGACCTGGACGGCCATCAGTGGGAAATGATATTTATGGATGAAAGCCTATTACCTAAAGCATAAGTAAACAATCAATTATTATAAAAATCAACAACTATGGCAACATTTAGTCCTTACCTGCATTTTCAAGGGAATGCAGCAGCAGCGTTTAATACTTACAAAGAAGTATTTGGTGGTGAGTTTGAAATCCTGATGAAATATACAGACTCGCCTGTACAAGACCAGCACGCAACGTCAAACCCCGATTGGATAATGCACGTAACGCTGAAGACATCTATGGGGCTAACGCTCAAGGATCAGACAGACCTGAAGCATTTGGTCATGTAAATAAGGGAGATGCATTCTTCATCAACCTGATGGTTGATAGTGCTGATGAAGCCAGAAAAATATATGAAGGGTTGAGTAAAGACGGTAATGTATTTATGCCGCTTGAAAAGACATTCTGGGCTGAACTGTATGGCATGTGTGCTGATAAATATGGTGTGCAGTGGATGATAAACTATAATGGATAATTATCTTCATATAAACTAAACTGAGCGAAGATGAAAAAACTGAACATTGCATATTGGGTAGTGACAGGGCTGTTTGCCGCATTCATGATATTTTCTTCTGTTGGCAATGTAATGAATGACCCGCAATCTGTTGAAATGATTCATACGCAGATGGGTTTCCCGAAATACATTATACCGTTTTTGGGTATTGCTAAGATATTGGCATCTGTTACCATACTAATACCGAAGTTGGATAGAATAAAGGAATGGGCGTATGCAGGATTGGTATTCGATCTGGTAGGGGCTACTTATTCATTTATTGCATTGGGTTATCCTGCAAGCGGATGGGCAATGATGTTATTGTTTATAGGATTTGCTCTATTGTCTTATTACCTGCACAGGAAAAGACAAGCTGCTATGCAGGCATAGTATATGATAGCCGTATTTAAAACAAATGTTTGCGAGGCAGATAGCTGCGAGGTATTGCAACTGCTTCGCGCCTACTTTCCAGATAGCCACATCACCATAGACCACGAAGATTGTGATAAAGTGTTGCGGATAACTCATTGCCATAAGCCCGATGAGTGGGTAGAGGCGCTGTTGCAGGCATCGGGATATGATTGTATAACTTTATAAAACATCCATTATGGAAAAAATACGCTTCACAACAATTATCAATGCTCCGCGCGAAAAAGTATGGAGCGTATTATGGACAGACGAAACTTACAGAGCTTGGACATCTGCATTCAGTGAGGGTTCTTGTACCGTTACAGACTGGAAGAAGGGTAGTAAAGTCCTTTTTATGGATGGTAAAGGTTCGGGCATGGTATCGCGTATAGACGATTTGGTGCCGAATGAGTTTATGTCTTTTCAACACTTGGGAGAGGTAAGGGATGGGGTAGAAGATACTACCAGCGAACGTGTACTACAATGGGCAGGAGGTAGGGAAAATTATACCCTTAATGCCGTGGGCAACACTACAGAATTGATTACAGAGCTGGATATGGTAGCTGAGTTTAAAGACTATTTTATGAATACCTTTCCGTTGGCATTGCAAAAAGTAAAAGAGCTTTCAGAGCAATAAAAACTATAGTATGGCGACCTCTAAGAAAAAGGAAAATACAACCAAAGATGTAAATGATACGGCAGGTGTAGATGCCTACATGGATACGCTGGTACACCCGCTAAAGGAAGAAATAGCTGCAGTCAGAGACATCATCAAAAGCAATAAGAAGATAAACGAGCGAATTAAGTGGGCTGCTCCCAGCTTCTTTTACAAGCACGATATGGTAACCTTCAACCACAGGCAGGAAAAGTTTGTACAGCTCGTATTCCACTACGCTCCTGTTGTTACTATAGACTCCCCTTTATTGACAGGTGATTATAAAGACCGTCGTCTGGCAGCATTCAAAGATATGAAAGAGGTGAAGGCCAATAAGAAAGAACTGCAAAGCATTATAGCCGCATTGGTGGCTATTGCAGATGCGGAATAACTTTGCCTGCGTAGTTTATTCTACATTAAACAATCTCTTCAGATACCATAGATATACACCGTCATTATCAGGAGAGCCGCTGCTTGTGTACAGTCTTAGTAACTCAGGTCTGTTACTCAGCATATCTTCCAGCATTGAAGGGGTCAGCAAAAATATTTGTCCTTCCTGTGTGCCATACAGGTAGCTGAATTGTTTGCTGGAAGCCATCTTGCCTGCACCTCGCATATCATTTCTGTTAACAGCATATAGCTGTTTGCCCGGTACTGCTATCGGGTTTCTGGAGTAGTAATTTACATCTGCCTTGGTAGTGCGGTCTTTACTCTTTTCCATAATATACCCCCTATGTTCCAATAGATTTGAACCAATGGATGTAAAGTATAGATAGGTGCCGAACCGCTCTTTTACATAGGCATAGCCATAAACATCTATTGCACCCAGCAGGTTAATGAATAAAGAATCATCTTTTTGAAGGGCAAAACAAGCAGTAGCCAGTTCCTCGTTAGTTTGTTTGTCCGTAGTAAGAAAGTCGTACAGTGTTGCGCCTGCAAACATGCCATCATCAAAGACGCGCTTCTTGGTAAAAACATTACCCAGTTGCCTTACATTATTATTAATGAAATCATTGAGTGTTGGGTAGGCAACAGTTTTCTGTGCATAACAGGTGTTTGCAATCAGTAAGGTTATTAAGAGTGTAATTATTCGCATATGGTTTATTTGGTAGTTCTAATTTACAGTATTTATTCTTTATCTGTAGCCAACCTGATGCACATTAGCGCAAGTACCAGTGTCAGTATCCCGAATGTTTTTTCAAGTGCTGTAACGGCTATTATATTCCCGATAGTATTCAGCAGAAACATGATTGCCATCAGCCATAGCGCTACTCTTGTAGTTCGTTTATCTATATAGAAAGGTAACCAACGCATGTGTGCGGCTACTATCAGTATCATGGTAATATTGATAAGTATAGATGTGGTTTCAAAGCGCAGCATGTCTTGTTGCGTCTTCAGCCTGCCGCCCCATGTTATATTATAAGGTATTACACCTGTCAGTATCAGTATATGAAATATGATGGTAGCAGCCATGATGGCTGTTATGGTATAAGCTGCAGCTTTGGCGCTGATGATTTTGTTCATGTTGCTAAGATATATGCTTGCTTCTACTCAATCGAATTGCTAATATTCGTATATTTAATAAAACTAATACTATGAAATACCTCATGTTGGTGCTGCTGTTTCCTTTAACCGTATTTGCACAAAGCCGTAAAGATTACGACAAGGCCTTTGGTAGTTTTGTAAAGTTTTATAATAAAGAGAATTGGCAGGGTGTATGTGGTTTGATGTCTTCATCTCCTGATGACAGGTGTATGTGGAAAGATGCAGGACACGTGATAAAAAAACATGGTAAAATCATTAAATATCAATACCTTGGCGTTGATACTGCTGATCCTGAACGGGTTACAGTATACAAAGTTACATTTGCGAATAAGAAAGTAGAAGCTGTGAGCTTCAATTTTGATATAGAGGACAAGGGACACTTCGGTACATTCCGATTCACTACTGAAAGCGATGAGATACTACGTATGTTGAAAAGCAAATGAGTGTCTTGTACTTGAAATCTCTATATGTATAACGCAAACTTCAAAACAAAATGAAGAAAGTATTCTTGCTGTGTGGCGTAGCATCGCTCATAGTGTCTTGTGCTCCCAAACAGCCAACCAAAGATGTTCGTTGTTATGGCCTCTTGGTCGATTCGTTGAATAATCTTGCAACCATGCGCGAAAGGGTGGCTAATCTGGAGCAAGGTGCAGATGATATGGCAAAAGGGTATCAGGCCAAAATTGATGCCATGCAGCATATCATAGATTCCCTGACACACAAAAGAAAGCCTGCACATACCATCGTAAAGCATACTATGCAGCATCATGCAAAAAAAGTACATGCAGTTGCAAAACCTACGGTTAAGGACAAATCAAAATCCTTCGTATTTGATGAGACGAAACAGAAGTACATGTTTTATGACGCTGAAACGAAAACATACTACAGCGTAGACCCTGTTAGCGGCGAGCGATTGTATAATAATAAATAGAAATAAGTGTAAGGCTCTTGTATAGTAGCAGGACAGGTTCCTGCTATTGTCATATCCACAGTATATCCACTCACGCATGGTATTCATTTCTATACATTATAAATAACAAATTTTCTACCTAAATTCGCAGCTTATTTTTTTAGTATAATGGGTGAAGTGGGTTTTGTCGGTATCGACTTAGCCATCCATTAAGAATATCTTGAACCAGACAGATGAGCGACAAGTACGTTGAGTATAAAGGATTGAATATGCCCTCCATAGAGCAGGAGATACTGCGCCTGTGGAAGGAGAATGATACATTTAATAAGAGTGTGGATGGCCGTAATGGTGCACAGCCGTTTGTATTTTATGAAGGTCCGCCAAGTGCCAATGGTATGCCCGGTATTCACCACGTTATCAGCCGCACGCTGAAGGATTTGGTATGCCGCTACAAAACCATGCAGGGCTATCAGGTACACCGCAAAGCGGGTTGGGATACTCACGGTCTGCCGGTAGAGTTGGGTGTTGAGAAGGAACTGGGTATTACTAAAGAAGATATAGGTAAGAAGATAAGCGTAGAGGATTATAACCGTAAATGCCGTGAGGCAGTCATGCGTTATAAGAAGGAGTGGGAAGATATAACCGAGAAAATGGGTTATTGGGTGGATATGGGTAATCCCTACATCACATTCGATAATAAATATATAGAAACCCTGTGGTGGGCTATCAAGACCCTGCACGAAAAAGGGTACTTATATAAAAGTGTCAGCATACAACCATACAGCCCTGCAGCGGGTACAGGTCTTAGTTCGCATGAACTGAACCAACCCGGTACGTATAAGGATGTGAAGGATACGACGATAGTTGCCATGTTCAAGGCAGTTAATAATGCACAGTCTGCATTCCTGTATGAGGCTACAGGTGGTGAGGCTATACACTTCCTTGCTTGGACGACAACCCCTTGGACACTCCCTTCAAACTGCGGACTTACTGTAGGTGAAAACATTGATTATGTGTTAGTTCCATCGGTTAATCAATATGCTGGAAATAAATCATTTGTTGTTTTGGCCGAAAAACTAGTAGGTAAAGTTTTTGCTAAAGAACTACTAGAACAGTTATTTATTGTCAATCTTCTAGGTGGTAGGCTTTCAGAAAAACAAGACAAGTTTGATGGGTACGTACCAGATAATTTAGGAGGTGAGGTAATAGTAGAAGTAAAAAATGGAATAATAGATAAAGCAATCTTAGATAAGTTTTATCAAGTTGTAAAGCAGCAGCCAATTCCAAAGGGTGCATACTTTTGTTCGCTTGAACCTGTGAGACAAGAATTGCAAGACTTGTATCCTGATGTTCGTTTTATGACATTGAGAGATTTCCCTCAAGTTATTAGGTTTAAAGGAAAAGATATAGAAGGTTGCCGTTATGAGCAATTGCTGCCATACGAGGGTAATACTGCCGAGATAACCGGTGGCGACCCTTGGAGGGTAATAACAGGCGATTTTGTAACTACAGAAGATGGTACAGGTATCGTACACACTGCCCCTGCTTTTGGTGCAGATGACTATCGTGTAGGCAAAAAGAATAATATAGGCATACTGACACTGGTAGATAAGGAAGGTAAGTTTACCGAATACCTGGGCGAACTGAGTGGAAGATATGTAAAGAATTATAAAGATGATAGCGAGTGGAAGGATATAGATGTGGATATAGCTGTGAAGCTGAAACTGGCAGGTCAGGCATTTAAGGTAGAGAAGTATGAACACACCTATCCGCATTGCTGGCGTACCGATAAGCCGGTTATCTACTATCCGTTGGATGCATGGTTTATAAAGACCACTGCCGTGAAGGACAGGATGATAGAGCTGAACAAGACCATCAACTGGAAGCCTAAAGCAACAGGTGAGGGTAGGTTTGGTAACTGGCTGGAGAATATGGTGGATTGGAACCTGAGCCGCAGCCGCTATTGGGGTACACCATTGCCTGTATGGGCTACCGAAGATGGTAGCGATATACGTGTAATAGGTAGTATAGAACAACTGAAAGATGAGATAAGTAGGGCTAATAAGTCATTGAATATCAATCAGGATGCTGATGTGTTGACGAGTGATTTGCACAAACCTTTCGTAGACCAGATAGTACTGGTAAGCGATAGTGGCAAGCCTATGATGCGCGAACCTGACCTGATAGATGTGTGGTTTGACAGTGGTGCCATGCCATATGCACAACAGCACTATCCGTTTGAAAATCATGCAGATAAGGTACTGAACCAGAACTTCCCTGCGGACTTCATAGCAGAGGGTGTAGATCAGACACGTGGTTGGTTCTATACGCTGCATGCACTGGGTGTAATGCTGTTTGATAACGTGGCGTATAAGACCGTAGTTAGTAACGGCCTGGTGTTGGATAAGAACGGTAATAAGATGAGCAAACGCCTCGGCAATGTCATCAATCCGTTCGAGACAATTGAGAAATACAGTGCAGATGCTACCCGTTGGTATCTGATAACAAATGCAAGTCCGTGGGATAGCTTACGCTTTGATTTAGAAGGAATTAAAGAGGTTCAACGGAAGTACTTTGGTACATTGTATAACACCTATCAGTTCTTTGCTTTGTATGCCAATGTAGATGGCTTTACATTTAAAGAAGCCTATATACCTGTAGAGCAACGTCCGGAGATAGACCGTTGGATATTGTCTTCGCTGAACACATTGGTGAAGGATGTAACAGACTATCTGAACGACTATGAACCCACACAGGCTGGTCGTGCTATGGAGACATTCCTGGATGAGCAACTGAGTAACTGGTATGTTCGTTTATGCCGTCGCCGTTTCTGGAAAGGGGAATATGAGCATGATAAGATATGTGCTTACCAGACGTTATATGAATGTTTGGAGAAACTGTCGCTGTTGATGGCACCAATATCTCCATTCTTTGCAGACTGGTTGTACAGCAATCTGAATAATATAACCAAACGCTACGAGGCCAAGTCGGTTCACCTGGCAGATTTCCCAATGGCAGATGCCGATGTGATAGATGCAGAACTGGAAGAACGTATGCGCCTTGCACAGGACGTATCATCTTTGGTACTGTCTTTGCGTAAGAAGGTGAATATCAAGGTTCGCCAGCCATTGCAGAAGATACTGATACCTGTACTGGATGCTCATATGCAAGAACAAGTGCAGCGAGTGGAAGATTTGATAAAAGGTGAGGTGAATGTAAAAGAATTTGAGTATCTTACTGAAACAGAAGGATTTATAAAAAAGAAAGTAAAGCCAAACTTCAAGTCTTTGGGTGCTAAAATGGGTGCTAAGATGAAGGCGGTAGCAGCTGCCATCACCGCACTGGATCAACAGCAAATAACAGCCCTGGAGAAAGACGGCGGCTATACCCTGACTGTAGATGGTGAGCCAATAGATATAGTAAGAGAAGACGTAGATATAATAGCAGAAGATATACCTGGATGGAGTGTTGCCAACAAAGACACCCTGACAGTAGCATTGGATATTACTGTGACCCCTGAACTACAGGATGAGGGTAATGCGCGTGAACTGGTAAATCGTATACAAAAAATTCGTAAAGAAACAGGATTAGAACTTACAGACAGAATAGCAGTTAGCGTAGAAGAACACGAACCATTAAAATCTGCCATATTAAATTTCAGTGAGTATATTTGCACCGAAATTTTGGCAGATAGGTTAGAGATAGTTCCTCAAGTATCCGAAGGAACGGAGATTGAGGTTAATGAAGCAATACTTAAAGTGTTAATAACTAAAAAACAGTAACGCGCTATGGCCACAAAAAAGAAACCGGCAGCCAAGCCAGCTAAGAAATCTACAACAGCTTCTAACAAAGGCGCTAAAAAGGCAGCGCCGGTTAAAAAATCTGTGGCAACGAAAAGTAGTAAGAAGGCAACGCCTGCGAAACCTGTGAAAAAAGCAGCAGCCCCTAAACCGGCTGCTAAGAAGGCTGCGCCTAAAAAAGCCACACCTGCCAAAGCTATAGTGAAGAAGGCAGCACCGGTGAAGAAGGCAGCAGCCACTAAAAAAGTGGACTCGAAAAAAACTAACCAATTGAAAAAGACAGCAACAACGAGTAAGAAGACGACTGTAGCTAAAGCAGCGCCAGCAAAAAAGGCTGCGCCTGCAAAGAAAGCAGCGCCTGCTCCTAAGGCAGCACCTGCGCCAAAACCTGCAGCTAAAAAAGCAGCGCCTGCACCGGCTAAGAAAGCCGTACCGGCATCTGCACCAAAGGCTGCACCTGCAAAGAAAGCCATGCCTACCGGCAGGCAGGCAGAACCAGTTAAAAAGGCAGCACCTGCGCCAACACCTGCTCCGGCACCTGTTGTGGCTAAGAAGCCGGTATCTGCTAAAAAATCAGGTGGCAAGCAATCGCATCATGTAACAAAAACTGTTACCACTTTTGCTAAAGGTGCATTGCCAAACCGCCCGCTGTCTGCATCTGCGGCAGCTGCTATGCAACAACAAGGTAGCCTGCCTACAAAACAGGCAACACCTGCTGCACGTGCAACAGAGAAAAAACCAAACGTTATTGTCGCTCATCGCCGTCTTGAGAATAAGAGCAAGCAGAAAGATGATGCGGGCAAGACAATGATTAATTACCAACCGGAATTTACACGTTCCATATTAGACGAAGCAGTAGAAATGCAAGGACCAGTATACCGTTACAGTGACGAAGAACTGAATGAATTTAAAGAGCTTATCTTGGCACGCCTGGAGAAAGCACGTAAAGAACTTACTTATCAGCAGGGTTTGATAACACGTAAGGATGAAGCGGGTACAGAAGATACAGAAAACCGCTACATGAATATGGAAGATGGCAGTGGCGCTATGGAGCGCGAACAACTGGCACAGTTGGCAAGCCGCCAAATCCAGTTCATCAACCACCTGGAGAAAGCGCTGATGCGTATTGAGAACAAAACATACGGTATATGCCGCGTAACGGGTAAGCTGATAGACAAGGCTCGCCTGCGTGCAGTACCACATGCTACACTCAGCATCGAGGCTAAGAATGTAATGAGTAAAAAGTAATTACTTACTTTAATATTAAAGCAATAGCCACCTGCTTGGGTGGCTATTGTTATATACGCGTGCATACAAGTACTACCAACTATAGTTCATCATGCACATACCTTCCATTACATCGAAATTGTGTTTTTGATAGAAGTTGTAAGGGAAGTATACCG